>Ga0265299_10000101_pt1 | contig 120389 bp, 90 predicted proteins | sample AusTroGonzalo_MG_4_FD_193485 | JGI IMG/M metagenome (GOLD analysis project Ga0265299, IMG submission 193485) | Bovine rumen microbial communities from tropical cattle in Woodstock, Queensland, Australia - Gonzalo_02 | ecosystem: Host-associated > Mammals > Digestive system > Stomach > Rumen ... | reverse complement strand
ACCCTGATCAAACTTACCGGGACCATCCTGAAAGTTTCCGTCTTTGAGGCGGAACTGGAGCTGACCGTCATTGATGTCGGCATAAGAGCTTGATGTATAGTTGTAAGCCTTGGCGCCGCCTTTTCCGCCAGCACTGATATTGTTACTGTATGTAAGGTCCTCAGCGGCAATTACATCAGATGCACTCTGATCACCTGAAACAACCCATGCAACATCTTCCGACAAGGCTCCGGCATTCCATGTACCGGTTCCTTTTGCAAGAAGATCTATCAGAGTTACATTGTTATTCTTGGCTGTGGTATAACCGGGAACAGCAATGGCAAATACTGACAGGTTTGCACTGCGTCCGTATGCATCATCCCAATAACGGACATTCTCATCGGCCGGAGCATCAATAACTGAGTATGATGATGAATTCAGATCATTATCCTTTAATGCGGTTGCCCATGTACGTGTCTCGCGGATATTGCTTACATCTTTTGTGCTGCGGATATGCATTGCGATCAGCGTATTGGCCTCAAATCCGGCACGGGTAAGCTTTGCAGAGTTGTCCTGTCCCACAAATGTGATGGCAGTTTTGGATGAAGGATCTATCACCTCAACCTCATCCTTAAGATTGTCTGAACATGCTGAGGCTACCAATACGGTGGCTGCCAGCATAGAACGGAAAAGAACTTTAGTTTTCATATTTGTTTTTAATTTTTATTGTTCCAGATTGGTATCTATTGATCCATACACATCGGTCCAGGGAGTGAGCTCGGCACTGAAATCAATTGAGAGCGGATAGAACTCTGTCACCTTAAGGATATATGTGTATATATTGTTGGATTCCCAGTCAAAGGATTCCACATCATCATCTTTTATGTCTATATCAGTATAGTGTATGGTTCTGGCCGATTTGTCATAGACTGTCTTACCGTCACTGCTGGTAAAGTCAGTCTTGTAATCCAGTCCATAAACATCAAATGATATTGACAGCTTTACGCCCTGCTGCGGAATCTGCAGCATTCCGTCACGGCACTCGCAGAAATAGGCATGATCACGGTCAATGGCTGCGTTAAGGTCACCCTTTAATGCATCATCAGTCTGCAGCAGGGTCTTTTGGCTTTCTATTGCTGCCTTGACGGTTTGGGAGAATGTGCCGTGAAGCATATCGCTCTGCGCCAGATTGGCCGTATATCCACGCCCTTGAGTTATGAAATCATCCGATGTTACCTTTACCTTTATATTATATATAAGGAACTCATCGGGAGACTGCTTGCGATAGTTGTTGTAGATGCCAAATCGTACCTTAGACGTAAAGTGATGGAACGGCAGTGCAACAAAACGGTCAAACACGGTTGTTGCGCCGTTATGGGTACGGTCTTTGTTTATCAGTGCGTTACCGTTAAGCAGGTCAATATCCTTGTTGTTTGAACCGTCACGGCATTCCACCTGAGCCGGCATGTAGGGCTCGGCACCGGCTGTGAGAACACCGTTGCTGCATGTCTGGTATATGAATGATACAGACTGGGGGATAGTCAGGTTGTCTGCTGTCAGTCTGAAATCAGGCAAGTCAGCGTGTGACGGACATGGACTGATGGCATAAAAGCGGTATGGGAACGCCTGAACATCCCAGTAACGCTCCACCTGGGTCTTGTAATAGCCGTCGGCTGTAGAACCCACATAATTCCACCTGGAAAGGTTTGACCAGGGATCAGACTGATACTTAACCTCATAACGGTCCATTATCATGTACTGCTTTCCAGTAGAGAAACCCTTCCAGCTGCTTACCAGGAAGCCCTGATTCAGGAAACTGACATTTGTTGCACGGGTTACCGGTGCGCTCAGCAAGGCTTGGCTGAACTGCATAGGCATCTCGCCATCATAGACTTCCTGATTGGAAAGAACAGAGTCATTGGAACAGCCCGTTATACCGGAACACAAAAGTGCGCCGATAACACCGCATGCTACAATATGTCTGTCAACTGTTCTGGTCATTAATACTCTGTGTAATCCTCAACAGTTGCACCATCAAATACAATGGGATACAGATTGGAGGTTGCAGGTACTGTAGGACTGTCAAGATCAGGATATCCAGGATCTGTAGAACCTGTTGAGTTTCTTGTGATCATGAACGTATAGGTATATTTCGTATTAGGCTGCCATGCTGCAACAAACAGGTCTCCATCCTTGGCAGGCACATATACACGCGCATCATTTACTATAATCTCCTCACCGTTATCCTGGGCTACAAGCTTGTATGATACATGGAATGTAAAACCGGTCTTGCTGTCAGTAGGCTGAGCCACCGGATAGTAAACGGTGGGTGATGCGGCATAGGTCTGCTCCGCCGTGTTTTCCACTTTCTCTGGAATAACACTATAAACATTTCCGGTAACAGGAGCTGTAAACGATGACAGGTTGTTTCCGGATGCAGGAATTTTAAACTTAAGGTTATCCTGTGTCGTAGTTGCACCCTCATGGTTAACCGTTGCCTTGGGATTGCTGATAACAGAATTGGCGTTATAATCAATTGTTGCGCCACAGTCCGTATAGTACTTTGAAGTTGTATAGGTATCGCCCTCCTTAGTGGCAGGTGTAGCCTGAATACCGCTTCCTGCAGTTGTTACGTCAATTATCTGAATTCTGTATCCGGGCACATTCTCATAGAACTGCAGGTTAACCTGAGCGCCAAGATGTTTAAAGTTAAGGATAACATCCTTAAGGTTTGAGTTAATAGCCTCGGCACCGGCATAGATAAACTCCTGCAGTGATGCATCATCATAGCCGGCTGTCTGAGCGGCATGTTCTACGGTAATCTTTCCGGAATGGGCATCAAAAGAAACGCCCGTGGCACGGTAAGGAGCATAGGCATAGAATTCTGTTGTTGAATATGCCAGATCCCAGTAACGCAGATACTGGTTCTCATTGGCCGACATGTAGGCAACATCGGTCTTTACGTATCCCTTGGAAGCATCCTCATTCAGGTATTCTTTCTTTCCAAGATTCTCATAGAACCAGGGTGACTTGTGGTCCTCAAGGGTACCTGCAGTTGATTCCCATGTGGAGGCTCCGGTATTATCATAACCATGACCGTTTCCGTCAGAGTAACCCACCAGATAGTTGCTCATTACGTTCTGTGTAGCCTGAGTACTCTTCTTGTATGCCCATACGCCAAAGTTGTAATGCCCCACAGCCTCAAGATTATTAGCGGCACGTGTAAGGTTCTTTTTACCTACACTGAATGCAATAGGAGCTTCACCGGCCTCATTGGGATTGTTGATCAATCCGTCACTGCTGCAAGCGGCCAGTACTACAACCGCAGCGGCAAGAATCACTTTTGTTCTCATTTGTAAATGCATTTATGTTTGTTTTTTATATTTCAATCTCCCATATAACTTCGTCATAATCCTCAACCGTCGGGATAAACAGGCTGCCTGTACTTGCCGGGCCCGGAGCAGGCGGAGTAAGCTGTGAGCAGTCTATCCATACCGTGAGTATTCCGCCATGAGCCTGTGTACGGCACTGATCCGTCACATCATACTCATAGGTCATGACACCGTTGTTATTCCATATCAGATCAAAAAAAAGGTAGTTGGTAAGGTTTGTACGACTGCCGCCGTAAAGAGCCTTGGAACGGGTGTAAGGCTCGTTGTCACAGAGGCCGAATGTAGTGAGCTTGCCACCAATCACATCACACGGGCGGTTTTTAACGGTCAGCCCTTTTTTCATCCTGGTGTTGAAATACACAACAGCAGGCCTGTTACCTGTATGGCCGGTGTTCACATTGGTGGAACTGGCCATCGATGACAGCGCAGCGTTTCCGTTCACGCCCTTGATCCTGCCGTCCTCATTGTTATAGAGAACAAACTGGACCAGATAGATATATACCATAGGGCGCAGTTTGGTCTCCAGGTGCTTGACATACACATTCTCAACGGGATCATACTCATAATCATTAAGGTCATGAGATATGTAGATGTTCTCAGGATAGGCTCCATAGAATATCTCCGGTTGGTTAAGCAGTCCTATAGTCTGATCGGGGTCATCAACTGACTCACCGGCCTTGGACAGTATTCCCTTGGAGATACCGCGGGTACCCGTTGTGGTTGCTGTAACAGAATCCAGAGTCTCATGCATCACAACCACCTGTGTTCCGTCTTTTGATTCTATATTACTGTAGAACAGCATATCATAATAACCGAACTGGAAATACCTGCGGAACCTGTTGGTACTGATGCTGAATGCATCATCAGTGGTATGCAAGGCATGAGGGTTGTCTCCTTTGTAGTAGCGGTGTACCTCATAACTCTTGGGGACGGTATAGCCTATGCCTCCCCATATGGAGTCATCCTTTTCATCCCATCCGTAATACCAATCCTCACTGAGTGAAGCATCAACGTCCCATATCACGCTCAGTTCAGTATCCACTCTTGGCATCTTTATCTCCATCTCCTGTCCCGGCAGATGCAGGGCAGGTTCTATACATGAAACTGCCAGGAATACGGTTACCGCAGCCAGGACACATACCTTGTTCATATAGATCAGCAATGTCTTCATGGTATCACCTCCTTTTTCTTTCTGTAAATGATATCATAAGTCAGGTGTATGCCGGCGTTGGTGGGACCCAGCCAGATAAAGCGGTGGTTACGCTCGCGGAAATCACTTGCACTGCCGTGATAGTTATAGTAATAGAGTCCGTCCTCTGCTCCGTTCAGCGGATTGCCATACACATAGGGATCATAACGGGTAACAAACGCACCCATGCTCAGGCTCAGTTCCAGACGCAGGTTTCCTTTCCTGTTCAACGGGCACGTATAACCCAAGCCCAGGCCGGCGCCGCCGCCTTCGCCTTCCCAACCTTTCTGCTTGCTGAATCCAATACCATAGACCGTACCCTCAGCATATGCGCTCAGATATGTGCCGATAAAATCACCGCCGCCCCTGAAGTAGCGACGCAGCTCCAACTGTGCGTCACGCACCTGGAAGAACTTGTTGTCATCCCAGTGACGGTGATTGGTGAATGTAAATCCGGCATTGAAGGTATAATGTCCTGACAGCGGATAATACTCCAGTTGCACATTGGCTCCAGGAGCAAACCCGAACTGCGGGACATACAGCAGGTCATGAACAAGATTGGTTCTGACGGCAATCATGTGCCGACGTGTATAAATCTTACGGAGCGGAGGAGCCTGATAATGAATATCCGGCATGGAGTCATAACTGACCTCAACCGGATCAACCTTTATTCCCTGGATTACGTGCATAGGATGCGGGGCATACCACATAACCACTCGGCTCTGACGTAAAAGAGGGAAGTATTTTTCAAGCAGACGGTTCCACGTACGTCCGCCGTTAAGTGCTCTGAGTTTCTGCTTACACAGACGCTCATCGCCGTTACACTGCTCCCAGATTTGGGCCACCTGAGCCACCTCAGGATCATCGGCCTGTTTCATGAGGGTTACCAGATAGCCGTAATCCTCAGTAATGAAATTTGAGCTCAGAGAGCCTTCAGAAATCTTCAGGTCTGTATCACCCCTTAAAAACTCAATCAGACGTCTGGTACGTTCACGGCTCAGACGAACATTGTTGTCATACGGACCCTCAGGCGATGCGGCGCCCTTGACAATGACACCACACAGTACAAGGTCCATTTTCTGGAGCAACGGCACAAGAGTGTCATTGAAATATGCCACGAAGGGGTCATCGGACATGAGTTCCGTTCTGTTGACCTTGAAGCGCAAACCGCGGGCCACCTGATCAAAAAGAGAATCGGATATTTGGGGAGGAACTGTTGTAAATGACTCTGCCACATAAACAAACGGACATTCCTGCAACTGATGGAACTCCATCATCTCACCGGATTGGGCGGATGCGGACTGACCCACACATAAAGTCAGGAAAATGGCACATAAAGCCACATTAAGTTCGTAAATTCTATTGCGCACTTCAATTACAGGTTACAGGACTTTCGTCTATCGGAAAAAGACGCACAAAAATACTCAAAAGCCCATACAGAGTACGCCTGCGTGCATATAACAAATTACAAGATTAACTAACAAGGTTTAAAAACCATGGTAAAAAAATGCAACATGTATTAGAATAGCCATAGCGGTCCGTTACCATGTCCTACGCCTAAGTTCCTGCCGTTCATGACAGCTCTGGTTACCAAGCGTTTAGCCCTGTCCACAGCCTCTGCAAGATCACTACCCTGAGCCAATGCCGATGCAATGGCCGATGAGAGAGTGCAACCCGTACCATGAAGGTTGGCGGAGTTCACTTTTGGGGCACGGAATACGCCTATACATCCATCGGGAGTGTACAGACAGTCAGTCATATACTCACCCCCGGCATGTCCGCCCTTGATAAGGAATGACGTTCTGTATCTGGTGCACAACACGGCTCCCACCCTGTCTGTTATAGAGGGCGTATTCAGTTCGCAGCCCACCAGCCTTTCAGCCTCAGGAATATTGGGTGTTACAACGGTACACAATCTGAACAAATGATCCCTGACGTATTCAAAACATCCAGGATCCATCAGAACGCGGCCGCTGGTGGATATCATTACAGGGTCATAAACTACGGGTATCCCCTGAGCGGCAGGATGCTCCTTTAGAGCGGTAACAACCGCCACAGCCACTTCCAAATCCGGTATCATGCCAATCTTGACAGCCTTTACGTCCAGGTCATCAAGCACCGAGAATATCTGCCTGCGTACCTCAACTGCCGATATGGGCATTACGCCCTGCACTCCAAGAGTATTCTGTGATGTTATTGCGGTTATGACCGTTGCGCCGTAGCAGCCCATGGCCGTTATGGTCTTAAGGTCCTGCTGTATGCCGGCGCCTGCACATGTATCACTGCCTGCTATGCTCAATACTATCTCCATGCGTCACCAAGTATCATGGCTCCTCCAAAGCCCATTTCCAAAACCTGTTTTATTCTGTCAAACGTCACACCTCCCAATGCCAGCACACGTGAGTCAATAACACCCTGACGTTGAGCTTCAGCCAATTCCTCCCTGCTGAAAGCGGCACGGTATCCCTGCTTGGATATACTGTCGAATATGGGCGAAAGGCTCATGTAATCAAACTTTTCACGGCGGCATGCGGCCAGCTCCGCGAGCGAATGGCAGGATCGGCTTACCGTCCCCTTCCATCCCTGCGGAGCCTTGGGATTACGGCTGTTCAGATGAATGCCATGCAACCCGTACCCGGAAGCAAGTTCAAAATGGTCATGAAGCACCAGACGGTCATATAGGGAGCATGGTATCTGCTGCAGCAGCCGTTCCGTTTCCAGCACCCCGGCATCAGGCTTACGTATGTGAACAAGATCCACATCGGGCCGTGCAAGCAGTTCCACAATACGCTCCGCCTCACCTTCAAAGAAGAAAGGCTGCGTGATTACCACATTCATATAGCCTTGCCTATAAGGTCAAACGATGCATCCCAGTCCTTCCACACCGGCTCACGTCCCAGTTCACGCAGACGCCGGTTTATCTCCTTGGCCGTGCGCTCGTCATTTACCGAGAACTGTTCCAGAGCCTCAGGATAGGTATAGTAACCGCCGGGATTGACACGACTCTGGGCCGACATGGTGGTAACGCCCAGCGTACACATGTTGTCACGAATAAAAGCCGGCTCACGTGTAGAATACGATATATCCACGTCATGGTCAAAGATGCGCATGGCAAACGTAGCCTGAGCAAGCTCGCGGTCAGTCATTATACAGTTGGGCTGGAACCCCTCATTCTGTGCGGGGCGCATTCGCGGGAAGTTGACCGAATACTTGGTACGCCAGTAGTGTTTCTGCAGATAACGCAAGTGGTATGCCATCATTGTTACATCGGTACGCCAATCCTTTTCCAGACCTATAAGCACACCCATGCCAATGGAGTGCACACCTGCCTGTCCCATACGGTCAAATCCGTTGCACCGCCACTCAAAACGGCTCTTCATGCCGCGCGGATGGTAGATATTGTAGTTTTCACGGTTATAGGTCTCCTGGAAACATACCACTCCGTTCATGCCGTGATGCGTCAGCTCAAGATAATCCTGGGCCGATAGCGGCATAACCTCAATCTTTATGTTTGAGAAGTAGCGCTTGGCTATGTCAACGGCCTGCGCAATGTAGGGGACACCGGCACGGGCAGGATTCTCACCTGTAACAAGCAGGATGTTTTCAAACGGAGCCAGTTTTTTGATGGCACGGTACTCATTCTCTATCTGCTCCATGGTGAGTATGGTACGCGGCATGGGATTCTCGCGGTGAAAGCCGCAATAGACGCATGAGTTTGAGCATGAGTTGGTTATGTAGAGCGGAATGAACATGGATATGGTACGTCCAAAACGCTCCTGGGTATATTTGCGTGACAGCTGCGCCATCACCTCCAGGTAGGGCTCGGCTGCAGGTGAGAGCAGTGCCATGAAATCATTCACGTCACAACGGCTCTTGGCAAGGGCGCGGCGCACGTCATTATCGGTCATGGAGGCAATCCTATCGGTCGTCTCCTGCCAGCTTATCTTTTGTAATTCGTCAGAGAACATATTATTTCTTTGTTTTGGCGCATGGTTTGAATGCGTATTCTTTAAGTTCAGTTATGGTAGGGTTGCCGCCGCACAGGGCACAACCGCGGTCTGGTGTAAACTCCATCCGGTTCCACTGCATGGTAAGGGCGTCAAATGTGAGCAGAGCATCGGTAAGCAGCTGTCCTACCCCCGTGAGGTACTTTATGCACTCGGTGGCCTGCACGGTGCCCAGCATACCGGCTATACTGCCCAGCACACCCACCATGGAGCAGGTCTCCACCTCATTCATGGCCGGCGGCTCAGGGAAAGCACAACGGTAGCATGCATGTCCCGGCACATAGGTCATGAGCTGTCCCTGATAACGCAGTATGCCACCAATAGAGCATGGCTTTCCAAGCATTACGCAGGCATCATTAACCAGATACTTGGCCGAGAAGTTGTCCGTCCCGTCAACCACAAAATCATAATCGCGGATTATGTTCAGGGCATTGTCCTCCGTTAGGAAACAGGTATGTCTGACAACCTTGACATCTGGGTTCAGGGCATTGATACGCTCAGCCGCGGAATCAGTCTTGAACTGCCCTACAGCAGTTGTGGAGTGGATTACCTGACGCTGCAGATTGGAGATACTGACCATATCGCCGTCAACAATCCCTATAGTACCCACACCGGCCGATGCCAGATAGAGCGCTACTGCCGATCCCAGCCCGCCGGCACCCACCAGCAGTACCTTTGACTCCAGCAGCCTCTGCTGAGCCTCCTGCCCGAACCCGTCAAGAATGAGATGGCGGTTATAACGCTGTTTCTGTTGCTGTGTCAGTGTCATTGCTTACCCAGTTTACGAAGGTCATGGCTCAGCTTGGCGGCGCAGAAGTTGGGTCCGCACATGGTACAGTACTCCCCTTCCGTGTGGCCGGCCTTCTCATAGTATTCAAGGGCGCGCTCCGGGTCAAGTGACAGATGGAACTGATCCCTCCAGCGGAACTCAAAACGGGCCTTGGACAGGGCGTTGTCACGTATGGCGGCACCGGGATGTCCCTTGGCCAGATCGGCCGCATGGGCTGCAATCTTGTAGGTTACCACGCCCACGCGTACATCATCCCTGTCGGGCAGGGCCAGATGCTCCTTGGGAGTTACGTAACAGAGCATGGCCGTTCCCAGCCAGGCTATCTGTGCACCGCCTATGGCGCTTGTTATATGGTCATATCCGGGAGCTATATCCGTGACAAGGGGGCCCAGGGTGTAGAACGGAGCCTCATGGCAGCTCTTCATCTGGCGCTCCATGTTCTCACGTATCTTATGCATGGGCACATGACCGGGACCCTCTATGAAGGCCTGTACATTCTTGTCCCAGGCCCGCTGCACCAGCTCTCCCAGTGTATCCAGCTCGGCAAACTGGGCCGCATCATTGGCATCGGCCGTACATCCGGGACGCAGACCGTCGCCAAGTGAGAGCGCCGTGTCATACCGTGCCACTATATCACAGATATCATCAAAATGCTCATAAAGGAAACTCTCCCTGTCATGCACCAGGCACCATTTGCTCATTATGCTGCCGCCGCGGCTCACAATGCCGCACAGACGATTATCGGCCAGGTGTACGTTCTTAAGACGTATGCCGGCATGGATGGTAAAGTAGTCCACACCCTGCTCGCACTGCTCAATCAGGGTGTCGCGGTATATCTCCCATGTAAGATCTTCCACACGGCCGTTCACCTTTTCAAGAGCCTGATAGATAGGCACCGTTCCCACAGGCACGGGACAGTTGCGCAGTATCCATTCACGTGTCTCATGTATGTTGTTGCCTGTTGAGAGGTCCATCAGGGTGTCGCCGCCCCACTTACATGACCATACGGCCTTGTCAACCTCCTCATCAATGCTTGACGTGGTGGCCGAGTTGCCTATGTTGGTGTTTATCTTGACGGCAAAGTTGCGGCCTATTATCATGGGCTCGCTCTCCGGATGGTTTATGTTACAGGGCAGCACGGCACGTCCGGCAGCTATCTCATCACGCACAAACTCTGGCGTAATATGGGTTTCTATTCCCAGTTCGCGGCAGTTCATGTTCTCACGGATGGACACGTACTCCATCTCGGGGGTTATGATGCCGGCACGCGCATAGGCCATCTGTGTCACGGTACGTCCCCCGCGGGCTCTCTCATCTATCCACCCCTGACGCAGGCGCGGCAGCCCCTTCTTAAGGTCCACCTTGTAGTCCGGATCACTGTAGGGACCGCTGGTGTCATAGATATAGACCGGAGCGTTGGGCTCAGTATGTGGAATTCCCCGCTCGTCACGGGTTACCGTGGGGGTAAGGTTCACCTTGATCATTCCCACACGTACATCAGGAAAAAGGGTTCCGTTCATGTACGCTTTCTCACGCTTGGCGTAGGCTTTATTGTCTTGCGGCATAGCGTGGAATCAGAGGTTAAGGAATGCGGTAAGCGGGCTGGATGCCTGGGCGCTGTCACTCTCTGCACCCAAACCTGCCAGGTAAGCCTCACGTCCGGCTATCACGGCCTGACGGAACGCATCGGCCATAGCCACGGGATCACCTGACACGGCAATGGCTGTGTTCACCAGACAGCAGTCGGCACCCATCTCCATGGCCTGGGCGGCGTGGCTGGGAGCGCCTATGCCGGCATCAACCACCACAGGAACGGTAGCCTGCTCAATGATTATCTGCAGAAAGTCTTTCATGCGCATGCCCTTGTTGGTGCCGATAGGTGCGGCCAGAGGCATGACAGTAGCGGCACCGGCCTCCTCCAGATGCTTGCATAGTGTGGGGTCGGCCTGACAGTAAGGCAGTACCACAAAGCCCATCTTGACCAGCTGCTCGGTAGCCTTGAGTGTCTCTACAGAGTCCGGCAGCAGGTAGCGCGGATCAGGGTGAATCTCCAGCTTGAGCCAGTTGGTGCCGAATGCCTCGCGTGCCATCTGCGCCGCAAAGACAGCCTCCTCAGCATTACGTACGCCAGATGTGTTGGGCAGCAACTGGATATTCTCAAACTGAGTGACATGTGTAAGCAGCTCATCCTGCTTGTCATCCAGTTCAATGCGCTTCATGGCTACGGTCACCATCTCCGTGCCAGATGCCTGTATGGCCTTGGACATAATTTCGTTGTTACTGAATTTTCCGGTTCCCAGAAATAGACGTGAATTGAACTCACGTCCGGCAATAATCAGTTTATCCATTTTGTGTTATGTTTATTATTTGTTTCATTTTCAATACAGGATCAGCAGCACGCAATACCACTCCGCTCAGGGCAATGCCGCTCACTCCGGTAGCCAGGATGTGGGGGATATCGGACGCATCAATGCCGCCTATGGCAACCACAGGAATGCTGATGCCGTGCTCACGCATCTGCTCCATGATACTGCGGTACCCCTCCAGCCCCAGTATGGGTGACAGGTTCTTCTTGGTGGTGGTAAAACGGAACGGTCCGCACCCTATGTAGTTGGCCGATGCCTCATAGTGCATCCTTGCCTGCTCAAAGGTGTTGGCCGTGCCGCCTATTATATAACCGTTACCAAGGATGCGGCGGGCCTCACAAACGGGCATATCCTTAAGCCCCAGGTGCACGCCGTCGGCACCCAGCTCACGCACCAGTTCCACACGGTCGTCAATTATGAATGTTGCCCCGTACTCACGGCACATGCGTTGTGCCTCAATTGCCATGGGACGTACCTCATCATCGGTAGCATCCTTTACTCGCAGCTGGATCCAGCGGCAACCTCCGTCAAGCGCCAGACGTACCGAGTCCAGATAGCCGTAGCGCTCACTGTGGTGTGTAATGAACTGTATCATCCGCCGCACACCGCTTTGATTATCACTATGTCACACCCTTCAGTTACATGGGTGTTGTTCCACTCCGTACGCGGTACAATTCTGTTTGACACTGCCACCGCAACCCCCTTTGGGGGCAATCCCAGTTCAACTGCAAGATCCTGTAACGTGGCTGCACAGGTCTGCGTCTGCTTGCTGTTAATCTTAATATTCATTCCAGAACATGCATAAAAAAAACTCCGGGCAACTGTAAAGACAGTTACTCGGAGTATATTGTAAACTGATAATCAGTTCTATCCAACTTTTCTTCCTACGACGGCATTACCCGCATCAGGTTCTATGGGTATAATCTCAGCCTCTGTGTTAAGCGCACATCAGCACCCCGAGTTCTATTTTCAGGCGCAAGTTTACCTCAAAATTTTTACCTGTGAGGCCTTGAGGCGCCTAAAAGATGTTAATGTTACAGTTTAAGGTCTATGCTCTTAAGATCCTTGTCAAGTGATGATCCTCCGTACAGAATCTGATAACGGCCCGGACGGAACTTAAGGCCGTCAGTAGCCTCATCATAGAAACTGAAAGCATCCTTATTGATCTGAATCTTGACGGTCTTGGTCTGACCTGCAGCAATGCTAACGCGTGCAAATCCGGCCAGTGACTTGATGGGTGCACCGGCATCATCAAGAGACTTTACATAAACCTGTATAACCTCATCACCGTCAACCTTACCGGTATTGGTAACCGGAACGGTCAGCGTCATATTCTGGGCCTTGCCCGATGTCTTGGCATTGCCGTAGCTGAATGTGGTATAGCTCAGACCGTAGCCGAAAGCATACAGAGGCTCACCCTTGAAATAACGGTAGGTGCGGTTCTCCATTGAGTAGTCCTGGAAATCAGGAAGCTGATCAGTTGATGCGTAGAAGGTGACAGGCAGACGTCCTGCAGGGTTGTAGTTACCGAACAACACGTCACCTACAGCCTCACCGCAAGCCTGACCGCCGTACCAAGCCTGGATAAGAGCGTCATACTGGCTCTCAACGTTACCGAATCCTATGGCGCTGCCCGATACGTTTACCAGGACAACGGGCTTGCCGGTAGCGTCAAGCTCAGCCAAAAGCTGCTGCTGGATCTCTGGGAGTTCAATCTCCGAACGGTCATGACCCTCACCCTCTATGTCTGATGAGATACCGCTTACCATAACGATTACGTCAGCCGGAGCAATCTTCTTTACGACACTTGCAAAGTCAACAGGACCGCGGCTGTAGATGTCAAATGAGAATGATGCTGAGCGGGCCTCAGGCTGTACCAGGTCGATGTATATCTCATAGGTCTTGCCGGCCTCTACATGGAAAGATGTAGAAGCACCGCCACGACCGCCGCCAAATCCGCCGCCGAATCCGCCGAATCCGCCACGGCCACCGCCCTGACCTGCATTCTTGCTGATGGTGTCACCGTTAAGGATGAAGTTGTAGCGTGAACTTCCGCGTACGTTGTAAATCATATCGCCGGTATAATCGGCAGTAAAGGTGCCGGTATATTTTGCTGAGAATCCGGTCATGTTTACACCTGTCTCCCAAGGACAGTCCTCATGTGCCAGAGCGGGTGATGTGGTGTTCAGACTCAGAGGCTCGTCATAGTCTGCCTTGGCAACTACTGCGCCGGTCCAGTCAAGAGTGTTGTAGTACTCTGCGTGCAGACCCTTGCCGCCGTTAATCTCGGCTACGTAGTGCTTGGTGATGTAAGGAACATTCAGGTCACATCCCTTCTCATAGATTATCTTGGCCTCAGGAGCAGCCTCACGGATTCCGTCCAGAATGGTCTTGGTGTTGGCTGCCGACGGGTAACCGTTGTAGTTGCCCAGGATAACACGTGCGTCATCGGCATTGGGACCAACCACTGCAATTGTCATATTCTTCTTGAGAGGCAGCAGGCTGTTCTTGTTCTTGAGCAAGACAATAGCCTCATGGGCGGCCTTGCTGGCAAGAGCGGTATGGGCGGGGCTGCTCAGCTCTTCAAGTCCCAGGGTAGCCCAAGGCAGAGCCTCGGCGGGATCAAACATACCCAGTTCAAAACGGGCCTTGAGGATACGGCGTACGTTTACGTCAATATCAGCCTCAGTTATAAGACCCTGCTCAATGGCCTGTGTAAGTGCACGGTAGCTGGTACCGCACTCTATGTCGGAGCCTGAAAGAACGGCGTCGGCCGATGCGCTTGCGGCATCCTTGTGTGTGCCGTGATTGCGGGTATTGAAGAAGTCACCTATGGCACCGCAGTCAGTTACAACCAGCCCCTTGAAACCCCACTTGTTGCGCAGGATATCCTGCAGCAGACGGTCGCTGGCGCAGCACGGCTCACCCTCATAACGGTGGTATGCGCACATAACCTCCTGTACGTTTCCTTCCTGAACCAGGCTCTGGAAAGCGGGCAGATAGGTCTCCCAAAGGTCACGGCCAGTAACTGTAACATCAAACTGATGACGCAGAGGCTCGGGACCGCTGTGTACTGCGTAATGCTTGGCGCATGAGTGCAGCTTAAGGTATTTCTTGTCATTGCCCTGCATACCCTTTACGGTCTGGGTACCCATAACGGCATTCAGATAGGGATCCTCACCGGGAGTCTCCTGACCGCGTCCCCAACGGGGATCACGGAAAATGTTAACGTTGGGGCACCAGAATGAGAGTCCGTTATGCCATATGCTTCCGTTTGGCTGGGTTACGCCAAGCTGATGATGGTCAGTGGTGTTCCATACGGCGCGGGCCTCATCGGACACGGCATTGTAAATCTCAAACTGCTGTGGTGCATCAAAGGTGGCGCCCAGGGCTATAACCTGCGGAAAAACGGTTACGTCATCATAGCATATTCCGTGGCAGGCCTCGTTCCACCAGTTATAAGCGGGAATATCCAGACGGTCAATTGAGATTGAGCCGTTCATCATAAGGCCTATCTTCTCCTCCGGAGTAAGCAGTGAAAGCAGGTTGTCCGTTCTCTTGTCAAAAGACAGTTTGGGATTCTGGAACGGATACTCATAATCCTTGCTTCCGGCCGGAAGAATAGCCACAGCCGACAAAAGGAATGAAAGCAATAGAGTTTTTTTCATAATAAGGTCAGTTGTTATTTATCATTGATTGTAAACGCAAAATCCAAAAGTGAGCACAGCGACTTGCCCTTTGTTTCTGATGAGAAGAGAAAGAATACGGCATGCTTGCCCGTATAGTCAGAGAGACCTGGCAGACTTACACATACCTCCGTAGGCTCAGCCGGCATATCGGCCTTGAGCTCAATCTGTCCAAGCACTTTTCCGCCCTGTGACGTCCAAGGTCTGTCTGTCATGACGGTCACCACACCATCCACACCCTTGGGTATGAGGTTGAGCGCCAGACAGACATCCTTTCCGGCAGTCTTGTCAAAATTGAAGTATTTGTAGCCCACAATTGAGCCGTCAGTATTGTTGACCACAGGATTGATGTTGTTTTCAAGAGCATACGGAGCCTTAAGATTGCTCTCCGTACCGTAGCCCGATGCCACATATGAGCCCGAGAATATGTTGTTGGGCCAGTCATGCACGGCAGGCGTAGGACCGGTGTACCAGCAGGCTATGCCGGCCGGATGACGCTCCAGCGGATCCAGTCCGTCAAGTGAGAATCCCTGTGATGTATATTCGGCCTCCGATATCTCAACCTTGCCGCCCTTGCCCTCCTCAACCTTTACGGTGATGGGAGCCACCATTGCCTGGCGTGCATACTCATCGGTTCCTGTCTGGCGGTGATAGAACACATACCACTGTCCGTTTATCTCACATATGCTGCCATGGGTATTACCGTCAATGGTGGCCGATGCAAACACGCGGCCCTGCTCATCCACCTCACGTGCGCGGGCATCGATTATGGTTCCGCCATAAGTGAACGGTCCCAGCGGATTGTCACTGTACGCATAGGCCAGTGTGTAGTTTGATACCGGCAGTCCAAACTCACCGTCCTTGGTGAAACGGCTGTATATGAACACGTATTTATCCTTTATCTTACGTATGGACGATGCCTCAAAGAAGCTGAATATACCGTCATCATAACGTCCGGATATCATATCCTCCACAACAGCGGTACCACGCTTGACGGTAGCCATGGTATAAGGATCAAACTCGGCTGCATATGAGCGCTCAAATCCCCAGTAGCCATATACACGGCCGTCATCATCAACAAACACGGCAGGGTCAAAGGCCAGCACGCCATCGGTCAGATTTGGGTTCAGGCCGCTCCAGTTGCAAACCTCAAACGGGCCGTCGGGACGTGAGCTCCTGCACACCATTCCGTTGCGGCCGCCGGCCTGATTGTTGGGGAACAGGTAGTAGGTCTTGACACCATCGGGTGATGTTACCAGTGTCACATCAGGTGCATATAGCACATCGGCCAGACCGTTACGGTTAAGCATCTCTCCATTGGCGTTCTTGGACACGCTGAATATCACACCGTCATAGCGCCAGCAGGTAAGATTGTCAACCGCTGCCGACCATACCACCAGTTCACGACCGCAGTAACCGGTTATCATGCTGTCATGTGAGCCGTATATGTAAACGCGGTACTGGCCGGGATTGTCGGGATCTTCAAAGACATAGGGTTCGCCATCCGGAATATGCTCCCAGAGAGGCAGATAGGGGTTACCGGGTGTTGATATCATATTATCACTCTTTGTTTTGCCTGTACATGAAACCAATACCGCAACGCAGACTGCAGCTACACAAAAAACACCTGCAAAGGATTTGATTGCATTTTTAATTCTCATAACATATTGCTTGAAACGAGGTTACAAATTTAAGAAATAATCGTTTAGGGAGCGGTATTTTGGGCCTTTAGTTTAAAAATACACAAATAATACACGCTATCTCATTTAATATGAGTATCTTTGCACCCGATAAAGATAAAAAAGGACAATTTTACTGATTATGATTAAAAGATTATCACTTCTGTTTGTATCTCTGATTGCGTTTGCCGCATGTGCCGACAAGGCCGAGCAAGAAGATGTAAACGTTTTCCTCCCTGAAACTGAAGTATTCGTCCAGGGTCAGATGCTTTCAGGCATCGCCACCAAGGGTTCATATGCATGGCCGCACAACCAGGCCGACCAGGGTTGGGAAGCAGCCCGATTCACCATCCGCGCAGACGGAAAGATTCAGGATTTCACCAACAAGAATGCCGGTGATTATTACGGACGTTCCGGAAGTGCAAAAACCGCACGTAACCGCGGCAAGGTATCAAGTCTGTATCCCTACGGACACTACAACGACCGTGACCTTGACTATTACAAAAGGGACAAGAAAACCGGCGATAACATCGGTTGGTTCAGATATGCCTATGATGACAAAGGACTCAAGACCCAATTGGCCATCCTTGAGGCTCCCAGTGTGGACAGCATCCTGATTGACATCAAGGAGGACCTGACCAATGACATCAATAACGGCAAGAACGTATCGGCCAACACCAAAAAACTCAACCAGATAAACGGCTGGCTGGACAAGGGTGCCGACTATCTGAATTCACATGTCCTCTGGTATGTGGTAAAGGAGGTAGGTATGCAGTACGGCTGGCATGTGAACGGTGTCATCACAGAACAGGAAGTTCCTGATTACCGTCTGGATCCCGCCCAGAAAATACCTGACAACGTTGAGATTGACATCCACCAGCAGGACCACTATGACTGGAATGAGATAAAGACATCCATCCACATCAGGACTGACTGCCAGTCAATAAGCCTCAATCTGCCATTGCAGTATGCCAGCATCGTTGAGCAGGATGACTTCAACATCAGGGTGTTCAACTACTACTACAAGGAGTACGTCATCAAGCATGAGATAACCCATAACGATAACGGTATCACCATCAGGATATCCGATATTCCCGCTTCACTCATCCAGGAGTTGAAGGAGAACTTTGGAGACGGACTGACCGTAGAGATTCACAGCTACTGCACAGACTCCGATTATTGGGATCAACTCAAGGAGAGTTGTGTAATCAGCACCGGCAAGCCCTGCCAGGTGATAGGTCAGATAACCAGCGCCTTCAATGATGAGATAATCCCCATCAAGGTCATGAAACCCTGATAAAGACACAATAAAAAAAACAAAGCCGGTTCCCGCTTCAGGGAGCCGGCTTTTGTTTTTAATTCACACCGGGTTCAGTCCGTATAATAGCCTTTCTGTTCCGACAGGGCGTCTATGTTCTCCTTTTCCTTATTCTTGTTCCTTATGTTCTGCTCATGCCACAGCTGTTCGTAGTCACGGATATAATCTGCCTGCGGGACGACATTGGTATCAAACTCCAGTTCAATATAGGTTGAGTCCTTGAAATTACCGTAGCAATAGACCTGATGCTTTACATACCCCGTGTTCTTTATTGTATTGTATGTAAGATCCACATTACCCACCTTATGAGGCAGCACTACGATAGGAAGTTCTGCGCGCGGCACTATGCAACCGCATGTGGTCTGTATCTCATCTATGAAAAGAGGATTGGATGAGGTATTCTCTATAACGAACCTTATCTCCATCATATCACCCTGGATAACGGGATAATAGTGACGTACGGGATCAACTATGAGAACCGTTGCGGGTTCCAGTTTCATATGGCATGATACAGCACAGAACGCTGACAGCATCAACGCCACAATACATCCGGGAGCATATTTATTCTTCATGTTGCAGAGCATTATCTTGTAAAGGCTTCTATTTCATCAATGGCCATGGTACGTTCCTCAGGGTTACGTACCAGTGTCAGCACAAGCGTTCCGCTGGTCCCTGCCGGAATACTGAACTCCACCACTGAGCGGTTGGGATTACCGGATTCCGCACGCGGTATCCTTTTGCCCAGGTCACGGCCGTCAAGCGACAGAGACACGCTGGAGGGCAGGCCTATGTGATAAATTGCGTTTCGGGTCAGGTTTACGCGCAGACGTCGCATACCGCGTACTCTGGGAATGGCAATCCTCAATGAAGGGGTGGCCGATGAAAGCATCTGTCCGCAATGATATGATGACGGTAATCCCAGTAATCCGTCAGTAAGTATCGATATGTCGCTGTACTCCTCATCCAGTGCCGTCAGAGGCTCCAGAGCAACCCCCTTAAGCAGATTCCTGCGTCCTGAAGCCGCATTGCTGAGCATGTAACGGTACTCGCTTATGTAACTGGCAATGCTTCCGCCAGACTCACTGTATGCCACCAGTCCCTGCGGTATGGCACGTTCCAAACCGGCCAGCAGACGTCCGCACCCTACGGTATCACCGCTCATACGGTTCAGTTCCAGTCGGGTGAACATCATGGCACGGCACATAAGGCGTATCTCGGAATACTCCGGATCCTTTATCCTGACAAGACGGTCATTAAGCTGTTCATGGAAACTGATGAACTCCTCTACCGGCAGATACACCCTGGAAGCCACCGGTACGCCCTCATATAGCGGAAGCGACTTGCCGCGGGCTGTCATCATATCCTCCTGCAGGGTCATGAAATCACATATAAGCTGTCCGGTTACAGGGTACAGCCTGTTGCATTTTTCCTCAAGCAGCGCGCGCCAGTCAATATCAGGATCGGCCAGCAAGGCTGCCAGTATATGTGTCTTAATGCGGCTCATTGTGCTGTACTCGGCACCGCTGCCGTTAAAGAACACCCCCTTGACTCCTGCGTCGGCATACATATGCAGCCTACGCTGTGCAATGTCAAATATAGGCGCCGGAGTAAGGTAATCATCAAAGTTGTTTATGTAATCCCACACATAAAGCTTGTCAGTGTATCTTGACCATTTGCGCAGAAGAGCCTCAAACTCATCCTCCTGAGGCGTATGCACCGGACTGAGCGGATATGACATGGCGCTTATCAGAACTCCCACATTACGGGGCAGAGGTTTATCCGGCAGAGAGGTTGCTGTGCGGTAATATGACGAGAAGAACTGGTGCTTTGGAAAAGCCGCCGAAAGCCGTTCAAGCATATAATAGATTGCGCCCGACGCATCGGTTGCCGTATTGCCATGCTCAACACACTCCCGACACTGGCAAACAACCGAGTTGTCATTGGGAAGAATGGCAAAACGCATAGGCACGTCATTCCCGTAATAGTCATCAATATAATCCCTGATGTATCTGAACAGGGCGTCCGATGAAAAGCAGAACTGACTGGTGTTGACTGAATTGCCCGACTTGGCATAAACACTGGGTGCTGCATTTGACGGCAGCACTACCGACAGGTTATGGCCCCATATTCCCCAGTCACGGTCAACGCTGTTAAGCCGGAGCTCACGGTTCTCCTCATCAGAGAGAGCCGGCAGATGCACGTCACGATACTCAAAAGGAGACTGCACGGCATCCGGCTGTCCTGAGTTGGAGCAGTTAAACGGGAATACCAGCAACAGCATCACTATTTTAACGGGGTTGGTCATTGACTTTTCTCTTTGTGCATTATTAAGTAAATCAGGTCAGAAAACAATATGGGTCTGGAGCGATACCGTATATATGTTACGATACGAATCAACCAGAATACCCGTTGTGTTGTAATAAGGGTTATAACACGTATTCCAGGTACCTGTAATACCCAGGCACAGCTGGTGTGTCAAAAGATACTGTATATCCAGTCCTACCATCGCGTTGGTATGCGACACGTCGCTCAACGCAGTCTGCTCAAAGAATGTCAACTCCGGGAAGGATCCGAATCCTGTCACGAACGTCACGGACGACGTGTTGTCATTGTTCAAAAGGAACTTGCCTTTAACTCCGACATTATAGAACAGCCCGCTGGACATGGCGGTAAAATCCGTGTTTGCAGTGACGCTTATCCTCTCCCATGCTTTGGTTACTGACGGAGAGATGATGAACAGATTCAATTCATCATGCTTGACGGCAGCCGAATTCTCCCCGCTGAGATGCAGATAGGTGGGCGGAGTGAGACGGTAACCCAGACGCAGGGAAGGTGTCCAGTCCTGAGGCATATAGTATGTAGCTCCCACATTTATACCCAGTTTATTGAAGAAACGCGTAGCAAATGCCAGACTGGCCATGCCGCTCCAACGCGAGTTGAAAGAGTGCTCCCACTGTCCCATAAACTCAAGCCCCACACCGCCTGGCTCATTGGTACCCGCGTCATGATAACCGTCTATACCCTTATAGTTTATCTGTCCGGTGTAAGTGTCATCAGCCGACAGTCGGGAATAGCTTATGGATGCAAGCGAGTAGAGATGAGCGGTTGACGACAGCGTCTCATAGCGTGTGTCATATGAAGCATGCGTGTATGTTGCATCCAACCTGTTACGGTAACTTTTGTAGTCAAGATAACGCATATGCTGCTGATACTCCTCCTGCTCAGCATTGCTGGGCTCATAGTAGCGGCTCTGATAGTCATACGCTTGGGCATACTGCTTTTGTGACTCATAGACCAGTCCCTTGGTATAAAGAAGTTCACGGTTGTCAGGATCATATACCAGAGCCGTATCTATCACTTCCATTGCAACGTCAGGCATATGTCTCTTTATCAGGTCCGATGCCCACTCCTGGCTTATACCTGAGTGTGCGGCTGTAAGCTGCGGACTGACATACTCATCAGAAGTGCCTGCCGGTATAAGCATCTGCAGTGCATTGACCGTACTGCCCTGCTCCTGCAGGGATACAGCCTGCTTGACCTTGAAATAGGGAACGTCCGGATATGCCTCATAGCCACGGGCCGCATATTCATGGAACTTGTCATTCCTCTTAAGAGTCTGGCTCATGTTGATGGCACTGCGCAGGCCCACCTCACTCTCCGGTACCACCTCAAGCAACGCCTCCGCCTCACTGAGAGCCTCCGGATAACGCTCCTCCTCTATCAGGTACCTTATACGGTTGGCCATCAGCTCCTCATAAGCCGATGCAAACCTGCGGCGGTTTTCCGGACTGCGGCGTGAAGCCTCTATGCAGAGAGCCTGTGCGTCATCATAACGGTCAAGATGTCCAAGCACCATTATCTTTCTTGAAACGGCGGCAGGCCATGTATCGGCAGTATCGGGCAGAAGTTCAAGCACACGGTCCAGGTGAACCTCGGCATCGGCCCACAACTCATCTTTCATATCAGCCTCCACAAGCTGCATCATCAATGCAATATATGCCTCCTGCAGTTCCTCATCCTCCGGGTTGAGTTCATACAGCTCTGTAAGCAGTTTTATGCTGCGCGCCTCATTGCCTGTGGCTTTCTCAAGAGTGTAGAGTTTCATAATAAGCGAGGGAGTGCGTCCGTACAGCGCCATTGACTCGTTCAGATAAAAACGGGCGTCATCATAATAGCCGCGTGTCATGGCCGTATTGAGCAGATAATTCAGGGCATCAGGATCCTGTGTTTCCAGATAGAGACGTCCGTTTGACTCATACGGATCACGCATACGGGCATCGGCAGCCACCTCATACAGAAGGTTCTCATAAGCCTTGCCGTTGGGCTGACGGCTCTTGACGAATGTAAGTGCCTGATTGTAAAGTCCAAGTTCAGACATCACACCGGCGCCCTTGTCTATCAGTTCCGGATCGTCAGGAAAATAGACCAGACCACGGTTTACGGCACCGATAGCCTTTTCATACTCTCCCATCTTGCTATAGACCGATACCAGTTCAATGTAGTACTCACGCATACCCGGATCTATGTCAATCCATTTCTCAAGATTGTCTGCCGCCTCATAGAGTGAGCTGCGTCCAAGGGCGTCATCCCAGTTTTCCTGGTTGCGGCGGCGCACATCGGCTATAACCAGCGTATCATTGGGATAGATATGCGACAGACGGTCCAGAGCAGCATCGGCCTCGACGTCATTACCCATTTTACGGTAGAACGCTATCTTGCGACGCCACAGGTCGCGGTCATACGGCTGGAACTCCAGAAGTTCATTGATATAACAGATGGCACTGGTGTAATGTCCCAGATTATCCTCTATGTCAACCAGTACTCTCTTGGCTTTGAACAGTTGGTCATCGGCCTGTACGGCACGAACCAGATTATAGCGGGCAGTCTTGAGGTCACCTATAAAGTAGTAGTACTGACCGTTAAGATAACGCAGCTCCGGATCATCGGGAAACAGTTCCAGACCGGCATCAATCTCACGTTTTGCCGAATTCCAGGCGTTGGAGTTTATGTAACCGTCCGCCCTGTTGACATAATACTTGGGTGTATAGCGAACCTCCTGGGCCGTCATGCCGGCGCCAAAGAACAACAATACCAGCAGTGTTATGTAATACCTCACTTTCATCCTTACTTCTTTTTTACACCGGTTCGCTGGATAGGAGCCCAGATAGCCGTCTTGTTGCTGATGAATCTCCAATAGCCCACGTTTGAGCAGTAGGTTATGATGGGATGATACATGAAAGGCTCAAGCAGGGTAGCCAGAAGCAGTTTAAGATAGCTCATCTTGGTATGCTTCCAGTTGACCGCCTTGGTGCCGTAATCAAAGAATATCACGAATGACGTCATAAAGAACGAGAATGAATATATCATTCCAAACACTATAGCCGATGTGCTCCAGTTTATACCGCCCTTGAATGAGAAGTATATAAGGAATATAAGGCCAATGAACTCAAGGAACGGAGCCAGGAACTCAAAGATGAACAAATACGGCAGCACAAGGGCGCCGATAGCCCCGTAATGGGGGTTGAAGAACATCTTGCGATGGTTGGACACTATCTCAAACAATCCGCGTGCCCATCGGGTTCGCTGACGGCTCAATGACTTGAGTGTACTGGGACCCTCAGTCCAGCAGCACACCTTAGGCACCTGTGCCACCTGATACTCCAGACCGTTATTCCTCATGTAGGTAACCATGCGGAGCAGCATATCCACATCCTCGGCCATACTCATGGGGTCATAACCGCCTGATTTTACGGCTACGTCAGTATCAAACAGTCCGAATCCTCCCGATATGTTGGGCAGTGTGTTTATTCGTGACCATCCCAGCTTGCCTATCAGGAACGAGCGCAGGTACTCCAGCTGCTGGAACATGGGCAGGGCCTCTCCCGGCACGGCAGCCTCAACCACACGTCCGTTCTCAACCACGCATCCGTTACTCATAAGCATGGTTGCACCTACACCTATGGTGGGTTTATGGCTGTTCACAACAAACCACATCATCCTGTACAGAGCCATAGGCTCAATGATGCAGTCCACATCAGTACATACAAAGTATTTGTTACTGCATACATTGATTCCCGCATTTGAGCCGTCGGCCTTACGACCGCCGTGCACTTTATCCACAACAATCAGCTTGCTGTACTTTTCATCAGTTGACTTGAGCACACGCTTAATTGGCTTGGAAGGCACTTTCATGGCTATGTCATACGGAACCTCAACCAGGCTGTACTCGTTAATGAGCAGTTCCATGGTACGGTCCGTACTCTCATCGTTCACAATTATTATCTCGTAATCCGGATAGTCTATCTGAAGCAGGGAGTTTATGTTATCTATTATGGTTACCTCCTCATTGAAGGCCGGAGCTATGATTGACACTGCAGGCGTAAGAGGCGAACCCTTAAGCATATACTTTATGGTTTCATCATCAGGAAGTTCCACCTCAAGCTGTTTCTGAGCCCGCCTGCTCATCAGCACCAGAGCCAGGTAGCTGAGCATCAGAACCAGCGAGTAACAGAATACAAAATAGCAGAATATATAATAGAGCGTCAGCCACATATCCTAATCACATATTTATCCGTTGAATACCGTCTCCACCGAAGGATGATATGCCTGCTCCCTGTCAAGACGGACCTTTTCAAGCGTAATGGGGTTATTGAAGAATGCAAAGTATTTCTTGTCGGCCTCGGTAGCCTCACTCTCCAGCTTTTTGAACAGCTTGCGTCCCTGGGCGCCGTAATTGTATATACAGCGGAGCGCCTCATAACGCACATGGGGATTGGTGGTGTTGGTAAAGCCTTCCAGCAAAGCATCCAGGCTCTTGCCCGTACCCAGACGTGTCATGGCATGCATTATGGCCACCTTTGTGTCATCGGCCTGTGCCATCAACGCCTCTATAAGCAGGTCCTCACATTCGGTATAGTGCAGATAACCCCATGTACGGGCTATCTCTTCAATCAGTTTTTTCTTTTTGTTGTCACCAAACAGGTCCGTCAGCTGCCCGCAGTACTCCACCTCATTGAAACGTCGCATAAGCCTGACAAACATACACTGCGCCTTTTCATTCTTCTGGATATGAGCCCATCGGGCCAGGTTGGGCAGTTTAAGCCCCTCCTTGCGACGGCGCTGGAGTGAGTATGCCAGCTCTATCTCATCCTTGATGCAGCAGTGCTTGTCAAAGAAGTCAGTCTCAAAATACTCCAGAGCGCTGTCCGAGCTGGACATGATGGTTGAGTACATTGCCAGACGCTGCACATGCATGTAGCGTGAATTCATCAGGGTGTTTATGACCCAAGTGTTAAGAGGCAGTTTGAACGGGCGTATCTTATTAAGGGCAAGCACTTTGCGCTTCATGTTTCCATGGCTGACCTCCTTTTCCAGAAATTCCGGAATCTCAAACATTCCAAGCATCTTGTGGATATTCTCCATCCTGGACGACTCTGACCTCTGCGTGATGAACTTTGTGTAGAAAAGATCCACAAAAGCCGCCTTTTCATGCTTTCCACTCAGGATGGACTTACCTATTACACTCACGTCAAGGTCAAAATAATGGGCTATCTGTGCTCTGGACAGCAGTTCAGTTGCCTCCGACGACAATATAAAATCCATACCCTTGCCGTAGTTCTGCTCCATCTTATGATGCATCCAGCGCTTATGCTTTTCCCTGATTGACATGACAAACAATGACGTCCACATGATGATAATGAACGTTGAACAGGTCACAAGGATCAGGAAAGCCACTTTTGTCTCCCAGGGATAAGACGCAAACTTTTCAACCACATACTGCAGTATATACTTGAAGTATGCTATGACAAGGAGTATATAATATCTTACAGATGATATGGCCACTTTTCTGATATAATAGAGTTCCTATACAGTCAGACTACGCAGGGTAGCTTATCACAAAAATATAAAAAATCTATTAAGAATCAAAAAAACGGAGAGTTTTAGGCAAAAAAAAGTGTGCCGGAATACCGGCACACCTTGTTTTTTACTTATTCCCACTCAATTGTGGCAGGCGGTTTTGACGAGATGTCATAGCAAACGCGGTTAACGCCCTTGACCTTATTGATTATCTCGTTGCTCACCCAGTGCATGAACTTGTACGGAAGCTCGGCCCAATCGGCAGTCATGGCATCCACACTGGTTACAGCACGCAGGGCAACGGCATTGTCAAAGGTACGCTCATCTCCCATAACACCCACAGTATGGTCAGCCAACAGGATTGCGCCGGCCTGCCATATCTTGTCATACAGGCCCCACTCGCGCAGGCCGTTTATGAATATGGCATCGGCCTCCTGCAGCACGGCCACCTTATGCGGAGTGATATCGCCGATAATACGTACCGCAAGACCCGGACCCGGGAAAGGATGACGGCCTATCAGATGCTCGGGAATACCCAGACGGCGTCCTATGGCACGGACCTCATCCTTGAAGAGCCACTTGAGCGGCTCACACAACTTGAGCCCCATCTTGGCAGGCAGACCGCCCACGTTATGATGGCTCTTGATTGTCTTGCCGGTAATGTTAAGGCTCTCTATACGGTCAGGATAGATGGTGCCCTGAGCCAGCCATTTGGCATCGGTTATCTTTGAAGCCTCAGCGTCAAACACCTCAATGAAGTCACGGCCTATTATCTTACGCTTCTTTTCAGGATCGGACACGCCCTCCAGGTCCTTGAAGAACATATCAGATGCATCCACACCCTTTACGTTCAAGCCCAGGCATACATAGTCATTAAGCACATCAGCATATTCATTCTTGCGCAGCAGGCCGTGGTTCACGAATATACAGGTAAGATTCTTTCCGATGGCCTTATTAAGCAGCACGGCAGCAACCGATGAATCCACGCCGCCGCTCAGTCCCAGCACCACCTTGTCATTACCAAGCTCCGCCTTGAGTTCACCTACGGTCTTTTCAATGAATGAATCCGATGTCCACTCCCTGCGGCTGCCGCAGATGCCTATGACAAAATTTTCAAGCAGCAGACGTCCCTGAAGCGAATGCTCCACCTCGGGATGGAACTGCACGCCCCATACGCGTTTGTCAGTGTTCTCAAAGGCGGCAAACTTTACGCTGTCCGTTGATGCTGTTACGTGAGAGCCTTCAGGAATGGCGGTTATGGAATCACCATGACTCATCCATACCTGCGATCCCTTTTCAAATCCCTTAAACAGAGGGCAGTCATCGGCAATGAAGCCCAGATTGGCACGACCGTACTCACGTGTACCAGCCTGCTCCACCTTACCTCCATAGGTATAACTCAACAGCTGTGCGCCGTAGCATATACCCAGAACGGGGTACTTTCTTATGATGCCGCTCAAGTCCGGGCGGAATGCATCATCGGCATACACGCTCAACGGTGATCCGCTCAGAATGACGCCAATAACGTCCGGGTCATCCTTAGGAAAGCTGTTGTAAGGGAGAATCTCACAGAATGTGTCCATCTCTCTGACCCTGCGGCCTATAAGCTGAGTGGTCTGGGATCCGAAATCAAGTATTATTATCTTTTGCATATAGATGTAATTGTTCTCTCTCTTTTTCAGGTTGCAAAATTACAAAAAAGAGCCGAAGCGGAAGGTACATTTTTCCTATCTTTGCACCCAATGACAAAAAACAGCAACAACACGGTTCCCAAACTGATGCTGCAGCGCCGTTTCCTGCTGCAGGCAGTGCTGTTTGTATCCCTGTTCTCCATGCTGTTCATGGTGCTGTACCAGCCGTTCTCCAACACCACATGGTTCGGATTCAACTCTCTCAAGCAGACAGGCGTTACAATACTGTTCTATCTGGTGGCTGTCCCCACGCTGATAGCCAGCAAGCTTCTGCTGTCCGGAATAAGCACCGTTCACAGTATAACTGTAAAACGTTTTCTTGAATGGCACATAGCTGAGTTCATCATAATAGCCACTGAGTATTACATCTTTACCGTATGCTTCAAACTGGGTCTTTCACGTGAACTCCCGCAACTGCTCATAAGAATACCCCTGTGTGTTGCGCTAATATTGGCCATTCCATACACAATTGTCTGGTTCTATGCCCAATACAAAGCCAAAAAAGAGGAACTTGAGCTCTTTAAAGTAACACATAAACGTAAAACTATAGAGTCCGGCCATAAGCTCATTCAGTTCCGGGACAGCCAGGGCAAACATAAGATGTCACTCAGTGAAGACTCCATATTCTTTATAGAGTCACAAGACAATTATGTACAGATTTATTACGATCTGGAGGGCAAGCTGTCAAGTTATCTCCTGCGCTGCAGCACGCAAAAAATCGAGGAGGATCTGGCCGGAACATCAATAGTCCGCTGCCGCCGTTCATTCCTGGTCAACACCTCTAAAATTGTGCGCTACGGCAAGGAACACGGGCATTTTTCAATCACTCTTGACAACCCGTCGGGCAAGACAATTACCGTCACTCCCGCCTATTACCGTACCATCCTGACCAGGCTGGACAGCCGTTCACTTTAAAAAAAAACCATTTAAACGGCCTCAAAGCCCGTTTTTTTATTTAAAAGTATTAATTTTGCGTATTCGTATGCACGTACGCGCGATGAACAAAAGGACACTTAAGGACAGATTCTGGTTTGCGATCATGCTGGTAATAAGCATAATCACTACCTGTTCCACATACGCACAGAGCCATTCCATTGACAGACGCCTGCTTGCTGTAGGCGACACTCTTGTGTATCGTGTAATGCCCAAGCCAATATCTGACAGTATCTATGTGGCAACTGATTACACTGAGATACACTTCCGCGTCAACAAAGCCGACCTTGACATTGATTACATGGACAACGGCTATTCCCTGCTCCATCTGGACAGAGTGATTGATTCACTCGGCATTGAAAACATATCGGCCATTGAGATCATATCCCAGTCATCACCGGAAGGAAGTCTGGAGCGCAACACATGGCTTACCGAGCATCGATCAAAAGTCATGATGGAGTATATGGACAGAGTCTTCCCCCAACTCAAAGACAAGGTATCAATCAACTCCATTACCGAGTCATGGGAGAGTCTGGCACAGTACGTATTCCAGGACCCCTATCTTGAAGAAGAGACGCGTCAAAAGATTCTGGACATAATAGACTCCGACAAACTTAGCGTAGCCACCAAGAAAAGCCGACTCAAAACCACCCTGGGCAGCAACCCCCAGACCGGCGATGTTTACAAATACCTTATTGCGAACTACTACCCCGTAATCCGTAATTCCGGTATATACATTCTGCACATGGTGGAACCTGAGCCCGAATTCGTAATAGATCCGGAGAGGCCGCACCTTGATGAGACCGGCCCCACTCCGTCCCAGATGGCATATGAGCCACAACAGCCTCCGCTGCCTGTGGAGCCTCCCGGCAAACGTCCGCTGCTGTCGGTTAAGACAAACCTGCTGTACGATGCATTCTTCAAGAAAGACCTTGGATGGGCACCCATATATAACATTGAAGCCGAGCTCTATCCCACCGAAAACGGCCGATGGACATGGCTGTTGGAATATGACTTCCCGTGGCACTCCATACCCAGCAGGCATCAGTATCTCCAGATACTTAACCTGCAGTTGGAAGGACGACGCTACTTCAAGAAGGCATCCAACCATACCGGTCATTATCTGTCAGCCTACATAGGCGCCAACAAGTATGACGTATGTTTTGACCGCAAGACCGGTCACGGTTACCAGGGCGAGGGCGGCGGACTGGGCCTGGGTTACGGATACGTATGGTCCCTTGGCAAGAAGCCCGATACACGATGGAAACTGGAGCTCTTCATCAAAGGCGGAGGTTACTTCTCATTCTATGACCCGTACACCTATGCCGGCAAGTACTACTATGACTGGTATGACGCCCCTGAGCTCTTTATCAGACGTAACATGGTGTTCCGCTGGTTAGGTCCAACCGGCGTTGGAGCCACCATAAGCTATGACCTTATACGCATAAAGAGAAACAGAAAAACAGAATCTACCACACAACAATGATCAAGAAAATCTGCGCACTGCTGACCGCATCAGTAATGGTCCTGCCCATCAAGGCAAAAGAAGGTGAAATTATCAAGACCGGCTGGAACTTTGGCCCCCTCCCGGTAGTAGGTTTTGACTCCGACCTGGGTTTCCAGTACGGAGTGTGCTGTGACATATTCAACTACGGCAACGGCACCAACTATCCCCAGTATGACTACAAGATCAACATAGAGGCATCAACCTACACCAAAGGTTCAAGCATACTGCGCACCTACGGTGACTTTAAGACACTCATCCCTGACGGCAAGCTCTTTTTTGACGTGACATACTTCAACGCACCCAAGTTCGGATTCTACGGCTATAACGGATATGCCTCAAAGTTTGAACCGGACCTTAAGGGCTATCACTTTATGTCACGCAACCAGTTCCGCATACTCACAAGCGTGAGCAAGAAGATATCGGGTAACCTCAGCGCAGCTGCAGGCCTGGCATACTATCACATCACAACTGACCGTCTGAGCCTGGATGAGTACAAGGGTCTGCCCACCCTGTATGACACCTACATTCTGCAGGACTTGATACATCCCGATGAGAAAGACGGAGGCAACGTGACACAGCTCCGTGCCGGAGTGGTCTATGACACACGTGACCATGACAGTGATCCCACCAACGGAATAAACCTGGAGACATCACTCGTTTACAGCCCTGACCTGATTGACGGTAACGGATACAGCAATCTTGGATTCTTTCTGAGCTACAGCCAGTATCTGTCTCCGTTTACAGACCGCATCACCTTTGCATACCGCGCTCTTGTCCAGACCAAGCTGTGGGGTGATATTCCCTACTATTTTACCAACAACATCAACAGCATGTTCTTCCGCAAGCTATATACTGAGGGCATAGGCGGCAACGCATCGGTAAGAGGTCTGAACCGCAACGGTGTGCTGGCCGACGGAATGGCCATGCTCAATCTTGAAATGCGCTGGCGCATCTATGACTTCAAACTCATAAACCAGAACTGGCAGATTGCCACCAACCCCTTCTTTGACGCCGGACAGGTATTGCAACCATACCGTCTTGAGGAGCAGAAAGCCGCAGGAATCTATCAGGGCGATGAGTTCAATCCCCACTTTACAGCCGGTTTGGGCCTCAAGCTAGTCATGAACCACAACATGGTTGTATCATTTGAGGCAGCCAAAGCATTCAGCAGCAATGACGGCAACGGCCTGTGGACCAACATTGGATTCAACTACCTGTTCTGACCCCACAAGCCATGTCAAGAATCCGCCTGCAAGCACTCCTGTTATGTCTTGCATTTATACCCGCAAGCACGGCAGGAGCCCAAACGGATGACTCCACCGTTAAGGACGGCTGGTCAGTCAATCCCGTACCTGCACTGGCCTATGACTCTGACTTTGGCCTGATGGCAGGCGGTTTCCTGGACATCAACTACTACGGCGGCCTTTATCCCGCATACAGACACAGGCTCTGCCTTGAGGCTCTTACGTATTCAAAGCATGCCAGCTTCTTCATGCTCCATTATGACTCCAGGTACCTCATTCCGGGCATCCGCACATCGGCCAAACTCTTTTATGAGGACAACCCGCTCTACTGGTTCTACGGGTTCAACGGCGCGGTGCATGACTATGACTCCCGTCTTAACTTCAACCGCAAGGACGGCATTGCCTATTACAGCTATGACCGCAAATACATTAACTCCAGGCTGGAGCTTGAGGCGCCCATGACCTCACACCTGGACTGGACCGCCAAACTATCATACTGGCACTATTGGATTAAAGAGCTCAACTGGGACGGCTATGACCCTGACAACACCCTGCTGCGCCGATACAAGCAGCTGGGACTGATCGAGAATGCAGAGTCAAACGGAGGCAATATCATGGAGTTCCAGGCCGGTCTCAAATATGACACCCGCAACATTGAATCCATGCCCTCACGCGGCATCTATGCCGATGTCAACCTGGCCTATGCCCCGGACCTTTTCAATACAGGCTATGACTACCTCAAGCTGGCCGCCCGCTTCCGCCAGTACATAAGCCTTGGCTCCGAGCGTATGGTGCTGGCATACAGCCTTGCATATCAGGGTACCATGAAAGGCAATCAGGCCTTTTACACCCAGTCATACATTATGCACTTCAAGCCATCGGACGGACTGGGAGGCGCCACCACCCTGCGCGGCATCCTGTACAACCGAGACATGGGCAATGACTATCTATGGGCCAATTTTGAACTACGCACACGTCTGCTTGAGATAAACCTCCTTAACCGCCGCGTCTTTGGCGTGCTGACTCCCTTCTTTGATGCGGGAGCAATAGTGCAGCCCTTCCGGTTTGACCGCCAGACAGAGGCTCTCTACGCCGATGACAATGTGACAGACATGACGTATCAGGAGTATCACTCCATCATGCTTGACAAGGCCCGTGAACTGCATATGAGCTGCGGACTGAGCGCTCAACTGGTTATTGACTACAATTTCATCCCGTCCGTAACCTTTGGCATACCTTTTGACAAAAGAGACGGTGACTACGGTCTCTACATGACACTTGATTATATATTCTGATTCTATATGACAAACAAGACTCCGGTCCTGCTGCTCACCGGTTATTTAGGCAGCGGAAAGACCACACTGGTCAACAGGATACTCTCCAACAGCAAAGGCATAAAGTTTGCCGTCATTGTCAATGACATAGGTGAGGTAAACATTGACGCCAGCCTTATCCAGCAGGGAGGCGTGGTAGGCATGAAGGATGACAGCCTGGTTGCACTGCAGAACGGCTGCATATGCTGCACCCTCAAGATGGATCTGGTACAGCAGCTCCATGACATCATAGCCACACACCGCTTTGACTACATTGTGATTGAGGCCAGTGGCATATGTGAGCCAGGCCCCATAGCCCAGACCATCGAGTCCATTCCCCGCATGGAGGCCAAATACAACAAGGAGGGCATACCTGACCTGGACTGCATCGTGACAGTGGTCGATGCCCTGCGCATACGTGACGAGTTTGGTTGCGGTGATGATCTTGTCAAGAAGAACATTGGCGAGGAGGATCTGGAGAATCTGGTTATCCAGCAGATTGAGTTCTGCAACATCATACTGCTCAACAAGGCATCGGAAGTTACGGCCCAGGAGATGGAGCGCATCCGCAAGGTCATCCGTGCCCTGCAGCCCCGCGCCCGCATACTGGAGTGTGACTACGGCGATATTGACCTGAGCAACATACTTAATACTCATCTCTTTGATTTTGAGAATGTGGCTACCAGCGCCACCTGGATTCAGGAGATTGAAAAACGCGGTGATGCCCTGGAGCATCAGGATGATGATGACCACGATGACGATGAGCACGAGCACCATCACCACCACGACCACGATGACCACGATGAGGATGACCACGATGAAGATCATGATCATGAGGAGGAGCATCATCACGGACATGAGCACCATCATCACCACCATCATCATGACCATGAGGGCGGTGAGGTTGAGGAGTATGGCATCGGCACCTATGTCTATTATGCGCGTCGTCCCATGGACCTGAACCGTTTTGACTGGTTCGTATCAAAGCGCTGGCCCAAGGGTGTTATCCGCACCAAGGGAATGTGCTACTTCAACGATGAGTTTGACATCTGCTACCTGTTTGAGCAGGCCGGCAAGCAGATGAGCCTTAAGAATGCCGGACAATGGTACGCCACCATGCCCAAGCAGCAGCTTGACGCCATGATAGCACAGGACCCTGTACTGGCTGCCGACTGGGATCCTCAGTATGGTGACCGCATGCAGAAGCTTGTGTTCATCGGCCAAAACCTGGATAAGTCTTACATCAAACAGGAACTGGACAAATGTTTAATTGAGAGTTGAGAATTGAGAATTAATAACACAAAACGATCAGTTCGTTTTGTGTTTTCAAAAAAAGAGCGATGGAAGAGAATATCAAAAAAAACACAAAACGAACTGATCGTTTTGTGTTACTCCAAGAGCACGGGATCAAGCCGACGGCTAACAGGCTGCTGGTATTGAAGGCGCTGGCAGAGTGTCAGCACCCTGTTACTATGGCCGAGTTGGAGGACAGGATTGACTCCATCGATAAGTCCGGTATATTCCGTACACTTACTCTTTTCAAGGAACACCATCTGCTGCACCAGATTGATGACGGATGCGAAGGCGTACGCTACGAGTTGTGCCATGCTCATGGTGAGGTTGATGATGACCGGCATGTACATTTCCACTGCGAGGTGTGCCACCGCACGTTCTGTTTGGAGGACACCCCCATCCCGGCTGTGGATTATCCCGCAGGCTTTGAGGTTGAGACGGTAAACTATATGGCCAAGGGCATCTGCCCCGAGTGCTCAAAAAAACGCAAATAATGGAGAAGGTTCTGCTACATACCTGCTGCGCGCCATGCAGCGGAGCCATCATAGAGTGGATGCTGGCAAACGGCTATACGCCCACCATCTACTACTGCAACCCCAATATATACCCCTATGAGGAATACCAGGTGCGCAAGCAGGAGTGCTCCCGATACGCACAAAGCCTTGGTCTTGAGATAGTGGATGCTGATTATGACCATACCGAATGGCAATGCTGTGTAAAAGGACTGGAGAACCAGCCTGAGCGCGGAGCACGCTGTCTGGAGTGCTTTAAGATGCGTCTGCTTAGTGCCGCCCGATATGCGTCGGAGCACGGATTTACACTCTTTACATCCACCCTTGATTCAAGCCGATGGAAACGCCACGACCAGATTGTGGAGGCCGGGCAGTGGGCAGCGACGCAGTTTCCCGGCATCACCTTCTGGGATAAGAACTGGCGCCAGGGCGGACTGCAGGAGCGCCGCTCAGAGATAATCCGTGAGCAGGATTTCTATAACCAGCGTTACTGCGGCTGCGAATATAGCATGCAGGCCATGCATGATGACAAGAAGATGGCGCGCCAGCGCATAAAACGGCTTATCAGCGTAATGACCCCTGAAAGCAAAGCCGCACAATCAGCCGCCATATGGGAGCGTCTGGAGCAGACTAAGACATTCCGTAACAGCACAGACATACTGATTTACTGGTCTATGGATGATGAGGTGCAGACACCCGCATTCATAGAGAAATGGAGCGCCGCCGGCAAACGTTTCTATTTGCCCTCCATACAGGGTGACGACCTTATAGTAAAGCGTTACACTGGAACGTCCAATCTCACCCCGGGCCAGAGTTTCAACATACCTGAGCCCACAGGTGAACAGGTATCGGACCTGAGCCCCATAACACTTGTGATAGTGCCTGGACGTGCTTTTGACAAGGATGGCAACCGCATGGGACGCGGCCGCGGATTTTATGACCGACTGCTGCCACAGCTGCCCCACGCCGTCAAGGCCGGCGTCTGCTTTGAATGCCAGAAGCTGCCCTGTGTGCCCGCCGATGAAAACGACATCAAAATGGATTTTGTAATATGATACTCTGGTACTCCGGATGCGGAAACAGCCGCTTTGTGGCCGATATGCTTTCACGTGAGCTGGCCGATGACAATATGGTATTCATCCCTGAGGCAGCACGCCGTGGCACAACACTGGACTTCGGTCCGGATGATGTATTGGGTATTGTATTCCCCGTCTATTCCTGGTCCGTACCCAAGCTGGTATCGGAGTTCCTGCGCACAGCCGCAATAAAAAGAAAGCCGGCCTACATATTCGCAGCCTGCACATGCGGCGATGAAACGGGACTCACAGAGCGTCATCTTAAGAAAGACCTTGCCAAGCAGGGACTCACACTTGATGCCTTCTTCTCATTCCAGATGCCCGAGACCTACGTTAACCTGCCAGGCTTCAAGCTGGATACCCCTGAAAAAGCGGAATCAAAGATCAACGGAACCAAGGAGAGTTTGAACACAGCAGTTAATCTTATCAGGCAACGTGCAAAAGGAAACTATGACCACCTTAAGGGAGGATCGTCTTTCCTTAAATCAAACATCTTAAAGCCCCTGTTCTACGGTCTGCTCATAACTGACCGCAAGTTCACGGTATCGGACGCCTGCATAGGCTGCGGCATCTGTGCCAAAAACTGCCCGTTAAACAATATCACAATAGAGAATGACCGCCCCAAGTGGAACGGTCATTGCACTAACTGCATGAGTTGTTATCATCGCTGCCCCAAGAATGCCATTAACTTTGGCAAGGCCACAATCGGCAAGGGACAGTACTATTACAAACAGGATTACTCTTAACGGTTCAGGGTCTTAGTGCCGTCCGACCATATCATTATGTGACCCTGCTGATAGACGGGCGTAGCGGGAACCTTTTCGGTCCATGCAGGTTTAACAGCAGCAGTCTTTTTCTGCTTGCGGACGGCGCGGATCATCTTCTTTTCATAAGCCGGCCTAACCTGCTGATAGAAAACCTGATTGTTGTTGCGGATAAAGAATGAGTATGCATATCCATGTTCATTGCTGGCAGGTCTGCCCATAACAATGGGGTTGTAATAATCATATGCACTCTCTGTCCAGAACCAGATACTGTTATTCTCATCGGCCTTAGGCCATGATTCCATGTTCTGCGTTGATGACCAGTATTCACCTCCGTAATAGCTGGGATAACCGCTGACATAGAAATGATATGTAAAGGTTATTGACTTAACATTGGTATCATGCGGATCCGGAAACTCATATTCTCCGGCGCTGTTCTTATACATACGGTTCAGGACCAAAGCACCAATCTGAGGATGTCCGGGCTCACCGTTTGTTGATGTATGATATGCACCGGCGGTATAGCAGCACTCAAGCAGTTCATGCCACTGTTCAAGAGTTGGTGTACACCATTCTTCACCCCACGCAACGGTGGCCGGATCATTTGCAGTACCCTGAATGTCCTCGCCCAGAGCAAAAACCTGACTGTCATAATCGGTGGCGCCGGGTATATCGGCCCACTTGAACATAGTAGCGGTTGTGTCGCCCACAAAAGAGGCTCCGATATTATAGGTGGCCCAAAGTGTGCCCGACGGCAAATCCAGATCCACATATTCCTGAGCGGCCATAGGTGCAGCAACAAGAGCAAACATAAAGAAGAACTTTCTCATATCATACTGTATTATTGGCTATTGATGTCACAAATGTAACAATAATTACACATACCGCCAAAGTGTCCCGCGCGCATCGGCCACAGAATACGCTGTGACGCGGGTTGGCGTGGGACAGAGCCCTGAGATGAGAGGGTGTAACACAACAACCCCCTCCACAGAATACGTGGAAGGGGTTGATGTGGGACACTTTGGCTAGAGACGCCAGTTAACACAGAACGAACTGTTCGTTTTGTGTTAGAGAACCTCAAAGTCTATTGACTGCAGGTCCTTATCGTCCGATGATGAGCCGTACAGCAGCTTGTAGTGGCCGCTGAAGGTTGAAACCTCATCAATCTTCTCATCGTAGTACTGGAATGACTTTCCGGTCAGGGTGATTACGGCGTTGCCGGTCTCACCAGCCTTAAGAGTCACACGCTGGAATCCCTGCAGACCCTTGATAGGAGCAGCGGGGTTGTCCAGACTCTTTACATATACCTGAACAATCTCAGTACCTTCACGGTCACCGGTGTTGGTTACAGGGATAGTAAGTGTTACGCTGCCGTTCTTCTTCATTGAGTTCTTTGAGATGGTAGCCTGACCATACTCATAAGTGGTGTAGCTCAGACCGTATCCGAACGGATAGAGAGGCTCGCCACGGAAGTAACGGTAGGTACGGCCCTCCATTGAGTAGTCGGTGAACTCAGGCAGCTGATCAGTTGACTTGTAGAATGTAACAGGCAGCTTGGCTGAGGGGTTGCAGTCACCGTTCAGGATCTCAGCAAGTGCCTGGGCACCGCCCTGACCGGGATACCATGCCTGGATAAGGGCATCAAACTGATCCTCCAGAGTTCCGAATCCCATGCAAGAGCCTGCGCAGTCAACAAAGACAACAGGCTTGCCTGTAGCGTGCATGGCACGGATAAGACGCTGCTGAACGGCAGGAATCTCAATATCGGGCTTGTCGCCGCCCTCACCCTCCATAGAAGGAGTGATACCACCTATAATAATGATTGCATCTACATTCTCTGCAAGCAGTTTCTGGCCCAGATCCTCAAACTCGGCAATCTTCTGTACGCAGAACTGAACGTTCAGACGTGCAAACTGACCTGTAGCGTGAGTGTACTCAACCTTGATGTCATAGGTCTGACCCTTGTTAACCTTGAATGACTTAAGCTGCTGCATTCCGCCACGGCCGCCGAATCCACCGAATCCGCCACCAAAGCCACCGAATCCGCCAAATCCGCCACGGCCACCCTGGCTGGCCTTAGCCTCCTCAACCAGACGACCGTTCACATAGAGCTTGTAACCGTTGTCTGAGCTGATGTTGTAGCTCATCTCACCGCTGAAAGGAGCAACCAGCTTACCGGTAAGACGTGCCGATATGTTATCGGTCTGATCCAGACCCTCTACAAAGTTGTAGGCACCAAAGTTGCTGAAGTTAACCTCAGTGTAGTTACCGGTTACGGCAGGAGCACCCTTGAACTCAGTGTTCTTGAAGAACTCACCCTTGAGGCCCTTGCCACCGTTGATATCCTGGGTGTAGTATGTAGTGTAATACTCGTTGCGGATCTCGCATGCACGGTCATAAACAATCTCTGTGTTGGGGAAGAACTTCTTTATACCGTCCAGCAGTGAGCGTGTGTGCTCAGGTGTGGGGCTGCCGCCGTACTCACCGTTCATCATGCTCTTGTCATCGGCGTTAGGACCAACCACGGCCAGCTTCTTGATGTTCTTGTCAAGAGGCAGAACGCCGTTGTTCTTAAGCAGAACCATTGACTGACGGGCTGCCTCAACTGCAAGCTCATCATTCTTCTCGCTGCTTATTACGTCCTCACCAAGATTTGCCCAAGGCAGCATATCGGCGGGATCAAACATACCAAGCTCAAAACGGCCCTTGAGCACGCGACGCAGAGCCACGTCAATATCGGCCTCATTGATCTTACCATCCTCAAGAGCACCTACCAGTGACTGGAAGGCCTTACCGCACTCAAGGTCTGTACCGTTCAGGACAGCATCAACCGATGCGCTCTCAGCATCGGGATGGGTACCATGCTGGTTCTTGTTGTAGAAGTTGTTGATGGCATCGCAGTCTGTGAGCAGGATAGCCTTGTAGCCCCACTTCTCACGCAGGATGTTTATAAGCAGGCGGTCGCTTGCGCAGCAGGGAACACCCTCATAACGGTTGTATGCGCACATAACCTCCTGTACGTTACCCTCCTGAACCAGAGCCTTGAAGGCGGGTAGATAGGTCTCCCACAGGTCACGCATTGAAACAACTGCATCATAGCGGTGACGCTGGCTCTCAGGACCGCTGTGAACTGCATAGTGCTTGGCGCAGGCATGAGTCTTGTAGTATTTCTTGTCATTACCCTGCATACCCTTTACGTTGGCAACACCCAGAACGCTCATGTGGTAAGGATCCTCACCGTAAGCCTCCTGGCCACGGCCCCAACGGGGATCACGGAAGATATTGACATTGGGGCACCAGAATGTAAGCTCCGGATTACCGGGAACGTTGTTGGCACCCATCTTAACATTGAAGATATCATGATCAGAACGGTTCCAGTTGGCACGTGCCTCATCTGAAACTGCGCTGAATACATCATAAACCAACTGCTCGTTGAATGATGCACCCATACCTATAGGCTGCGGGAACACTGTATAGTTACCCTGACGTACACCGTGGCAGGCCTCTGACCACCAGTTGTATGACGGTATGCCAAGACGGTCAACTGATACTGACTTGTTCATGATGAGTCCCACCTTCTCCTCAGGAGTAAGCAGGGACATAAGGTTATCAACACGCTTGTCAACTTTGAGTTTGGGGTTCTGGAAAGCATATTCGTACTTTCCGCCGCCACATGATGCCAACAGGGCAACAGCAGCCACAGCAATGATGCCGGATAATTTCTTCATATTAAATGTATAGTTTTTGGTTTTTTGATTAATCTGTTTTCAAAATGGCGTGCAATTTACAACTTTTTTTTCATTCAGCACGGACTGTTGTCCAAATGAAGACTTCCGTATCGTCGTGATACTCAACCTGAGCCTTTATCACTGTCTCACCTGCATCAAGCAGATATGACGGTTCACTGTACTCCGTTCCGTTTATGAACCACCTGACACTTTTGACGGGTGTATGCCCAAAAGTAATCTTAAGGTCAATCTCTTGACCGGGATGGCACGTCTCGGGCAGAATGATTACGGGATCAGGGGTTACGCCACAGCATACTCCGTGGTTATCGGGCATAGCATCATAATCCATGACCACCGGTAGCCATTCGGCCCCCACCTCTCTGTAATAGGCTTTAAAATAATCTGTGATGGCGGGCGTCACGTCCAGTTTTTGCGACGGGCTGTACCTTATGGCTACTCCTTCATAACCATCCAACCGGATATTCATATTCCATCCCTCCTGACGTACATTGCCGGCAGAATCCAACAGGCACACCTTTAATTCAAAATCCTTCTTACTGCCGGACTGGTTAACCAGACATCCGTATGAGAAACTTATATCCGAATTCATTGTAATATCCGGTGAACCGCCATAGGTATTGGCCTCAAACGGCCTGAGCCCGTAATACCAAAGGCCCTCCGTATCGGAATTAATGACATCCACAAGCATCTCGCGACCGTTATGAATCACATTTGACGTATCAGGTGCAAATCCTATAATTGCAAGTTGAGACTTGTCAAAAATCCTGCCGGTGCCGCTCAGGTCAAGAGTATAATAACCGTCATTACGACCGCCCCATCCCCAGTTTATATGCAGTTTACTGCCATCTGTGTCATAACCGTCACATACCATGGCATGACCGTCATCATCGGAAAATCCACCGTAAAACACAAGCCTGTCAGCATCAATCTCACCAACAATCAGCGAATACCACTCATCAATGGGATATGAATAGCGTTGCAGGAACATTATCCTGTCAGAATAATGCATATGTTCCTTTACAGCCGGTACGACATCACTGGGATACGCGGATGATCCGCTTTTAAACGTATAATCCATCTTAGACATGACACCGCAGTCATAAATCAGTTTGGCAACCTGTTGTTTCTGTGCCGAACTCCAGGATCCTCCCGCCGCACTGACGGTGGGCATCAGGTCCCAATCATATACATAACCGTCAAGAGAATAGGGTTTGATATAAGTATGTGCCGTCGCAGTATTGTAACCGCCTATGATACCTGTCCCGGACTGAGGCCACCGGTAATAACGCATTATAATGGCCATAGCTGTTGCAATACATCCTGCCTGTGATTTTTTTGACTCACCCGCCACTACAGGACAAAGGTCATTATACGGTGATCCCTGATCCCATTTGGCTGTAGGTATGTACTTTCTTGCACCGGCCGATAACCGTGACGATGCCTGTAATGAACGCCACGCCTCCTTAACCTGAGCCGGAGCTTCACTATCAGATGCACGTATCTGACCGATGGTCTCAGACACGCCATCCATCCATACAGATATGTTGTCTGGCATATCTTCAACCTCAAACCGTCCCTCTTGTGAATAGCCTATAATGGGACTGACACGGTCATCGGCCGATAATACCACCCAACCGCCATCAGGGTTGTTGAACACGTAGTATGCCGGTTCTGTCACGTTCCCCCGCAAAGGCGCATGCGCAGCATTTTCCGGCACAGGCACACTGCTCATACCCAACAGATTTGCCGCATAACGGGCTGCCAGGTCCCCCGGAACCAGTTCGGCCGTAGCATGAACGGCATACAGCAAAACAGCCAACACAATGACAACAGACTTCCTCATAGCGGTAAAACCAAACCTTTTGTAGATGACTTGTCAATAAACCACGCCCTTTCATCATCCGCCTTGACACACTCCATTGATACGGTTCCGCCACTCTCTGCCGAATTACCAATCAGATTGAATGATACCGTGTAAGTGTGTCCCAGTAAGGGAACGTCAGAGCAGTCATAGATATAAACAAAGCGCGAATAGCCGGCAGCCAGACTTGTAACCTGCAATGAGCGTCCGTTCTCATAAACGCCCGATACAAACTGCAATCCCCTCTGATAGCCCTCAAAGCTGTAATAAGCCGTATCTGGCATGGATGATATATTGTACAGTCCGTATTCTGTCCGTGACGTAAGTACGTTCTCTATGGGGTCCTTACTGAACTCGTTGAACTGTTCCTTGTCATAAACCATCAGCGTAAGGTCGTCGCCGGACCATACGGGGAATCCTATAAGGTTACCCTTGGAGCCGGCAGCCATCTCCGTATTCATGCCCTGGCATACTACGCTGAACTCATTTGAGCCCTGCACAAACACGGCCATGTCATACTGAAAGCCGCTCTTGAGGAAAACATCCCTCAAAAGTACACGCCTGTACTCATACCTTTGGCGCGGCATAGTCCTGATCTGGCTTACGGACACCTCTGTGCAAGGAAGCGTGTCGGTCTTGGAGACGGTGGCATAACTGGCCAGAAAGTTTGAAATGTATATCTCACCGTCCTGTGTCTTGTCCATATAACCCAATACCGGTCCCACAACCGTATTACCTACAGTGAGCGTGCTCTTTTCATTGGCCCATACATGGATGGCGCGGGTGGAATCCTCAAGGATCAAACCCGCACTTTGCAGATTTGTATTATCCACCGCCGTAACCGTGACCTTTTTAAGGTAGGCACTGAAAAAATTGTTGTCATTGGCATCCGGCTCAACCCTGTCCAGCTGTGACAGGGTAATGTACTCATTGACCACGTTGAAAGCAGGGATGCCGCTCTCTGACCACTGTGTAATGCTTATTCCATTGAGCGGAAGTATCTGTATGTTCTGATTGGGATCGTTCAGCATGCTCTCGGTCAGCTTGACCGTACCCATACGTATAATCTTGCCGGCATACTTATGACAGTAGTTTTCATAAGTAACGGTAATGGTCTGGCCAGATTCAAATCCCACCTTGAAAACCGGCTCCACATCCTGCGGAGGAAAAAGAAAACAGAATGAATCCGATCCGTCCGGTGAGCGCAACGGAATGATGGGGCTTTTGCCTCCTGTGCCGCTCAGGCTGCCTGTAAGTATGTCAAGCCTGGCCTCTGTCTGAAATCCTGTTGCCGTGAGCGATGTTATGTTCTGGCCGGTCCGGTTATCAAAAGAGATCGTCATGGCAGTCATGGCATGCTCCATCTTAAGATTCACGTATGTACTCTTAGGCGATGCACTAACCTCGGCCGTAAGCATATTGGCAGACATAAAACCGTTTGCGGTGCTCTGGTCAACAGTAAAATCCATAGTCACGGCATCGGTTCCTGACAGCGACGCGTCATACGGGGCATACGCAAAGAAACGGGCATCGGATTTCTGGTCAAACTTCCACCTGAGTTCCCTGTCCGGCATGGCAAATCCCTGTTCATTGACAGTCATAGGAACGTTACTGACATTAACCGGATCACCCACATACAGCCCTATCATAAGTCCCGGATCAAGGTCTGCACGGCCGTCAACACCCATAACCCGCACGGTCACAGGTGCTCCAAATTCAGGTTTGCTATCCTTGCAACCGCACATAATCAGTGCAAGGCAAACCGCACAAGCCATATGTCTGAGATTCATATATGCTGCAATACCTATTTATAAAATGCAAATGTAACCTAAAAAAAAAACAAGTCAAAGGTTTGGCCTTAACAATACTGCCGGCAGCACGTCTGTGGAGTGAATCGGTTATTCTCCCATTGCAAAAGAACGTTAAAAACAGATAAGTCCATTGTCGTTCCGGGAGAACGCAATACTTTTGCGGTGTACTAATAGACTAAGACACTAAACAACGAGGCGAAACAAATACAAATTCATATGCTGATTGAACTGAATGACATTAACAAAACCTACACAGGCGGACAGCCGCTGCATGTGCTCAAGGGTATAAACCTGGGCATAGAACGCGGCGAGTTCGTATCAATAATGGGAGCATCGGGCTCCGGAAAATCCACCCTGCTTAATATACTGGGCATACTTGACAACTACGATACGGGAGAGTATCATCTGGACGGCAAGCTCATCAAGAACCTCACAGAGCGCCAGGCTGCCGATTACCGCAACCGTATGATAGGATTCATCTTCCAGTCATTCAACCTCATCTCATTCAAGACAGCCGTTGAGAACGTTGAGCTTCCGCTGTTCTACCAGGGTATAGGTCGCCGTCAGCGTCATCAGATGGCAATGGAGTATCTTGACAAGCTGGGCCTCAAGGAGTGGGCGCACCACTACCCCAACGAGATGTCGGGCGGACAGAAGCAGCGTGTGGCAATAGCACGTGCCCTCATAACCAAGCCCAGCATAATACTGGCCGATGAGCCCACGGGCGCACTTGACTCCAAGACATCGGTCGAGGTTATGGAACTGCTGAGCAGGCTCAATCAGGAGGAGAACATGACTATCGTAGTGGTTACGCATGAGAGCGGCGTTGCCAACTGCACAAACAGGATAATTCACATCAAGGATGGTATCATAGGCCGGATTGAGGATAACACACAGCATAACTCGTCGGCTTTTGGTTCAACTACAATCATGAAATAAAGAGCCATGCATGACCTGATAACAGAAATATGGGAGAGTGTGAGACGCAACAAGCTGCGTACCACCCTTACAGGCTTCTCGGTAGCATGGGGCATTTTCATGATCATTGTGCTGCTGGGCGCAGGCAACGGACTGATGAACTCTTTTGATCAGGACAGCCAGGGGTTTGCATCAAACACCATGACCATCTACCCCAGCGTCACATCCAAGCCCTATCAGGGATACCGCAAGGGACGCCGCATGAGACTGAGTGAGCAGGACATGGAGTTTCTGGCACTGCAGTTCCCCCAGGTGATTGACCAGGTTACCACATCCATCTCACGCTCCGGGTTCACCATGAACTACAAAAAAAAGTATTTCAATGACATGACACTGGACGGCACGTTCCCCGGCCAGGCCAGGATGAACCACATGGAGATACTGGCGGGCCGTTTCATCAACGAGATTGACATTGCTCAGAAACGCAAGGTCATTGTAATAACGCACCTCTTTGCCAAGAACCTTCTGGAGGGCAGGACTGATTATGACAAACTGCTGGGCAGCAAGATCAAGGTGGGTGACTTTATGTTCACCATCGTGGGCGTGCGCCATGCCAATGAGAATGAGAATGACCGCAACCTCAACATACCGTTCACCACAGCCAAGACCATATTCGGCATGGACAACCGTCTGGATGAGATCACGTTCACATTCCACGGTCTGGAATCAGAGCAGGAGAACGAGGCGTTTGAAAAGCGCATCCGCCAGGTACTCAACAGCCGCCATGAGGCCGCCCCTGATGATGAGAGCTCATACTGGATATGGAACAGGTTCACCACCAACCTGCAGATGATCAAGGGCCGCAGCATTCTCAACACCGCACTGTGGATAATAGGCCTGTTTACACTGCTGGGCGGCGTGGTTGGTGTGAGCAACATCATGCTCATAACGGTAAAGGAGCGCACGCATGAGTTCGGAATACGCAAGGCCATAGGCGCCAGACCATGGAGCATAACCAAGCTTATAATCACGGAGAGCGTGGCCATAACCGCTCTGTTCGGATACATAGGCATGGTGCTGGGCATGATAGCGTGCCTTATCATGGACCATACTATAGGCCAGGAGGAGATGGATGTGATGGGCCAGAGCGTACGTCTGCTGGTGAACCCCACCGTGGGACTGAGTGAGGCAATCAAATCAACGGTACTGCTTGTTGTGGCCGGCACTGTTGCGGGATTGTTCCCTGCAGTTAAGGCGGCTCGGGTCAGACCTATTGAGGCTCTGAGGGAGAATTGAGAATTGAGAATTCAGAATTGAGAATTGAGAATTGAAAATTGAGGATTATGAGATTCGATATAGATTCATTCAGAGAGATAGCCGATTCACTGACGCGTAACAAGCGCCGCACGGTTCTTACCGGATTCGGTGTGTTCTGGGGCCTCTTTATGCTGCTCTTCATGATAGGCGGAGGCCAGGGACTGAAAGGGTTGCTTGAGGAAAACTTTGGCGGTTTTGCATCAAACACCATGGTCCTTATATCATCAAACACCTCCAAGCCCTACAAGGGCCTGCCCGAGGGCCGATACTGGCAGCTGAACAGGACTGACCTGGAGCGCCTCAGAGTCATGATCCCGGAGCTGGATGTGATATCGCCCATGATTGCCGGATGGGGTAACCGCGTGGAGTACAAAGATAACTCCTGCTCGGCCAACATCAAGGGTGTCAGTGCCGACTACTGCAAGATAGAGGCGCCCAAGCTGCGCTACGGACGTTACCTTAACGAGACCGACATGCAGGCAGAGCGTAAGGTGTGCGTCATAGGCAAGCGCATATACAAGGAGCTGTTCCCCGACGGCGGCGATCCCTGCGGCCGTTTTATCAAGGTTGGTGATCTGTACATGCAGATTGTGGGAGTGGATTTCAACACCAGCAACCTGAGCATAAACGGCAGTGCAAGCGAGGCGCTCATGATACCGGTGTCACTGGCTGCAAGACTGTACAACCGCGGCAACAACGTTGACATAATCTGCGTGACAGGCAAGGGCAGCATACGCATGTCAACCCTTGAGAAACGTGTACGCTCCGTCATAGCACGTCAGCACACGTTTGACCCCGATGACAGCGAGGCCATGATGATTCTCAACACCGAGCAGGTGTTCATGATTGTAGATAACCTGTTCCGCGGACTCAACTTCCTGATATGGCTGGTAGGTCTGGGTACGCTGCTGGCAGGCTGCATAGGCGTAAGCAACATCATGATGGTCACAGTCAAGGAGCGTACCACCGAGATAGGCATACGCCGCGCCATAGGAGCCATGCCGGGTGAGATATTATCACAGATTATAACTGAGAGCATAGCACTTACTCTGGCTGCCGGAAGCGCCGGGATAGTGTATGCGGTCATGCTGCTCAACCTGTTTGAGAAGGTGGCCGATGGGGCATCGTTCCAGATAACATTCAGCACGGCTGTGCTGGCGGCGCTTCTGCTGGCTGTACTGGGCGCGCTGGCCGGACTGGCACCTGCCCTGAGGGCTATGGCGGTCAAGCCCGTCGATGCCATGCGTGACGAATAAACTCAATTTGAAAACAGAAACAAAAAGAACCGATATGAAAAAAGTAATCAAGTACATTGTGGTGGCACTCATAGTGGTAGTGCTGGTAGGAACATTCTCATTCCTCTACAAGAACTCCCAACCGGAGGAGATTCGTTATCAGGAGCTTACGGCATCCCGTATGGACATAGCACGTACGACCGTGCTTACCGGCAAGATAGTACCGCGCAACGAGGTCAACATCAAGCCGCAGATCAACGGCATCATAGCCGACATCTTCAAGGAGGCCGGCCAGATGGTTCAGCAGGGCGAGGTCATTGCACGCCTCACCGTCATACCCGATATGAACTCCCTGTCCGCAGCCCAGAGCCGCGTACGCCTGTCAGAGATAAACCTCAAGCAGGCACAGACCAACTTTGATCGCGAGAAGGCACTGTTTGAAAAGGACCTTATCAGCGCCGAGGAGTATGAAAAGACCGAGCAGGCCCTGAACCAGGCCAAGGAGGAGTACGCCGCATCACAGGAGTCACTTGAGGTTATACGTGACGGCGTGTCATCCAAGAACGCCACATCAAGCTCCACGCTTATACGCTCCACCATAACCGGTCTGATACTTGACATTCCCGTCAAGGTAGGTAACTCAGTCATACAGGCCAACACCCTTAATGACGGTACCACAGTGGCCACCGTAGCCAATATGAACGACCTTATCTTTGAAGGTCAGATTGATGAGACCGAGGTGGGTCTGCTCTATGAGGGCATGCCCATGAGCATAACCATCGGTGCTCTGCGTGACTATACGTTTGACGCCAACCTGGAATACATATCGCCCAAGGCCGTTGAGAGCAACGGTGCCAACCAGTTTAAGGTAAAGGCAGCCGTAAAGGTTGACTCCAACCACACCATCCGCTCCGGCTACAGCGCCAATGCCCAGATTGTGCTGGAAAAGATATCCGATGTACTGAGCGTACCTGAGAGCGCGCTTGAGTTCATCAAGGATGAGCCGTACGTATATAAAAAGGTGATGGGTAACGTTTACAGCCCAGTAAAGGTGACCACAGGCATAAGTGACGGCGTGAACATAGAGATAAAGAGCGGCATAAGCGAGGGCGAGACCGTACGCGGACCGCGCGTGATTGATGACGCCGATGATGACCTGGGATCAAAGCATCCCGCCGAGGCTGCCCAGGAGGCAAAAGGTGAATAATCAAAACAAATGAACGCTATGAACAGAAGAGCATTACTGGCAGTCATTGCGCTGGCATCGGCCACCATGACAAGAGCCAATCAGAGCTGGACGCTGCAGCGCTGCATTGACTACGCCATTGAGAACAACATACAGGTGCTGCAGAACGATATCACCGCCAGCCAGCGTGAGATAGACCTTAACAGCGCACGCAGCAACCGTCTGCCGGGAGTGAGTGCAAGCGCATCACAGAACTGGTCATTCGGCCGCGGCCTGAGCGCCAACAACACCTACGTGAACACCAACACCACAAGTACATCATTCAGCCTGGGGGCCGACGTGACCCTGTTTGCAGGACACCGCCTGGCAGGTAACATCAGGCAGGCCGACCTTAGCCTGGAGGCTGCCAAGAGTGACCTGGAGCGCATCAAGGACGATGTACGTGTACAGGTGGCACAGGCATTCATACAGATTGTGTATGACCGCAGCATACTGGATGTGGCACTGGGCCAGGTGGGCATAGACTCCATGCAGGTTGAACGCCTCACCGCACTGGCAGCCATAGGAAAGGCCAGCAGCGCCGAAGTTGCATCACAGAAAGCCACTCTGGCACAGAGCCGTCTGTCAGTGACTCAGGCTGAGAATAACCTCAAGCTGGCTATCCTTACGCTCACACAGCTGCTTGAGCTGCCCAGCCCTGAGGGTTTTGACGTGGTGGCTCCCGGCACCGATGATCTGGAGTTCAGCATACCGGACAGCCCGGAGAGCATCTACAACCAGGCACTGGGCATAAAACCTGCCATCAAGAGTGAACAATTGCGTCTGGAGCAGGCCGACGCCAAGGTTGATCTGGCCAGAAGCGGTTACTACCCCACTCTCTCGCTCAGCGCAGGTGCCAGCACCAACTACTACACATCATCAAAGATCCAGTCCAACCCGTTCGGTGACCAGATAAAGAACAACTTTGGACAGTACGTAGGTCTTAACCTCAGCATACCGGTGTTCTCACGCAACAGCAACCGTAACAACGTACGCTCGGCCAAGCTGGGGCAGCTTACTCAGCAGCTGCAGCTGGACAACACCAAGAAACAGCTCTACAAGGAGATTCAGCAGGCCTACTACAACGCCGTTTCATCCAAGAGCCGCTATGAGAGCAGCCAGGAGGTTGAGGCCAGCGCCCAAGAGTCATTCCAGCTGGTACAGGCCAAGTATGAGGGCGGAAAGGCCAGCATAACAGAGTTCAACGAGTCCAAGAACCGTCTGGTTACAGCGCAGGCCGATGTCATCAAGTACCGTTACGAGTACCTGTTCAACACAGCCCTACTGGAATTCTACCGCAACAGTTCATTTGAGTTATAATATATAGACAAGTTAGTAATTCATTGGACGGTGCCGCCTGTTTGAAGGTAGCACCGTCTGCTTTTTTACAGGGGACTCATCACGGTCAGAACCTCCGATGTGTCAAGCTTGCCTTTAACATATGTGTCATGGCGCACATAGCCCACGCCCTTGGCGTACCATGTAATGTTGGTTACACCCCGGTTATGACCGGGGCCGTTCTCCTGTTTCTCTTCACTTACCACCACACACTCAAAGGTGCCGGCAGGAACAGTCACAGTCTCACGGCGCAAAACCCTGCGATTGCTCACCTTTAGCGTATATGTGAGCGGGCCCACTTTTACTGTGGCCCTTACAGGTTCAAGCGTATCGCCCGGCTCAATATCGGCCGGCAGACATGAAATCAGACCGGAACTGGTGGCATTGATACCAGTAAGCGCCTTTATGTATGATGCCATGGCGGCACCCAGATCAAGGCTCAGGTTACCCGTGCGCCTGTCAACATAGGTGGTTTCAATCACAGCGTCACGATAAAGCGGCTTGCCATTCTGCTTGCTGAATACGGAACTTGTGGTATATCGGACTGAACTCTCCGTCTCCTTGACATCAGTTACACGCATGGTATGCCGCCACTTGAACTTGCCATCCTGAGCCGTGGTACGCACATATTCCAGCACGGCATCACCACTGTCAGTGAAAAAGCCCTGAGCATCAGCACTTATGCCACACAGCATAAGCGCACAACACAGCACACACAACCTCTTGAATACCTTCAATTCCATATCGGCTACAAAAATAATCCATTCAAGGTGATTTTATGGAATTTTAAGTATTTTTGCACACAAACCAATAATCTCCTAATATGAAAAAAACTTTGTTAATGATGATTGCAGCTTCATTCCTTGCAATCCCCACACAGGCTCAGCTTCTAAACAGACTTGCCGACAAAGCCGTTAAAGCAGCCGAAAGAGGCGTTACCAAAGCCGTTGAAAAATCTGCTGAAAAAACCGCCGAGAAAGCAACCGAGAAGGTTCTTGGCTCCGCCGAGAAAGCCGTCGAGGCCCAGGTGGACCGTCAGGTAAACGAGCTGAACGCCACCACCAACGAGCTTAACCGTTACAATGACTCACTGGCCGCTGCCAATGCTGAGTTTGCCGCACAGCACGGTGCAGCAGCCGGCGCAGGCGTACAGGGACTGATGGGTTCATATATGTCACTGATGGGCGTAGCAGCCCCCACATATGAGGACAAAGGTGATGAGGTCCTGCTCTCCTGGGACTACATATCATTCAAGATGGAGTGGCTGGCCAAGTTCAAAGGCGATGAGTGCAATGACTCCAAGATGATGTACACATTCCAGACCCCTGAGCTGGCCACACAATACTACCGCGAGCAGACTGCCGATATGGATAAGGATGCGGCCAAACTCTGGTCAGTAAATGACAAGACCGTTACCCAGGACAACACCGCCGAATACAAAGGTCAGGACAAGGTAGCCGTCAAGGCCGCCATGCAGCAGATTGTCCTCAGCATGGGCGGTAAGCTGGAATAACACAAAACTATCAGTTCGCTTTGTGTTATTTGCGAAGCAGAATGCAGGCTCCACCTCCGGGTGCGAGCCTTATTTTTATCGTTGACTTTTTGGTTACAGTCTTGGGCGCCTCAGTCTTAAAGGTCTCGCGGTTGGTGCGGTAGTGGGTATCCTCAGCGTCAGTATTAATTGTTGCAGTATATTTACCCTTGCCAAGGAAACTCAGCGGAACCTCAATCTCACGTTCATCCTCATTGGTAGCGGCGCCTATGAGCCAGTCGCCGTCCTTGTTCTGACGGGCCATCACAATGTACTCACCTATCTCACCTGCCAGGGTTATGCTCTCCTGCCACGGCTGCTTCTCGGCACTAAGGAACTCCAGCAGTGAGGGATACTTCTGATAGTACTCGGGAATATCGGGAATAACCGTTGCACCAGACCATGTAATGAGCGTGCGTGCTATCTCACCGGTTACCGTTGACGGAACCTCCTGATTGTTGTCCTTGCGTGTGGTGCGGCCCTGATGCAGTTCCAGGAAACCGTTGTTCTGGTCAATGGGACCTGCCACCATATTGACAAAGGCCGATGTCACAAAAGTTTTGGGCTGGAATATCTGGCGGCCGTCCAGCTGAGCCTTACAGTATTCACGTGTAACGGCGTTGGGCCATGTACGCATCTGTCCGAACGGATGCACGGGATAATCATGGTAATCAACCATCAGGTGATGCTTGGCGCAAAGAGCCGTAATCTCCTGGGTCTTGCGGTTCTTCTCCTGCGGATTACCGTTCATAAAACCATACTTTACGCCACTTGCACCCCACTCCTCATACTGGGCCAGAGTCTCCTCAATGGGATAGTTTGTGCCGGCCACATCATTCAGATAAAGCCAAACGCCCACACCCTTATCCTTACCGTACTTGATGATACGCTGAACGTCACGGGCCTTATCGCCCTTGGTAGGATCAGAATCCTTCTCAAACTCCGGACCGTACCAGTTTGCATCCAGTACCAGACCTTGGAATCCCTCCTGGGCCGCAAAGTCAATCATCTTAACCCATGACTCATAATTCATGCCATAGTGATAGCCCTCCCAGACAGCGCCGTCAATACGCCAGTCCCAAAGATAAACGCCCGGACGAACCCAGCTGAAATCCTGGTACGGCTCCGGATTGAGCAACTCCAGCAAATGAGAATCCACCAGGTCACCCGGAGTCTTACCCACCATCAGCACACGCCATGCACCCTGTACCACCAATGTATTTGGCTCAATCTTTTCAGGGATCACGCTGAAACTGGTCGAACCGGCCTCAGAGCGCAGACGCATTGGCCAGCCGTTGGCTTCCAAACAGGCCTCATGTAATGCAAGGTACAGGTCATCGGCCGCCTTTATCGTCATCAGAGGCAGACGCTCGCCGTTAGCATCGGACAACTTCTCGGGGCCGATGTTATGGCGCTCGCCGTTGTAGTACCATGCAGTATAGTCATCAGCAAAGTTGAATTCAGTATGCTCATATCCGCCAGGTTCATCAAAAACCGTCAATGAGTATTTGAATGCTATTCCGTCATTATAGACACGTACGTTAAAAGCAATCATGCCACCTGACTCAGAATTGACTTTAAAATCCCAAGAAGAATAATTGTCCTTTACTATGGCACGTTTACCCCATATCGGTTTCCACTGAGAACTCACCTTTAAAGGTTTATTCATCTTACGTTTGGCCTTTTTACCTATCTCCAGCACCGAGCCATCCTCTGATGCCAAAAGTGACCTGTTAATGTTAAACGGAGTAATACTCTCACATTTAAAGACACCGCCCTGAGCATCCTTAGAATAACCCGTCACAGACCAGTCAATGACATCTTTTCCGGCCACAGCCACCTTATATACAAGCTGTCTGTCATCATCAATCTTAAGACTGAAACATATCTTCTTATCAGGTGATTTCACCTCATAAACCCTACTATCAGCACTGACCCGGCAAAGGAATGACACTGCAAACAATGTAAGTAAGAATATTTTTTTCATAAACAACTTAGTTTTTCAGCTCCAAAGATAACCAAAATCGCCATATCTCTCGGCATAGAGGTCAAGTAATACTTTCACAAAATAGCAAGAATCCCATCTGTGCATGCTATGGCGCAGATGGGATTCTTTTTGCGCCATTAGGGGCTTAAAAAACGTTAACAAGGTTTCACGCGCACGCGTGAAGTCTGTCAAATGAGTAAATTTGTCATTTAATAGATAACAACCTTAAACTATAATATGAGCAAAACTACCAAATGGGTGCTTATTGCCGTCATTGTAATTGGCGTGGCAATATGGGGAATTTACAGTCTGAAACCAAAAACAAACAAGGACATTCCAACTGGTCCGGTACCTACAGCAGGTGCGCCGATAGGACGCGGCGGCCAGACATTACTTGTACGTCATGTGATCATGCAGCCCACAGAGCTGGTTGATGGCATCAACATCAGCGGCAGCCTTATACCGAATGAGGAGGTAAACCTCTCATTTGAGACATCGGGCAAAATTACCGACATCTTCTTTGAGGAGGGCAGCAAAGTCCGTAAAGGCCAGGTGCTGGCCAAGATCAACGACGCTCCCCTGCAGGCACAGCTTAAGAAACTGGAGGCCCAGTATCAGTCAACCCAGGACCGATTGGCGCGTCAGAAAGCCCTCTACGAGAAGGAAGCCGTAAGTAAGGAGGCCTATCAGGACGCCGAGGCCAACTTCAACAAGCTCCAGGCCGATATTGAGGAGTGCCGTGCCAAGCTTGACCAGACAGAGCTCAAGGCTCCGTTTGACGGAATCATAGGTCTGCGTCAGGTGAGTGTAGGTGCTTATGCTTCACCTAGCACTAACATTGCCACTCTTACCAATACAGAGAAGCTCAAGGTTGAGTTTGCCATCCCCGAGCGTTATGCCGGAGTACTCCAGAACGGTGCAAAACTGACATTCACGGTCGAGGGCAACGATGAGGTTCACAACGCCCAGGTGTATGCCACCAACTCAAAGGTTGACCAGGGCACACGTACCTATCTGGTACGCGCCATCTATGATAACAAGGACGGCAAGCTGGTTCCCGGCCGATATGTAAGCGTAAGCCTCAACACCCGCACATTTGAGAACGCCCTGGCAGTACCCAGCGAGGCTGTGATATCTGAGATGGGCATAGACAAGGTGTTCCTCTACAAGGGCGGCCGTGCCATTCCGCAGGAGATAACCAAGGGTCTGCGCACCGATGCCATGGTACAGGTTCTGAGCGGCCTTAACGTAGGTGATACCGTAATTACCAGCGGTACCATGCAGCTGCGTACCGGAATGAGAGTTGAACTGAAATAATCCGGCAGCCAGATGAACATTTCAGAACTTAGCATAAGACGCCCGGTGCTGGCTACAGTGCTGGTGCTCATAATAATACTGTTCGGTATCGTGGGTTACACCAGCCTTGGCGTGCGCGAATACCCTTCAGTGGATAACCCCATAATTTCAGTATCGGCCTCCTACCCCGGTGCCAACGCTGAGGTTATTGAGAATCAGATAACAGAACCGCTGGAGCAGCAGATCAACGGTATCCCCGGTATCCGCTCGCTCTCATCGGTAAGCCAGTACGGAAGCAGCCGTATCACCGTTGAGTTTGAACTTTCAGTTGACCTTGAGACCGCCGCCAATGACGTACGTGACAAGGTATCACGTGCCCAGCGTATGCTGCCCCGTGACTGCGATCCCCCCACCGTTTCCAAGGCCGATGCCGACGCCATGCCTATCCTCATGGTGGCCCTGCACAGCGACAAGCGCTCACTGCTGGAGCTGAGTGAGTTGGCCGACCTTGTGGTTAAGGAACAGCTCCAGACCATCCAGGATGTAAGTTCCGTAATGATATGGGGTGAAAAACGTTACTGCATGCGCCTGTGGCTGGATCCCGTTAAGATGTCAGGTTACGGCATCACCCCCATGGACGTAAAGAACGCCCTGGACCGCGAGAACGTAGAGCTGCCCTCAGGTACCATTGAGGGTAACACCACAGAGCTTGAGATCCGAACCCTGGGCCAGATGCATACTACCGAGGAGTTCAACAACCTGGTCATCAAGCATGACGGCACCAAGGTGATCCGATTCAGCGACGTAGGCCAGGCTGAGCTGAGCCCGCGTGACATAAAGAGTTACATGAAGATGAACGGCATACCCATGGTAGGTGTGGCAGTAACCCCGCAGCCGGGCGCCAACCACATCAACATTGCCAACGCCGTTTACGACCGCATGAAACTGATGGAGAAGGATCTGCCTGAGGATGTAGGTTACGAGTACGGTTTTGACAACACCCGCTTTATCCGCGCATCAATCAATGAGGTTAAGACCACCCTGTATGAGGCATTCATCCTGGTTATCCTGATTATCTTCCTGTTCCTGCGCGACTGGCGTGTAACCCTTATCCCCTGCCTTGTAATACCCGTATCCATTGTTGGTTCATTCTTTGTAATGTACCTTATGGGATTCAGTATAAACGTACTCTCCATGCTTGCGGTGGTACTGTCGGTAGGACTTGTGGTGGATGACGCCATCGTAATGACCGAGAACATCTACAACCGCATAGAAAAGGGCATGACACCGCGCCAAGCCGGTATTGACGGTTCCAAGGAGATTCTGTTTGCCATTATCTCCACATCAATAACCCTGCTTTGCGTATTTGTACCCATAGTCTTTATGGAGGGTCAGACCGGACGTTTGTTCCGTGAGTTTGCATTCGTGATTGCGGGCGCCGTGGTCATATCGACCTTTGCCGCCCTTACCTTCACCCCTATGCTCTCCACCAAGATTCTGGTGCGCCGTGAAAAGAAAAACGCATTCTACGCATGGTCAGAGCCCTTCTTTGAAGGTCTTAACCGCTACTACAGCAAGAGCCTTGACTTTATACTGCGTAACCGATGGATTGCACTGTCAACCATGCTGGTTGCACTGGGCATAGCCGCCTGGATGTGGGCCAAGACCCCGTCTGAGATGGCTCCTATGGAGGACCGTTCACAGGTTACAGTACGCACACAGGGTCCCGAGGGCGTAACCTACGAGTACATGCGTGACTACACCGAGCGCATCAATGACGTGGTTGATTCACTTATGCCCGATGCCAAGTTCGTGACCGCCCGCGTATCATCAGGCGGCGGTAACATACAGATTACGCTCAAGGATATCAATGAGCGTGACTACACGCAGATGGAGGTGTTTGAGAAACTGAGCGCCGCCGTACGCCGCGAGAACGATGCCCGTGCATTCGTACAGCAGCAGTCATCATTTGCCGGAGGCCGTGGCGGCATGCCGGTACGTTATGTACTGCAGGCCACCAACATAGAGAAGCTGCAGGATGTGCTGCCCACCTTCCTTGCCAAGGTTAATGAGAACCCCGCCTTCCAGATGGCTGATGCCGACCTTAAGTTCTCCAAGCCAGAGGTACGTATATCCATCAACCGTGAAAAGGCCAACCTGCTGGGCGTAAGCACCCGAGACATTGCACAGACACTGCAATGGGGCTTGAGCGGCCAGCGAATGGGTTACCTCTACATGAACGGAAAACAGTATGACATCATAGGTGAGATCAACCGCCAGCAGCGTAACACCACCCAGAACCTCAAGTCCATCTACATGCGCAGCGGAAGCGGCAGCATGATACAGATGGAGAACCTGGTTGACCTCAAGGAGGATATAGCCCCACCGCGTCTGTACCGTTACAATCGCTTTGTATCAGCTACCGTATCGGCCGGACTGGGTAAGGGATACACCCTTGGACAGGCTCTTGATGAGATGGACAAGATTGCCAAAGAGACTCTTGATGACACCTTCCGTACCGCCCTTACCGGTGAGTCCAAGGATTTCCGCGAGAGCTCCAACAGCCTGTTGTTCGCATTCGGACTTGCACTGCTGCTTATCTATCTTGTATTGGCAGCACAGTTTGAAAGCTTCAAGGACCCGCTCATTGTGATGATTACCGTGCCTCTGGCCGTATTCGGAGCGTTGGTATTCCTTCGCTCGGGCGGACAGACCATGAACATATTCAGCGAGATTGGTATCATAATGCTGATAGGACTTGTGGCCAAGAACGGTATCCTTATTGTGGAGTTTGCCAACCAGAAGCAGGCGGGTGGAATTGACAAGGCTGAAGCTATTCGCCAGGCATCAGTACAGCGTCTGCGTCCTATCCTTATGACCTCCACATCAACCATGCTGGGTCTGTTGCCGCTTATGTTCGCACATGGCGAGGGCAGCGCCGGACGTATAGCCATGGGTACAGCCGTAGTAGGCGGAATGCTTATTTCCACCTTCTTTACAATGTACGTTGTACCGGCCGTTTACAGCTATATATCAACTGACCGTAAAACACAAAAGAAAAAGGAATGAAAAGATACACAATACTCTCCACCGCCGCTGCACTTGCCCTGAGCATGAGCATGCAGGCGCAGATAATGACTCTGAAAGACTGCCTTGAAGCAGGTATCAGTGAGAGTTATCAGATAAAGCTGGTCAATATCTCTGAGGAGAAGGCTGCCAACAATGACTCATGGCTCTATGCCGGAGGCTCACCCACCCTCAGCGCTACCGGCAGTTACTCAGGATCTGTGTCCAGCACTGATTACAACTATAAGGACGGCACCTCAACATCAAGCCGTAACGTCCTTGACCATACGCTGAGCGCACAGATACGTGCCGATTGGACACTGTTTGACGGATTCAGCATCCAGGCCACCCGTGATCGCCTGGAGGAGTTGCATAACCAGGGCACTATACAGACACGTGTTGCCCTTGAGGATTACATAGCCAATCTAACCACCGAGTATTACAATCTGGTGCGTCAGACCATACACCTTAAGAATCTGGAGTATGCGGCATCGCTCTCCAAAGAGCGTCTGCGCATTAGCAGCGAGCGTTATGACATGGGTGGCAACTCCCGCCTGGAGATGCAACAGGCACAGGTCTATTTCAACTCTGACAGTGCCAAGAGCCTTAAGCAGCATGAGTCTGTGGCATCGGCCAACATACGCATAAACCGCCTTATGTCCAACCAGGACCTGCGTGCCATCCATGTGGCTGCCGATACCGCCATCAACCTGCTTACCGGGCTTGACTATGAGTCGCTCTATGAGGATATGATGCAGACCAATGCATCGCTCCTGCGTGCCGAGAGCAACCGTACGCTGGCTCAGCTGGACCGCCGCACCGTTCAGTCACGCAACTATCCGTATCTTAAGGTCAATGCCTCATACGGACTGTCACACAACATCTACGGCAACAGCACCTACACGGACCGAACCAACTGGGGACCGTCGTTCGGCGCAACCATGGGCATAAACCTTATCACCGGCAAGCAGCGTACGCAGGAGCGTAACGCACGTCTGGATGAGCTAACGGCCGATATCACCATTGACCAGCTGGAACTGCAGCTGCGTGCCAACCTGGATGATTTCTGGCAGGCTTATCAGAACAACCTGATGCTGCTTGAGCTCCAGCAGCAGAACCTTAGGACTGCGCAGGAGACTATGGAGATTGCTCAGGAGCGTTACATGCTTGGCAACCTGTCCGGACTTGAAATGCGTGAGGCTCAGAAATCACTCCTGGATGCCGAGGAGAGCCTGCTGCAAGTCCAATACGACACAAAAATCTGCGAGATCTCCCTGCTGCAAATCAGCGGCCGCATCATGCAGTATCTACAGTAAATTGAGAATTGAGAGTTGAGAATTGAGAATTAAATGTAACGCACCTGCGTACGTATTGGAGCGAGTGAGTATGCGAACGAGACCGCGGTCCCGGAGGGCCGCCAAGCGACCATAGGGAGCGCGTTTGCGGAGCAAACTAAAAAAATGGAAGGGACCTCCGTCCCGGAGGTCCGGCTTCACCGCAGCTGCAAAGTAAATTTCGGACAAAAAAATAGGGTGCAACTAATTGCACCCTATTTTATTAACTCGTCCGAAATTTACTTTGCAGCTGCGAGTGAAGCCTTACGGAACTCCTTCATCAGTTTCTCGAGCTCAAGAGATGCCTTGCGAGCACGTGTGCCAGCAGCCTTGTTACCCTTCTCAACCTGTGCGTTAGCGTCCTTTGCAAATGCTGCGTAAAGCTCTGCAGCCTGTTTCAAAATTTTCTCCATAGTTGTTTGTTATTGAAATGATTAGTTGATTAGTTAAAACCCATACTGTCGCAAAAATAATACTAAATCCGTTAGTTGCAAAGATTAGCACATCTTTTTTTTGAAAAAATGTAAAATATTTCTTCAAATCAATAAAAACGGCCCCAAAACACCTCCAAAAGGGACTTTGTTGTTAATTCAACGCATCATACACATTATTAACAAACCCGCTTTTACATATTCGTCAAAAAGCACTATTTTTGTGGAGTATATAATTAACTAAGGTGTATATATTATGAAAAAGGCTTTACTGACTATAACCGGATTACTTATAGCCCTATTTGCATTCGCAAAACAGACAGATGACACCAAGTACGGCAAGGGCACAGTCCCTGTCGATGAGAATGGCATGGTCTGCTTCACAATAACAAAAGACATTCCTCAGGGCATGACCGAGGACCAGTGCTATGAATTGCTCCTGAACTGGGGTAAAAGCCGTTTTGCACCCCCGTATGCAAAAACCGGACGCATTCTGAACGAGGATGCCGATACACGCCGTTTCATATTCCACGTGGATCAGATGATTGTATTCAAGAGCACCGCCTTTGTAGCGGATGAATCAAGAATAGAGTATAATTTCTCGGCAGTGGTCAAGGATGGCAAATACACCCTTAAAATGACCGACATCAAATACCGCTACGAGGAGAACCGCGAAGGAGGCCCCAAGATCTTTACCGCCGAGGACTGGATAACTGACAAGGAAGCCTACAACCGTAAAGGCACCAAGCTCCTCAAGAGCACCGGCAAGTTCCGCTTCAAGACCATCGACCTCAAGGACTTACTGTTCTCAAAAGCCGATGAGACATTGTCTGACTTCAACAAGTAAGTCAGATGGCTGCCTCTAAAGAACTCTACACGATACTGGGTGTTGACGAGACAGCATCCGAATCAGAGATACGCTCAGCATACACGCTTCTGGCCGGCAGCAATCCTGAAGGCACGCCTGAGCGTGCCCGCATTGACCAGGCATATGCAGTGCTGTCTGATATGGACCGTCGCGCGCAATATGATATAACCGGCAAGACAGGCCGCGGCATAAGGCGCAACACACGTGCAGGACAGCATGAAAGACGCGAGAGAGTCAGATACCGCCTCAACACAATATTCCTGGCAGGTGCCGCAATTGCCATAATCTGCTTCCTCATGCAGTGGGGAGGTGTATGGAGCACAACGCCATTCTATTGGACCTGCGGCATTTCACTAGGCATAAAGATTGTGGAATATATTATCAGACTCATTCCCTGACAAGATGCGCAGAGAGTCCACCAAGTTCTTTCCTGCACTTACCGCACTGGCGCTGTTGCTTTCTGTAGCCGCGCACGCGCAGAGTACACTGTCACAGAATCAGGACGGGTTCAACGGTGAGACCATGGACGGTTTCATGAACATGGACCCGGACAAGGACTCTACCGTAATAGAGCGCAACGTTTCAAAGGATTATTACCAGTGGGTCATAAATACCAAGACCGGACTGCCCGATATAATTGAGCCTGACACACTCCACCGCGCATTCCAGAACGTACACCTTACCGAGGGCATGTTCGGGACATACAGCCATCTTGGGAACATGGGTTCCCCGCGCCTGTCACGTCTCTATTTTGAACGACTGCAGCCCAAAGACTTCATGTTTGATGCCCCATACGATTTCTGGATAAAGGATGCTCATGATTTCCGGTTTACCGATGCCAAAACGCCCCATGTAAGCATTGATTATTACAAAGGTGGCAACCGCCGCACCGGCGAGGAGCATATCAAGGGATACTATGCCGCCAATTTCAACAAAAAAGTGGGCATCGGCATGAACATGGATTATCAGCTTGGACGCGGCCGATACGAGAATCAGGCCACATCCATGTTTGACGCCAGGCTATATGCATACTACCGCGGTGACATATACAGCCTGTACGCATCGGCCAACAAGGATGAGATCAAGGTGACTGAGAACGGCGGCATACAGGACCAGCGCTACGTCATCAACCCGGAAACCATGGCCGAGGGCAGGAAACAGTATGAGCCGGAGGACATTCCTTTCCGTCTGTACAAGAACTGGAACAACATCAAACGTTCGCAGGCTATACTTAACCAGAGCATAAGCATCAACAGGACGGTATCACGAACGGACAGCATAGGCGACACAATCTACACCTTTACGCGTGAGATTGAACTGGGCAAGATAGCCCACACGTTTGAGATAGGGAACCTTCAGAGACGGTACATATTCAATCAGATGCCCAATGACGGCTATTACGCACGTACATTCCTAAAGAATGACTCAATAGACCAGATGCGTAATTTCTATGTAAGCAACACCCTGTCACTCTCGCTTCTGGAAGGCTCAACCAAGTGGGCCATAGCCGGACTGTCAGCATACGTACGCCATGAGTACCTTAACTTCCATATGCCCGATACCCTGGCTGACGGGACAGAATACATGCACCGCTACAGTGAAGGCAGTTTCTACGTGGGCGGACAGCTGCAGAAGGCACAAGGTGAGAACCTGACATTCAGCGCAAACATTGAGACCGCCATACTGGGCGCCAGCATAGGTGACTTTGAACTGAACGGCCAGATGGAACTGCGCCACCCTGTATTCAAACAGGATGCCAAGATTGGAGGCTATGCCACAATGTCGGCCATGGATCCTGCGTTCTTTATGGGCAGCTACCACTCCACATTCGCATGGTGGGATGAGGATTTCAAGAAAGAGTTCCGCACAGGTTTTGGGGGATACATTGACATTGAGAAAACACGCACCAGACTGCAGATTGACGTGGAGAACGTAGCAAACTACACCTACCTTAAGAACGATGCCGGCGCATATGTCAACAAAGACAGTGTGACACAGCCCTCATACCTTATTACGGCAGCACAGCACAGCGGTTCCATACAGGTACTGAGCGCCACCTTGCAGCAGAACTTCAAGTTGGGTCCGCTGCACTGGGACAACCGTATAACTTACCAGCTGTCAGGCAGCAAGAGAGTAATTCCGCTGCCGGATTTGAACATTTACACAGACCTCTACTTTAAGTTCATCTACTACAAGAGGCTGCACATGGAGGTTGGCGCCAACGCACTCTACTTTACACGCTACGATGCCCCCGCATACTGTCCGGCCGTAGGCATGTATCATCTGCAGAATGAAGGATGTACGCAGAAGGTGGGCGGTTATCCGCTCATGACCGCCTACGTGAACTGTCAGATACGCGGAGTGCGTTTCTACATCATGTACTATCATGCCAACTACGGACAGATGGACAACCGTGACTCATTCATGGTTCCCGGTTATCCTGCCAATCCCGCTATGGTCAAATTCGGCCTTAGCTGGACATTCTACGATTGATTCAATAGTTACTTCCGGATATGATAAGATGGGGATTTATAGGATGCGGGGCAGTGACCGAGAAAAAGAGCGGCCCCGCATTCGCTAAAGCCGAAGGCTCAGCCATTGAAGCGGTAATGAGCCGTGACAAGGCCAAGGCACGCTCATATGCCGAGCGGCATGGCATAAAGAAATGGTACACCGATGCCATGGATATCATCAATGACCCCAAGGTTGATGCAGTATATATAGCCACACCGCCGTCATCGCACGCCACATATGCAGTCATGGCCATGAAAGCCGGCAAGCCGGTCTATATTGAAAAGCCCATGGCGCACAGCTATGATGAGTGTATGCGCATAAACCGCGTATCACGCGAGACAGGCGTTCCCTGCTTTGTAGCATACTACCGCCGCTACCTGCCCTACTTCCTCAAGGTCAAGGAGCTCTTACCCCAGATAGGAAAGCTCATAAATGTGCAGATACGTTTTGCGCAGCCTCCCAAGGAGCTGGACTACAACAGCACCAGCCTGCCCTGGCGCGTCATCCCGGACATATCGGGCGGCGGTTATTTCTATGACCTGGCCCCGCATCAGATTGACATGGTACAGGAGCTTTGCGGCTGCATAATAGATGCCTACGGCGTATGCAGCAACCGCGCCGGACTGTATCAGGCCGAGGATACCGTAAGCGCCTGCTTCAAGTTCGAGACAGGACTGGTAGGTTCCGGCTCATGGTGCTTTGTAGCCGATGAATCCGCCAAGGAGGACCGCATTGAGCTGATAGGTGACAAGGGCATGATATGTTTCTCCATATTTACCTTCCAGCCCATAGCCCTGCATGACAGCGAGGGACGTCATGAGTTTGACATACCCAATCCCGAGCACGTACAGTTCCCGCTGGTACAGGCTGTGGTGGATCAACTGAACGGTAAGGGAGAGTGCACATGTGACGGAATAAGCGCCACCCCCACCAACTGGGTGATGGACCGCATTCTGGGCAAGATCTGATTCACACCGAACATTCAGAGAGAAAAAAATTCCGGCCGGTCATCAAGACCAGCCGGAACCAAACCTAAATTATCTCAAATTCCAAAAACATTCAGAAATTCCATCCCAGAGTAAAGAGAACCTTGTCTGTCCTGTAGTTATACAACAGGTCCAGATCATTTGAGAACTCATTTACATTCAGTGTATTCTTTCTGATTCCGTGCACATAGGCTATGTCAAAGTAGAACTGTGTGCCGTCCCAGTCCGGATTTGAGCAGTAACCCAAACCTGCGGTAAGATACTGCGTGCTGCGCCGGCGGTCAGTCATAAAATCCGAGCGTCCCCACATGACCGGTTCGCCGTTTGCGTCATATTGCCATCCGTTGAAATCAGAATCAGTAAGGATTGGAAATGCGTTATCATTGAGCATTGACTCAATATAGTTGTATCCGGCGCGGAGTGACAGGTTTTTGATATTCTGCTCAACGCCCAGCTTTATGGCTGAATAGTCCTTGAACTGGGCTGCGCCCTGAGCATCCATCTTGAGATTGCCTACCGACAATGATGAACGCTGTGTAAAATGACGCTCTAACTCTGCACCGAAAGCGGTATGACCCAAAGTAACTCCCATACTCAGATCCAGGGTCCAAGGTGATGTAAACTTGTATTCGGTAGAGCAGTCAACATCCTCATCCTTAGGATTGTCCATTATTGCGTATCGGACATCATAATAGTAAAGGGTCTGGCGGAATGTGACAGGAGTCTTTACAGCAATGCCTAATCTCAACGGAGTGACAGGACGTACAATTGCACCTAAAGCCATATACCATCCCCTTCCGTCAGAACTGTTCATCTTGTCAACAGCGGTATAATCACGTCCTTCAGGATATAAGGGGTGTGAGTTTTCAGGATAATAGTCATAGATATATCCGTCTGAACGGGTATCGGTTGAAAGGAAACCAAGAGTCCAACCCAGGTAAAGCATATCGGACAGGTTGTATGAAAGGTTGAAATCAATTGAATTCACCTTATTCACCTGATGGTCCCTGTACTCACGGAATCTCAAATAGTTTTCACCGTCATAAAACTCGTCAACATAATCCATATCCCTGTCCATATTCTGGGTACGGCGCCATGAGAAAGCAACATTCAGATAGTTGTCACCCATGTCTGCACCCGAAAATACAATTGATATGTTATCAAAAGCGCTCTTGATATCTGACTTGTAATTATGTGAGTAGTAGGTAAAGCCGTTACTGGATATAGGTGCCGATGATGTTGCCTTAGGATCCAGGCTTACAGATGTACCGAACACAGAGGCTGAAGCGTTAATATCACTCTTGCGATATGTTCCTATACCGGCAGGATTATGACTGATAACCGAGGGATCACTGCCCAGGGCACCCATAGCACCACCCATACCAACGTATCGTGCTGTTCCGTTAAGTTCCTCCTCATACAGTTTGGCTGCATCAAAAGAGGTCTGTGCACTAACTGACATGCAAACTGTCATGGCAATGACCGATATTATTAATCTACTGGTTTTCATATGTTTATGCTTTTATAGTTTTCTAATTCAGATATAGTTGTCGCTAAAAGGTCGGGATTAAGACCTCCATTTCAATATCATCTTCTGGATGAACTTGTTGATGCTCCGCGGGAGCTTCCGCTGGATACGCTACGGCTTGAGCTTGAACTTGAGCTTGAGCTGCTGATTGAGCGACCGGAACTGCTTGAGCTTGAACTTGAACTGCCCACTGACCTTGACGAGCTGGAGCTGCTTACAGAGCGGTTGGAGCTGGAGCTGCTTACCGAGCGGTTGGAACTGGAGCTGCTTACCGAGCGGTTGGAACTGGAGCTGCTTACCGAGCGGTTGGAACTGGAGCTGGAACTTGTGCTTGAGCTGCTGACCGAACGGCTGGAAGTAGCGTTGCTGACTGAACGGCTGGTGCCGGAACTTACGCCGGTACTGCTGCTTGAGGTGCCGGTTGCGCTCCTGCTTGTACGGGAGTTGCGGCTTACGCTACCTGTTGAGCTAGAACTGCTTACGCTGCGAGTTGAACTTGAGCTGCTCACGCTGCGTGTTGAACTGCTGGTGCTGCTGGGACGGTCATATGTGGTACCTGACTGAACCGATCTTGCGGTTGTGCCGCTGTTGCTCACGGATCGGTTGCTTGATGTACCTGTCGCACTGTTTCTGCCAGTATTGGCTACACTGCGGGATGATGTTGTTGAAGGAGCCGGCGATGTTACCACGCTACGTGATTGAGCTCCATTGACCGGTCTTGAAGATGTGTTTGCAACACTGCGTCCTGAACCGGTGCCCGTGGCCGATACACGTCCGCTTGAACTGCGGCTCAGGTTCCTGTCCCATCCGCCGCTGTTGATTCGGCGGTTAGGTGTAAATGAGGGTTTGCGATCAACATACACCACATGATTGTGTGAATAGGCAGGACCGTAATACCCATACCAACGGTCATAATACCAGGGATCATAGCGCCATGCATCATAATACCAGGGATCGTAGAACCATGGGTCATATATGTAGGTATGGTTATAGTGCCAGTAATAATCATCAAAGTAACTGTCCCAGAACACTATGTCAAACAGTATATCGTCAACAAGTGCCAGCGGAGTGTAACGGTGGAACCTGTAGAGACGGCGTGTCAGATAGTAGTCATCGATGGCATCGGTATAACCGTCAATATAGGCATCCTTGCTCTTGACATCGCTACCCTCCTTTACATACACCGTATCATGTATATATACGGTAGGCACATCATCAAGGATAGAGCCGTCCTCATACTGTATCTGACTGGTTCCGTAGGTATAACGTCGGTTATACTCGTCGGGATCACGGTCAACTATTATCTTGGGAGTGGTTGTAACAACCGGAGCTGCCACTGCGGGAACCGTTGCCGGCTCAACGCTTGCAGGTTCCACATTAGAGGGAGTACGCGTCACGACAGCTGTCTTTGACGCCTGAGAACTTGATGTCTTCCCGCTGTTCTTACCGGATGAGTACAAGTCATTTCTCTGTGCACTGGCTGTCATTGTGACTGCCAGGAGTGCCATAATAAATACTGACTTTTTCATAACCGTATCTTTTTTGTGTTTGTTTCCAATGCAAAAATAATACGGTAAATATACCCGGCTACGGGAAATTTCCTAAAAGACCAGGGGGATTCTCCTAAAATCTCAATTTCCTAAACTCTTCTTCCGTGCCACGGAACACATTAAAGTCCGTATATTCCCCTATTCCATCCACCTTGGCATGATCAGTAAACTGCCACATAACCCAGGGCTTGGCAGTTTCGGGGCGGACCACATAGTAATGTGCCACCCAGAACGGGTAATCGTCAAAAGCAGCGTTCTTAAGATGACGTTTGCGGAACTTGGCCGATGCATATATAATGGGCTTGACACCGTAATGTGCCTCAAGCGCCTTGAGGAATACCAGCAGCTCACGCTGCAAGTCGCCCGATGAACGCCCCGCACGCTCCACATCAACAACTGGCACCAAATCACCTTTTATTATACTGGCAGTGCGGATAAAATGCTCAGCCTGACGCTCAGGAGATGTTCCCGGATCATAGAAATGATATGTGCCGCACACAAAACCGGCCTTACGAGCCTGCTCAATGTTATCCTTGTAACTTGAATCGGTAAATGAACTGCCCTCGGTAGCCTTCATCATGACAAACCGTATGGGGAAACCGTTTTGGACCGATGACTGAGCCACCCTGCTCCAGTCAATATCGCCCTGATGATGCGATATGTCAATACCGTAACAAAGGAATCCGGAAGGCAGACATACCCCGTACTCCTTTGTGCCGCGACAGGGGCGCAGACGATACAGGTAAGGACGCAGATACAGATAGTATGAACCGACCGAGAAAAGAATAATCAGAACAGCCGTTATGAGCCAGTGCATCCAGTCGGGCATCAAATAAGAAGAGGGCTTCCGTCCTTTCTTTTTTGGAACGGAAACCCTTTTCTTTTTCTTGGTGCCTTTAGTGGCGGCCATGATATAGTTTTTACTTGTGCTCTAACTGCAGAGTCTTGGTAGGCTGGTCGCAGACCTCGGTGGGACCAAAGTACTGGATAGGACCGGGATATACAAAGCAGGTCTCGCGGGCCCACTCGTCACGGTGCTTTACGAACTCCTTGAAGGGAGCGCCGTCCAGCTCAACCAGAGCCTTGCGGATAACGGGCTTCATCTCGCCGTTACGCTTCTCCATGTTCATCATCATGGTGATTGGAATACCACCGGCAATCCACTGGTCAGCAGGAGCAACGGTATTCTTGATTGATGACATGTAACCGGTCTTGCCGGCAGCAATCAGCATTGATGCGTTGTATCCAAGGCTGTAGCAGTAGTCAGCGTCAAAGTTTGACGGAGCGGCGCAACGGCCCTCATAACCGCAGAAGTGATGCTGGGTAGCATACTTGCCAGCATACTTGCCCTCCTTCTTCCACTCAGCCAGCTTGGCACCTACCATATCGGCCAGCAGCTGCTCGGTCTCAATGAGTGAAACCTGTACGTTTCCGTGCGGGTCACGCTCCAGAGCCAGCTGACGGCTTACGCTCTCGGGCAGGCTCTTGAATATAGCGGCGTTGGCAGCAGAAAGCTTGTCAACGATGTACTGGATCTTCTTATCGGCAGCAACAGTATCAAACTCAGCCTGATTGGCAGCAAGAACGTCGTTGAGCTCAGCGATAAGCTTCTTGATAGCGGGAATGAACTCAATCAGGCCCTCGGGAACAAGAACGGTACCAAAGTTCAGACCGCGTGAAGCACGGTCGGCAACAACCTTGGCGATGTATGTCACGATATCATCAAGAGTCTGGTTCTTAGCCTCAACCTCCTCACCGATAAGGGTTACGTTAGGCTGGGTCTGCAGAGCGCACTCCAGAGTAACATGGCTGGCAGAACGGCCCATCAGCTTGATAAAGTGCCAGTACTTACGTGCTGAGTTGCAGTCACGCTCAATGTTACCGATGATCTCTGAATATACCTTAGTAGCGGTATCAAAACCGAATGAGGTCTCAATCTCAGAATTCTTGAGGTCACCGTCAATGGTCTTGGGGCAACCTATTACCTGTACACCTGCGCCGATAGCCTTGTAATACTCGGCCAGAACGCAAGCGTTGGTGTTTGAATCATCACCGCCGATGATAACCAGAGCCTTGATATCAAGCTCCTTCAGTATCTCCAGACCCTTGTCAAACTGGTCCTTCTTTTCCAGCTTGGTACGGCCTGAACCAATGATGTCAAAACCGCCGGTGTTGCGGTACTCGTCAATGATATCGGCTGTGAGTTCCATATAGTTGTGGTCAACCAGACCGCCGGGACCAAGGATAAAACCGTACAGTTTGTTGGCGGGGTTGAGCTTCTTGAGACCGTCAAACAGACCTGCAATCACGTTGTGACCGCCGGGAGCCTGACCACCTGACAGGATAACACCTGCGTTGATTGACTTCTGGGCAGGAGCACCTGCAGCCGGCTCAAACTTGAGGTACGGCATGCCGTATGTGTTGGGGAAGAGCTTCTTAACCTCTTCCTGATCAGCTACTGACTGTGTGGGAGCACCCTCAACAGCCTTCAAAGCACCGCGAAGAGCCTGGGGAAGTTTGGGCTGATAAGCGGCACGTGCAATCTGTAATGCGCTTTTTGTACTCATATGAATAGTATGTTGTTTTTAATACCTCTTCTAAATAGTAAGGGTGCGCAAATTTCGTCAAAAATGCGCACCCTTGCAAAATTATATAAGTAAAAAGTGTTAGAAGCGGTATATAATGGACGCGTTAAAGTCTAACGGAGATCCTACTCCCCATAACCATTCCCAGGTATTGTCATCCTGGGAGAATTTCCAATCTGTCTTTGCAAAACAGTTCAGGTCAAAACCCCAGTGTGAATTCTGTTTGAACCAGCCCTGAAAACCCAGACCGCCACCGCATCCGGCTGCAAGGAAAGTCTCACCCTGCTCTGTATTTGCCTTATGCCAGGGGTCATCCTTATAGTTGAGATATGTTTTATCTGTCTCCTTCTGACTGGCAGTAAGGCCGTTTATATACTCCTTGTTCAAGGTGCTGTTAGACACTATGAACTGTTCGCGGAAAACGCCCACATCGGCCCTGGCTACGAAATAGAAACCTCTGTGAGGCTTGCGTCCCATGTAGAATCTGCCCTCGGGGCATACCATAGCACCAACATACTTACGGTCCCACTTAACCTCATGCGTACCGTCATCCATGGTCACGTCCGCATACCATTTCAACGGATGGTCTTTCCAACTCAAAGGATACACTTTTCCATCCAGGGTTACCTGCGTAGGAAGATTACCATGTTCATTATTATCTCTTACAGCATTACTGCGGTTCATGAAATGAGCCTGTACCGAGACTCCGTACGTGAACCTGGTGTTGGTGTAATGTTCCCAGACAATCTGGGGAGACAGATAGCCTACTGATACAAGGTCAAGTTTGATGCTGTTATTGTACTTGTCAAATCCGTCTGTCTGGACAGGCTTGAGAGCCATCAGGGACTGGCTGAGAGTGAGCGCTACGGCCACTGCTGCAAATGTCTTTTTCATAATGTATTTGTCAGTTAACGCCGCTAAGATATGTAAAAAATTGTTATATTTGCCCGATTTTTTTACGAATCTGTTTATCAGTACCTATGCATTATTGTTTTATCGTAAACAACGAGCCCGGAAAATCGGGCAACGCCGATGCCATCAAGGCAGGAATTGAGGGACTTGAAAACCCCATTGACTATGAGATTTATCTGACTACCGCCGAAAAAAGCGCCACAAGTTTTGTACGTGACTACTGCGCCAAAAACGCAGAACAGGAGACATGCTTTGTTGCATGCGGTGGTGACGGCACCATAAATGAGGTTGCTACCGGTATGGTTGGAGCGCAGAACAAGCACCTGGCCGTTCTGGCATACGGAAGCGGTAATGACTTTATCAAATACTATCAGGACAAGGATTTCCGCAGCATCAATGACCTTGTAAACGGTACTCCACATAAGATTGACATCATGAAGGTGGACAATGACCGTTACTCCATCAACGTACTCAACTTTGGTTTTGACTCAGTGGTGGCATCGACCGCCAACAAGTTAAGCCGTAAAGGAAACAAGAACCCCTACCGCTGGGGTATAGTTAAGGCCATTTTCTGCGGCCGTTTTAACAGCATACAGGTTAAGGCCGACGGTGAGGAGCTCAACCCCGGCAAGCGCATGCTGCTGTGCACCCTGGGCAACAACAACCACGTAGGCGGAGAGTTTTTCTGCTCACCCCGTGCCAAGAATGATGACGGTCTGATTGAGGTATGCTACTGCAAGACCACCACACTGATGGGATTCCTGGGCATGCTCAAGGTCTATACCCTTGGCAACCATCTGGATGACCCCAAGGTAAGCAAGCACTTCATATACCGTCAGTCAAAGAGTGTTGACGTTCACTCTGACAAGCAGATTGAGCTCTGCCTGGACGGTGAGATGCTGCCCGGTACCGATTTCCATATTGAAATCATTCCCGACGCCATCAGTTTCATTATTCCGAATTAATGCTTATCTTCGCGTAAACATTAAAACACTACGCTTATGGCAAGCCGCAGAGATCTTAAGAAAGACATCAACTATGTAATTGGTGACATTTTCACCGAGTGTCTGATATACAAGGAACTTATTCCGGGTACCGATGCAAAGGTTGCTGACGAACTGATTGTTGAGCTGCTCCGCATAGACAATGATTTTATATCACGTATCAGCCACACAGAACCCGGCAAGGCCAAGGATTTCTATCGCACTCTGACTACAGACTTCCAAAAGAGCATACTTGCTGTCATAGACAAGCTGAACAAGCTTAAAAAGAAAAAGTAACAACAGCTCAGGCTATGTTCCGGTGCATGCGAGCTATGCTGGCGGCACTGACCGTCATCCTGTCCGTCCAAGGCCTTAAAGCCCAGACGGACAATGCGGTTATACGCTCTAAGGTAAAGGAACATTTTGAGCAGTACCAATCGGAAGTTGACCTTAAGAACCTTAAGGTTGAACATACCGACATAAGCCGTAACGGCCGCCGTCTGGACATCTACCTGAACCCCAACTTCAGTTACCAGAGGTTCCGTCACACGCTTATTGACACCATCTATGCCAATCTACGCAAGGATCTGCCTCAGGACATACGCCGATACAGCATTGGCATACACACCAATGACCGCACCATTGAGCAGCTCATACCCAACTGGGCCCGCAATGTCATAAGACAGGATGACCTGTGGAACGAGACCTTCTATGACGGCCGCCCGTGGGTATCAAATGAGAGCCGTCCCTATACCCCGGCCAAAGGCCTCACAAACATACACATGACGGTAACCCCCAGCCACGGCCTCTATTATGACAATGAGGACAGTCTGTGGGAGTGGCAACGTCCGCCGCTGTACTGTACCCGTGAGGACCTGCTCACACAGTCATTCGCCTACCCCTACCTTATTCCCATGCTGGAGAACGCCGGCGCAGTGGTCTATACCGCCCGCGAACGTGACTGGCAGACCAACAGCGTAACGGTAAAGGCCCGCACCGATGATTACCGCGAGGACGGTCAATGGACATCAACCTACGGCGGAGGCTATTATGTGGATTCAGCACGCATATGCCCGGACAGCATGCGCATAAGGACACGCACAGCCCGGGCCGGCAACGGACCGGGAGTTGTAATGTCATCGGCCATGTGGATACCCGATATCCCAGAGGACGGTGATTATGCCGTCTATGTAACCTATCAGAGTGACTCATCCCGGGTTGATGACGCACGTTACATAGTGTTCCATACCGGCGGTTCCACCACGTTCAAGGTGAACCAGCAGATGGGTGGCGGCACATGGGTCTATCTGGGCACCTTCCATTTCAGGAAGGGACGCAGCCCGCAAGGTATGGTTAGCCTTGACAACAGCAGCCAGATGCACGGAACGGTCAATGCCGATGCCGTCAGGTTTGGTGGCGGAACAGCTGTTGAGCAACGTCAGGGCCTGCAGATAGAAGCGCCCCGTTACAACATGGGAGCCAAATATTACACACGCTTTGCCGGTGCCCCGGACAGCATATTCAGCAAATATGACAATAAGGATGATTACCGCGAGGATATATGGGCCCGCCCCTATATGTCCAACTGGATATCGGGAGGATCTATCTTCAACAAAGCCAACTACGGTCTGGGGGTACCCCTGGAGCTCTATTTTGCACTCCATACCGATGCAGGATACACCTACGGGGATACACTGGTAGGCACCTTGGGCATATGCACCACGGATTTCAATGACAAGATACTGGGCGAGGGGCATTCGCGTTATCTGAGCCGTGACCTCACCGACATGGTTCTTACCGGATTGCTGCGTGACCTCAACGCCGGACTGGACCGTGAGTGGGCATATCGCGGGATATGGGACAAGAATTACTGCGAGAGCCGTGAGCCACAGATACTCTCCATGCTGCTTGAGCTTCTCTCACACCAGAACTACTGGGACGTAAAACTGGCCCTGAACCCCAACTTCAGATTCATGGCATCACGCTCCATATACAAATCAATACTTAAATATGAGAGTTTCCTGCATGACCGCAGCTATGTGGTGCAGCCGCTTCCCGTTGATAATTTCAGCATAGAGATAGCAGACGGAGCCGTTTTCAGGCTCTCATGGCGTGCCGTAACAGATTCGCTTGAGCCTACAGCCACCCCCGGAGGATACATTGTATATAAGGCAGTCGATGACAGCGGATTTGACAACGGCACATTTACCCGTCAGGAGAACTATACATTCAACCCCGAGAAAGGCCGCCTGTACCGTTTCCGGGTGACAGCCGTTAACGAGGGCGGAGAAAGCATGCCCTCCGAGACACTTGCAGCCTGCATTTCACCTGATAGCAAAGGAACCGTACTGGTTGTAAACGGATTCCAGCGCCTGAGTGCGCCTCAGACCGTTGAGACTGACTCCACACAGGGATTTGACATCCTGGCCGATCCAGGCGTACAGTATATGCGCTCCCCCATCCTGTGCGGTGCACAGCAGATATTCCTTATAGACAGCATTGACTCACCTGAGGAGGTATCGCTTGGTACAAGCGACGAACGCCTTAACGGCGCACTGCTGGCCGGAAACACATTTGATTACCCGGCGATGCACGGACAATCCATAGCCCAAGCAGGGTGGTCATTCACATCATGCAGCCGCGAGGCGGTACAGAACGGCGCCATAGACTTGACCGCATACCCCGTGGTTGACCTTATCCTTGGCCTGCAAAAACGTTCTGATCAGGATACCCTGTTCCACAAGGACTACTCAACATTCCCGCCCGTACTGCAACACATCATAACCGCTTATCTCAACACCGGAGGCAAGCTCCTTGTAAGCGGCTCTTACGTAGCACAAGACATGACCGGCACCAAGGATGACGAGTCCTTTATAACTAAGGTGCTCCACTATCAGCCCGTCAACGCCCTTGTGCCTGAGGCTGAAAATGTTGTAAGGGGATTACACAACAGGACAGAGATAAGACGTAACGCCACCATCCAGGGATACGGCGTAACACGCCCCGATGTACTGCGTCCCACAGGCAAGGCCGTGGCCCTGATGTCTTACTCCAGGAGCAACCTGACGGCTGCAGTTGGATTCAAGGACCGCACAGGCGCCAGCATAACAATGGGATTCCCGTTTGAGAGCATCACTACAGACCGCGAGCGCGACAAACTTATGCGCGCCATACTTAAGTATCTGACCGAAAACTAAATAAGTAGCACTATGTACACTATTCAAGCCAATGAATCAGGAACACGCAGCATAAGCGTTTCCGATGAGAATCTGAGCACTATCCGCAGGTTTTCACTCTTCCAGTTGCTTATTGACAGCAACGGCATAGTGACAGAACAGTCACTTGACAAGCTCAAGCTGAACATCCGTTCACTGCTTACCACGCCGCAGGGATCAGACAAGGCTTTGCTGGACCTCTGCATTGACGTAATCTACCACAGTGACATGAAGGCATTCGGACTCCGCAATCTGATAGCCCTCTACGAGCAGTGGAACGCTGCCAACCCCGAACCTGAACAAACAGCAGAGTAACAATATGCCGCAGTGGCTGCCTACAACCAAGAAGGAGTGTGAACGTCTGGGCTGGGACCAGCTTGACGTGATACTCTTTAGCGGTGACGCCTACGTGGACCATCCCTCATTCGGCAGTGCCGTGATAGGACGTGTCCTGGAGTCGCACGGCTATAAGGTAGCCATTGTACCCCAGCCCAACTGGCAGGATGACCTGCGTGACTTCAAGAAACTGGGTGCACCCCGTCTATTCTTTGGCGTATCGGCCGGTGCCATGGACTCAATGGTAAACCGTTACACCGCAGGCAAGCGACTGCGCACCGAGGATGCCTACACCCCGGACGGCCGCCACACCGGACGCCCTGAGTACCCCTCCATAGTCTATTCCAAGGCACTCAAGAAACTCTTTCCGGATGTTCCCGTGGTGCTGGGAGGCATAGAGGCATCACTGCGCCGCTTTACCCACTATGACTACTGGCAGGACAAGCTGATGCCCAACATCCTGGAGTTGAGCGGTGCCGATTACCTGACCTACGGCATGGGTGAGAAGGTAACCATTGCCGTGGCCGATGCCCTTAGTCAGGGTCACCCCGAGGAGATAAAGAACATCCCGCAGGTGGCGTTCATGACCCGTCAGGTGCCCGGTGGCATAACTGATCAGGACAAGGTGCTGGCATCACATGAAGAGTGCCTCAAGGATAAACGCGCCCAGGCCGCCAATTTCCGCATCATAGAGGAGGAGTCAAACATGATTTACGCTCACCGCATCATCCAGCCCTCAGGCAACCGTTTCATGGTGGTCAATCCGCCCTTTCCGCCTTTAACCACACAGGAACTGGATGCGGTATATGACCTGCCCTACACCCGTCTGCCCCATCCCCGTTACAACGGCAAGCGCATACCCGCCTATGAGATGATACGCCACTCCATAACCATACACCGCGGCTGTTACGGAGGCTGCTCATTCTGCACCATATCGGCCCATCAGGGCAAGCAGATTGTGAGCCGCAGCAAGGAGAGCATACTGCGTGAACTGCGCAAGGTTGTAGAGATGGATGATTTCAAGGGTTACGTATCGGACCTGGGAGGTCCGTCGGCCAATATGTACGGCACAGGCGGACGTGACAAGAATATTTGCGCAAAATGCAAGCGCCCCACCTGCCTCACACCCAAGGTCTGCCCCAACCTGAGTACAGACCTGACGGCCCTTATTGACCTGTACCGCGCAGCCGACAAGGTGCCCGGCGTCAAGAAGAGCTGCATTGGAAGCGGCATACGCTATGACATACTCCAATACCATGACCCCGACCCCAAGGCCGACAAGTCACATTTGGAGTATGCACGCGAGCTTATATCCAAACACGTAAGCGGACGTCTCAAGGTTGCCCCTGAGCACACATCGGACTCAGTACTGGCGCTTATGCGCAAGCCGTCTTTCACACTGTTCGGTCAGTTCAAGAAAACATTTGACAAGATAAACAGGGAGTGCGGACTTCGCCAGCAGCTCATTCCCTACTTTATAAGCAGCCATCCAGGCTGTACCGAGGTTGATATGGCGCTGCTTGCCATTGAGACCAAGCAGCTCAATTTCAAGTTGGAGCAGATTCAGGACTTTACACCTACTCCTATGACATTGAGTACAGAAATATTCTACACTGGTATCAATCCCTACACTATGCAGCCTGTCTATACCGCGCACACAGACCGTGACAAGCAGGCCCAGCGTCAGTTCTTTTTCTGGTATGACCCGGCACAGCGTCACCGCCTTATAGCCGAGTTAAGGCGAATGGGGCGTCCTGACCTTATATCCAAACTTTTTTGACACTGTTTCCACTCTGTTTTTAACTTTTGGGGCTTGACGTTATATTTGATACGACAACCCAGAAATAGTAACAAACAAAACATAGGAAACAATGAAAAAGTATCTGATGGCAGCCCTCATGGTGGCTGTATGCGTATCAACAAGCGCAAAGAAAAAAGAGGCTCAGGAGATTCTGTTCGGAATCAAATCAGGCGTAATTGTAGTTTCATCCGATATGGGTGACATGCCCGATTTCTCAGCAATGGGCGGCGGTATGGCTGCATTCGGCGGTGGCGACAGCACCTTCATCAACATGATGAACAGCTTTAACTCAAGCGATAGAAGAGAGCAGATCTATTTTGATGACTATGGCCGCAAGACCGCAAGAGTAAGTGTGCTTGGTGAGAACATAACACGTACAATATCAGTAGGCGATTCAACCTACACAATCAATGAGAAAGAGAACACAGCAACTGTAATGCCTATATTCGGCGGCGGCCGTAACGGCCGTAGCGGCGGCATGGGCGGCTTTGGCGGTGGTTTCGGCATGGGCGGTGCCCAGATTGGAACCATTGGAACCATTGACTGGCGCAACCTTGACAAGAAGACCATCCGTCGTAACAAAATCAAGGAGCTGGGCGAGGAGCAGGTTGCCGGTGTTACCTGCAAGAAGTATTCAATGAGCCCCAGCAATCAGATGGGATTCAGCCAGGACATAACAGTATGCGTATATGAAGGAATTCCTCTGTCAACCAAGACTGAGAGCGACTGGTCAACCACAAGCCAGACCGCAGTAAAGTTCCTGGCCAATGACGATGTTCCTGCCGAGATGTTTGAACTGCCCAAAGGCTGCAAGGTAAGCCAGATGAACATGGGTGGCGGCTTTGGCGGCGGTGACTTCATGATGATGGGCGGTGACTTTGGCGGCTTCGGCGGCGGTATGGGCGGCTTCGGCGGCGGCATGGGCGGCTTTGGCGGCTTCTAAATCTCTCACAGAAAAAATTCTCGCGGAACCGACGGTCGACGTCCGTTGGTTCCGCGAGAATTTTTTTCTGCGAGAAATTGCCCGCTATTTTGTGCGGATATAGTTCAGCTCATTGGGATTGATGCAATAGACATAATCCTTGCTCCTCATCATCCTGTCTGATTTCTCATCATAATACCAGTTGGGAAGAGCCGTAATCTCACCGCTCTGTTCTGTACCGTCTGTCTGACGCAGAAAGAAATCGTTGTTAAACTTGTAACCCAGATAATAAGGCTTGTTCACATCCAGACTGCCGTCCGTAAGGATGCTTCCCGGCCATTCATAGTATGGAATAAGCTCACAGGGCTTGTAATTAATTCCAGCCATACGGTGATTGTTCAGATAACCGGCAGACATATATATGGTGTTGCCCACGTTGACGGAGTCAACGCACTCCACCACCATCTCTCCATACTGCCATCCTACGCGATATGCGCGTCCGTTATGGATACAGAATCCCGTAGCAGTGTTTACCTCCCGCTGATAAATGGGATATGCCACCCATACCGGCCTGTCCATATCAATCTCAAGCACAATTTCACGGCATAGGGTTGCCACATAACGGCCGTCAGACAGGATGTTATATGTATCATACTTTCCCTTTTTCCCGTCTTTCTCATCTTTTTCTGCAGGAAAACAGGTATTCACAAAGTTCTGATAGCCGTAAAGATCCATAAGCAAGTCGGCATTGCCTGTTACATGCGCCTCAAGCATTTCGGCCACATGATCATCGGCAATGAATTCCCAAATAGGAGTCATTGACATGGATGTCATCTCCAGATTCTGACGCATATCCTCTCCTGCTCCTATGGAGGCCACCCAATCACCTACGGCCTTGCTGTCAACGGCATCACGTCCCCAATCAAAGTTCATCACCTCAAATTCCAACTTGCGGCTGTCACCTCCACGGACCGTCAACCGGCTGTCACCTGAATTGACCAGCCTTAGCTCATGATAGTCATCATCGCTCAGACTGCCGGCATCAAAGATGCTGAAGATTGAGATATCGCCGATCTGATGTTTTGATTCAATAGAGGCAACGCTGTCTTTCTCCAAACGGATGTCAAGTTCTGTGACACCGCCAAGTGTGCAATAAGTCACCACATGTGTACCGTAACGCACAATAAGCGAGTCCATCTGCATCTTTGTAGGCTCTGAACCAAGACGGGCCACAGCACTACGGAAGTTTTTTGTCAGCATCTCGGGATGACTCTCCACAAGCGCCGTCACTGAAGGTGCATCAATTTGGGAATAGAGCACATCCTTTTTGGCCTCAGCATGACAGAAATAAGAGTTGATCCTTGTCTCTCTGTAGAGTTGCAGTGTTCCTTTTATACTACCGTTGAACACAATCGATGTGTCACTGACTCCTCCATGAATATAAGCCTTCTGCAGGATATCAATCAGACTGAAACCTGTAGTACATGAAAACGTCAGTTCATTACTTGCCGGGACATTGAGATCAACCTGCTGACCGGCTTTCTTTATCGCATCCAGGTCCAGTACCTGGCTGCGGACATCGGGTACATTGCATCTTTCACCATCCACACCGTTGTAACCGTATCCCACGCCATGGCTCATAACCATCTCCATAGCCTGGGCGCGAGTCATTTTAAAAGGAGCCAACGGATTATCCTCACGGACCGGTTCCAGTTCCATTTCATCAGTGCAATTAGTGACAAGAAGCAACGCAATGATTATTATCAAAAACGCCCTTATTCTATTCATATGCTATATCATTTGGTAGGGTAAGAATAATGTGAACTGCGATAACCTATAGTTTGGAAATGATAATAGTTCTTTAACTCACCATATTTAACAGTAGCCGTCGAAGGAACATTGTCAAAAAAGCTGGTATAGTCTGGTTTAAGCACCAACATCACGATATCGTCAGATCCATTCATAGAGGCAATTACACAACACTCTTCTCTGTCAATTCTGGTTTCGATAGTCGTTACCGTGAATTCTCCCTTAACAACTCTTACCTGATATCCTCTGAATGCGATATTCAAACCGGACTGCTGATTTGGGAACAGGGCTTTGGCATTGTTTCCTATATACTGCATTAGCGCATGTATATGATCTTTGGTTGGAATTCGCCAATTGGTTCCCCATGATATCTCCGAATTTTCAACAACCCTCAATTGCAATCCCTCCGGCATTTCAGGAGATAATAACAGAGCGTCTTTGTCTTTTATAAACGATCTGGTCCAATATCCCGGTCCTATCTTCACATAGGGGAGAGATGTAGTTGTCTCATGGTTCAGATCCATTCCTCCTCCATGCCCCACATTATACCAATAATGCAGGCCAAGATCAAGATACTGAGGTGTTATCGATGTGGCGTTGCTTGCATCCACTACCGGCACATTCATATCACTGTCATAGAGCGCGCCGTCTATATAGAAAAGGGAATCAATGGTCTCACCCGGACCATAGCCATCCAACTGCGCCACATAGCAGCCACCGTAATCATCAAAACTTATCTCACATGGGGGATTCTCACCGTTACCGGTAAATATTCCACGGCGGATATTGGTTTTCTGATTATAGATGGGATAGACAATTGTAACACGTCTGTCACCACGTATCTCAGGTACATACTCATTGCATATCTCCAGAAGCGGTACTCCTTTTACATATGCCACCTTTATCAAGGTAGAGTTGGCATCTGAACCAAAATCATCCAGTTTAAGATTGGTTACAGAGAATTTCCTGTAGCCTTCCAAACCCAATATGAGAAGCGTCTCGGGCGACAGCACCATGGCATCGGCCATACGGATGATATAACCCAATACGGCATTACGGATATGCTCCTCAGGAAACAGTTGCCAGATAGGAGTCATATGACAGCTGGCCATGACCAGATTCTGCCTCAGAGAATCCTCGTCGGCAATTGTAGCCGTCCATGCCTCAAGCAACGACCTGGGTATCTGCTGGTTTGTGTCAGTAGTAGGTGATGCAGTCTGCAAAGATTCCCGTGCTGCAGGATCTCCACCATAGACGGTGACATTCATGGAACTGTTTATATTGTCCAGCTTTTCATGCTGGCGCTTTTCATCGCATTCCTGCAGATTGCCGTTCTTGTATTTCATGGTGTACTCCATCTCTTCACGGCTTACCTGCTCGGCCTGGAAGTTGATTGTATATTCCAAACGTCCGCCCAGATCAGCATAAGTCACTATATGGGTGCCAAAACGGTCAACAAGTTTCCTTACATTCTCCTCACTGGGGTCTGAGTGCACCGCATTGTAATACTCACGGAAATCACTGGTAAAAATTGATGTGTTACCCTCACGGATAATAGCATCAATCTTACCCATATCAATATACCTGGTTGCAACCACCTTGGTTATCTTGCCAAAGCCGTAGCTCTGCTTATCACTCTCAAAGGTCTTTATTGACAGATACTTAGATACGGTTTTGGACAGTCCAAAGAAAGATACACCGTCAGTCTGTTCACTCATCAGATTCTCGGCCATCTCAACTATTGAGTACGCCGTATGCAGTTTGTAGTCCAGACGGTTACGATGGTCCTGGGCTATGATTGTACCCCACTCCGTCTCTGCCGATTTGAGACCATTGTAGTCAAACACCGGCTCAGTGGCGCTTTTTACGTCCATATAGTCAATGGCCAGGTTGTATCCGAATCCCACACGGGCAACCCTTGACAATGAATCACCGGTCAAAGCATTCTGTTCATTATCACTGCGCTGGATTAAAGTGAGCGTTGCCTTGCTTCCGTTTTTCGTTGTAAGTGTTACGGTCGCTTCACGGGGAACGCCTTTATTGGGCCGGACATAAATGCGCAATACTGATGACCACAGTTCATCAACCTCAACCCACGATGCCGACGGCGTTGCAGATAATACACTGTCCGTATCTGCCACCCCCCTGACAGACAAGGTATAGTAACGGCCTAAAGGACCTACATCTATCCTTGACTCACTCAGTGTAACAGCCGATTCCGGGACGGTAATGTCATATTTGTCATCCTGGCAGGCCGTCATTAATGAAAGTGCAGCCAGGATTATGTAACACCATCTCTTCATCAGTATATCTGACTCAAATCAACGGTAGTTTTCTTGTCACAATAGTAGTTTACAAAGTAACCGCGCACCACATCAGATATATCATCCGGGAACAGTCCCCAGACAGCCGCATATCCCAACTTATAGGCGGACAACTGCTTGAAAGCCTCCTCTGAATTAAGATCCGTAGGAATGGACTCAATCCACAGGTTGATACCCTCTTTGATATGATCCAGATTTAAATTGGCCTGTTCCATACCCATAGCATTATTGATAGCCATCTGCGTGGAGTTGGATCCACCTCTTACCATAAAAGCATAAGCTCCTGATTTCAGGACATTGTTGGCTATGTCCTTATATTCTACGTCAACATCCACATCCAATTTCAGGAGCTCATTTTTAATTCCGGTCGCAACCTTTCCGGAGACAATGATTGTATCCATTACAGACGTTGTGTCACATTCAATATGAATGGTAAGATCACCTCCGATGGTAGCCTGTGCAACATACAGCGGGCCATATGATGAGTTCAACTTGGACAATGCGCTCTTTACACCACGCGGAGCCCCTGCCCATGCTGCAGAATCTCCGTCTGCCATAAGATCCAATGTAGCATCATCCAGATTGGCTTTATCCAACGCATCAATAACCCCCTGACGTGATTTAAGGAATCCCGGTGTAAACGCAACGGATGCAAGTTCATCATCATCCATAAGAACTTCAAGATCAGGTGTCTGTGCAGTAGCCTGAACCCTGGGAACCTGATAACCTGCATCAAAAGCATAGTTCTGGGTATTGTTCCAGTTGCCCATTTTATACTCACCGAACACATTCAGTGTAAACAGTTTGTATGAAACATCAATGGTCACCTTGACATCCAGGGATGAAACGACATCCTCATACTTTTCAACAGGTCCGGCCGAACCTATTATTTCCGGTCTGGTCTCTTCTGTAATGATATTCCTGTATGACGGATTCTTACGGGCAAGATCATCAAGTGACTGCTTTGTAAAAATGGAGGATTTTACCAGATTACTGCCTGATGTCGGTGCAATCTCAACTCCCTGTCCAAGTCCGCGGGTCATATAAAGGTCACTGAAACCGGTACTGTCATTATAAGCCGCATTCTCTCCGTCGCTGAGACCGACATACTGACGCAGACGCAGGATCCTGCTGTCACCTCCTGATGTTACTGTCAACTGAGTGCTACGGTCTGACTTGACGTAGGTAGGATTGGCATAATCCACGTAAATCTCAATATTGCCGCTGGAATTACCGCCGTTTGTTCCCAGTCCTGCCCAATCACAATCCTCAGGCAGTGAAGCTGTCCACTTTCCGTTTGCCTGAACCGGAACTGAGATGCAGCCCCCTAAACGGTTAATGCTCACTTCACTTACGCCATCCTCACCAATACGGAAGGTAATGTCTGACGCGTCATCTTTACAAGCCACAATGGCAGAAAAGGCAAAAAATGCCATTACAAACAATCTTAATGATCTTTTCATAAGGTTTATTTAAAAGAATTACAAACGCTTTGGTATCGTACTCTAAGGCGGCGGCAAAGTTAATTATTTATCACAGATAATAACATGTTTTAGGATGTAAATGACACAATAGTGGATTGGAGGACTTCACTGAGGGTGGGATGTGCGTGGATGACGTATCGGAGTTGTTCAAGGGTGGCACCAAGGTTTATTGCGGCGGCTATCTCATGGATAATGTCCGATGCATGGGCGCCCATGATGTGAGCACCGAGGATTGCGTCTTCTGCCCCAACTATCACTTTGCAGTAGCCGTCGGTCTCATCCATTGACACGGCCTTGCCGTTGGCACGGTAGAATGACTTGAGGCAGCGGAACTCAAGGTTATGTTCCTTGCATTGCTCCTCAGTTAGGCCGATGGTTGCGACCTCGGGCATGGTGAATACAGCAGCGGGAATAAGGTCAAAGCGGATGCTGTCAATCTCACCACAAATGGCATTAAGCGCATGCAAGCCCTGATAGGTTGCCGCATGTGCCAACATTATGCCGCCAGTGACATCGCCCACGGCGTAGATACCCGGAACCGATGTCTCAAAGCGGTCATTTACCGTGATACCCTTACGTGTATAGTCAACACCGGCCGCCTCAAGATTAAGTCCGTCAGTGTTGGGACGCCGGCCCACAGCCATCAGTATCTTACTTGCCTGAACAGCGCACTCCTGTTCCTTTTTGACGTAGGTTACAGTATTACCATCAATGCGGGTTACCTGTGCCTGTACTTCAATATTGATGCTTCGCTTGGAGAGTGACTGCTTAAGACGTTTGGCCAGGTCAACATCAAAACGCGGTAAGATATTGGGGCAATACTCCAGCACCGTCACCTCAGTGCCGAAACTGCGGAAAATTGAAGCAAACTCCAGTCCTATTACACCGCCGCCTATCACGCAAAGGCTTGCCGGAACTTCTTTGAGTTCCAGTATCTCCTTGGATGTAATGCAACTCTCGGCACCCGGTATGGGCAGTGAGGCCGATACTGAGCCTGTGGCGATAATAATCTTATCGGCAGTATATTCCTGACCGTTACATACAACGGTTTTTGCATCCTTGAACTGAGCCCTTCCCTGTACCACATCAATGCCTTTAAGCAGCATATCAATGCCGCCTCGCAACTGTTCAATGACAGCCTGCTTACGCTCAACTGCAGCTGCAAAAGAGGGTTTGCAGTCCAATCCGGCCTTGAGGTTCTGCTCTATCAGTTCGGCATAATGACAGAAGGTCTTGGTGGGTATGCAGCCCTCGTTCAGGCAGGTTCCACCAAGCGGTCCCTCCGTGATAAGGGTCACCTCCATGCCCCGCTTGGCAGCCTCAACTGCAGTCTCATAGCCACCGGGGCCTGCTCCTATTATCAGCAAACGCATTCGTCCTGTATTTTAAGTATGGGATTACGTGCCGCTGTGGTCTCATCGGGACGTGAGATTGGTGTGTTGTGCGGAGCGCCGTGCAGGATATCGGGATCCTGCGCAGCCTCAGCGGCGATCCTGCGCATCACCTCTATAAAGCCGTCAAGAGTCTCTTTTGACTCTGTCTCAGTGGGCTCAATCATTATGGCCTGGTGGAACAGCAGCGGAAAATAGATTGTGGGAGCATGATAACCGTAGTCAAGCAGACGCTTGGCAACATCCAATGTGGCAGCACCCTCCTTGCCTTCACGTGCACCGTCATTGATGAGTCCGTCAAACACGAACTCATGTTTGCAAACGCTCTCAATAGGCAGTTTATAGAGATCCTTGAGTGACTCCTTGATATAGTTGGCACCAAGTGTAGCCAGTTTTCCGCACAGTTTCACGTTCTCACGGCCAAGCATCAGTATATATGCATATGCACGCAGTATCACGCCAAAGTTCCCGTTAAAGCCCGATACGTTCACGCCCAGGAACGGCACCAGTTTATCACAAACGCCTACCGGTCCGCTGCCGGGACCGCCGCCTCCGTGTGGTGTTGAGAATGACTTGTGCAGGTTAAGGTGCATAACGTCAAATCCCATGTCACCCGGACGTACCGTGCCTATGAGCGGGTTCATGTTGGCTCCGTCATAATAGAGCAGACCACCCGCTGCATGTACCAGATCGGCTATCTGGCGGATATCCTTCTCAAACAATCCCAGGGTATTGGGGTTGGTCATCATGATACCGGCAATGGTATCGTCCAGCAAAGGTTTCAGGTCCTCAACATCAACCAGACCGTTGGCATTGGACTTTACAACCACAACCTCCAGGCCACATACAGCTGCACTGGCAGGATTGGTTCCGTGTGCGCTGTCGGGCACAATGATGCGGGTACGCTTGCAGTCACCGCGTGACATATGGTACTCACGTATTATCATCAGACCGGTCAGTTCACCATGGGCTCCTGCGCAGGGCTTGAAGGTAAAGTGTTTCATTCCGGTTATAGCTGCAAGCGCCTTGTCCATTCCCTCATAAACGGCATTCACGCCCCCCAGATTTTTCTGCAAGGGATGCAATCCGGCGAATGCGGGCATTGCGGCTATCTCCTCGTTTATCTTGGGGTTGTACTTCATGGTGCAGCTGCCCAGCGGATAGAATCCGGTGTCAACGCCAAAGTTCATCTGGCTGAGGTTGGTGTAGTGACGTACTACATCAACCTCGCTTACCTCAGGCAGTTCGGGAGCCTTGCTCCTTAACAGTGAGGCGGGAATTGCATCGGTGCCCTTGCACTTGGAACAGGTGGCAGGGAGTGAATATCCTACCCTTCCCGGCTTGCTTAACTCGAATATAAGTTTGTCGTAGTACTTCATAGTCAGAGCGCATTTACAAGTTCATCAATATCCTCATAACTGCGTTTCTCGGTGACGCAGAAACTCACATAACCCTCCTCTGTCTCCAATGCTCCAAAGAAACCTGCATCTGCCAGTTTCTTCTGCAAATCTGCGGCAGGGACCTTTGATTTGAGTACAAACTCCTTTAAGAAAGGAGCGTCTGCAAATACCTCCTGGAACTTACCGGTTTCAAGAAGTTTCTTGTACAGATAGTGTGAGCGCTGGTAGCACAGATCATTTACCTGCTTCATGCCCTCGGGGCCCATCAGTGACAGATATACCGTTACCCAGAGTGCCATCAGGCTCTCGTTTGAACAGATGTTGCTGGTAGCTTTCTCACGGCGTATGTGCTGCTCACGGGCCTGCAGTGTGAGCACGAATGCCCGGCGGCCCTCTTTATCACGGGTTTCACCCACAATTCGTCCGGGAAGTTTGCGCATATGATCCTTGGTGCAGGCCATGAAACCCACGTAGGGACCGCCGTAGCACAAGGGTATGCCCAACGGCTGCCCGTCACCTACTGCTACATCGGCACCCCACTCTGCCGGGGTCTTGATTACCGCCAGGGCCGACGGATCACAATACACCGTAAGCATAGCCTTGTCGGCGTGCAGGACATCGGCCATTCCCTCCAGGTCCTCTATTATTCCGTACTTGTTTACTGACGGTACGATTGCTCCTGCTATATCGCCCTCACCAATCAATGCCTCCAATGATGCTTTTGATGTCTGACCGTTTACGGCGGCTATCTCCTTTACTGTTATGCCGGCATACTTGGCGTAGGTAGCAATCACTCCCCTGACCTGCGGAAGCAGGGTGCTTGATACCAGAACGGCGTTGCGTTTTTTTGCCTGGGCTACCATCATTCGCATGGCCTCGGCTGCGGCTGTGGGGCCGTCATACATGGAGGCGTTGCTTACGTCCATACCTGTCAGGGCGCATATCATGCTCTGGTACTCGAATATGTACCTTAGCGTGCCTTGGGATATCTCGCACTGATACGGGGTATAGGCGGTTATGAACTCACTCCTTTGCGTGATATACGGTATCACGGCGGGGGTGTAGTGGTCATAGGCACCGGCTCCGGCAAAGACCTTCAGCTTGGGGTTCTTGGCGGCCAGAGCCTCAAAAAAATCACGTACCTGCTGTTCCGTCATGGCGGCGGGCAAGTCAAACTCACCCTCGTACAGACAGTCTGCGGGCACATCGGCATACAGATCGTCAAGACTCTTCACGCCTATGCGGTCAAGCATGGCGCGAATGTCCCCATCTGTCTGCGGGAAATACTGGAAACCGGCCATCACTCCTTAATGAATGCCTTGTAAGCCGATGCGTCCATCAGGGCGTCAAGCTGGGATGCATCACTCATCTGGACCTTGATGATCCAGTTCTCAAAGGCATCGTCGTTTACCAGTTTGGGATCGTCAACTACGGCCTCATTTACCTCTACCACTGTTCCGCTAACCGGGCTGAACAGGTCACTGGCGGCTTTTACGCTCTCCAGCGCTCCGAATTCGCTGCCCTTTTCTACCTCATCATCTACATCAGGGCAATCAACGTAGGTTATCTCGCCCATCTCTTTCTGGGCGTAGTCTGTTACTCCGATGATAGCGATGCCATCTTCTGCCTTTACCCACTCGTGGGTCTCACTGTACTTAAGTCCTTCTACAATTTTACTCATAAGCCTTATTTTTTGTAGTTGGTTTGATAAAAACGTTTCTTTATCACTTTGCCTGGGAATGTCTTTTTACGGATGCGAATCCATAAAGGAGTATCCAAGGCAGAATAATTAGTTTGCACTAGAGCAAAGCAGATGCTGCGGTCTAGCGTGATGCTGTGGTAACCGGTAGTTACTACTCCTACCTCGGTGCCGTCTTCAAGTTCTACGGGGTAACCGTGTCTTGGGATGGCGCGATCAAAGATTTCTATTCCTACAAGCTTCTTTTCTACTCCCAGTTCTTTCTGGGCTACCAGGGCTTCGCGGCCTATGAATTCGGCTTTGTCCAGTTTGCAAAAGATGCCCAGGCCGGCCTCTATGGGAGTGATATCCTCACTCAACTCATCGCCGTACAGGGGCAGGCCGGCTTCAAAGCGCAGGGTATCGCGGCAGCCTAAGCCACAGGGCTGTACTCCGGCTTTCAGGAGGCGGTCCCAGATCTCTACAGTATCCTGCAGAGTGGCATAGAGTTCAAAGCCGTCCTCTCCTGTATAGCCGGAGCGGCTTACTATGAGGCGGTGGCCGTTGTATTCTGTGTTGCAGTACTCGTAGAAGCCTAAGAGTCTGGCGCAATCAAGGCCCAACACTTCAAGTATGGTTTTCTCTGATTCAGGGCCTTGAACAGCTATCTGGCCCCAGACGTCTGACTGATTGTCTATCTTGACATCAAAACCCTCCTTGTTCCGGATCATCCAATCATAGTCCTTGTCTATATTGGCGGCGTTTACCACCAGCAGGAAATGATCGGGCTCAAACTCCCTATAGACCAGCAGGTCATCCACGCAGCCTCCGCCCGGATAGAGCATCATTCCGTACAGTATCTTGCCGGGCTTATATCCGCTGATATCGTTTGTGAAGATGTGGTTTATGTAGCGCTCGGCATCGGGCCCGCTTATGAATATCTCACCCATGTGAGAGACATCAAACATTCCCACACGGTTTCTTACTGCAATATGCTCCTGTGTGATGCCGACATACTGTATGGGCATGTCAAAACCTCCAAACGGACTCATCTGCGCGCCCAGCGCCATGTGACTGCTATGCAAACAGGTCTTTTTAATTACGTCGTCCATATTTTATAAAACATTCGTCAAGATAACTCTTTTCAATTTCAAGAACATCGGCCAACTGAGTCTTAGTGAGAAACTGACTGCCATCGCAAAAATATTCCGTTATCCTGGCCATTAATCCATCAAATCCAAAGTCAACACCCAGATCCTTAAGATTGGCAACCCTCTGTCTTACTGACTTGATTCCCTTGCTGTCCAGTTTCTGGCGTGACGGCGTTATGGCACACTCCATCTCAGCCACATCAGTGTCATAAAGCAATGTCCCATGTACTATACAACCCGAATGCGTAGCATAACAGGCATTGCCCGATACCTTGCGGCCACCCACCAGCACATCATTATGTTCGGTTCGGACCGCATCCAGTCCCATGTTCCTCAGTGCTTCAGCCAGACTTGACAGATAAACGTCAAAAGCCTTGTTCACATCCGGACAGGTTGTTATGTATGAAATCATCAGATTTCCGCCGTCAGCATAGACACATCCTCCCCCGCTCTTGCGGCGATACATACTGATGCCGTGTTCCTGACAGTACCTGACATTTACCTCGGCCTCCATATCCTGGTTGCGGCCAAAAATAACTGTAGGTTCTACACTCCACACAAAAAACGTTCCGGGAGCATGCTCCACGGCCCATTCCTCAAGCGCCAGCCAGAATACCAGCCTGCGCTTGCTATCATCAGATCCTTTAGGCAAACACAGCTTTTTCATACCCTACAAAAACAAAAATAGCGTATTGCTTTGAGCAAATACGCTATTTTGCTAAAAGGTTATCAACAACCTCTTAGAGCAAACAAGGATTCATGGTACCAAACTCAATTAACATTAAACCAAAGAACTATTGAAAAAACGAAGCCTAGCGATAAGACCCATAGTATTACAACACTTGCAAACAATCCTATTTAATCATGGTACTCTTCCGAGCGGAGCCCTGTATCGGCATCTGGATCTGACGGATCAGGCAGTATGCGTATAGGATCCGGACCGAATGAATTGGGACCCTCGGTTCCGCTCTTGCAGAACAATACCAATTGGACTATAAATACAATCTGATTGAGGAACAGATATGTAAAGAAGGAAGCCAGAAAACCCGAACAATCTTGAAGTGTCTCCAGACTATCTTCAAAAGCACTGATATAGTTCCGGGCAAAAATCAGGAAAGCCTTGTTGAAAATCCATGGCAGCAGACAAATGAAAACTGCGCTCCAGCCGTTGTCGTCAAGATCATGAAGACGACGTACCGTAACTGAGAAAGTAGGTACCAGCAACGCCAGGCTCATAGCATATGACACTATTTGAAAAGACACCTGAACAATGTTTTTTGTCTCGTCACACATGGTAGGATAAGCGATATTGCTGAGAAGCTTTCGGAACAACTCCAAGCTAAACATTACAATAAAGCAAAAGAGAATAAAGTACCAATACTCGGAACGCCTTGCGCGTCCCTTTAATGTCAAATAGTTTTTAAAGCATGAAGCAACAGCTTTGCCGAATGATAGTTTTTCTTTCATACCGTTTGTGTTTTTTGTAGTTTCTGCAGGCAAAGGTAAATTGGCATCCTGTCTGAAAACCGTTTGTGACGTAACACTTTCCGAACTGTTACGGCGTTGTTCGGGAAAGATAAGTTCAAACCACTTGGGAGGAAGTTTTTCACGTATCCTGAGTTTACGCATACGAATGGCATCCGGCGATACGGTCAGGCACTCGGCAATGGCTACCCGCTCTACATGCAGTGCACTCAAGGCGAAGAAAAGAAGGTCTGAATCCGTAAGATTGGGAGCATCGGCTTTCATAAGATCAAAAAAAGGCTCATATGTACGCTCTACACACTTGATTATAGACAGACGTTCATCAAATGAGAGACGGTTGTCACGCGTACGATAAGTTTTAAGAATCCTGAATTCCCCGGTTTCTGAGAATTTATCCGAGCATTCTCTAAGCAAAACATTGATTTCTTTCATTGGACTATTGATGTTTTGGTGCAAATATACCATAGTGTAATACGTACACAGGCGAACAGGACGTAACTGTGACGTAACAATCGGCCTAATATACAAAAAATAAATGGCAGCCAACCTTACAAGACTGCCATTTATCCGGGGTCCATGTGAAAGAGTTCAGAAAAGGAAACAAACTGCATTCACATTTTAGCGGACACCTTTTCATTCCAACATTGCCTTTTTACAACCAGCAATGTCATCACGACATCCCTGATTGCAGGACAAATGTCGGGCAAAATAGTTCGCGGAGAGTAGTCCAAACAGAAATAAATTTGTCATTTTTGAAACAACATGCCTTTTTTATGTATAACTTCGTTGTCAAAATTGAAACATACTTAAAAAGAATGAAAAGATACGGTTTAAAGGAGATGATCATGACCGCACATGATGAACCTGTTGCGGTATATAAGGACCAGATTGCCGTAATAACCGTGAGCATGCACAAGGTTGAACAATCCAGGGAACTCTTTGCCATTGACGCTTTTGCCATAGGATATACGCTGCAGGGATACTGTATCGTAGAGTTCAATAATGACCGTCACAGACTTGAGAGGGGCAAGGTCTATATTCTGGCACCCACACACTCGTGCCGTGTGATTGAAAGCAGCCCGGACTTTAAAATGAGAGTACTTATACTTAACTCTGACGGTTACAACCTTTCCGTGCACCTTAACTACATAATAAAGTCAGAGAGATGGATGCAGACCTATTTCAATCCCGTCATAAGGCTGAATGACGATGAAACCAGGATCATGCACGCCTGCGTTGAACGCATAGTTGAGCAGATAAACCGTACCGATACACCCAACCAGGCATCTTTTCTGCGTCTGGCCACCACCTGGCATCATGTTGAACTGGATAACATAATGCAGGTTCACTCAAGTGAAATAACAGATAACAACAAGCCTCTCACAAGGCAACAGAGCCTGGCACGACAGCTTTACAGGCTGATAGTGAACAATTTCCGTAAAGAACACCACGCAAGGTTTTACTCTGACCAGATGTGTCTGACGCCGCAGTATCTGAACCAGATAACCAACAACGCTTTTGGAAAGACTCTCAACGAAATAATATCCGGACTGCTGTTCTCGACAGCAAGAACCATGATACTTTCATCAGAGATGAGCCTTCAGGAGATTGCCGATGAACTAGGTTTTGCCGACCTTTCCACATTCAGCAAATTCATAAAGAAGATCTCCGGGATGAGCCCCAACAATATGCGCAAGATAAACCCGCACAAGGCTATCTGAGGCTGTTGAAACGCCAACTGAATGAGATCACGAACATGGAAGTATCACCGAACGTACGGCTCTCGTTCCAGCTTGTACCAGAAACAGATGCGTTGAATCCGTTGTACGATTTGAGAATATCCCTCCAGGTGACACTGACCATGGCCTGACGCTCCTTGAGGAACCTGTAATTCACGGACATGCTCCACAGACACTCCGGACGGTTGGCCGATTCCATCTCATATCCGAACGGGCGGTTGTATCTGCAGTTGGTGGATGCTCCCAGTCCGAAATCACTCTGATAGGAGATATCGGCGCTGGCGCTGATGCGTTTACCGCCATTTGAGGTGGTCAGGTAATCACTCTTGCTGCGGTCCATCGAATAACCGGCATCACTCCTTATCACCCAGCACTTGTTTGAGTAGGCCCCCGACAGGCGCAATGAGACCTGATGGTAATCCGTTGAACTCATGTTGGCTGCGGCATCGGTGAATGACTGCACGTATGCCACATTGTGACGGAACGAGTGGTTGACTGTAAAGTTGAGCGAGAGATCCTGGAACGGATAGGTCAGGAACAGATACTCACTCATATTCCAACTTCCGTTGATATTGGCCGGCGACGTGATACGTGCACCTGTCTGACGGTCCAGCCGGGTCAGCGTGGTTATCTCATTGACTGTAGTACCGTAGCTCACCTGGGTACGCATCCATGACTGGAACTGGAACTCCATATTCACGTTGTGTGTGAACGAGTTCTTAAGCGAGCTGTTACCCATACGTATGTTCATGGGGTCACGGTAATCAGTAACCGTTGAGAGCTGATTGGCGCCAGGCAGGCCGTTCTGGCAGTTGTAGCCCAAACCTATCTGGCTTTTCTTGAACACCTTGACACGGAAATTGGCATTGGCATAATAGCGTATTCCGGAATATCTTATATGCTCATCATCACGACCGGATACCTTGTTCAGGTTGTCAACGGACATCTTTGTAGGAGACACATTAGCCGATGCATTTATCCTGAAGACGGAATCAGAGTAGTAGTATGACAAGGTCATCGTGTGGTTTGTATTACTGTTACGCTGGTCATACCAGAGAGAGTCAACCTCACTGAGCGAGCCGTCATCGGCCATATCCTCATACGTCTGTGTGCTCTTGCTGTTGCTGTAGTCTATACTGTAACCCAGACTGAGAGAACCCGCATCCATTGAGCGCTGCAAGTTTACGCTCAATGAGTAATTGCCGTTATCCGACGGAGAGGTGATCCTGTGGTTTACCCTGCGCACGCTGTCACCCAGCTGTGCAAAAAGGCTCTCCGACTTGTTTTCACTAAAGTTCTCTCCGCCCGACCGGTTAGCATTGAAATTTACGGATAAATTGTATTTGTCATCCTTTCCTAACGAACGGAACATATAACCGGAGATACCATAGTTCTTGCTTACGCTCTCGCCATGGCTTGACTGGGTAGTGGAACTGATCAGTCCCTCACCCTCGTTCGATATGGAATCTACAGAACTGCTGTTGTTGTTGTTCCAGTTCTGTGACATGTTCATGTTGATATTGCCCCAGGTATTCTCAGTAATCTGACCGCTGAATCCGACATTGCCGTTCCAGTTGTGACCGCTATTTGAGTTTGTGTTCTCACTCACTGAGTTCTGAGTGAACTCCGGCATGAACATCTTGTTGTAGTTAGCACTCTTGGATTCGTTGTAGTTGCCTCCGTACCCGAATGAGGCGCTCACCCACTTGTTGTCAAACTCCTTGTCGAAATAGACATTTCCGTTGGTATTCTCAGACCTTAGTTGCTGCGAGTACTCATACGGGATGGTATTGCGGTTGAACGATGCCGATACCTCACCGCCGTTCTGTTTCCACATGGAACCGTCAACCGATACGGAATAACGGTCAAAGTTCTCAGTCGTGGAGAGTTGGATATTACCGAATATGGTTCGGTCAACAGGCTCCTTGGTCTCCATATCCATGATAAGATGGTTGTCACTCATGGGGTTTATGGTATCATCGGGCACCTCATAGACTTTGAGGCTCTTAAGCTTGTCCGTAGGCATGTTGTTCAGGGCGATGCTCATATCGCGCTTAAAGAATGAGTCGCCGTTAAGACGTATCTCCTCAATGTCACGGCCCAGATATGTCATCTTGCCATCCTCATATTGAAGACCGGGCAGACGGCGCACCAGGTCAAGCAGCACGCTTCCGGTAGGCATCTCGTAGGCATCGGCATTGAAAATTATGGTATCGCCGCGCTGGTACATGCGCTGGAGCTCGGCCACAATCTCTACCTCGCGGGTAGTGAGCGGATTGCTGTGCAGGACCACCGAATCAAGAGTTACCTCATATGTCTGGATGCCCTCCACTTTCTTCTCATCGGGCTGAATGATGGTATCAAGCGTCTGCATACCCAGATAAGATATGATCACCCTGAGCCGGGTGTCTTTTATGCGGTCACGACGGGACATATACGTCCAGAAGTATCCTTCATTGTCCACAGCCGATCCGTCGGATGAAGTCGTATCGCCCACACAGATAACCCTGACATTGGCAAATTGCAGAGGATACGGGTCCGGCTCAAAGTCATCGACACCATATACACGGCCTGTAACCTGAAATGACTGCTTGACATAGGTTTTCATATAGGATTCGGTCTCCGGACTGCTCCAGTCCCCACCGCCGCCATAGTACATATATACCTGCGCAAACAAAGATGAAAAGCAAAACAGCGCTGTGGCTGTAAGGAAAAGTCTTTTAAGATTCATAATTGCAAATATCACTTTTCTTTTTTACGAACCACAACATTAAAGGTTAAACAAAAATAAAAGCAGGACGGTTTTTTTCTTAAACCGTCCTGCCTTGAGTGATTCTTTTATCAGATTGAAAGTACTGATAGTACGTTTATAAGTTCCTCATCTATAGGCTTGTCCTTCTTGACGGCCTGTGCTATGGGAATGTTCACCATCTTGTTGTTGATGACGCCTATCATCACGTTGCGCTGTCCCTCCTTGAGGGCCTCAATGGCTGCCACGCCCATGCGGCTGGCCAGGATGCGGTCAACGGCGCTGGGACGGCCTCCGCGCTGTACGTAACCCAGTATTGATACGCGCACATCAAACTGCGGATACTCGTTGTGCATACGCTCGGCGTAGTGCATGGCGCCTCCGTCGGCCTCCGATACTATCACGATTGAGCTGCGCTTGGACTTACGTATGCCGCGCTCAATGTAGGCGGCCAGCTGGTCAATATCGGTACTGCTCTCAGGTATGATGGCCGATTCGGCTCCGGCAGCTATGGCACTGTTCATGGCCAGGAAACCGGCATCACGCCCCATAACCTCTATAAAGAATATGCGGTTGTGCGAGTTGGCGGTGTCATGTATCTTGTCCACGCACTCCACAATGGTATTGAGCGCGGTGTCATATCCTATTGTGTTGTCGGTGCCGTACAGGTCATTGTCAATGGTGCCGGGCAGACCTATAACAGGAATGTCATACTCGCTGGTAAATACCTGCGCGCCGGACAGTGATCCGTTTCCACCTATTACTATAAGGGCGTCTATACCGAACTTCTTTATTGTATCGTATGCCTTGGCCCTACCCTCAGGGGTCATGAAATCCTTGCTGCGTGATGTGCGCAGTATGGTTCCGCCCTCAAAGATTATGCCCGATACGCTCTCGGTCGTGAACTCATCGACATCTCCGCTTATAAGGCCCTCATATCCGCGGTAGATACCGAACACCTTCCATCCTGCACCTATGGCTGCTCGTGTCACGGCACGTATGGCGGCGTTCATTCCGGGAGAATCACCGCCCGATGTCAATATACCTACACTCTTTATCTTACCCATAGCCTCAATTTTGCTGCAAAGTTACATAGAAGGGTATTATTATGAACACGAATATCACGAATTTACACGAAAAATAACTCTTATTTATATTCGTGCGGATTCGTGTAATTCGTGTTCATTTTAAAAAAAAACGTAAAAATGTTTGGAGGTAACTACTTTTTGTAGTTTATTTGCAGCAGAAATTAGTTTAAACTATCCGATATGAAGAAACTGACAGATAAGGAAATTGCCATCATGAATGTGCTGTGGGACGGCGGAGCACTCTCCATGAGAGATATCCAGGAACGCCTGCCCGAGCCCCAGCCACACTTCAATACGGTTGCAACATTTGTACGCCGATTGGAGAGCAACGGAATGATAACCCACCGTGAACTCGGAGCAAGGTTCTTCCTCTACGAGCCGGCCATAAGCCGCGAGAAATATGCCGAGCAGGTAAACAGGGAGAGCGTGAACCGGTTCTTTGGCGGTTCATACATGGAGTTCATATCCTGTCTGGTAGATCAGCAGGAGATAAGCGTGGATGAGCTTAAGGAGCTTATTAAGATAGTCGAGAAAAAATAATCATCATGGGTAGCATAGTCCTTTATATAATTGAGTGGGCATTTGCCCTGCTGGTCCTGCTGGCCATCTACAAGGCTGCGTTCAGCGGAACCACGATGTACCGTTTCAACCGGTTTTACCTGCTGGGAGCCACACTGCTCTCAGCCCTTCTCCCCCTTGTGCACATAACCATCCCTGACAGCGCCCCCCTGGTAAGCAGCCTGTCAATTGACGAGACCGAGTTTGCCCAGGAGCTGTCAGGAACGTTTGTGTTCATTGAAGAGCCTGAATTCATTGTTACAGATAACACTACCGCAGTCCAACATAAATCCCGTCTGTGGGCGGTGATGCTGGTATGCGCATATGTAGCGTATGTGCTTACACTGTTCACCGGCTGGACACGCAGCATCATAAGGACCCGCAAGTTCCTCAGCGGAAAACCGCGCCGCCGCCTGAGCCGCACAGTCTGGCTGGTTTCACATGATGAGGCTTACGGCCCATTCAGCTGGCTCAACTACATAGTCATATCCGATACCGAGAACGGATTTGCACGCCGTGCCGGTATCCGCCATGAGTTCTCACACATAAGGCTCATGCACTCAATAGACCTTGTCATATTACTGGCCTGCACTACCGTCAATCCTGTATGCTGGCTGGTACTCCAGGAGATAAAGATTGTCCATGAATATGAGGCCGATGACCAGGTGATAAACCGTTACGGCATACATGATCAGGACTACCAGAGATTACTGCTTATAAAAGCTGTCGGCGCAGAGGCCTATGCGCTTGCCAGCACATTCAACCTAAACATTAAAAAGAGAATTATTATGATGAACAAGAACAAAACAAGGAAAAGACGCCTCATGTGGCTCTTGCTCCTGATTCCCATGCTGGGAATGACATCTGTCCTGTTTGCGCGTACAGAAGAGGCCGTAAACCCGGATGACGACTTACGTTTTACACAAAGCAATGTTGAAATGTCTTGGAGGTTACCTGAACCTGATCCTGCAACACGTTCTAATTATCCAGCTCCTCCTCCTGCTGCTATACCGCGTGCCCAGTACATAAGAGTTATTGGAGATGATGAGGTAATAACTGAAGAATTATCAAGTGAAGCTGCAAGAAACAATGAAATGTTTATTCGTCAAAGGAATATCATGACAATAATGATTAACAAGCTGGATCAGATGTATGTAAAAAACGGTCTGATTGACAGGATAATAACCATTGATGAGCTTAAAGACATTGCCAAGCAGTTCATTAAGAATCCTGATAATGACAGCAGACTCCCTTTGATAGAGGATTATGAGATTGAGGGGTATGGAACTGTTCAGACTACGGTAAAACATATATTCTCATTCCAGTATGACCGCGCCGCATCATCGGGCATATGCAACGATGTAAGATATGAACTGAGCAAAGCATATAAGGAATTGCGCGATGAAGCGTGCCAAAACAAGTTCGGTAAGGATTATGACCAGTGTACTGACAGCCAGCAGCAAATTGCACGTGCCATGTACGCTATGAAAATCAGTGAAGCAGAGCCTAAAGCTTATAATGCCCAGGGTGAGCTCATAAAGAAAGAGGTCAGGTCTGCCGCCGCCAATCCGGAACTGGCTAAGACCAACAGTGTCAACAAGGATTTGAGAATCAAGGTTAAAGGTAATCCGGCCTGGTTATACGCATCGACAGTATTGTTTGAGAATGAGAACGGCCAGGACCGTCTCAAGAGTGAGACCGAACCTGAGAAGCTCAGTGTTGAGGAGCTCAATGACTTTATAGACAAGGCAATATCAGACGGAATGAAAATCCGCAAAGTCCGCGTTTCAGCCCAGCCTGATGCACCTGCGGGGATAGTCACAGATCTGAAGGAAACAATCCGCAACAGGATGCTGCTCAATATAGTCTATGAAAGCTATAAGGAATAATCACTTCAAGTCCAAATAAGAGAGAGGGGGCGGATGTTATCATCGGCCCTCTCTTTTTTTATTGAAATCTTACTGAAATGTCACAAGTAATAATGTTTGTTAAGGTTTTTGCGTTCTACGTTTATTATTCATACACTTGCAGATAACTAAATCTTCCTTGTTTATGAGACATTCAATTATCCTTTCCACGGCAGCGCTTGCATTCGCTGCCTCCACAATGCTCTGTGGCTGTAAAGAGAGCACTCAGTCCGATAACGCTATCCGGATTACAAAAGATGATGTAATCAGTCTGGACGGAACATTTGATGACAAATACCTTGACAGTTGGGAGTATATCCTGCTTGAAGAAAGCCCGGAGTCAACAATAGGCTCTGTTGAAAGAATCCGTTATGATGACGGTCTGTTTTTTGTCCACGACAATATGAACAGTGAGACCACCATCAAGGTCTTTGACCGCTCGGGACATTTCCTGAACAACATAGGCCGTCTGGGCAGGGCACGTAACGAATACCTTAATCTGGATCATTGGGACCTGGACGTTTACCGCAATGAGGTCCATGTCATTAACGGTGACGGATATGCAGGCACGACCAGCATAAAACGATATGACTACAAGGGCAATTTCCTGGGAGTAACAAACCTGGATACAATAGGAAAAGAGTTTGTCACGGTAAACGGTTATGCAAAGTGCCTGTCCGACGGCTCATTCCTTATGAAAGACCCGATGCACTCCTTCCCTACACATGAGTATTTTATCCTGCACCCGGACGGGAGTGCCGTTTCACTCTTTGATCTGCCGGAGTTCTATACCCTGGGCTCCCTGGTGGATTTTGAAGACATACTTACAGGAAACATCAATAACGGAGAAAAGATGACCTTAGGAGATGAATACACCACGGGATATTTCAATCCTTTATCCGATACTACATATCTGATGCGTCGTTTGGACAACCGGATATACCGCATATACCGCGACAAAGCAGAGCCTGTGGCCAGGCTGACATTCATTCCGGATCCGCCCGCCAAATACAAAAAGGGATTGAAATTCGATGATCGTGATGCATATGAATACACGGCTGATGGATTTTTTGATCTGAAAGACTATCTGCGCTTTTTTTATAATGAAAATGATTATGTCTTTGATAAAGCCACAAATAAGCTATATCACCTGCTTTACATTGAAGATCGGGAGTCTATCCCGACAACATGTTGCCTATCGGTTGTAGGCAATGATGTTATAGGAATACTTTCTTCAGACATTATAAACCATGCCTTGGAGTTTATGGACAGCAAGAACTACGACCACAGCTATGCACCTGATGTTGAGGCATTTTACCGCAAAGCCAAGGAGTGCCAGAACCCGCCCATAGTCATTGCCCACTACAAATAATGTGCCGCGTGATGTATGTTTATATTTACAACTAAAGTATGAAAAATTGTCAAAATGTTTGGTTGTTTTTACAAGATGTAATTTATTTGCATCGGTAACCTGATTACAACGCAACGTTATGAAGAAACTGACCGATAAGGAACTTGCAATCATGAACGTGCTCTGGGACAACGGAGCACTCTCCATGAGAGAGATTCTGGGGCGTTTACCTGAGCCGCAGCCTAACTTCAATACACTCACCACTTTTGTTCGCCGCCTGGAGATAAGCGGCATGATTACGCATCGTGAGCTGGGAGCGCGTTTTTTCCTTTATGAGGCAGCCGTAAGCCGCGACAAATATGTTGAGATGATGAACAAGGAGAGCGTAGCCCGATTCTTTAACGGATCCTATATGGATTTCATATCCTGCCTTGTAAAGCAGCAGGAGGTGAGCCTTGATGAACTGAAGGAACTCATCCATATGGCCGAGAACGCCAAATAATACCTTGTATTTATGGGAAGTCTCGTATTATATATAATGGAATGGGCATTTGCCCTGATTGTACTGCTTACCATTTATAAGGCAGTATTGAGCGGAACCACATTGTACCGCTTTAACCGGTTTTACCTGTTGGGAGCAACACTGCTCTCAGCACTTCTCCCCCTTGTGCACATTACCGTCTCTGACAAGACTCCAATCATGAGCGAAATGACCATTGATAAGATGGAATTCGCTCAGGAGCTGTCAGGTACATTCATGCTCACTGCCCTGCCCGATGTAACAGTGACGCCCAACTCCAACTCTGCCCATCAGCCCAGCCTGTGGGCTGTGGTGCTTGTATGCATGTATGCCGGATATGTGATTATGCTCATAACCGGATGGACACGCGGAATAATAAGAGCCAGACGGTTCCTGCACGGCAAGCCGCGCCGCCGCATAAGCCGCACAGTATGGCTTGTGACCCACAGCGAGGAGTTTGGCCCCTACAGCTGGATGAACTACATTGTCATTTCTGATACCGAGAACGGATTTGCCCGCCGTGCAAGCCTGCGCCATGAGTTTGCCCACATAAGGTTACTGCATTCAGTTGACCTGGTATTCCTGCTGGCATGCACCATTGTAAACCCCATATGCTGGTTTGTACTGCAAGAAATAAAGATAGTTCATGAATATGAAGCCGACAGCGAAGTGATCAACCGCTACGGCATCCGTAACAGTGACTACCAGAAACTATTGATAATGCGAACTGTAGGCGCAGAGGCCTATGCGCTTGCCAGTTCGTTCAACCTTAACATCAAAAAGAGAATAATTATGTTGAACAAGAACCAAACAAGGAAAAGACGCCTCACATGGCTTCTGCTCCTGATACCCGCTCTGGGTATTACCTCTGTCCTGTTTGCCCGCACTGAAAAGTCCATTGGCCCGGACAATATGTTAAACCTCTCAACATCCACAGTCAGTGATGGAATGGAATCAGTTGAATCCGCCACTCCTGCTGTAGGAATAACCGGAAAGGTTAGAGTAAGCGGAAAAGTTGTCGATCAGGAGGGCAATCCCCTGGCATCGGCCACACTGGGAATAATTGATGCATCCGGATTAAGCACCCAGATAATAGGTCTGTCTGGTGCCAACGGAGAGTTCTCTTTCTCCGCCCAAAGCGGAGACATAGTAACCATATCCAAGGACGGTTACACATCAAACAAGATAAGCGTCAGCAATGCCGATGCCGCTCTTACCGTCACCTTGAATAAGACAAGTGTTCCAAGCGGACAGCCATCGGCCGATGACGATGAAGTGTTCATGGTAGTAGAGGAGCCGCCAGTGTTCCCTGGCGAAGTGGCCGGACTGCTGCAATACCTCCGCCGCAACATCAAATACCCGGCAGAGTGCAGGGAAGACTCCATACAGGGAAGGATCATGGTCTCATTTATAATTGACAAGGAAGGTTTTATAAAAGACGCTCAGGTTATACAGTCTGTTCATCCGCTGCTGGATGCCGAGGCCCTGAGGGTTGTTGAAGGAATGCCGCAATGGACTCCCGGCAAGCAAAACGGGCAACCGGTCCGGGTACAATACACAATCCCCATCAACTTCCGTCTTGAAAGCAATCCCACACGGTCCACAACTCCCCAGTGGATATACCTTTATGATGTAAAACTGTCTGCTGCAGAACATGGAGAGGAACTGGATGTAAGTGACATATCATCACTGATTATGAGGCTTGCCAACATTCAGGAAAGCGACCTGGGCAATTTTAATACCCCTGAGGTAAAGAGATTCATAACTGAGTACAACGCCGTCAGAAAAGAGGCTCAAAACATATCTGACAAGATGGATGAGGAAATTCAGACCATGAACGATGAACTCCAGAAAAAGATGGCGGATTACAACAGAGAGAGTGAAAACCTGTCTGAAAGCATGCGTGCCAGCTATGAGCAGGAGTTAAGCAGTTTGCAGGACAAGATAACACAGAAGTTAAGGGACATGCAGGACAAGATGAGAGAATGGGCAGACAAGGCCGTAAAGGAGATGCAGCCCCAGATAAAAGCAGCCTGGCAGTCCGTTTCAAAGAATGGCGCATACACCTGCTTTACCATCACTGATGGCAAACCGTCAGATCAGGTTATTGTACAGCCCAGTGATATGGAGGCAGCCCTGAATGACCTGTTTAACGGGCGCCGCAGCACCGTTGCAATACCTTACTCTGAGGATGTCAATAAGACATTAAAGTCCGTGCTGACACAAAAATATGCCGGCAAGACCATATTCTTTATGAATTGAATCAGAGCTCGTCCTGAGCGTACAGATAGTCAAAAAGCGGAGACTGGTAGTCGCAGTAGTCCTTTGGACTGAAAAAGCGCTCCAGCTCCGCTTTTGCTGTTTCAAGTGAGTCCGATGCGTGGATTATGTTCTCCTGATGGCTCACGCACAAGTCACCGCGTACTGTACCGGGCAGCGCCTTGCGGCCGTTGGTGGCACCCGCCATTTCACGGACCACGCTTACGGCGTCAATACCCTCCCAGCAGCAAAGTACTACGGGAGCAGCCATCATAGACTTCTCTATAATTGGATAAAAAGGTTTCTCCACCATGTGCGCATAATGCTTGCGCAAGATATCTGCATCCAGCTGAACCATTTTCATGGCAACCAGCTTGAGACCGCGTTTTTCAAACCGTGATATCACCTCACCTATAAGCCCGCGCTGAATGGTGCAGGGCTTGAGAATTACCAATGTTCTTTCCATGCCGCAAAGGTAAGCAATAGGAACGGTTCCTATTGCGTCAAAAGTCTGCTTTAATATACTTTTTGTCTTGTTTTATTGTCGTGATGTGATTGATTATATATATTTGGACAATCAGCATTACTTTAACCTATTAAAACAAAGAACATGAAACATCTGTTCATCACCTTGATTGCCTTACTCATAGTCCTTGAGCTTAAAGCAAATGACGGTGCATTCTATGTAAGCGGAAGCACACTTGTTCCTGTCAAAGAGACCGATATCTCCATATCAAAGGAGATTCTCACCATTACAATCGGCGATGATGATTATGCCACGGTAGATGTTTACTATGAGTTCTTTAACCCAAAGGCCGCAAAGACCATAACAATGGCGTTTGAGGCCGATCCGCCCGGTGATTGGAACCCTGTTCCTTTCAATCATGACGGAATCCATCCTTTCATCAAGGATTTCTCTGTCAGCATGAATGGTAAAGCCGTGCCTCACAGTAACATGGTAGTACAGAAAGACTATCGCAAGAAGCAGGATTTTACGCCTTTGGACCTTAATGAATGGAAAGGGTATGGCGACAGCATCAACTATAAATCTGAGTTGATTACCTTCAGTGAAGATGAGGAGTTATTCATGGATGGAGGCAATATGGTTTATAGTGAGAAACGGGACAGTTTTGCATACTTTGCATACGGTTATTTCTTTACTGCACCATTTAAGGAAGGCGTCAATACGGTACACCATACATACCGATACCGTACCAGCTTTGCCAATTGGTCTAAGTTTGAATTTGAATATTGGCTCACTCCGGCATTACGATGGGCAGGAGGCAAAATCGGTGATTTTACCCTCAGACTGATGTCAGAATCACCCCGCACAGAGATATACATGGAAGACTGTCCGTTTGACTCAAAGTATTGGAAAAGCAGTACCGGTCAGGATCTTGTCACCTGGACACGATATAAGAACCAAAATTATATGTTGGCCGATCTGTATCCTGACAAGGTACTTGAGTGGCACATGACAGATTTTGTACCAAACAGAGACTTCTGCATATACTCTCCTCTATACAACCAGCCGGACCCTTTCTTCATGGCAATGGATGTGGTTGTGGATGATACTGACGGGAATGTTTATCAGTATATGGGGCAGGATGATACCTACTACTTCACTATTGCCGATGGTTCCATAGGGCAAGTTAAAAAATCAACAAGCCACGTTGAGACTTTCATCAATAACGGAAAGTATGGAATAGGCAACAGGGATTCCATCATCATAGCGGCAAAAGGACAGGCCAAAAAAGCTGTTGATCTGGGCCTCAGTGTCAAGTGGGCAGCCTGGAATATCGGTGCTGAAAAGCCTAATGAGTGTGGCGACTACTTTGCGTGGGGTGAGACCTATACCAAGAGCACCTATGAGAACAATTATTTTGATAGGAATTTTGACGTATACAATAATAGCGGTAAAGGTAGAACTATCCTGGATTTATATAATGATGCTGCCCACAGACTATGGGGAGGCGGCTGGCGAATGCCTACTAAAGCCGAGCTCCAGGAACTGGTAGATAAATGCGACTGGAAATGGACAAGAAAATATGGTGTTTTTGGATACACCATTACCGCTCCTGCTCCTTATCGTGAATCCATCTTTCTGCCAATTACAGGAATGAAACTTGATACCCGGTTACTGTACTCCGACACATCCGCATATTATTGGTCCAGTTCCCTGGGCCCTTCAAGTTCTGAAATGGCTTGGCAACTGTACTTTAAATCAAATGAGATTAAAGTTTCAGCTCTGATACGTTCCGTCGGCCGCGCTATCCGCCCGGTTTACCCTAAAGAATGATACAATTGGGGTCTGTCCCCAATTGTATCATTCTTGAATTGAGAATTACCATGCGGTGCGTTACGCAGGTACAGCGTATCAATTCTCAAATCTCAAATTCTTTCTTAAAGGGTTTGAAGTTGTTGCTGGAGGGGCCGTCTATTATGGCAAAGACGATTTTGCGGAATCGGCCCTGGAATTCGGGCTCGTCCATTACCTGGTGAAAGAGGCGGGCCATCTGTGCGGGCGGAGTGCAGAAGGCTCCGCAGCCAAGTGCGCCCAACACAAGACTGTCATGACCTTTAAGGGCGCCGATACGCAGGATAGTGCGTATCTTTTCTTTCAGGACGGGCTTATCGGCCTCGGGGATATTTCCGTTGTCCAGAATGTTGTGGCCGTGTTTGGGGTTGTAGTTCAGGGATGCAACTGATATCACCGCGGCCTGGAATGTCTCATCAAGCAGGGCGTAACCCTCTTCCTGGGTGCCGCGGAAGAATGTGATGCCGGGGCTGTAGATTCCGCCGTAGGTGTTGTCCATGGGGTATCGCTCGGCGCGGCGCTTTACGCGAACCATATCGGCCAGGTCTCCGTAGCGGCCGCCCGGCAGTGAGAACTGATAGAGCGAAATGGCCAGCGTGCTGCGACGGCACAGTTCCTCCTCCTGCGCACTTGATCCTTGAAGCACCCCGCCGCCCGGATGATACAGGCTTGCCATATTGAGCACCGCTGGATTGTACCCCTGCTCCACCAAATCCCGTGTAGCAATAATGCAGTCTTGGTTCAGCACCTCGACGTGCAATTGGGGACGGTTCTGTTTTGCACACGTTTCAGCGTGCAAAACAGAACCGTCCCCAATTGCGCGGCAGAACATCTCTGAGTTCTTAACGAATGCCCCGCTTACGGGAAGTGTTACCACGCGATCCGTCTCCGTGCGATAAGCACCGTCACGGAAAATGTCCAGGTTATGTGTAAAGACCTTGGTCAGGAGTGCCCTCTTGGCATCTCCCCCGCGGCTGATTGAAGCCTTATACCACCCGTTTAACCAGATCTGAGAATTCCACTGCTGCGCTCTTAACATCAGTTTTAAATACCCCTAAATCTATTCCAGGATTAAATCCGACTCTTCTGTCATGACTGCTTCACCTGACTGTAAATAGAATTCCTCATTCATTGCAGTCATTACTCCTTGGCTTATCTCAACCGTAAATGTGGTTCCGTCAACCAATGTAACATCTGCTACGCCCGTACTGAAGTCACCACGTACCATTACATATTTGCCTTGGGCCAATACCTCTTTTTTAGGCTGACGCCCGTCATCTAATGAATAGAACTTGGCCTTGGTTACAATCAGCGTACTGTCCTGAAACAGGTACACGGATTCAAACTTTATTGAAGCTTCACCTTCGTCACAATTCATGTAGCATGCAGCTAAAGGCTTTTCCACATAGTCGTCCGGCAGATAAGGCATTATGATGTCATAATCAAATGTCTGGGGTCCGATGATGCTGTCGCCGCCCTGCGGATAGTCATCACCTCCATGAGGCTTGTCATCACCGCCCTGGGGGATATTGTCATAACCGTTGTTATTATACGGAACAGATGAATTGTCCATTTTAGAGAAGGTTGCGTCCATTGCAGACAGACTTCCATTCTCAATTGTTACATCAAAACTGCCGTCATCGGATTTGACACTTGCACTTCCGTTGGTGTAGTCCCCTTGGAAGATACGATATTGACCTTCGGCTACAATACCGAATTCCGGTTTCGGGCCGTCAAAATAGTATTTGCTCTTGGTAACGACTAAAGTATTATCATTAAAAAGATAGATAGCTTCAACTCTGATTCTATCTTTTTCCGTACTGGCCAGCACATACCATGCATCGACTGTCTTATCAGAGTATTTGGCCGGGAAATATGCCAGTGATGAATAAATGGAATCATTATAATACGTATTACCGCCCTCCTGCGGGTTATCATCGTCACCACCCTGGGGATTGTCATCACCGCCCTGGGGATTGTCATCATCACCCTGGGGATTGTCATCATCACCCTGGGGATTGTCATCATCACCGTCAATCTGGGTTACTGACGGGAGATTAGCCTGCCGATGATATGTTTTATCCTGTACATAGACGTTTCCGTTTTCTATTTTTACGTCATACGGATTCCCGTTATTGGGGCTGATTGACGCCCAGCCGTTGTTGTAATCTCCCTTAGTGAAACTGAATGTGCCTTGAGAATGTATATAATATTCAGGCTTTTGGGCATCGGCTCCATAGTGGGCCTTGAATTCCGTGACAGCATATGTATTGTCTTTGAACAGGAAGAATGCTTCAATCCTGAGTTCCATGACATTCGCATCCTGGTATTTGTCAACAAGCATGTACCATGCAGCGATTTCATTCTTGGCTAATTGAGCCGGGTAATATGCCATTCGCGAATAGATTGAATCAGTATTTTGGCTGTTGCCGCCACCCTGATTGTCTTCACCGCCCTGGTTGCCGTTGTCGCCCCAGCTTCCGTTCTGGGTAGGATCTGACGCTTGGGGAACATTTGAGGTGTCCTGTATGGCGTAATCTGAGACTTCTTGAGTCCTTTGATTTACAATTCTTATATTCCCATCTCTGACTACCAATATCATGCTTGAATCCTTACCGTATGATATTGATATTTTTCCATTTTTAAAGTCACCTTCTATAACACTGTAGCTACCGTTTTCCAATACCTCAGCACGGTACATCGGGCCATCCTGCATCGGCATCGAAATTATGGCATTGAAGGTGACAACATAACTGTTGTCATTGAAGAAATAGACTGCAGACACTGATTTCATTTCATATCCCTGCTCTGCAATCGTATCAAGAGCATATGAGAACCAGGCAGAAACAGTCTTGTCTTTGAATTCGTTCGGGAAGAAAGCAACCAGGCTGTCACCCTGAACATCATCGCCCTGGTTGTTTCCGCCACCTTGGTTATTGCCTCCGTTGTTGTCGCTCTTGGGATCATACGCTTTGGGAAGCAGTGAGTTGCTCATCTTGGTAAAAACAACATCTGTTCCCTCTTCACCCATCGGAACGGAAAGATTTCCATCTTTGATTTCTGCTACAAATTGCTTGCCGCTTCTGGTAAAGACCCTTGCCTCACCGTTAGTGTAGTCGTCGCCCTCGTTCAAGAAGACATATTGCCCCATATCGATTATGCTGTATTCCGGTTTGCGGCCGTCAGATTCTGAGTAGATCTTAGCTTTGGTAACCACCAGTGTGCTGTCCTTAAAAAGGAATACGGCCTCTATTCTGGTCTTGTTGCTCTCCTGTTCGGTAAGCATGTACCATGCAGCAACCGTCTTTTGGGCATACTCAATAGGAAGATAGGCTTCTTGGCCATCGGCTTGTTCTTCCAGTTGGTCTTTTAATAAATCATCACATGACGTAAAAACAGGGCTGAGCACAAATGCTGCGGCCAGAATCAATAACAGATAGGATAGCTTTTTCATAAAATACAATTAGGTCAGTTGAAATAATTCAAATCCAATAAACTGATTAATTTATTAATCAAGCGTAAACATACTGATTATTTTTGATTAATTCTCCGGAGCACAAAAAAACTTTGCCAAAGTATCCACACTTACCCCATCCTATTATTTTCAGGCTACTGCTATACCAAATAAAACCTATGAACGCAGTGTTTTCTTTAACAAAACGGCCTTGTAGAAACAAGAATTCCTATAAATTTGCTGACATGACACAAATGGACCGCATCCCTGTGTCAAAAAAAAATCATATGAAGAAGATTCTCGTAATACTTGCATCTGTCCTTTCATTAGCTGCCCAAGCGCAGGTAATTAATGACTGGGAAAACCCCGCTGTTCTGGGTATCAACAAACTGCCGTATCACGCAACTTTGCAACTGCCATCCATGCAGAAGGAGTGTAAAGAGATAATGTCCCTTGATGGCCAGTGGCTGTTCCGTTGGTCAAAAGACCCTGAATCACGCCCGGTAGGTTTTGAGGCCGAGGATTATGATGTGAGTCAATGGGACAGGATAACCGTTCCCGGTAACTGGCAGCTGCAGGGTTACGGAATGCCTATCTATACTAACTCACAATACCCGTTCCGCCGCAATCATCCAAGCGTTACAAGTGAACCTAATAAGGATTGGTATGCGTATGACCACCGTGATCCGGTAGGTTCATACGTTACATACGTTGACATCACAAAGGATATGCTCTCCAAAAACCTTATCCTGCACTTTGGAGGTGTTCATTCAGCCTTTTATGTATGGATAAACGGTCAGAAGGTGGGCTATAGCCAGAACTCCATGACACCGGCCGAATTTGATGTAACAGGATACCTCCATGAGGGCAGCAACAAACTGGCTGTGGAGGTCTATCGCTGGAGTGACGGCAGTTACCTGGAGGATCAGGATATGTGGCGCTTATCGGGCATATACCGCAGCGTTGAACTGTGGGTACGCCCGCTGGTGCATATAGCAGACTATAAGGTTGAGGCTATTCCCAATGCTGACTTCTCTCAGGCTAAGGTAACCGCTGATATCGCCATCTGCAATACCGGTAAGAAAAAAGCCAAGAATGTAAGAGTGTTCTTCAGAACCGATGAGGTTAAGAATAAACGGCCCTCGGCTGATGTGCCGGACGGATACTTTGGTTTAGTCCGGGAGATTTTGCCTGGCGATACCACCCATGTAAGAATCACTTACACCATGTTTAATCCGCGCCTGTGGTCGGCCGAGAAGCCCAATCTCTATCCGTTCAGCATTGAACTGGCTGACAACAAGGGTAACATCACGGAACATTTTGACTACCATCTGGGCGTTAAGAAGGTTGAGGTTGCGGGCGAAGTGTTCAAGATAAACGGACAGAACGTGAAGCTGCGCGGAGTGAACCGTCATGACCACCATCCCCGTACGGGCCGATATGTGGATGATGACACCTATGTAACTGATATTACCCTGATGAAACAGGCCAATGTCAATTTCCTGCGTACCAGCCACTATCCTGACCGCGAGTATCTGTATGAGCTCTGTGACCGCTACGGCATATATGTGATGGATGAAGCTAATCAGGAGAGTCACGCTTTTGGCCTCCGCAACAGACAGATGGGTGACAATCCGGACTGGATGCAGGCTCATGTAGATCGTGCCGTGGGTCTAGTGCAGCGTGACAAGAACCATCCATGCGTTATAATTTGGAGCCTTGGTAATGAGGGCGGCTCCGGCCGTAACATGAAGGCCATGCATGATACCATAGTTGCTCTTGATTCCACCCGTCCGCCGTTCTGTGATACCGATCGCAGCCAATCGGCCATTTATGATGACGCTTACCTTACGCCCGATAAACTGGCATCCGAGGCCAAGCGTATCACTGACCGCCCGTTCATAATGCGTGAGTATGCCCACGCCATGGGTAACTCGGTGGGCAATCTGCAGGATTACTGGGATGTAATTTATGCCGATTCTTCAATCTGCGGCGCCGCCATTTGGGATTGGGTGGATCAGGGTATCGCAAAACCCATTGACGGCAGTCCGCTGCGTCCATCGGCCAAACTTGCACTTGAAAAGGGTGAGTATTGGGCTTACGGCGGTGATTTTGGCGACAAACCCAATGACGGTGCATTCTGTACTAATGGTCTGTTGGCACCGGACCGTACACCGCATCCGCATTACTATGAGGTGCAGTATGTTTATCAGCCTCTTAAGTTTGAACTTTTGGACGGCAAGCTGAACATAATAAACCGTGACTGCTTTACTGACCTCGCTGAGTATGATATCACCTTTGATACAATCCGTAATGAGCGTGAATGCCTGCTCAACATTTATGCCCGCCTCAAGGAGGACAAGCTCTGGGCACCAAAGGGATTTGTGGTGGCACGTGAGCAGTTTGTCCTGGATCCATACATCTATCCTGCCACTATCACTATGGTGATCTCAAAAGCACAACCGTCACCCAAGGCAACCGTGATACCGGCTACAAATAAAAAGGGCACCGTTAAGGAGGGACAGACGCTGAAGATTGAAACTGATAAGGGGCTGATGTTTCTGGACTATACCGGATCGCTTATAAGCTGGACAGATTCTGATGGCAAGGAACTGCTCGCTGCACCGTTGGAGCCCTATTTCTGGAAACCGGTCAATGAAAACCAGGCAGCCAACAACTACGAGCGCCGTCTGGGCGCATGGAAAAATGCTACCGCCAATCGCACTATCAAATCCTTTGACTGGAAGATTGAAAACTCTGCAGTTGTAGCCACCATTTCAATGGAACTTCCCATAGGCGCTGACTATACGCTTACTTACACCATCAATAACGAGGGTGTAATAAAGGTTGATGCTTACTATCAGCCCACCAAAACCGGCCTGCCGCTTATGCCCAAGTTCGGTATGAGAATGCGTCTTAATACTGAGTACGATAATGTGAAATGGTACGGCCGCGGTCCGTGGGAGAACTATCCTGACCGCAAACTGTCGGCTTTGGTTGATGAATATACGCTCCCGTTCAGTGAGTTCAGCGTTGATTACATCCGTCCGCAGGACAACGGTAACCGCTGTGACGTAAGGTGGCTGGAGTTATCGGGCAGTAACGGTAAAATAAGGATTGACGGCTGTCAGCCGCTGTGCATCCGTGCGTGGGATTACGGCGAGGAAGACCTTACTGTAGGACATCCGCATGAGCTCAAGAGGGGTAATTTCATCAACCTGAACATTGACCTTAATCTGCATGGTGTAGGTGGCGTTGACACATGGGGCGGTCGCACACTGGACAAATATACCATTGATGCAAATCAGCCCATGTCATACTCATTCATCCTAACTCAACAATGACACAGGGATGCGGTCCATTTGTGTCAGTTGCGACGTCCGGAATTAAGAGTCACAGTTTTTAATCACAGTAGTTGTGATCTATCACTATGGAGATTTGCTGGTCCTTAAGGATGGTTTTGAGTTTCTCAGTCAAAGAATTGACAAAAGCCTGATCATCTGTGACGGTAAGGTCCGGAACCACATCAACCGATACGCGGTTATCGGATTCATAGTAATAGAAGGCATGAACCTGGAGCACATGCTCCTGCTGTGAGAGGGTCTGAGTGACCACTTTCTGCAACTCGGCGTGACAGTTGTTTCCGGTTGCATTTGCATAGATTCCTACCGTCATTATGATGCCGTGACGTTCTGCCATCATTTCCGATATCTTTCTGGTCAAGCCGTGAATCTGATGCGCGTCCATGGTGTCCGGAATGCTGATATGCAGTGAGCCTATGGAGAGATTGGGGCCATAACCGTGCAGAATTATATCATACACGCCCTGCACGCCCTCAAGTTCCAGAATCTCACTCTTTATCTGATGAGTAAGATCAGCCGATACTCGAGCGCCAAGCAACTGGTTGATGGGCGATGCCAACATCTCAATACCCGCCTTGATAATCACAATTGATATAAGTACACCCAGATAACCGTCTAAAGACACGTTCCAAATTAGCATTATACCAGCCGACACCAACGTGGCCAATGTGATGACGGCGTCAAAAAGAGCATCACTCCCTGAGGCGATAAGCGCATCACTCTCCAACTTCTTACCCTGCTTGCGGACATACCAGCCCAGCACCAGTTTGGTCAGGATGGCCGCAATGATTACAATCAGCGTAACTGCAGTGTAATCAGGCTGCGTGGGATTGATAATCTTTTTTACAGATTCCACCAATGACGTTATACCGGTAGTCAGCACAATAACTGATATTATTATGGCCGTAAAGTACTCCACGCGGCCATAACCGAACGGGTGTTCTCTATCAGCCGGGCGCACTGACAGTTTTGTACCTATGATGGTGATGACGCTTGAGAGCGCATCACTCAAGTTGTTTACTGCATCAAGTACTATGGCTACAGAATGGGCCAATAGACCTACCAGGGCCTTGAATCCGGCCAACAGCACATTGGTAACAATGCCTATCACGCTGGTGCGTATGATTTGTTTTGATCTATCCATTGCTGAGTTTGGTTATGATATCGTTCGCGATACAAATATACGACATTATTTTATGTCGCGCACGATATTTAAAGAATAATTACCTATAAAAGATGATTATACCCAAAACTGGGTATCAAAACATAAGCTCAAAACCAGTAATTTTGCATCGGATACTAAATAATGGTGACCGATGAAGAATGAATATACACTGCAGGACAAGATGAGGGACCTGATTGATGACAACAATCTGTTGCTTCTGGTCCTGAGTCGGTTTGGAATACATTTTGGTTTCGGCGACAGCACAATAAGTGAGGTGTGCCGTGACAACGATGTAGATTGCCCCACCTTCCTGGCAGTTGCCAACCTTATAGCCGGAAAGGATTATACCGGTTATAACGTATCACTGCCCGCACTTATGGATTACCTTAAGCGCGCGCATACATATTTCAGTGAATTCATTCTGCCCGGTATCCGCCGCAAATTGATTGAAGCCCTTAACTGCAACGATGTAAATGATGTTGCGTTCCTGATACTTAAATTCTATGATGACTACACCGTTGAGGTTGAGAACCACATGAAGCATGAGAACGATGTGATATTCACCTACGTTGAGAAACTGCTTCACGGTCAGCCCACAGGACGTTTCAACATAGAAAAGTATTCTGTCGCCCATGATAACGGCTCACAAAAGCTCAAGGAACTCAAGGACATTGTGATACGTCACTACCGTCAGCCCAACAACGACCAGCTCAACTCGGCCCTATACGACATAATAAACTGTGAGAATGACCTGATATCACACAGCGAGATTGAGGAGCGTCTGTTTGTCCCGGCTGTCATGAAACTTGAAAAGTCAGTATTATCCGGAAACGAGCCGGAACAGGCCCATACCCCGGAGTACAGCGCCGGCAGCATGGCAATTCTGAGTGAGCGTGAGAAAGACATAATCAAGTGCGTAGCCCGCGGAATGTCCAACAAGGAGATAGCCGATGCCCTGTTCCTCTCAATCCATACCGTAACCACACATCGTCGCAACATAACCGCAAAACTGCAGATCCACTCTCCCGCCGGCCTGACCATATATGCCATCATGAACAATCTGGTGGATATATCGGACATCAATCTGCAATGACACAGGGATGTGACACAGGGATGCGGTCCATTTGTGTCATTTTCTTAGTCGGGCGTAGTAATCGGCACGTTTTGGGATTGTAAAAACTTTGTTATTCCATTATATTTGCAGACATAATACGACTATAGTATAAGCCTTCAAATGAATATAGATGCCATACTGACAGCTCTTATGATACCCTTTGCCGGCACGGCATTGGGATCGGCTTTTGTTTTCCTCTTAAAGAAGGATATTCCTGAGATCCTGCAGAAAATCCTGCTGGGATTTGCATCGGGTGTAATGGTGGCTGCATCTGTATGGTCACTTCTGATTCCCTCAATAGAGATGAATTCAGGGATTGTATGGCCGGCTGTAGTAGGGCTGTTGGGAGGTTTTGCTTTTCTACTGCTGATTGACTATGTAACTCCACATATTCATACCTCGGGCCAGGCCGAAGGCCCTCAGAGCCACCTGTCACGCACCACCAAGCTTGCCCTGGCGGTCACCATCCACAATTTTCCTGAAGGTATGGCGGTAGGCGTAGCGATAGCAAGCACAATGACATCGGGCTTCAGTATGGCTGGAGCACTGGCATTGTCATTAGGTATAGCCATCCAGAACATCCCTGAGGGGGCTATCATTTCAATGCCACTCCGCGCAGCCGGCAATAGCCGATGGAAATCTTTTGGAATAGGCAGTCTGAGCGGTATTGTAGAGCCTATAGGCGGAGCGTTGGTACTGTTGCTGGCATCGGCCGTAACGCCAATGATGCCTTACTTTCTGGCCTTTGCTGCAGGAGCGATGCTCTATGTGGTAATAGAGGAACTGATACCTGAAACCGCCCAGGGAAAACACTCCAACATCGGCACCATAGGATTTGCCTTGGGCTTTGCGCTCATGATGGTATTGGATTGCTGCTTCAATTAAAACCATTTACCCCGCACACGTAAAACCTTTCCCGGCGCGAGACCTGGAAAGGTTCCAGCATGTCATCAACTGCAACTCTGGCCTGTCTTATCTGTACATCTTTTGATGTCACTCAAATTTCCTATAATATCATCAAGCATCTGATATAATTTAGGAGCAGTCTCAGGGGTTATGTTGCCGCATAGAACGGCACTACCTACGGTAAAAGGAACTGCGGCCAGCTTTTTTTGCAGGTCGCAGCCTTTTTCTGTGAGAGAGACAATCATCTGGCGGGCATCCTTCTCACCACGATGGCGGGTCAGTATGCCCTCCTTCTCCATGCGCTGCAACAACGGGGTGACGGTGTTGGTCTCCAGATAGAGCTTGTGAGCTATGTCGTTTACCGGCTGTGCATCGGCCTCCCAGAGAACAAGCAGAACCAGGTACTGCGGGTATGTGAGCCCGTGCTCCGATAGCAGCGGATGATAGGCCTGCGTCATGAGTCGTGACGCGGTGTACAGTCTGAAACAGAGCTGGTTATCCAGTTTGAATTCCTCTTTCATTACAGCAAAGCCTTAATCTCTTTCTCCATATCCTCTGGAGTTGTTGTAGGAGCAAAACGCTTAATAACAGTACCATCACGGCTGATCAGGAATTTAGTGAAGTTCCACTTGATGTCACTCTCCTTCTCTACGCTCTTGCTGATTGTCTTGAAGAGTTTGAGTGCGGCCTTGGCCTTGAGTCCGTTGTACTCCTCAGTGGGTGCCTGGCTCTTGAGATATTCAAATATGGGGTGCGCATCGGCCCCGTTTACGTCAATCTTCTTCATGAGCTGGAAGGTCACGCCGTGGTTTACGCGGCAAAACTCCTCAATCTCGGCATCCGATCCCGGCTCCTGATGAGCAAACTGGTCACACGGAAAACCTACAACAGTAAAGCCTTGTTCCTTATATTTCTGATACAGTGCCTCCAACCCGTCATACTGCGGGGTGAATCCACACTTGGACGCGGTGTTTACAATCATGAGGACATTACCCTCAAACTGCTTGAAATCCAACTCTGCGCCCTTTCCTGTAATTGCCTTGAAATCATAAATCCTTTCCATATCCTTTTCTACTTTATATCGTTTGCGATACAAAAGTACGGCAAATATTTTATATCGCAAGCGATATTGTAAAAAAAAATATGTCCCAGAAGGCCTGGGACACCACCAGCACGGATATTAAGATAATGTTACAATCGTTTTCAGACCTTTTAAAGGTAAAGGATAAGTAGTATATTTGTCCTGTAAACGAAAGTAAAAGATGTTAGTTGTATTGAAACTATTGGGCTCTATCGCCCTGCTCATCTACGGTATGAAGGTCATGAGCGAGGCGTTGCAGAAGATGGCAGGCCCGCAACTGCGCCACCTGTTGGGCGCAATGACCACGAACCGTTTTTCAGGGGTTGCAACAGGAGCACTTGTAACAGTAGCAGTTCAGTCATCAGCCGCAACCACCGTAATGACGGTGTCATTTGTAAACGCGGCACTGCTCACACTCAGCCAGGCCATATCGGTCATCATGGGTGCCAACATAGGAACCACACTCAGCGCTTGGATTATGTCGGCCGGATTCTCGTTCAACATTGCGAACTTGGTCTGGCCCGCTTTTTTAATAGGCATCATCTTAATTCAGATAGGCAAACACCGCTATGTGGGTGATTTCCTGTTCGGTATCAGTTTCCTGCTCTTTGCGCTCGGAATGCTTAACCAGACCGGCCGCGAGATGGACCTGGCCAGCAATCCTGCAGTGGTTGATTTCTTTGCTTCATTTGACTCTGGCAGTTACTGGACCATACTGCTGTTCCTGCTTATCGGTGCCATACTGACGTGTATTGCGCAGTCATCGGCCGCACTTATGGCTATCACCATGGTGCTCTGCTCAACAGGCGCCATATCAATATTCCAGGGTATCGCACTGGTTATGGGTGAGAACATCGGAACCACACTGACCGCAAACCTGGCTGCCATGTCAGCCAACACACAGGCCCGACGCGCAGCTATGGCGCACCTGTTGTTCAATGTATTCGGTGTAATCTGGGTACTGATATTCTTCTACCCGTTCGTACGTATGGTTTGCCGCTTTGTTGGCATTGATGTCACAGCCGATACCATTGATTCCGCAAGACTTACATTTGCCCTGGCTACATTCCATACGGCATTCAATGTCATAAACACCTCCGTGCTGATAGGTTTCATTCCACAGCTGGAGAAACTGGTATGCCAGATCATTAAACCCCGCAAGACCGATGAGGAGGATGAGTTCCGCCTGCAGTTCATTCGCGGCGGTATCATGAAGACCCCGGAAATATCGGTACTCCAGGCACAGAAGGAGATTGTGATCTTTGGCGAGAAGATGCAGCACATGTTCCAGATGGCTAAGGACCTCTACTCCATTACCGATGAGGATGAGTTCAAGAAGCTGTTTGAGCGTATTGAGAAGACTGAGGACGTGAGCGACCGCATGGAACAGGAGATTGGCAAGTATCTGGGTGATGTTGGTGATGCACACCTTTCAGATGACACCAAGGAGAAGATACGTGCCATGCTGCGCCAGATCGGCGAACTGGAGTCAATCGGCGACAGTTGCTTTGGCCTGGCCCGCATAATGCGCCGCAAGCGTGACAACCAGATTACCTTCAATGATGAGCAGCAGGCCGGAGTTGAGCAGATGTTTACTCTGGTTGACCAGGCTCTGACCCGTATGAACGAGTTGCTCGCAGGACGCCGTGAGGATTATGACATCACTGCCTCCGAGGAGATTGAGAACAGCATCAACGGTTGCCGTAACCGTCTCAAGCAGTGGAACATAAACAATCTTGACCAGCATGTTTACAGCTATGACAACGGCACCGTATTCTCAGACCTGATAAACGAGTTTGAGAAAAACGGCGACTACATAATCAATGTGGTTGAGTCACGTCTGCGTGCCACCCGCACAGGTATCCGTTTCAAGGGTATTTACATTGACACGGACGCCAAGACCGTATCCGTTGACGGAGAGCCCGTTGCATTTACCAAGACTGAATACGAGCTGCTCAAGATGTTCATGATGAACCGCGGCATGGTATTCTCACGTGAGGACCTGCTCCAGGCCATCTGGCCCGATGACGTGATTGTAAATACACGCACGGTCGATGTCAACATCACCCGCATCCGCAAGAAGATAGAGCCCTACGCCGACTACCTCACTACCCGCGCCGGCTTCGGCTACTCCTTCCAGGAGTGAAAAGGCTTAGGAGTCCAGCCAGCGCTTGACAGCCGGAACTTTTTCCTTGCTTATCGTTATCTCATCATCAGGGAAGCCCTTGAGATATATGCGCAGTTTGCCCTGGAACCAGGTGGAGATTCTCTCTACGGCCGATGCACACACTATGTATTGGCGGTTAACACGCATGAAACGTTGGGGATCCAGTTGCGATTCGACCTCATCAAGAGTCATGCTTAACGTATGGGTATCACCTGACAATGTACATAACCTTACCACACCGTCACGTATAACGATATGGCTCACGTCACTGGCGCGGATGATCAGGAACTCATCGGCCCTGTAGGGTATGAGAAAACGCTCGCGGTAACGTACCGTACCCTTACCCAGAACATCAAGAATCTGAGTGATTGTATCGGTACTGCTTACAGCTTTCAGCAGGGCGGCTTTGAGTTCGGTTTCATCAATGGGTTTGAGCAGATAATCAATGCTGTTGAACTTGAAAGCCTGCACCGCATACTGGTCATACGCGGTAGTGAAGATGACCGGGATGTCGGCAGGAGCACTGCGCAGTGCCTCAAAACTGAGTCCGTCACCCAATTGGATATCGGACAATATCAGGTCTATGGAGGGATGTTGCGATGCAAAGAATGACTTTGCGGCGGCATTGCTCCCTACAATTGAGACCACTTCATAGTTGCCGTCCATGCCTTCAAGCAACCGTTTAAGGCGCAGGGCACTGTTCTGTTCATCTTCTATAATCAGGATATTCATGATCTTGCCGGCAGTAACGGTATGGTTACACGATATAAGTCATCTGTATTCTCTATACGGACCTTCTTGCGTGTGAGCAAGCGGTAACGTTCCACAATATTGTGCTGGCCTACTGTAGTGGAGTCTGATTTGGGAACCGGACGCTTGGGATTGGTTACGCTTATGCCGTTCCCTACCCCTTCTATCCGTATCACAAGAGGATGCTCATGAGTGTGCTCGTTATGCTTTATGGCATTCTCTATAAGCATCTGCAAGGCGGCAGGAGGCAGTGCACCTTTCATATCAAGAGTATGAGTATCTATCACCACCTGAATGCTATCGCCAAAACGCTCCTGCAGCAATGCCATATAGCGGTTCAGATACTCAAGTTCCTCCTGCAGGCTTACGGTTGTATGGTCCAGATGGGTAAGCGTATATCGGTAGACCTTGGACAGGTCCATAAGGTATGATGACGCTTTCTTGGGGTTGACCTCTATCAGGTCTGCCAGGATGCTGAAGTTATTGAACACGAAATGGGGGCTCAGCTGGTTCTCCAAGGCCTGCAGGCGGAACTTGTCACGCTCTTTCTGCATGCGTTCACGGGAGCGCCAGTAGTACAGCGTGACTACCGTGGTAAACAGGCAGCAGGCGGCATAGTCCACAAGCGTCTGCCACGTTTTCCATGGCCATTCCCTAAGGAACTCCTCACGGAATTCTGCATCGGTAAGCAGCCACAAGGTATAATAGAACAGCAATCCCACCAGTGAAAGTGACAGGATAAGCACTATTACTTTTATTATACGGCTTGCCTTCATATTACCATATTTGGCCTTAAAGATAACAATTAATTTCCACCCAATGCCTTATACAGGTTTATCTGTCCCTGAATCAGATCCATCTGATCTGTAACAAGTGACAGACGTGACTGCAGCAAGGCTGACTGTGCAGAGAGCACCTCAAGATATGTGGCACTGCCTCCCTGCATCAGGGCCGATGAGGCACTGCATGCCTTGGTAGCAGCCTCTACCTCCTGCTCACGCAGAGCTATCCGCTCACTGCTGTACTTGCAGGCGCTCAGTGCGTCACGCAGTTCGGTGCCTGCCGCAAGCAACGTCTGGCTGAAAGCAGCCAGCGCAGCCTCCTGCTCTGCCTTGGCTATACGCAGATTGGCCTTGTTACGCCCGCTGTTGAACAAAGGCTGAACCAAAGAGCCTACACCCTCTGTAAGCATATCCAGAACATTTAACGATGCCGTGACACTCAATGTAGGATAGAAGGCCGACCGGGCAACGCTGGTCTGGGCTATACTTGCACGCAGGGCATA
>Ga0265299_10000098_pt1 | contig 122586 bp, 96 predicted proteins | sample AusTroGonzalo_MG_4_FD_193485 | JGI IMG/M metagenome (GOLD analysis project Ga0265299, IMG submission 193485) | Bovine rumen microbial communities from tropical cattle in Woodstock, Queensland, Australia - Gonzalo_02 | ecosystem: Host-associated > Mammals > Digestive system > Stomach > Rumen ... | reverse complement strand
TGAGAACCGCCCGGCTCCATTGTCCTTTGTTAAACTTTCTTTATCGGCATAAATTTACTATTTTTGTCATACAAACTTTGGAACAGAAAACTACGCTGCAAATCTAAGGTTTGTAATTGCCCTGCAGTTCCTCCGCAACGCAGAAACTTCAGTAAAGATAACCCTTATAATACTATTCTGATATGGTTTTCAAAGATACCGAAACCCGCAGGGACAACTACTGGCAGCTCTTCCTGGAGTGCGCCGAGAAAGGTGACGATAAAGGTCAGAAACAAGCCCTTGAAGATTGGCTAAAGATAGGTGACCCGGAAGACCATCACCGCAGTTTTGTGGCATACAAAACCCTTGGATATGAGGCTGAGGCAAAGGCAGAGATGGAAGCCCTTATCCAGAGTTTTTCCATGGAGAAGGACCTTGAGAGCAAGACCCCCACCTTCACGGCGGGTTTCCGGGAGAAGGGCCGATTCACCGGCTTTGCGTGGCAGAAGTGCTACCATGCGCTTGGCGGCCACAGCATAGAATCTTATTTCGGCATCATTAATCCCGACGGCATCTTGGATAGGCCGGATGTAATTAGCCTCCTGGACTGGATGTATGAGGGTGAAGTTTACAATCCATCTGCCTTTGTAAACGATGTTGACAGGTTTTTCGATACATCCAAACTTGCCACTTCACCTTATTATCCCGCCGTTATCCTTATTGAGGAACCGGCCCAGGATCAGTGGAAAGACGGTTACCAGGTATTCTGCGGCATGCACTGCTGCGGCGTCAAAAACGGCCTTGGCTCACTCTTCTTTTTCAGCGGCACGGAAAAACCGGTCTTTATGGCGGAACTTCAGGGCCTGTGGCTAGACGGGGAACTCCGCTACATAAGGAGCGGGGAAAAACTCATTCCCCTGGACGGCCCTCTTTCCCAGGAAGATGTCACAACCCTTCAGGATATTTACAGGCATATTGCCGATGCCGCCGGGCCCGTCGCCAAGGCAGAGTACTATCAAAAGGCCCTTCGGATGGGAGAGATGCTTGAATCTCCTTCCCGCGAGGCTCTTGTTATTTTGGCCGATACATATCTTGCACTCGGCCGGGAACAGGAATACGCAGCCACCCTCAACCGCGTAATGGATACCTTCGGCAACGAAGCCTCCCTCTCCTGGACCCTCTACGAATTTCTTGAAAAGAAGGGAGACCCTTCAAAGGCCGATGCCCTTGCCCGCTATCTGGATTCCCCGGATGGAGAGCCGGAAAAACGCCTCAAGGCCATAAATGAACTTGGGTATACGGATTTGGCAGAGCAGGCCTTCCTGGACACTTTCTATATGGAAGAATTGGTAAACGAATACACCATGGACCACGGTGACTTTGACTGCATGGCCTCCATGGACATCCAGGGCTTCCGTAAGGACAAACTGTTTTACGGATACGCCTGGTTGGAGAGATACAACACCGGTCATCCCCTCTCCGGAGCCCCTTCCAGAAGCTGGCGCTGCGGTATCCTGAAGGATGAATATGAGATCGATGGCAGCCTGGACTGCCAGGCTCCCGTCCTTGACTGCAGCGTAAAGTACAGTATCAAGGAAAACATCATCAACATAGAGGGAGAAATACGCCCTGAACTTCTCATAGAGAAGGATGCTAACGGGCTCATCATCTTCTGCGGAATGCAGAAGGACGGCCTCCGCCACGGCCTTGGCACTGAATTCAAATATGAAGACGGCGTACTCAAAAGCGTATTCAAAGGCTATTGGACCGCCGGCGTCCTCACCCACAAAGTCTCCGACGACAAACTTATAAAACTTTAGCCATCGGCCAAAAGTATGGGAAATCTCCTTTAAAAACGCTACATTTGTATAATCAAACTATATCATATCCATGGCAGAATTCAAATACGCACCCATGTTCCAGCTGGGACCGGACACCACAGAGTATTACAAGATTCCGGGTTCGGAGAAGCTGGTAAAAACCACGAAATGTGGAGACAAAACCCTTCTGGAAGTGTCTCCGGAGGCCCTTACGCTGGTGGCCAAGCAGTCCTTCCACGACTGCCAGTTCATGCTGCGCCGCGCGCACAATGAGCAGGTGGCGGCCATCCTCAAGGACCCTGAGGCCTCGGACAACGACAAGTATGTAGCCCTGCAGTTCCTGCGCAACGCGGAAACCTCCGTCAAGGGCGTACTTCCTTTCTGCCAGGACACCGGCACCGCCATCATCCACGGCGAGAAAGGCCAGCAGGTCTGGACCGATTTCGAGGACGAAGAAGCCCTGAGCTTAGGTGTCTATGAGACATACACCCAGGAGAACCTCCGCTATAGCCAGAACGCCCCGCTGGACATGTACAACGAGGTGAACACCAAGTGCAACCTGCCCGCCCAAATCGACATTGAAGCCACCCGTGGCGATGAATATCGCTTCATCATGGTAGCCAAGGGCGGCGGCAGCGCCAACAAGACCTACTTCTATCCCATGACCAAGGCCACCATCCAGAACGAGGGCACCCTCATTCCTTTCCTGGTGGAGAAGATGCGTTCGCTGGGCACGGCAGCCTGCCCGCCTTATCACATCGCCTTTGTCATCGGCGGCACATCGGCCGAAAAGAACCTCCTCACCGTCAAGCTGGCCAGCATCAAGTTCTACGATGCCCTGCCCACCACCGGTGACGAGACCGGCCGTGCGTTCCGCGACATCGACCTGGAAGAAAAACTCCTGAAGGAGGCGCAGAAGATCGGCCTGGGCGCCCAGTTCGGCGGCAAGTACCTGGCCCACGACATCCGCGTGGTGCGTCTGCCGCGTCATGGTGCCAGCTGCCCCATCGGCATGGGTGTCAGCTGCAGCGCAGACCGTAATATCAAGTCCAAGATCAATGCCGATGGTGTCTGGATCGAGAAGATGGACACCAACCCTTCGGAGCTGATTCCGGAAGAACTTCGCCGTCCCGGTGAAGGTCCCAAGGGCATTGAAATCGACCTGGACAAGGGCATCGACGCCGTACGTGCGGAACTCACCAAATATAGCGTAGGCACGCGCGTGAACCTGAAGGGCACCATCATTGTGGCCCGTGACATCGCCCACGCCAAGCTCAAAGCCCGCCTGGATGCCGGCGACGAGATGCCCGCCTACTTCAAGGACCATCCCATCCTGTACGCTGGCCCGGCCAAAACACCGGAAGGATACCCTTGCGGGTCGATGGGCCCCACCACGGCCAACCGCATGGACCCGTACGTGGATGAATTCCAGGACCATGGCGCTTCGCTGGTGATGATCGCCAAGGGCAACCGTTCCAAGGTGGTCACCGACGCCTGCCAGAAGCATGGCGGCTTCTACCTGGGCACCATCGGCGGTGTGGCTGCCGTACTGTCCCAGAGCAGCATCCGCAGCATCGAGTGCGTGGAATATCCGGAACTGGGCATGGAAGCCATCTGGAAAATCACCGTGGAGGACTTCCCGGCCTTCATCCTGGTGGATGACAAGGGGAACGATTTCTTCAAGAGCATTGGCCTGTAATAGAAACCACTTAACACAATAAAAGGATATGAAATACGTATGCAACATTTGCGGGTACATCTACGATCCCGCTGTGGGCGACCCGGACGGTGGTATCGCCCCTGGAACCGCTTTCGCTGACATCCCGGCCGACTGGGTTTGCCCGGTTTGCGGGGTAGGGAAGGACGATTTTTCCCCGGCAGAATAATCGCGGCTGGTCGATAAGTAATTGACAATCAGCACTTTGTGTAAAATCCTCGGCGCAAAAAGAGCCGAGGATTTTGCGTAATATGCTATAAATCAGCGAGTTGGCGACCACCCAGCAAAATATTTTGAAAATTTTACTACTATGTATTGCAAAGTACCAAAAATAATTTATATCTTTGCATCAGAAAATATTCTGCGATATGAAAAAGGTTACCAATGTTTCTTTAGGAGGGCGCAATTTCACCCTTGACGATGATGCTTACAACCGCCTCAGCGGCTATTTGGAGCATTTCCGGGCCCGGCTCACCGTTTCCGAGAGCCAGAAGGCCGAGGTTATGGACGAGATAGAAGGGCGCATCGCCGAGCTCTTCTACAAAGAAATCGGCGATAGCGGTAGGGTAGTGACCTTGTCGATGGTAGAGCAAGTGGCATCGACCCTGGGTATGCCGGACGGAACGGCCGAAAGCGGCGCTTCCACCGGAACGATGCCCGAGGGGAAATCGACCAGAAAACTGTACCGCGACCCGGACGACAAAAAGCTGGCCGGCATTTGCAGCGGCTTGTCCTACTTCCTGGATGCCGACGTCACCCTTATCCGCGTGCTCATGCTGGTGGCGGTCATCTTCGGCAGCGCCGGCTTCTGGATCTACCTCATCTTATGGATTGCCGTGCCGATGGCCGATACCCCCGCCCAAAAGTGCGAAATGCGCGGCATGCCCGCTACGGCCGAAAATATGTCCCGTTTCACCTCGTATAAAAAGTAAGTTATGGAAAACACCGGTGATAATGTCCGTTCCCAGATGCGAAAGGGCGTGCTGGAATACTGCATCCTCTGTATTCTGAGCCGCAAAGAGGCCTATGCCTCCAGCATCCTGGAAGACCTCAAAGCCGCGAACATGCTCGTGGTGGAAGGAACCCTTTACCCGCTCCTGATCCGGCAAAAGAATCAGGGCCTGCTCTCTTATCGCTGGGAAGAGTCCCCCCAGGGGCCGCCCCGCAAGTATTACGTAATTACCGATAAAGGCCGCGAACAGCTCGCCGAGATGGATGCCGCCTGGCAGGAATTGGTCCAAAGTATCGACACTTTAAAGAAATAAAGTCATGAAGGAAACCGAACAAATCAGCGTAGGCGGATACGCGTTCGTATTGGAAAGGGACGCCTCGGAAGCCTTGAGACGCTATATCAACGAGTTGGAGGCCCACTACCTTTCGCAGGAGGGTGGCAAGGAAATCATGGAAGGGATCGAAGAGCGGGTGGCCGAGCTCCTGCTGGATAAATGTGGCAAGAACGGCGTCGGCACCATCGACCATGTGCAGGCCGTAATCGACATTGTAGGACGGCCGGAACGAATCGAGGCCGATGACCCCACCGAGCAGGCAGCCCCCGAGAGCGGAAAAGGCCGGAAAAAACTCTTCCGTGACGAGGAAAACAAGCGGCTGGGAGGCGTCTGCAGCGGCCTCGCCACGTTCTTCAATATCGATGTCGCCTGGCTGCGCATGGGCTTCGTCGTCCTCACCCTGCTTACCTTCTTCAGCGGAAAGTACACGGGATCGTGGAGCATGAGCATCCCTATCGTGTATGCGATTCTATGGGTGTCGATGCCTGCCGCCCGTACCGCGCAGGACCGTTGGGCCATGAAAGGCAACAGCGGTACGGCCGATGAAATCCGCCGGAACGTGCAAGCCGGCATCCGTGAGATGGGCGACACCGCCCGCGAAGTAACCCGCTCTAGCACCTTCAAGCAGATTGGTCGCATCTTCCTGGTTATCATCGGCTTTGCCTTCCTGGTCGTGGGCACCTCCGGCCTGGCCTCCATTTCGGTGTTCAGTCTCAAGGGTGTCGATTGGTTCGGCGTGCCGTACGCCCGCTTCATGGAGGAGGTCAACGAGCACGCCCCGTTCCTGATGGACATGCTGTCCACCGACTGGGTGGTAGCTCTGCTGGCCCTGGCCGTAATCCTGCCCTTCGTGGGCATCCTGTACGGCGGCATTCAGCTCATCTTCGGCTTCAAATCCCCCGATTGGAAACCGGGCCTGGTCATCTTCGTCCTCTGGCTCATTATCGTCATTGTGCTGCTGGTCATGGCGCTGATCGGCGCCGCCTCCGCCGGCTACACCTTTGCCTAGTGATCGTTAAGTAGTTGTAAGTGAATTAGTTACGCAAGAATCCTCGTTCAAATTTTGAACGAGGATTCTTCAGGATATAGCTGAGGCTCAGCGAGTTAGCGATCAGCGCAATTATTTGATAAAATCGTGGGAAGTGGTCATGGCGGCGGGATTCAGGGCTTCGTCCAGTTTCTCGCGGGTCATGAGGCCTTGTTCCAGCACCAGGTCGTACACGCTGCGGCCTGTGGCAAGGGCTTCCTTGGCCACTTTGGTGGAGGCTTTGTAGCCGATGTACGGGTTAAGGGCCGTGACGATACCAATGGAATTGAGCACCATGTTGTAGCAGTGCTCTGCATTGACGGTGATGCCGTCGATGCACTTGGTGCGCAGGGTATTCATCACGTTGATGAGCCAGGTCTGGCTTTCCAGGATGCACTGCACAATCACAGGCTCCATCACGTTGAGCTGCAGCTGGCCGGCCTCTGCGGCAAAGCACACGGCAGTATCGTTGCCGATAACCTTGAAGCACACCTGGTTGGTCACCTCCGGAATAACGGGGTTCACCTTGCCGGGCATGATGGACGAACCGGGCGCCATGGCCGGGAGGTTGATCTCGTGCAGGCCGCAACGGGGACCGGAAGCCATGAGACGCAAGTCGTTACAAATCTTGGAAAGCTTGACAGCCAGGCGTTTAAGGGCAGCGGAGTAGCTCACGTACGCACCGGTATCCGGCGTGGCTTCCACCAGGTCCGGAGCCTTCTCAAACGTATCGCCGGAGAACTCCGACAGCCGCTTGGTGCACAGTTCAGCAAAGCCGGGAACGGCGTTAAGGCCCGTGCCGATAGCCGTGCCGCCCATGTTGATTTCCTTCAGGAGCACGGCGTTGCGCTCCAGGTTGGCCAGTTCCTCTTCCAGGTTGTTGGCAAAGGCGTTGAATTCCTGGCCGGAGGTCATGGGAACGGCATCCTGCAGCTGCGTACGGCCCATCTTGAGCACATCCTTGAATTCCACACCCTTGGCGCGGAAGGAAGCAATCAGCTCACGCAGGGCTGCTTCCACGTGCTTGTTCATGCGCACGAAAGTATAACGGAAAGCGGTAGGGTAGGCGTCGTTGGTGCTCTGGGCGCAGTTTACATGGTCGTTCGGGGAGCAGAACTGATATTCGCCCTTCTTGTGACCCATGAGTTCCAGCGCGCGGTTGGCGATGACCTCGTTGGCGTTCATGTTCACCGAGGTGCCGGCGCCGCCCTGCATCATGTCCACCGGGAACTGGTCCCACAGTTTACCCGCAACAATCTCCTTGCAGGCCGCTACAATAGCGTCACCGATCTGTTTGTCCAGCACGCCCAGCTCCGCGTTGGCGGCAGCCGCAGCCATTTTTACGTACGCCATGGCGATGATGTACTCCGGATAGTCGCACATCCGCGTGGTGGAAATTTTATAGTTGTTAAGAGCCCGTTGGGTTTGTACGCCATAATATGCGTCGATGGGAACCTGAAGTTCACCGATAAGGTCGCTCTCGACCCGGAATTTGGTTTCTGACATAGTTTATAGTGATAATACGGCAAAGATAAGCAAATAAAACTAGCCTAGCAAGACATCCAGCACCATCATGAGGGCGAATCCCAGGGCAAAGCCGATGGTGCCCAGATTGGAATGTTCCCCCTCCGAGGCATCCGGAATAAGCTCCTCCACCACCACGTACAGCATGGCGCCGGCCGCAAAAGCCAGCAAATACGGCATGGCAGGGATAACTGTCGATGCCAACAGCAGCACCAATGCCCCTCCGATGGGCTCCACGATGCCGCTCGCCGCACCTACCCAAAAGGCCTTCCAGCGGCTGTTCCCGGCCGCCCGCAGCGGCATGGAAATAATGGCCCCTTCCGGCACGTTTTGAATGGCGATACCCAGCGACAGCGCCAAAGCGCCCGCCATGGACATGCCCCCGTCCGCAGTCATGGCCCCGGCCAGGACGATACCCACGGCCATGCCCTCCGGCAGGTTGTGGATGGTGACCGCCAGCGCCAACTTGACCGTTTTGCTCAGCGAGCTGCGCGGACCTTCTTCCTCTCCGGAAGCATGCAGGTGAGGGGTTATATAGTCGATAAGGAGCAAAAAGGCGAAACCCGCGAGCAGGCCCAGAAGCACCGGCCACACGTTTCCGCCGGCCAGGTCCATGCCCGGAATGAGCAGCGACCACACCGATGCCGCCACCATGACACCCGAGGCAAAGCCCAGCAACGCTTTCTGCAGCAGGGTGGGCATTTCCCGCCGCATGAAAAAGACGAAAGCACTGCCCAGCGCCGTTCCGGCGAAGGGGATAAGCAGGCCTGTAACGATGCCACTATTCATACAAAAACACTTTTTTCAGTTGTAAAGATACGCATTTTCGTAGGTTTTAAAAAATATTTGTAACTTTACAGATTGATGGAAAAGTTAAGCAACATACCCGCCCTTAGCCGGAAGCAATTTGGGGAGACCATGCTGGTGCTCATCATTGCTGAGTTGGCCGATGCCATTTGCGGCGTCATCGACGGTATCGTGGTGGGACACTACCTGGGAGAGGACGCCATGGCCGCCCATGGTATTGCCACGCCCATCTTCGTGCTGCTTTCCATCTTCTCCTACATGATTACCGTAGGCTTCCAGCAGCCGTGTACCGTCTATATCGGCAAGGGAGAACCCCAGAAGGCCAACGGCCTTTTCTCGGCCACCATGCTTCTGACCTTGTGCGTGGCAGTCGGATTCGCTGTTTTGGGACTGCTTTTCCCGCGTCAGATCGCCGATATCATGGGGGCGCCCCCCAGCGGCGTTATCAGCGACCTGAGCACGGATTATCTGAAGGCCGTTTTCTTGGGCATTCCCTTCCTGCTCGTCTTCCTGTCGCTGATTCCCGTGCTGCAAATCGACGGGCAGCGCAAGTTGGTGCACCTGGGCAGTGTCGTCATGGGGGTGACGGACGTCGTCATCGACCTGTTGAATGTAAAGGTATTTCATGGCGGCATGTGGGGAATCGGTATGGCCACCACCATCAGTTATTTCCTGGGCATGCTGGTCCTGCTGACCTATTTCCTGAGAAAGTACCGCCTGTTCCATCTGCAGCCGAAGGATATTCGCGGCAGTAATCCCAGGCTCATTTTCCGTACGGGATTCCCGGCTGGAGTACGAGTGGCGGCCCGTTCCGTGGCCATTATCTCCCTCAACGGCCTGGTCATGGCTACTGCCGGCGCATCGGCCATGGCGGCTTTTTCCGTACAGAACAACCTGGCCACGCTGCTGCTTTCGGTGGCTATCGGCATATCCGGGGCAACGCTTCTCCTTTCCGGCATCAGCTATGGTGAACAGGACCGTCGCGGCCTCATGGACGTGGTGCGCATGAGCGCCTATTCCTGTATCATCTTTATGGGTATCATGGGAATGCTGGTGTTTGCCTTTGCCAGACCGCTGGTATCCTTGTACCTGAGCCCGCAGGAGGAAGCTTTTGAACTGGCCGTCCATGCCGTCCGCTGGCTGGCCGTAGCCATGCCCCTGATGGCCTGGAGCCGTTGTCTGGGTTGTTATCTTCAGGGCGTGGGCAAAAACAGGACAGCCGTCCGTGTTTTCCTGGCAGAGGAGCTGCTGGCGCTGGTGCCTTGTGCCATCGTCATGGGTAAGATCTGGGGCATAGAGGGCATTTTCGCGTCCTTCGTTGTAAGCCAGGTTATAGTCATCCTCTTGGTGAATCTGTATTTCTATTTACACCGGGATCCCCGCTACAAAGGGGTGGAATCCTTCCTGGACGTGCACAAGGACTTTGGCGTTCCGCCGGAAAACCGCCTGATGCGTACCCTGGAGCGTCCGGAGGAGGTTTGGGCCCTGGCAGAGCAAGCCCAGAGTTTCTGCACAGAACGTGGGTTGGCAGTGGATAAAGCCTATCTGGTAAGCATGTACATCGAGGAGATGGGCAACATCATCATGATTTACGGTTTCAACGACGGAAAGCCCCATCATCTGGAAATCCGTCTGTCCCTATACAGGGATCAGGCTATTCTGCATTTCCGGGACGATTGCCGCCGCTTCGATATCACGGAACGGGCCTCGCACTGGAAGGAGGATCCGGAACATCCGGAAACCACGCTTGGCGTGCGGATGGTGATGAGTGCCTGCGCGCTTATGCGCTACGACAACTCCATGAGTACCAACAACTTGATTGTGCTGATTTAAGCCGGGAACCGGTTTAGAAAGTGTAGTACAGACCGGCGGAAAAACCGCCTCCGTCCAGGGAGAAACTTAAGCTATTGATATAACTGTCGTAATCCAGTCTTCCCAGCGTACCTAGGAAAGACCAGTGGTCCGTAAGCACAATCTCCAGGCCCGGGCTGATATAGGGGATAAAGCGCCAGTAAGCCGTGTCAGGAGAGGTGTACCGGCTTACTTCCAGGCCGCCGTCCAGATAGAAAGAGAACCTTCCCAGGCGGACAAAATAATACTGGATGTAAGGGGCCAGTCCGTAAGTGAGACTGGTGGCCCGATTGTCATCGGCCTTCCGGGTGAAGCCATAGTAATCTATAACAACGTTGAGGCCTACGGCGATGTCGTTCTTGAAGGTATAACCAAAGTCCGGACGCAGGGTGAAACCGGCGGACTGTTCCTTGATATTAAGGTTGGCACTGACTCTGCCACCAATGAACCACTGGGCCTGAGCCGGGATGGCCAGGAGCAGTAGAATAGCGATAACGAACCATTTCTGTCTCATAACAGACACAAAGGTACAAATTCTTTTGATAAAATCGACCGAAACCACTATTTTTGTAGGGTAAATGTTAGAGTGATGAAACGTATATTGTTAGTATTGTGTATTTTGGCCACTTCGTTCGTGGCCGGTGCGCAGCCTGCAAATGAAGTTGGCATGCGTCACCAGATACGGGTCGGCTGGGGAGACGCCCTGTTCGAAACCCTCAGCTTTGCCAACACCAAGCCGCATATCTATCCCAATCCGGAGGCCCTCCCGGCCGATTTCTCCATCCGGGAGCAGTTCAACAGCTTCTGCACAGGCCATTTCTTTGTCGATTACGGCTACCGTATCAACAAACTGGTCCGGGTAGGCGGCCAGGTAGATTTCGAAGGAATCTTCTGGGACGAAGGCAACTTTAACCGCAACCACCAGCTTGTGGGCACGTCTAAAAAGGTGCGCAATTTCAACATCGTGGTCATGCCCACCGTACGGCTGGAATACATGCACAAGAATATCGTCACCCTGTACTCCGGTGCAGGCGCCGGTATGCTTATCGCCTTCGACAATAACAAGGGCTGCGAGTTTTCTCCTGCCCTTAATCTCAACCTGGTTGGCGTCCAGCTGGGCAAGGGACACTGGTCCGGCGGCGTAGAACTGGGTTTGATGCTGGCGCTCAGCGGCGGCAATAAAGTCTATATGCTGGGCTCGCGCCTGCTTTCCGTCAGTCTTAATTATGCGTGGTAAGCCTATGAAAAAGTACATTATACTCCTTGCAATAAGCTTCCTGGGGGCGTCCTGTGTAAAGCCCCCGGTGGAATTTGTGGATTTTGAAACCTTCAAGGTAACCTCCGTCAAATCTACGGATGTAGCCATGGCGGACGGCACCGTGAACCCGGAAGTGCAGTTCATGGAAAGCGAGGATCCGGAAACCAAGGTGGCCGTCACCAGCGTGGCGCGCCTGGTATCGGACCTGCTGGGTGCCATCAACAGCAACAACGTCATTCACGTGAGCGGCACCTACACCGGCCACGACATCGACGGTACGCCCATCACCCTGTCCGGCAAACTGCTGGTCCCGAGGGACGGCAAAATCAAAAACATGGTCATCGTGAGCCACTACACCATCGGCGCCAACTATGAGTGCCCGTCGGAGTGCTTCCCCATGGAAGGACTGGTGGCCGCCAAAGGCTATGCCGTCGTTGTGGCGGACTATATCGGCTTCGGTGTTACGGCCAACCGCGTCCACCCGTACATGCACGTGGAAAGCACCGCCCGTTCGGTGGTTGATATGGCCCTGGCCGTGAAGCCCTATCTGGAAAAAATCGGCCGCAAGCCGGAGAGCGACAAAGTCATCCTGATGGGCTACTCCCAGGGCGGTTCCACTACGCTGGCCGTCATGCGCATGATCCAGAAGGAGTACAGTGATGTCCTTCCCATCCAGAAGGTATATTGCGGCGGTGGCCCGTACGACCTGGCCGCCACCTACGATAAAGCCATGGCAGACGATGTTACCGGCATTCCTTGTGCCATTCCCATGATTCTGCAGGGCGTGAATGTGGGCCAGGACCTGGGCCTGGACTATGCCGACTTCTTCCAGCCCCGCCTGTTGGAAAACTATGACGAGTGGATCAACTCCAAGCGCTACACCGTAAACCAGATGAACCGTCTCATGGGCGCCAAGGCCCTGCACGAGCTCATGACGGACGCCGGCCGGGACAAAAACAACCCCACCACCGCCCGTTTCTACAAAGCGCTCCTGTACAATTCCGTGCTGGACTTCCAGCCCAAATCGCCCATCTACATGTTCCACAGCCGGGAGGACCAGACCGTACCCTTCGTCAATGCCCAGCGGGCGGAAACCTTCTTCAAGGGCTACAATATCGACTTCGATTTTGGCGATTACGGCGTCCATTCCATGGGAGCTATCCGTTTTATCATGCACGTTGCCATAGAATTGTAAGGTATGAAACGACTATTTATCATAGCGGCAACCGTGCTTGTGGCACTGGCCTGCACCAAAGAACAAAGCTATACGGACCCTTGCACCTTCGAGATCAGCGTTTCCAAAGTGAAAAGCAGCAAGGTGTGGTTCAGCATCAAGCCCTCCAATCCCAACGCATACTATGCCTACGGCGTCTTCAGCGAGTTGGCGGATGACATCTATAACTTGCCGGTCATGGACCTGGCCAAGATGAACTTGGGCTGGTGGGTCGATGCTTACAAAATCTGGGAAGAGTCCCAGGAGAATATCGGCACCTTTGCCGATGTCTATTGTTACCAGGGCGATCGCGAAATCAAGCAGACAGGCCTGGGAATGGGGCTGGAGCACCGTTTGTTCGTGGTGCAGCTGGACCCCAAAACCCGGACCATCATCGGCACGCCTCAGGATGTACACTTTACCACCAAAAGCGTGGAAATGCTTCCCCTCAAGTTCGATCTCGAGTTTGGCGCAGACCGTTTAACCATTACGCCTTCGGACCTTTCGGCCACCTATTATTGGGACTACGACAACGCGGATCAGATCGGCCGGACGTACATTACGCCGCAGATCTTCTTCTATTCCATCGTGGACCTGTACGAGGACTATGACTTCATGCCCAACATGATTTCCAAAGGCAAGGAAACGTACGTGTTCTCCCAGAACGACAAATCCCTGGAAGAAGGGGAGAGATGCACACTTGTCCTGGCCGGATACGCAAATGGAGAGATAAATTCCGATAGCGCTGTATATGAGTTCGTGTATCACAAGGACAAACCCATCGAATTCACTCCGTACAGTGACGGTGAAGAATAAGAGATAGAATATGGCAGTAATTACGATTATAGGAATTGGGCAATATGGAACGGCCCTGGCCTGTGTGGCTGCAGAGAAAGGAAACGAAATCCGCATGGCCGGTTCGCCGGTGGATGACGAGGTGGTGGAGGCCTGCCGCAAAACGGGCGTACATCCCAAGTTGAATGTCACCTACCCGGAAGGGGTCAAGTTCTACTATTGCAAGGATTGGGAGAAGGCCGTCAAGGGTGCCGATTTCGTGGTTGGTGCCGTCAGTTCCTTCGGGGTCGATTGGTTCCTGAACGATATTCTCATGAACCTGGATCCTGCCATTCCCGTGCTTTCCGCCGCCAAGGGGCTCATGGAAAAGCGGGACGGAACCCTGGTCTCCTATCCCTCCTATTGGGAAGGCAAATTGGCCAAAGCCGGCATCAAGCGGGATATTTATGCACTGGGAGGCCCCGGTACGGCCGATGGCATCATCAATCACGATCCCACGCATGTGACCATTTGCGGCAAGGACAAAGCCATCCTCAAGATGATGAAAGATGCCTTGCAGGCATCCTGGTACCATATTTCCCTGACGCACGATGCCGAAGGCCTGGAGGCTGCCGTGGCCATCAAGAACGCCTATGCATTGGGTGTGGCCATCGCCCTGGGACGGGCCCATCGCCTGGATAAAGGGGAGGAGCAGCCGCACTTCAATTCCCAGGCGGCCGTGTTCTATCAGGCTACCAAGGAGATGCTCCGCGTGCTGGAACTGGAACACGCCGAGTTGGACAGTGCCCTGGTGGGTATCGGCGATTTGTATGTCACTTCCATGGGTGCCCGCACCCGTAAGTTCGGCCTCCTGCTGGGCGAAGGAAAAACCTGCGAAGAAGCTCAGGAAATCCTGGGTGGCATTACGCTGGAGTCCGTGGTGGTAGTGCGCAGGCTGGCCCACGCCATGGCCACTAAGGCCAGCAAGGGAGAGGTAAATCTTTCGGATTTCCCGCTCCTGCAGTACGTAATGGGCGTGCTGGAAACCGGCAAAGCCAACGCCCTCCCGTGGCGCCGTTTCACCTACGAGAATCTGTAATCATGAAACGTTTGATTTCCTTTATACTGGGCTGTGTTTGCTGTTGGGCACTCACAGCCCAGCCTCGCTCCTGCGAGAACTTCGACAAAGGCTGGGAATTTGCCTATGGCCATGCGGCGGATCCTTTACGCGACTTTGGTTGCGGCACGGAGTATTTCAATTACCTCACCAAGGCGGCCTCCATCCATAATGAGGGTCCTTACAGCCTCAAGTTTGACAAAGCCCGCTGGGGCGTGGAATGGAAAGCGGTGGACCTGTCGCACGACTGGGTGGTGGACCTGCCCTTCGAGCAAGGCGCCAGCCACAGCCACGGCTACAAAACGGTGGGCTGGAAGTACCCGGAAACCAGCGTAGGCTGGTACAGGAAGGTGTTTACGCTGCCTGCTATAGACTCCGGCAAGCACATTGCCATCCGTTTCGACGGCATTTTCCGCAATGCCAACATCTGGGTGAACGGTTTCTGGCTGGGCACCGAGCCCAGCGGCTATGCCGCGCAGGTATACGACCTCACCGAGTACCTGAACTATGGCGGGGAGAATGTGGTGACGGTCCGGGCCGATGCCTCCCTGGAGGAAGGCTGGTTCTACGAGGGCGCCGGCATTTATCGGCACGTCTGGCTGGAAAAGACGGCCCCCGTGCATGTGGCACCCTTCGGCACGTTTGTGCATGGCGTTTTTGTCGATGACAACGCGGAAGTGACCGTGGAGGCCATCGTGCGGAACGACGGCCTTTCGGAGGCTTCGTTCGCCTTGCGGCACAGCCTGCTGGATGCCGCTGGACGCTGTGTGGCGGCGGTTTCGGTGCCTGAGGCGAAGGTGAGCGGGAAGGGGGAGAAGGGTTTATCGACACAAATTGTTGTGCCTTCGGTGCATCGGTGGAGCCTGGAGGACCCGTATCTGTATACGGTACGGACGGAGGTGCTGCAAGGCGGCGCGGTGGTGGACTTGTATTGCACGCGGACCGGCTTCCGGGACATTCGTTTTACGGCCGACGAGGGCTTCTTCCTCAATGGCAAGCGCGTGGAAATCAAGGGCGTAAACCAGCACCAGGACCATGCTGGCGTGGGCAGTGCCATTCCGGATGCGCTGCAGGTTTATCGACTCAAAGAACTGATGAAGCTGGGGGTGAATGCCATCCGTACCAGCCACAATCCGGCCACGCCGGAGCTGTTGGACGCCTGCGACAGCCTGGGCCTCCTGGTGCTGGAGGAGAACCGCCTCACGGGCGTCAATGAGGAGCACCGGCGGCTGCTCAAGCGCATGGTGGAGCGGGACCGCAACCATCCTTCCATCATTCTCTGGAGCGTGGGCAACGAAGAGTGGGGGATAGAGTGGACGGAGAAGGGGAGGCAGATTGCTGCCGCCATGCAGGCTTTCTGCCATTTGCTGGACCCAACACGTCCGGTGACGGTGGCAACCAGCAGCGGCCCCAATATCGTCGAGCGTGTCGATGTGGCGGGATATAACTACCTCGTCCAGAACAAGATAGACGAGCTGCACGCCCGTTATCCTTTGCGTCGGGCGTTGGGTACGGAAGAGACCAGCGGCTGCGGAACGCGCGGGGTCTATTATGACGATCAGCCCGGGCGGATGCAGGCGCTGAACCGGCGCTTGGATACCCGCGACAGTTTGTACAATGTAATCGGCAGGGGATGGACTTATTATGCAGAACGCCCCTGGCTGGCGGGCCTGTTCTACTGGACCGGATTTGACTATCGGGGCGAATCCAACCCGCTGGTATTCCCGGCCACAGGCTCCAGTTTTGGTATTTTAGACTATTGCGGCTTCCCCAAGGACGAAGCCTGGTACCTCCGCGCCTGGTGGACGGATGAGCCTGTCCTGCATATTTTCCCGCACTGGAACCTTGCCGGGCACGAGGGAGAGCCTGTAAGTGTCTGGGTTTACAGCAATTGCGATCAAGTGGAGTTGGTGGTGAACGGACGCCGGATGGGGCGGAAATCGATGCCGGTTGGCGGTTACCTGAGCTGGGACACGGTGTATAAGCCGGGGGTTGTGAAGGCTATTGGTTATAAAAACGGCCGCCGCGTGCTCACGGAGGTGGTGGAAACCACCCTCCCAGCCTCGCAAGTGGAGGTGATTCCGGCATTTGAGCAGGACGGCCTGGTGGTCTGCACTATACGCTTGCTGGATGCCAAAGGTCGATGGGTTCCCGACGCCTGCCTCCCGCTAGACCTCACGGTCTCCGGCCCGCTCCGCATCCTCGGCGTCGGCAACGGCGACTCCGCCTGGCAATTCCCCGAGCGGCCCGCCGCCCCTACGGCCCGCACCTTTACCGTCTCCTCTTTCAACGGGCTGGCGCAGGTGCTCCTGCAGAGCCTAGACGCCGCTGTTGGCGCTGCCTCCGCTGGCACCCCCGTCATGGCCGACCCGATCGGCCATCTCACCGTTTCTGGCCCGGGCCTGCGTCCTGCCACGTTAGCACGTTAATCCAGGTAGGGCTGGAGGATGGCGTCCTTGGTTTTGGGCATGGTCCAGCCGGGGATAGAGCGGTCTTGGCCGTCGGAAAGCCCCATCCACCAGAATGCGGCAATGCCGGCTGCTTTTGCCTTCTGCGAAAAATAAGACGCGAAACGGACGTTGAGCTGGTCTTCTGCGGTACTGCCACCCCATTCACCAATAATCACGGGAACGCCCAAACGCTTGATAATGTGGGTGTCCAGATTAGTGAACAGACGGTCGATATCGGCCTTTTGGGAATTGAATTGGGTGGCGTCCCAGTAGCTGTGGACCTGTATGGCGATGTGTCCGGGCTCTTCGGGCAGCGCCATTTGGGTGAGCGGTTCTGACAGGTGCGGGCTCCAAGTGCCGTCCCCGCTGCAGGCACCGTAGGTATTTACGATGAGGTTGCGGTATGCATTATTGCCGCCCGTTGCACGAATCGTCTCCGCGAACAGCTTGGCATAACTGTTAATGCCGTTATAGGCCGATGTTGCCACGGCTGAATCGTATCTGTCGGGGGTGGCAAAGGATGCGAAGCACCAGGAGTCGTAAGGGTCCAGCATCTCGTTGTAGGACTCGAACAGCAGCTTCGGACCATAGTCTTTGAACTGGTTCGCAATCTGCTCCCAAAGGGCCTGGTAGCGTGTTTTTGCGGCATCGAAGCCATCGACACTGGCTATCAGCCATGCTGTGCTGCCGGCACCGGTATCGTGATGCACGTTCAGGATGCAGTACATCCCTTCGTCGATGACATAGTCCATCACCTCCTTCACGCGCGCCATCCATGCCGGATCTACCTCCGTTCCGCTCCAGGTCGATGGATCCCACTGATTCTGGTTATGGAGGGTGATGGTGCCCATATGAGGGTACCATGTGACGGGAACGCGGATTGCGCCGAACCCGGCTTCTTTGAACATATGGATGAGTGCCCTGGTGGCCTCCGGCTGCCCCCAGGCGGTTTCATAGTCCTTGGGGGTGCGGCTGGTCCAGGCCTCGATCCACATATTCTCCAAATCGCCGCTGTTGCTGTCCAGGGTATTGCCCAGATTCCAGCCCGCGCCCATATTGAGCACGGCCTGCCCGGCGCTTTCAAACGCGTCTTCTTGAGGGGGATCTTGCGGGTCCTGTGGATCCTGGGGTCCCTGCTGCTGGGGCTCTTGCTCCTGTTGCTTGGATTCCTTTTCAGGGGTGACAGGCACCTTCTCGCAGCCACCCACCATGACCGCAAACGCAACAAAAATCATCGACAATGTCCGAATTCTCATATCTCAGCGACTAGACATGCCGTAAATATACGCAATTAATTCGACATCCGCCGCCCTCCGTCATGGCCGACCTGATCGGCCATCTCATAGGATGCCAAAAAATGTGGCGAATTCCGCCACGGCACAAGCCGAAAAAATTGTTTTCTTTGTGCAAACAAAACAGGATGTTATGCATACCACCCGCTTTATATTGACGACATTTTCCGTCTTCCTTCTCTACTGCCTGCCATCTCTGGCCCAGACCGTGACGATGGCACCCGGACAGGACAAGCAGTACCTGAAGATGATCAATCCGGAAGACATCGAGCCCGTGCCCGGATACCAGATAGTATATGGAAAACTGAACGGCTTGGATGCCGCCCGAACCAGCAGAGGGTACTTCGTGGTAGGCAGCGTGGTGTATGTAGATGAAAATCTGAACGCAACCGTTTTGACAGCGTCGACCAATCTGCTCAATGACGATAAAGACGGCCCCGTGCGGGTGGAGCGGATCCGTTATGCGAAAAACCCTTATTTCCAGCGCTTCTCGATTCCACACGCGCATGCGTTCAACACCCGTGTCATCGTGCCAGGAAAAACGGCCAAGGACACCAGAATCCTGAATTTCAAGAAACACGGCATCCCGCAGAAATGCACCCGCGACTTCCGTTATGTGCTGGAGGACGAAGATGGCACACGGACTTTTGTCTGTTGGTATAATAAGGATAAAAAAGCCTATATGGATTGGCTGGACGAAGACGGAAAAGTGCTGGAGAGGAAAGAATTCCTGAGGACCATCGCTGACGAAAAATCCTTGATTATGCGCAGTCCCCAAGATTCCCTGTGGCGTTTGTACACATCGGCCGGAAAGGAAATCGCGGGACCCTTCAAGCATTATCCCGACGGTGGGCTGGACGCCTTCTACAGCTGGGGAAGCACCAGGAATATCCTAAATGAGAACGACTTCTGGCTGCTCCAGGGCATGGACGGGAAGTGGGGAATCCTGACCTCGGACGGACAGTCCCAGGGAGTGCTGGTGCCTATGGAATACGACAATATCGGGTTCTGGAAAGACCTCCCGGACGTCTTTGTTCTGGAAAAAGACGGCAAGACCGGTCTCTATACCCGCGACTACCAGCCGCTTTTTGCCGAAAAGTTCGATTACCTCACCTTTACGCCTTTTGAACCGGAATTTGCCGGGAACCTGAAGCTCCCCAAGGCCTTCATCGCCTGTCGCGATGGAAAGTACGGCATGATTGACCGGGACAGAAACGTGCTCATCCCCTTCGAATATTCCGAAGGGAAGGAGCGGAGTTATCTGGAGAACGTTCTGGCCCGTATCTATCCCGAGGCTTCTTTCAAGGTGTTTCTGGAAAACAATTATGCGGTCACAAGCCGCGATGAATTCGAAACCGAGGCCGATTTCAAGGCCCGCATCGAAGACCCACAGAAGCAGGAAGCGTATCTTTCCCGTATCCGGCCAGTTGCCGAAAAGGCTTTTATTAAGCAATTCCTGTCAAAGGAGGGCGCTGCGTTTATCCTCAGCAGTTACGACGCTACTTCGGAGACCTTTACCCTGAGTCACAATCTTATCCTTACGGACACGTATCGTCTCCCCGTTCCCAGGGACGCAGCCCCGCAGTTCAAACTTGAATTCTCCCTGATTCAGGAAGAAGCGCTCAAAGGGGCCGAATTCTTTGTCGACCACGACAACATCGCCCTCAAAAAAGCCCGTTTCGTTACCTCGGACGGCCACACCTACACTTTCCAAAATCCGCACGCCTTATGAAAAAGTTCCTCTCCATCCTCCTATCGATAGCATTGCTCCCTTCGTTGGCGTCGGCACAGTCCGCTATCAGTCAACTCGAGAAAATGTCGGGGCAAAAGATCAATCGTTCCTATCCTCCTATTTGGTCCGGAAGTAAGTCAAGCTCGGTTTCATCTTCAGCGATGGGAATGGCTATGGGCCTGATAGGAAACGTATTGGGCAATATCCTTTCTACAACATCATCGACATCTTCTACATCTTCGACATCCGCATATACCCCGTCCAGCCCGTCCTTTTCGGCAGCTCCCGTTATCGAAGAATACCTGAAGGCCGAAGACAAGACAATGGACTATCCGGTGACAGATGCCGGTGTGGAGGGGCTGAAAATGTTTACGCGCTATCCGGCGGCGTATGACGAAGGCTGGTCCCTCCAGATGGGCTATACTAACGAAAGCGAAATCTCCCGTGACGCCATTATCGTGTATCAGGAAAAAGTGGGTCGAAGCGGAACGCCCGTCACCAAGGTGCTCCGCACCGGCTTCCCCGGTAACCGTCTCAACACGCCCATCACCACACCCGTCGTGCACGGAAACTACAAGGACGACGCCACCACCCGCTACCGTATCCTGGCTGTCTACTGCCAGTAGGGGAGCGAGAACAATTAGGCAATATAATATGAAACGGATTCTTATCGCTTGCATTCTTATGCTGTTGGGCGTCAGTGCCTGGGCACAGCCAAAGGAGATTAAGATTATAGTTGACGGGATAGAGATTGAAATGGTCCGGGTGGATCCGGGTACCGTGGCGGTGCCGCCGCGGTCGGGCTATGCCAGGATCATAGATCCTTCGACCGGGGAGTATGTGGTTAGCTACAAAGATCCTGTGACCGGCGAATATGTCTTTCCGGAAGAGTCGACAGTGGCAATTCCGGGCAACACGGAAACAATTTCAGAGCCTTTCTATATTTTTAAGTATCCGTTGTTGAACGCACAGTGGGCCCGAATTACAATGGACGAACGGAAGTCCCTGCAAACCGGAAAGAAGGCCACCATTCCCTATACCGGGTACTATTACGACAAGGATAACGGGGACAGGAACCCTGAGCACATCGCGTGGTTTCTGGAAAAGTTGAATAGAAAAACCGGCCTTCAATTTGATCTTCCGCGTCTCTGTGAATGGCTGCTCGCCTGCGGTCCCGTTCCCGAGGATTATGAAAACTATGCTTGGACGGACGGCTCCGCCCACACGGTGGGCCAAAAGCTTCCCAATGCCATAGGAGCGTACGATATGCTCGGGAACGTAGCCGAGATGGTAAAGCAGGACTCCTATATAAAGGGCGATAAAAAGATCGTGGAATATCCTCGATATGTGGGGGGTATTCCGCAATTGGGATCGAAGTATATTCGGAAAGACCCCTCCCGGCTGCTTGAGTTAAGGACCACGGCACCGGAGTCGAGCATGCTCCCGCCAGGATTCCGGTTTATCTTGAAAGGGGTCCCGCAGGACTGCCCGGGGAAGATCTTCACCCGCATCTTTGAAGAAAACGGGAAGAAGGGTGTGGAGACCGAATATGGTGTGATCTTGAAGCCGGAATTCGATGTTTTGCAGCTTGTGGAAGTGGATCCTGATATGGCTTTCGGAAACGGCTTTGCCGTAAGTCGTAACGGCAAGTGGGGTGTATTTACCCGGGCTGGCAAGCCATTGCTGCCCATGATTTTCAATAGCTTCCAGGATGTGGAAACGAATCTGCCTTATCTGGTATTTGTGTCCTATTCATACAACCGCCGCGAGCGGGAAAAAGAGCTTGCCTCTACCAAGGGGGAATTCGAGAAATCGGCTGATTTTGAGGCCCGGATGGCCAATCCCGCCTTGCAGGAGGCTTATATAAATGCGCAGATGGAGGATTTCGAGAAACAGTTTATCGCTTCCGTTACCCAAAACAGTAAGACCGGCTTCATCCTGCTGGATTACGATGCCGACAGAGAAGTCTTCCGTTTCAAGGTAAATCATATACGGAACATTTGGAAGGAATATGAAATCCACGTTCCCCTCGAGGATGCCCCGACTTTCAAGGCTTATCTGCAAAGCTCCGATCAACAAAAGCTGATCCAGGAGGCTGACTGGGGTATCGTAGACGACAGTATCCAGCTCCTCCACGTCACCTTTACCCTTCCGGACGGCCGCAGTTTCTCCTTTTCGTGGAAAAATCGATGAGGAGCAAGTTACGAAAACAAAAAAGGACTGCCTCTTTCTGAAGCAGTCCCCTTGTGCGGTATCGTTACGGATTATCGAACTCTTATTGAAGATTACCTCCGTCTGATAGAGTTTTGTCTCTGGCTGGAAGAAGTGGGCTTATAATAATAGAGGAAGAGCGTTTTTTGATCCAGCAATTATTCCCTTCATTTTTATTATTGTTTTTCCACCTCAAGTATTTGGTATATTATTTTACCGAAATCCTTTGTATCTAGTTGAGGCTCAATGAAAGCCAGTGAATTTGCATAGCCGTTGAGGTAAGCATGGCAGGTGCACATTGTTCTCCATGCGACATCTTCAGCGAAAATGCTGAAAAAAAACTCTACTTCTCTTTCCTTTTTTGCTCCCCTTACCATATTTATTATAGGAGCAGGCAGGAAAGCGCCTGAAAAACATTATGACTCAATTCAAGAGACAGTGGAGAGAACTGTCAGATGCTCACAAGGAGAAGATAAGCCAGAGCAGCAGCGGAAAGCCCAAGAGCACGGCTCATCGCCAGCATATCAGCCAATCTATGAAACAATACTGGCGGGGTGTTCCGCACCGTCCAGACGAAGAGCACCTTTCAATGGACGAATACCTTGGAATAAGCGAACGTAAGCCGACAGGGGGAAAATGAACGAGCGTTTGGGTACACCTGTGGTTGACGAGTTAAGGCTCTGCTATACGGCGGAGCCTTTGTTGCTGGAAGAGTTGTCAGGAGTTGAGGTTGGAGGAAGCGTCATCATCGCGCCCTTCGTTCTGTATCGTATCGGCGGAGACAGGTTTGAGTATATGTTCACTGTCTGTATCGGTGACATCAATTCAAGGGAAGAGGTTGCTACGCTGAAATACGGCAGATATGGTGCAGCCAGTACCCAGTATGTGTTTTTTAGGGTGAGTAACCATGTACTGTATGACGGTGGAAAGTTGCGGCTGACGCTTTCGTTGCCGGAGATGATGGGAATGTACTTCAATAACTTTACAGCGTTGGACATTGCCGTGGATTTTAAGAAAAATATCAGTTCCATCATCAAAAAGATGATGCGGAATAACCGGATCAAAACCATCCTCAACGGAAAACAACTGAAAGACCGCAAGAGTATCATACCTGGCGTGCGGTTTGACTATTCCAGTTCGCTTTCCAAACTACACTGCCCAACCATCACCCTGCGACAAGCCAAGGCTATAATGAATAAGGATAGAGGGGTGACGGTTCAAAGTTATGACAAGCGTGCGGAGATACAGGCGAGTTCGGGGAAGGACTACATCCTCAACTATTATGACAATCCCCAGCGGCTATACCGTCTGGAAGTTCGGCTTCATTATCAGGAGTTGCAGGATTATAGCCGAAAAATCGGGAAGCCGCAGGATGTGAAGATGATTTTTGATCCAGCGTATCTGGAAGGGGCGTTTTATTACCATTTGTCATCTGTGTTGAGGTTTACGCTGGGCCGCCGGAAAATCAGCTGGCCGGAAATAATTGCCAGCAATGGCAGAGTATAGAATAACAACAGACCCTACCAGTGCAGTTCTTTTAAGCCTACTGGATTGAAAGTATTGCAGATGGCCGTGTGAATTTTATAAAGTATTAAAATAATCAGGTTTTGATCCAGCAAAGAATTGAAAAACAGTATCAAGATAACCTAAAAAATCTTGTTGATAGTTCTTTGAAAAAATATTTGTATATTTGCAATGTTGAGCCTTTGGCCCAGCATACATATTAGCGAAAGTGTTTTCGTGTCCTTTGTGGGAAATTCGCAGTTTCATCGACAGAAGGTACGATACCTTTCCTCTCGTGCATGCTTATGTCGTGTCCCTACTTCTTTGGGAGGCACTCCATATATGCCCGAGTGTGGAGTGTATCAGTAGTTTTTCTCTGTCAAGGCCCTGCGAAGCCTCCCACAAGACTAACGAAAGTTGGCTCCACACTTTTGTTATGTTTATCATAATTGGCAAATGGAGCATGCCTCACGAATAACGGTAATGCCTTTTAAAACAAATGAAGCAAGGGACGCATTCCTACAATGGGCTTCCCTATGGAGTGGTAATCCGCAAGAATCACATCCCAATGATATTTCAAGATTCAATGAGTTCGCTCTCGTTTTCTTTAAGAACGAAGACATTCGGTTATTAAATAGGGAAGAATTCGTACAGTATGCCAAACAGTTCATCAAAACCTCTGCAACTCACAACAAAGGGCTTGTGCAGAGGGCTTATGAACGCTTGGTTGTTATAAATGATTTTTTAAGAGATACATCAGGGAAACAACTAATAACCTTTAAAAAATAAGATTATGAAAAAATTGTTAATTGTATTATCCGCTTGTTTCGCTATTTGTTGTACAAGCCCAGTAGAGAAAGGACGGGCTTTACTGTACTCCGTCCCTTATTCACATATACTCTATTATGACGCTCATTGCAACGATTCTAAAGATCCAGTAGCGCTTGCAAAAAGATTAGCAAGTAGAGAAGATGATGATTCAGTTATTGCTTGGTACCGGGAGTCAGGGAAAGTGCCTATTGATGAAGCATTAGAGAATCATTGGGTACGATATGGAATGAAATATGACGATATCGTGACTGTACTAGGCACATCAAGGTATGTCGATATGAGTTATGGAACGGTATATAGAGCAAGGTATGCTATAGGAGACCATTCTTATTTTCTCTATTTTGATAGTTACGGAAGGTTAGAGAGAATAAATGAACAAACGTATTAAACTTTGTGGGTGTTAATCATTTCAATAGTCATAAGTTCCTTTAGGCTATTGAAATGATAAGCCTTTCCTTTCAGTAGGACAAAGCCCTCAACGTCATTTGAATCTTCAAAGAGGCTCTTGATGGAAACATCAAGGGCCTTTGCTATCTTCTCCAAGGTTCCTAAAGTGGGGTTCCCTTTGAGCGACCTGGAGAGGCTGGCTTCCATTATGCCCATCTTTTGGGCAAGGTCGCGACGGGTCCACTTACGTTCGCGGCAGAGATAATCGATGTTGTTGATCAATAATTCCTTTATTTCCATCTTTATTTTTTCTGCAAATATATAAAAATTAACACAAATATCAATTTTTAAGTGTATATGTCCTTGATTTAGGTTAATTTTTGTTTGCATGTTAAATAATTTTTATGTATATTTGTATTGGTGAAACTTAACACTTATATCAATTTATTTGATCAACAAAAGTTATGAAACGGATCAAGGCATGCATTTATGCAAGGGTTAGTACCAAGGGACAGGAGTTTGAGCGTCAGCTGGTAGAACTTCGTCAGTACGCAGAGAATATGGGCTATGAGGTAGTCCAAGAGTTCACGGAGAAGATAAGCGGAGCCAAGAAGGTGGAGGAACGCGAGGCGCTGGTTGGTTTGCTGTCCTACGTTGAGGCTAATCCCGTGGACAAGGTTCTCATCTACGAATGCAGCCGATTGTCCCGCCGGGCCGTGGACTTCCTTTCCGTCATCGAGACTTTGAGTGCCCTGAAGATTAGCGTTTATATCCACCAGAACGGGCTGGAAACACTTCTTCCCAACGGAACGCCCAATCCTATTGCCCAGCTGGTTTTGGGCATTCTGGCGCAGTTTAACTCTATGGAGCGCTCCCTCATCCGCAGTCGCATGGAAAGTGGGTATAACCACTTCCGCAGCATCGGTGGCAAGGTGGGCCGTAAGGAGGGATACCGCAAGAGCAGCCAGCAAATGCTGGAACAATACCAAGCCGAAGTAAAACTACTCCGTAAGGGCCTATCCCTGCGAAACGTGCAAGCCATCACCCATACCAGCATCAATACCCTTCGAAAGATCAAAAGCCTGATGTAAAATAATTTTTGTATACTTGAGATGCCTTCGGGCAATAAGGCCCCTGCGGGGGATTAAAATCAAGTAAAAAAATGTATAAAAAAGAAAATTATGAAGTTTTAAACGAAATTGGTCTTTCAGACCCAGAGGACAAGACAGTAGTCCTCAACTTTATGGAAGAGTTGTTTTCAATAACGCTCGAACACATTAATAATTACGTACAAACCACAACGGAGGACGCGCTATGATAGATTACAGCAAAGTTAGAGAAGGCAGGAACTGCGTTATCTGGACGCGCGTGTCCACCAAGTACCAACAGGAAAATGGCGGTAGCCTCACGACACAGAAAGAGTTATGTGAGGAGTATGCTCAGCGCAATGGCTACCGAATTGCCGATTATTTCGGCGGCAAGCATGAGAGTGCTAAAACGCCCGGCGAAATGGTACAGAAAATGGTGAAGTACGTAAAACGAAACCCACTTGTTAGCACCATTTTGGTATCCGAATTCGACAGGTTCTCTCGCTGCTCCTGGCAGGCAATCAAAATGCTTCAGGATATGCGCGAACTTGGTATCGTTGTTATTGCCACCAAGTACGGACTTGATACCCGAACCAAGGAAGGTATGATGATGGCGCAGAGCACCCTGAGTTTTGCCGAATTGGATAACCAGACACGTACGGATAAGTTCGTCTCCGGGAAGGAGCAGTGCATTCGTGCAGGTTTTTGGGTGCTCAAGGCTCCCATGGGCTATTACAAGGAAGGGAAGAGTCGAAATGTCAAATGCTGCCTCAACAATGACGGTAAACTCATAGCCAAAGCATTCCGCTGGAAATTGCAGGGTGTTTCAGGTGCTGAAATCATAGAACGCCTGCAGGCTCACGGGTTAAGGCTGAGCCGCCAAACGCTGCACAAAGTACTCACAAATCCATTTTACGCCGGAAAAATCAGACACAAGGCAACAGGTGGAGAACTGATTGACGGAAACATTGAGCCGGCAATTTCATATTCGGAATTTCTCAGGGTGCAGGATATCCTTTCCGGCAGGACAGGCAAGTATTCCCAACTAAAACAGAAGCCGGAACTCCCACTTACAAATTTTGTATTTTGCGCCGCTGACGGAGTGGCTTTCACCTCTTATACCAAACACAAGAAATCCAACGGCAGCGTGAAGGATTATGCTTATTACAAATGCAATAAGATAGGCTGCAGAACCAATGTTTCGGCAAAGTGTCTGCACAAGTGCTTTATCAAGAAGCTAGCAGATTATAATATATGTCCTGATTTCACTGCCCGTTTTGAATGTCTTGTCCGCGATTACCTACAGTCCTATTCAAGCCAGGCCCAGCAGGAAAGAGCCACACTGAAAAAGCATATCACTGAGACAGAGTCTGCCATTCAGTCACTGAAAGTACGCTGGGCGCTCAAAGAAATATCTTTTGACGTTTATGAGGCTGGAATGAGCGAACTACAGTCCCGGCTCGACAAATACACGCTGGAAATGGCAAGTTGGAACGAAAAATTATCGAACTCCAACCAAATGATACCCGTAATTCTCGCAATCGCCTCAAACATAAGCAGTTTATGGGAAAGGGGAAGCCTTGAAATTAAGAGAAAAATCCAAAAATTGGTGTTTCCTGAGGGGTTGTATTGGGATAAGGAAAATAGCGATTATCGAACTCCTAAAGTCAACAGATTTTTTGATATAATCAACAGATTTTCAAGCACTTGCGAAAATGAAAAGGGGACAACCCCTGACGGGACTGTCCCCTTGTGCGGGTGAAGGGACTCGAACCCATACGCATTGCTGCACCAGATCCTAAGTCTGGGTTGTCTACCAATTCCAACACACCCGCATGGGAATGCAAAGGTAAGGATTTGTTTTGATTCCGCAAAAATTTCCATGGTTGGGTATCAGGTGTTTACTGGAAATCCTTGGCGCAAAATGGAACGAGGATTTTCAACATTTTGCTGAGTATCAATCACTTACAAATCACCTGTGTGAAATATCGCTTGTGACAACTAAAGTATTGTTAATCAATCTGTTATAGTATAATCCTCGTTCGATTTTTGAACGAGGATTAGTATGTAAGTGGTTGTGGGTTAGGTGGTTAGCGATCACGGGTGAGGGGGCGGCGCCGCCGCACACAACCAGGTGCGGCGGCTGAGTGCACACGGAACCACCGCCTTGCAATACGCAGCAAGGCGGCTAGCGGAAACCCTCTCGGGCTCCATCAAAGGGCCCAAGAGGGTTCCGCTTTCCTTCCGGAAAGTGTACGGAAGGCTATCAAGGTGTCCCGAAGGTCCAGGGTGTGGACCTTCGCGCAAAAAAGTGGCGGGAAAAGTGTACGGAAGGTCCAGGGCGTGGACCTTCGCGCAAAAAAGTGGCGGGAAAAGTGTACGGAAGGTCCAGGGTGTGGACCTTCGCGCAAAAGAGTACCGGGAAAAGTGTACGGAAGGTCCAGGGCGTGGACCTTCGCGCAAAAAAGTGGCGGGAAAAGTGTACGGAAGGTCCAGGGTGTGGACCTTCGCGCAAAAAAGTGGCGGGAAAAGTGTACGGAAGGTCCAGGGTGTGGACCTTCGCGCAAAAAAGTAGCGGGAAAAGTGTACGGAAGGTCCAAGGTGTGGACCTTCGCGCAAGGAGATGCCCGGTCGGAGCCGGGCATGACGGAGCGGTGGTTAAAGCACAGCGTGAGGCCCCGGAGGTACTCCAGACAGGAGTAGGTGTGCTTTAGGCAGGGTGAAAAAGTGTGGTTAAAGCACAGGATATGGTGCGAGAGTAGGGTCTGGATAGAGTAGGTGTGCTTTAGGCAGGGTGAAAAAGTGTGGTTAAAGCACAGGATATGGTGCGAGAGTAGGGTCTGGATAGGGTAGGTGTGCTTTAGCCAGGGTGAAAAAGTGTGGTTAAAGCACGGGGCATGGTGCGAGAGATGGTTTTGGACGGGGTGGGTGTGCTTTAAGCGGGACTGGGGCAAAAAAACAGCTCCGGAGAGGGAGCTGCGGAAGGGCCGAGCAGAGTTGTGCTGCGAAGGGGCTAACAAGCTGTGCTGTGAAGGACGTAACAGGCAGTGCTGCGAAGGGCCTGACAAGCGAAGCTGCGGATGGGACCGAGCGGGCCTGCGGAAGGGTCGATTACGGGAACAGGGAGGTGGGGGCCTCGAAGCGGTAGCGGTAGAACTTGCCAGCTTCCCAGTCGCCGGCGGCTACGTTGAGGACTTTGACGACATCGGCACCGCCATCTACCGCGTAGGTGACCACAAACTGGGTGCGGCGCTGCTCCGGTACGAATACGCGGACAAAAGTAACAGGCGTGGCACCTGCCAGCACGGGCCCGGTGGTTTGGCCCAGCATGGACGTTTTACCGGTCCCGGCCGTGGTGTACTCCGCCGATCCCTGCCAAAGCAGGCCATTGGGGAGACCCGGCGTAAGGGAAGTCCAGCGGCCCTCGGGCACAACCAGCGTGTTGTCCACGGTAAATACACCGGCCAGATTAACAGGCGTAGCGCCCGTCTTGGCTTCAATCTTCTTGACCTCCATGCGTCCGGCGCCCTGGGTGGGCACGACAATCTCCACCTCGATCCCGGCCATGGCATGTTTAAAACTCATGGGGATGGCGTGGGCGCGATCCGTGAGCCCGGTCGCAGCGGCCCATACCAGATCGGTATCCTCCGCCAGCGTATTGGTAAATGTGCAGACAAATCCCCTGGATGGGCTGGTGGCATTCCACACCAGCGAAGCAGGCGGCGTGGCGTACCCGGCATAGGCTACAAAGTCCAGCGAACCGGACAGCGGCCAGTACATGGCATTCCCCGCGGCCGGCTTGTAGTAATAAGGCGCCACGGCATCCCGCGTGAACTTCTCTGCGGTGAAAAGGGTTTGGATAACCCCTTTGGACGGATGGCCTACTGCCGATACAAACATGGGAAGATAATTCCCGCTTATGGCATCCTGCAGGCTGGCTCCGTCAAAAAATGCGCTCTTGGTGGGCATCACCTCCGGCGCGAACGCCACCGCTACGGGCCCCGTCTCCTCAGGGGAGACAGGGTCCGGCAGGGCGGTGCAGGCGGCGAGGAGCAACCCCGCTACCGGCAGTAAAAGATATTTCCCAAAATGGGACATGCAATAACTTAGTTAAGCACAGTGGTTTCGGTGTTGAGATTGGCAGCATCCAGGTAGTCGGAAACAACCTGAGTAGCAATAATCTCGTTCAGGGTGATGTCCAGCTGGTAGATGTACTTCTTGCCCATCTCCCAGTTGCCGCGGGTCAGGTTCACCGTGTACTCCATGGTGTTGGCGCCGATGGTGTAGTTGATGGTGAAGTTGATGCGGGGCTGCTGAGGGATCAGGAGGGAAGAACCAACCTGCACATAGGTGGCGGAAGTAAGAGCTTCACCCAGGTTGTCGTCTGCAGGGTCTGCACCGGGGGCGACAACGTCCTTGGCAGGTGCAGATGCCAGATTCTCCCAATGAGCGTTCAGGACATTCTTGGTATTGTCGATGATGAAGTCGCCTTCCACCTTCAGCTCGGGAATAGTGATGCTGTTGATGATGATCTTATCGGCAGTATTCACCTGAGCCTGGAAAACGAGGAGGGCCTGGGCGTGCTTGAACTCGAAGTTCACGGTCTGGGCGCCGGCGTTGGTAACGGTGGTGGCATCGTTCTTAACGGCATAGAGCAGGTCCACCTGGTTGGCATAGGTGTCCCAGCCAGCGAAAGTGACGATGGAAGCAACGGGATCCGTAATGGCCGGGAAGGTGGCAACGGGTGCTACGCCATGGGCGGCGACGGGCATGGCATAAGCGACAAAGTCCATGATGGCATTGCCGATAGGCCAGTAAAGCTGCGGGTTGGCATGGTACTCGGTGGCGGCGGTAACCGGCGTGGCGGCGGGCAGGAACTCTGCATCCGTGAAGTACGCGGCGGTCTCGAGGACACCATCGGCCTTATACTGGGTGGCCGATACATACATGCCATAGGCATCGCCAAGGTTGACACCCTCCAATTGGGCATCGGCCTTAACTGCACTGCTCACAACGGACTTGAAAGCAATGGGGGTGGGGGACTCAGTGGAGATCACCTGCGTTTTGCCGCAGGATACGAGGGCCAGGACAGCCACACCGAGGATTGCTAAACTCTTTTTCATAATGGTAATAGTTAATCGTTAATTAATAATTATCTGTTTCTAATTCTAAAGCGGTACGGGTATAATCTCCACCTCCCATTCATCCACTTCCTGCGTGAACCCGCCTTCCGTATCCGGAATGCTGATGGGATCGTCAATCTCGATGATGGGGTTGGAAGGATCTTCAATAAGATCGGTGATATCGTAAATGACCTGGAAAGTATGGCCCTGGTAGTCCGTAATGAGGAGGTAGGCGAATACCGGCTCCCCGGGCAGGTGGCCAAAACTATTGAAAATGCTGCTGACAGTGTTTTTCTCGCGGTCCACCAGGCAAGGCGTACTCACGGCGCTCCGGCGGTTCTCCGGATAGCGGCCGTCCCACACATACAGGCCGGGCGTCTGGCCCGTGACGATGAGTTCCACCTTGGCGATGCGCTCAATCTCTTCCACATTATTGAGCCGGAAACTATAAGTCTTTGCCAGCGACTTCAGGTTTGCGTCGATGAGCAGGGGAGCCCCGCTGGCGGAATGGCGCGTAACCACGAAGTTTTCCTGCTTATAAGCAAACAGATGGTCCGGTTCATGGAAAATGTCATAGTCGGTGGCGCCCTTGGTGTTGATGCCGGCCATGCTTACGCGCATACCCGTGGCGCTGGACGTGACGTACGTAGTATTAAGGTAGTCGATACCGGTGATTTGCGAACTTTCCGTGCCCATCCCATAGATAAGGACATGGTAAGTTCCCGGTTCCACCACCACGAAGCCGCCCTCCGCCGGCAGGAATTCTTCCGCTTCCAGCTCCAGCGTTTCCACGTCGTAGAACAACAGGCGCAGGGTAGTGGGCTGCTTGCCTACAATCTTTTCTGCGAACAGCGGATTATCCTGCGGGAACCCTTCCGGAACCTTTACGCCGGATTCCAGCGTAAAGCTCACCTGCACATAGGTGTCCGTAATAGGGTTATGCAGCTTGGCCCGGCAAGCGGACAAGCCTACAAGCACGCATGCGCCCATGACGATATGACGGAACCACGTACTCATTCTTCTTCCTCCGCTTTAGCAGGTTTTTTCTTGACGATATATTTCCAGAAACTGATGGTATCCACCTGCTTGCGCGTAAGGTAGATAGGCACCACCAGCGACACCTGCGCACGCGTGGGACCGAACCATAGGATGCGTTCCCGCACGTTGGCGCGCTTATAAAGGATATTGTCTCCGTAGCAGTCGTACGGCTGGGCCCATGAAATAATGGCACCCACGCCCAGGGAAAACTCCAGGTGTACCCGTCCGTTGAAGATGGGCATGGCCCAGGTATAATCCACACCAACATTCAGGAAAGATCCCTGACGACCGGTGCCGTTTTTCTCGATATCATACAGGCCGAAAGCCGTGTATGCGCCCACTGCATGGCCGATCAGACGGGTGTTCTGCAGCTTGGGCTGCGCGTTGAACCAATACCGCCCTTCCAGGTCGAAAGCCCAGAGCTGGAAGCAGTTTTTCATGTTGCCGAAACGCGGGAACCAGGGCCAGTACATGTCTCCGCCCACGGACCAGTGTTTGTTGATAGGGAATTCCACACCGGCGTTGAGGAACAGGCCGCCCGCCAGGAAGTTCTTTCTGGGGGCCAGTACGATAATCTGCTCCTCCTGGTCCTCGAATTCCCGCATGAAAACCGGCTTCCGCCATACAAAATAGTTTTTCCGGTTGACGGTGGTATCCACATATACGGTATCCACCCGCGGCGCTACTTCGCGGTCCACATACACTACGCGCGTGCGTTCCACAAAAACAGTGTCCTTTTGGACGTTAGGATTGGGATTGAAAAGGGAGTCCAGGGGCTGGTACAACGGCTCGCGGGTTTGGGTGGTGTCCGGCTGCACTTGTGCGTACAGGAAGGCGGCGCTGCACAGCAGTGTCCCTACAAGAAGTGCCTTTAAATGGTTAGCGGATACCATACCCTTTTAATCAACAACCACAAATATAGTAAAAAAATTAGAATAGCAAGTTTTTTCGGTCCAATTTACCCCCCCCGATGGTTCGCGAAAAAAATGGGCCGCCAAATTTGTATGTAAAAAATTTTTTTCCAATATTTGCAGTCACGTTGTTTTATGTAAACCGGTATTTTGCACGTACAGGACAAATATTGGTATGTAGTTGTTGTAGTAGCACTTAACCTACTCTTATTCATGGGGAGGGGGTTTTCTGTATATGCACAGGAGCCTGAAAAAGAGCGCTTTATAGACCGTTTCTCCTTCCGTACAAATGCTGTAGACTGGATGCTCACTATCCCTAACGTGAGCGTCGCGTTCGACTTGTTCCCCGGTGAATTCAACAAAATGGACGTCCTTCTGGGCATCCGCTACAATTGGAATACACGCCATCAGCTTCCTACATATTACGTGTTCAACCTCTTCGACGGCCGCGCGGAATACCGTTACCACTTCCGTTTCCAGCAACTGGAAGCCGGCGAAAAATCCAACTTCTTCTCGCTCAAGCGCAAGAATCCCCGCAGCTGGATTGCCCATTACGTGGGCGGTTACGCAAACGCGGGAACATTCGCCTTCAAGGTGAGCACCAACGGCCACCAGGGTTTCCAGGGTGGCGTGGGCATTAGCTACGGCATCGAAATGCCTCTATATCAGTATAAAAAGGGTGCCATCGACCTGGATATAGGCGCGTCTATAGGCGCCATGTATAGCAACTTCAACCTGTTCACGCTCAACGGAGCCAACACCGCCTATGTAAACAACGGAAAGGGTTGGGCCGTAATCCCCATGCTTTCGGAGGTGCGTGCCACCTTCATCTGGCGCACCCGTTCCGTCCGCGAGAAATACCTCAAGGACGATCCCGAGATTCCACGCTTCCGCGAAGCCATGGCCATTGCCCGTTCCAACTTCGCCTCCGTGGATAAGAGTCATTTTGACGAATCCCGCACCAAAAAGGAGGCTGCTGCCCTTGCCAAGAGCGACTCCCTGTACCGGGCGGCTTTCGTCGTTTGGGTAAACGAGCAAGTGGAATACCAGAAGGGGCAGGTACAGTATAACAATATCACGCCCGATCACGAGGAGCAGGTCAAGAAGGAAATCGACCGGATGGGCCAGAAGGCCATCTCGGAACTGGATAAGGTGATGCGCGCCAAGGCCAACGAGGCCGCCAGCGCCGCCCGTGCCGCCCAGCGTGAGGCGGACAAAGCTGCCGCAGCGAAAGAAAAGGAAGAGAAGGCCGCCGCCAAAGCGGCCGAAAAGGAAGCCGCTGAGAAAGAAAAGGCTGAGAAAGCCGCTGCCAAAGAGGCAGATAAAGGAGTAACAGATAACAAGGCGGACAAGGCTGCAGCCAAGGCGGCAGAAAAAGAAGCTGCCGAGAAAGCAAAAGCAGAAAAAGCTGCTGCAAAGGCCGCTGAAAAGGCTGCCAAGCAGGCAGAAAAAGAAGCCGCGGAAAAAGCCAAGGCCGAAGCAAAAGCGGCAGAAAAGGCTGCCAAAGCCAAAGCAAAGGAAAACAAGACAAATGAATAGGAAAGCGTACATACTGGCCCTGACCATCCTCATCGCAAGCGCCTGCACGGGCGTGAAGGTGGAGGAAACCCCCGCCTCTGTAGTGAATGTCACCTGCACGGCGGACTGGTCCGGCACGGCCTCAGTCCCTTCCTACACCTTCGACTTTGCCGCCGCCCGTACCCTCAAATCCGTACACTATTACCAGGACGGCGTATATACTAACCGCGGGGAGGAAGACTCCTTCCAGATGGAACCCGGTGAATACGAGGCCCTGTTTATGTGCAGCACCCCGCAGGATGCCTATCAGGTGGAGAACAAGGACACCTTTTTGGACGAATCCGAGTCCAGCCTGGGTGTCCTCACCGCCCGCACCCCCAGCATGAGCCACGCCGATTTCGTGCTCAAATTTGCCGAGTGTACCCCCATCCTGGTGGAATACTACGATATCCTTCACCCGGTGGCCCCCTTGTACATCGGCACCGTGCGGCAACAGCTTCAGGCCAACGGAACGGTCCAGAACCTCAGTTTCAAGCCCCGTCCCGTGTTCCAGAAGGTGACCTTCCGCATCACCATCACCCCCGGCGACAATACCATGGAGCCCACCCGCGTGGTGGCCAACCTCACCGGCACTCCGCTGCGCGTCCAGATGCTCAGCGGCAACGTGGATGCCTCGGAATTGGGTCAGACCGCATTTGAACTCACCCATGTGGAAGGCGACGTGTGGGAAGGAACGGTGCAAATCCTGGGCATCAAGGTCTCCGAGGATGCGGAACTGGCCGTCGGCCCCGGCATCATGCGCCTGTACGTGCGCTACGGCACGGTGGTATCGGCCGTAATCAACAAAGTGCTTAACCTGAAGCCCTATCTGGATGCCCAGCCGTTGCTGCGCTACGCAGACGACGGGGAATATTATTCAAGCGTTGCCCCGGAGGCCCGCTTCGTGATAGAAGATCCTCTGTACCTGAAGCCCTCGGGTACGGAGCACGCCGGCGAGGAACCCATCTCGCCCTGGAAGGACCCGGAAGACGGAGACGTGCACGACATCCTGGACGGTTATGACGATGACGAAAATGCGTAACGCCTGGAAGCATATCGCACTTTTATCCATGCTGGCCCTCACGGCCTGCGTGGACGACTCGTACCGTGGCTATGAAATAGACTATGAAGACTATTGGACGCCGCTCACCGTGCAGGTAGCCGTGGGTGATCCGTTCACCGTCCGGGGTACCGGTCCCAAAAACACCATCCAGGACCTCACGGACCAGGATGTCCTGGTATGGGCCTTCAACCGGGAGGAAGGCACGCCCTTCACGGCCACGCGCACGAACACGGATTCCCTGCAGTGCCTCATCGACGGCAAGGCGGCCACGGTGGTGGCGGGCAACTCGCTCACCGTCTGGCGGGAGGGAACGGTTTACTATCCGGCCCGCGACAAAGTGTCGGAGCGCTTCGACTTTTATGCGGCTTATCTGGACGATGCCGAGGTGCTGAACACCCATCGCACGGCAGACAAAGTGCAGCTGGACATCGAGATCGACGGCAGCCAGGATGTAATGACAGCCAAATCGCCGCTGCCGCGTTACAAGGAGGGCGGAGAAATCAAGGACTATGCCTTCAGTTACCTGTCGGCCATGGACAACGACGCCCCCATTTTCACGCTCAACCACCACCTTACGCGGCTGGACCTCTTTATTCGTCCGGGTATCACGTACGGCTTCTCCAACTCCATGACCATCACCGGTGCCAAACTGACCACCCGTACGCAGGGCACCGTAACCGTGGCGGCCAAGGATACGGACAACATGGGCGTGGTGTTCCCGGAGAACGCCCCTTATAAAGAAGTATTGCTGCGCAATGCCGTTGGAGAGGAGTGCGAGCCGCTGCTGCTGGAAACCATCAACACGTACGACCCGGAAACAGGCATCAACCGCTACGTGGATAACCCTTACCTCCTGCAACTGCAAAAAGAAGCCACGCGCCAGCTGGGTGCCAGTTTCTTTGTGGCGCCGGAGAAAAAGTACACGCTTACCCTTACGTTCATGGACCCGGACCCGCGGGACAGCCCTTTCTCCAACACGGTGCGCCTGAACTCCGGAGAGCCTTTCCTGCCGGGAAACCGCTACCAGGTAACCATGACGGTATATGGCTCGTACCAGATAGATATAGACTGCATCCTGGTGCCCTGGGTAAGTGGCGGTTCCATTTGGGTCGATAAAGACCGCCAGGCCGACGAAGAAGACGGCTGGGTGCCACCAAGTTAGCCGTCATGGCCGACCTGATCGGCCATCTCGCCCTGTCATCCCGAGCGTAGTCGAGGGATCTCATACAATAAAACATACATACAACACATAAAACAACAAACAACTTATTTATTAACCTTTTAAAACCAAATGCAATGAAAAAGTATTTCTTGCTTCTTGCAGCCGCTGCCACAGTGCTGGCAGTCTCCTGCTCAAAGGGAAAGAATCAGCCCGCTGATCCTACTCCCAACGTGGTTGATGAGATTGATGACACCACTCCTCAGCCTGTTCTGTTTGGCGTGAACAACGCTGTAGTAAAGAGCTCCATCAGCACCAAGGCTGCTGTGGATGCTTGGGCTGCCACCCTTCCGGATTCCCTGTATGTCCTGGGTCTCCACAACAACGGTACCGATGTGCTCATTGACAATGTGGGTGCTAAAGCTCCTGGCAGCAATCTTGGTCGTGATGCCATCAACGTGTACAATCCTGACGCTACTGTGGCAAATGAACCTTTCTACTATGGAATGGGTGCATCCGATGTGTATAGCTTCTACGGTTACTATGTCGGTGAAGCATACAAATATCAGTATAACACCACCACAAAGAAGTTTGAGGCTATCACAACCCCGGCAGTCCCGAAAAAACCTACGCTTGATCCTGACTATAAGCTGACCGTCCAATTTGACGGTTCCACCGACATCATGCTGGCCAAAACGGACAAGGAAGCCGACTTTGCAGCACGCGCTCCTCAGTATGCCAGCAAGTATGTGACTGCTGATCAGATTTACAGCGCAAAAGCTGCCCGCCGTGGTGTTCACCCGGACCTCATTTTCGAGCATCAGCTTTCTCGTTTCGTATTCTATCTCCAGGCTGCAAATGCTCAGGTTGCTACTCACATCAAGCTCGATTCCCTCACACTGGGTTCCAAGTATGAAGCAACGCTGGATGTAGATGGCAATTCTATTGTATTCCCGGGTGATGCTACCGATACTTTAGACTTTGTGCTGAAAAATGCAGATGGTACAAAGGTTACTAACCAGGCACTTTTGTATGACTCTGGTGCTAACGTGGGTACTCCTGAGGCGGATGACTTTGTTAAAGTAGGTGAAAGCATCATGGTAGCTCCTGGTCAGCAGAATTACTATTTGAAGCTTGGCCTCAAATCTGACCAGATTACAGCTGCTATTCCTGTGACGGAGCAGAAAATCGACCTGTCGGAATTGATTGCCGGCGTTCCTGGTACCTATGCGGCTGAGCCCGGCAAGAAGTACGTTGTGAAGATGATGGTTTACGGACCTGAAGCTGTACAGATTACCGTTACCTTGGCTCCTTGGGATGAGGTTAATATGGCTGAAATCGATCCGGATGACGATGTCACGGACACCCGCGTTGCTGCTGAAATTACAGTGGCTGACGGCACGGCTGCTGCTTTGGCTGCCCTGACCACAGCATCTGCGGACTATCAGATTGTAGCCACCTCTACCAACACCTCAAAGGCGATCACCTATACTTCCGACACCCCGGGTGTTGTCACCGTAAGTGCCACAGGTCTTGTCCATGTCGTAGGCGCTGGTTCTGCTCAAATCACCCTTAGCCAGGCAGAGGGTCTTACCCATAAAGCTGCAACTGATGTTGTGCTTGATGTAACGGTCGCTCATTAATTCCTCAGTCCTGATTGTATTTCTTTCGAATGAAGAAGTATCATTTCATTGCACTGGCCGTTTGCTGCGGATTCCTGTGGGCTTGTCAAAAGGACGGGCCCACAGAGAACCCGTATGCCGATGCGCCCTGGGCAATTGATGAGACGCTTCCCGTTCCCATTCAGGTAACCGCAAATTCGACGGAAACCAAGGCAGATGCCATTGAGTCGTTGGATGGCGTGAATCTGCAAGTGTTGGCGTATGACACATCCCGAGGGGCATCATCCCTTATGTACGGCCAGGAATTCGCTGCTACAAGCAGTGGCGGAAACCTGTCGTTCACAGGCGGAAACTTATATTACCCCTTCGAGGACGCCAGTGCAGAAGAAGACCGCATCAATTATTCATTCTTTGCTTACCATGCCCCTGGGGCAACCGGGACATTTGACGGGACAAACTACATTATCTCATTCCCGTTCAATCCCGCAGATAGCAATAATGACATTCTTGCAGCGGCCGATGCAGCAACAGATTATACACTTCTAGCGACGCATGGCCGGTACACGGTAGGTACAACCTACAGTGGCTTCAATGGCCGCTATGCCCGCGTTACCCGCTTGGATGAGCACCTCCAGTCGCCAGCGCTGAGTTTTACGCACTGTGCGGCCCGCATTATCCTTAATGTAAAGGCCGATCCGGACGATCCTTCGGCTGCTGCCAGCTTTAGTGCAAGCGGCCTGAGACTTCGCCTTACGTCCATCACCATCCCGGGAGCTTACGAGAATGCAAAGTTAAACCTGACGTCAGCACTCTCGAGCACTCCGGTGATGAGCTGGGACGACGAATCCGCTGAGGTTACCAATGGAATCATTTCTATGCCGCTCGCTGCGGCTCCGTGGACCCAACCAACGGCTCTTGGCGCGTGCATGCACACCGACAACAGCCTGTTCATCGTCCCCGGGGATTATCAGATAACTGTAGATTACCAGCGCGCACACTTTGCCTCTGCAGAAGCTGCCGCCGCTGGCACTCCTTCTGATACGGAAATAGATCTTCCATCGATAAACCTCACCAAGCCTACGGGCGGTTACCTTGCCGGATACACATACACATACAATGTGATTGTGCTGTCCGAATCTCAAGTCTCCATCTCGGCCTCCTTAGTCGGATGGGAGAATGGAGATACATTTGATCAGAATTGAGTCTAGAGAACTAGTAAGAAGTATCTCATCAATGACACTACAAACGCATAAGCGCAGTACTTTTATTATGGCAGCGGCTTTGGGCCTGCTCCTGCTGGTGGCTTTCCCCCGGACAGGAGCGGCCCAGCGGCTGGCCGTAAAAGCCAACGTCCTGTCGCTGGCGGCGTTAACCCCGGATGTGGGTATTGAAGTGGTAACCGGCGAGCGCACTTCCGTGGCGCTGTCCGTACTGGGCCATTACAATCCCTACGGCCTCAAGAGCAAGATGCTCACCGTGCAGCCGGAGTTCCGCTTCTGGTTCAACGGGCGTCCGCTTACGCGCGAATATGTCGGGGTGTGTGCCTTTTTCACCACCTACGACATGTCCCTTCCCTCCGGGAAAAAGGAGCAGCCCAACATCTATAAAGGTGACGGCGTTGCCCTGGGTGTTTCCGGCGGGTATGTATTCAATCTGGGAAAGCGTTGGAATTTTGAACTGAGCGGCGGCGCAGGCATCCTGGTGTTCCGCCAAAAACAGTATTTTACCGGCGACAATTACGAGGATTATTTTGTGGGTGAGAACACCGCCCCCAACTCCTGGGGCTACAAACTCTTCCCCGTAAAACTTGCCGCCACGTTTATCTACATCATTAAGTAGATGAGAAAGTTCCTGCATATTGCATTAGTTGCCCTGTTGGCGCTGCTGGCCTTGCCGGTGGCTGCCCAGGACTACTACAATGTGCAGGTGATGGTCCAGAACACCGCCGACGGCGACAAAGCCTTCGACGAGGTCATGGTTTACATCTTTGAGACAGAGGCGGAAGGCCGTCAGGCCGTTCGCCTGTGGGAACAGGCCAAGGCTACCAATAAGGAGACGGGCGTGTTCTACTTCGACCCGGCCCAGGCCAGTTCCATGGCCACCTCACGTGACCTTCGCGGTACCTCCTGGCCGGCTACGCTTCGCGATGTCTCCTCCTCGGGCGCCCTCCTGTTTACCTCTGAACTGGGTGGTTACCCGTACAAACTGGAAATGGTGAAGGGCCGCCGTGAAATGACGGTGAAACTGCACGTCCAGCAGGTGGAAATGCTGGAAGCCGCCACCCTGAAGGCGTCCAAGGGCCCCCGCGCCCCGCTGGTGCCTCCGGTGGACAAGGGCGACACCATCACCGTGAGCAAGCACTACCTCTTCCCGAAGGAACGCATGGGCAAGTCGGATGCCCGCTTCGGCATGCAGAGTTTCCTGATTCCGCCGGGCGAGGGAGCCCATAAGCCCCAGTACCGCGTCGCGGTCATTATGGACGGAACCGACTATCATGAGACGCAGCTCCGCCGCATGGGCTACGTAGGGGAGCGCGACCCCATGTTCGACATCGCAACCCATTCTCCCACCTTGACGGAGAAGACCCGTATGGCTATCCTTACGGACAAGATTGTCAAGGACGGCAAGAACAAAGGCGGCCTGGTGATGGCCAACGTGTGGTTCGAGGACTACAACCAGGTGTACTTTGCCGATACGCTTGAAGTGGAGGACCTCCGCCGCCTGGCCCGCCCCATGCAATTCCTGGATTTCACGCTGGAGGCTTTCCAGTTGGATCCCAAGGACCCGCTGTACGTGAAAGAGCCGCGCGTGGTGAAGATGGACCGCGAATTGGACCTGTCGGTGAATTTCCAGGTAGGTAAAGCCACCATCGACCCCAAGGATACGGCCAGTACGCGCATGCTGAGTGAGCTTCGCAGTATTGTGTACAGCGTTACGCACACCCCGGGCTCCGAGATGCGCGGTTATAAGATTTACGGTAAAGCATCACCGGAAGGTTCCTATGCCAAGAACCTGGCCCTGGCACGGGAACGTATGCAATATATCAAGCGGGAGGTGGACGCGGAGATTTCTCCTGCGGCCCGCACCCACTTTGTGGGACAACCCACCGCAGAGGCGGAAGTGGCCGGCTGGGACGAACTAGCCGACTCGCTGGCCGTAGATTCCACCCTGCTGTCGGAGGCCGCCCAGATCCGCGAGATTGTCCAGCGGTATCCCGGCAACATCGACCAGCAGGGGAGCAAGATGCACCAGCTGCCATTCTACAATACCCTTATCAAGGACAATTTGTCGCGTTTGCGTAAGGTGACCTTCTTCTATAGCCAGAGCGTGTTCCGCGCCATGACTCCGGAAGAGATGTTTGACAAACTGCGCAACGACCCGCTGTTCAAGCAGGGCGGCGCTGCGGAACAGTTCATGCCCTACGAGTTCTGGGTGATGATGCAGCACGTGAAAGACACCACAGAACTGGAAACCATATGCCGCCGTGCCATGGAACAGGACAAGAAGCTCCAGAGCCGTAAGGAATTCCGCTGGCCCCTGCCTGCCAACATGCTTGCGGCATCCTACCTGGCCCGGGAGAAGGTGGATACCTCCATCCTGGCGCCGTACGTCTTTGACGATGAGAAACTGAACCAGCCTTACATGCTGGGTGAAAACCGGGCTATCTTGAATCCGGCACCACTGGTGGCCAACCAGGTGGCCATGATGCTCAAGGCCGAGCATTACACCCGCGCCCTGGAACTGGCCATGCTGTTCAAGGACGAAGCGGATCCCAAACTGCAGCAGCTTTATTCCATAGCACGCTGCAAGGCCGGCTATTACGACTCTTCCACCGAGGAAGGCCGGCAGTATTACGAGCAAGTGCGGGCGACATCGCCCCAAAATGCCATTGTGATGGACATGGCCAACGGGTACATGGTGGAAGTGCCCGACTACCTGGAGCAGATGGACCCTGAAAAACCGGTGACGGACTACCTGCGGGCCCAGTACTACTGCATCCAGTATTTTATGGACGAGAACGACAACACCTTCGGCTCCATGGACGAGAAGGTGCAGAAGGATGCCATCCGTGCGCTGGTGGCATGCTTCCAGAAAGACAAGAAATATATAGAGATTGCCGAATGTGACTGGTACATCTTCAAGGGACTGTATGAGAATGCCCTCAAAGAGTACAATGAGCCGGGTTCCGTATTGCCTCCTGAGGCCGATCCTACGGCGCCGGATCCGCTTGAGACCATGACTGAGGAAGAGAAGATGGATATTATCCGTCGCGGTAACAACGGCGAACTCACAACCGACGAAGAGTGGAACCTGTTTGACCGCCTGTCGGGCCTTTAATGGATGAACATGCGTAAGAGCTTAACATATCTGCTTTTGGGTGCACTGCTGCTGGCAGGGCCGGTGCTGCATGCCCAGACGGACACCACAGCCGTACCTGTCGAGGCCGATACCACCATCCAGGTGCTGGCCGACTCTACCAAGGTGAAATCCGTGGTTTCCAACGTCGACCTCACCGAGTATCAGATGCAGAGCCGGTATCGTCCCGTGAACCAGCCTTTCCACAAGGGCGGGTTTGGGGCCAACATGTCGGTTGTGCTCACGCATAGTTTCTATCACCAGTTTGCCGACGACTACTCCTATGGGGCCTATGTGAACCTGGGTATCGACAAATGGTTCAGCGAATACCATGGCATGCGCATCGCCGTGGGCATGGGCCGCTTCAAGGACAATTATCCCAACCCGGTGATTCCGCTTACCATTGTGGGCGTCCGGGCCTCGTATCTGTTCAACGTTACGGCGTTTGTCGATGGCTACGACCCCAACCGGCTGGTGGAATTTTACCCCATGGCAGGCGCGGGCTTTACCGTGCATCTGGACCCGCAGAACGGGACTTCCACCGGATTGTCGGCCCACCTGGGCGTGGGACTGAACCTGCACATCCTGCCGGGTGTGGACCTGGTGTTAGAACCCATGCTGGAAGTCCAGAAGGATGCTCGTACGCTGTCCCGCATGGATATTTGGCGCAAGTACCTGTTAGCGCCGCAGGTGGCTACGGGTATTCGTGTGGCGATGGATAAGCACCATTATGGCAGCGACCCCGGCAAGAACTGGTATGTTCAGCTCGCGGGTGGTGTCCAGCTGCAGAATTCCGATATTGAATGGACGAGCATGTCCAGTATTGTCAAGGCGTTAGGGCCGTACGGGGTGCTGTCTGTCGGACGCGAATACAGCAGCGTCTTTGGCTTGCGCCTGAGCGGTGGCTTCGGCTACCATTATTGGAAAGAAATCAAGGAAGGGGATACCGACGTTAGCGGTTCGCCGCTGCAGCCGGCCCGTTTCCGTTCCTCCTACGGACTGCTTCGTCTGGAGGGAACGATGAGCCTGATCAACCTGTTTAAGCACTCGTATGACCATGGCTTCAACCTGCTGTTTACTTTGGGTCCGGAAGTGGGCTTCATGCTGAAAAAGGACCCGTATAGAGAGGACATCAAGACGTTGTACAGCGGTCTTACCATGTCCCTGCAGCCGCGGGTGCGGATTGTCCGTTCCGTGAGCATTTTTATGGAACCGCGCGTGAGCATCGTGCCGTATTCGGCCTATGCCTGGAAGCACGACCGGCCTATGAACAAGAATTACTACGACGCGGTGCTTAGTGTGTCGCTGGGTGTGGAATACAAGTTTGGAAAATAAAAAATTATACGCTATATGAAATTGTTTAGAAATCTGATGCTCTTGGCCGCCGGCACGCTGGTAGTGGCTTCCTGCCTGCGCCAGAACACTTGGAATCCGTACTCCGATCCGGATGATTTGGGAGAAGGGGTGCCTGTTCCCGTGCAGTTGTACAGCAGCCAGCCTTATTCTACCGTGAAAGTGAAAGGCCAGGGTGCCCTGCAAAACTGGGATGGCAACCAGCGAATCTATGTCTATGCTATTGCGCGTAAGGGCTTGAACGCTGCTGCTGACCAGGGTAAACCACTGGATTTTGCGAAGGGCATTCTCATCAATAATGTGAAGGCCTACCATAATCCTGTGGCGAGTTCTGAAGACAAGCAGGCGATTGAACTCTATTACAGGGAGGATACCACGCCCATGGAACTCTTCTACTATGACGAAGATCGCCGCTACGAGTTCTTTGGCTATTATGTGGACGAGGACACTACCGCCACAGTTAGTAAGCCTGAGCCAGTGATGTTGGCGGATTCCAGCGCCATTACGCTGCCTGTTACCATTGACGGCTCGCAGGACCTCATGCTGGCCTATGCCCACAAGGAGGATGACAACAGGACGGTAGGTATCAATGTTAACCGTATGTATAGCGCCTACAGTGCCCGTAAGGGAATCCGTCCCAACTTGCAGTTCGCCCACCAGCTGGCGCGCTTTGACGTGCACGTGCAAAGCGGCGACCCCACGGAACTGGCTGCTAAACTAACCCTGGCCAAGGTCACGGTGGAGAGCCACAATAAAGGTACGCTCTATATCGCCAACAAGGATCATTATACAAATCCGCCGTACTTAAAGGTGGATGAGTCCACTTCTAAGCCTCTGGATATATGGCGTGTCAAGAATGACACTCTATGTCCGCTGGATACGACCCATCACTTTAAGCTGGTACAGGGCACAGGTGACGATATGATAACTCCGCGTCTGGAAGCCGGAAAGGTAATGGTTATGCCGGGGCAGCAAAAGTACACGCTGTACATCGGTATGCTGCAGGAGGGTTATGAAGGCGGTAAAAAAATGGTGGAATATACTACCGATATCGATTTTTCCCATGTGGTGGCTGCGGCAGGTCTGGAAGCCGACACAGAAGCTGTCGCCGGTCATAAGTATGATATTGATGTCATTGTCTATGGCCTGCAGGGCGTGAATGTACTGGTTAGCATGTCTGAATGGCAGACGGCCGGCGAATTTATCATTGACCGCGACCGCGAGGTGGAAATCAATATTCCTGCCGATAATCTCGTACTGGACTTCACTACTTTAGGTGCGTCCAAAGCCATCGGAGCTACAGCCTTCCCGACCGTCAATTTGAAATACGAAGGGTATAATACGGATGTGATTGAGGTGGACGAAAGCGGTACGGTTACGTCGAAGGGCTGGGGGACCACTTACATATTTGTCAATGCTCCTGCTTCCGGGGATTATATGGCATCGACCCGCATTGTAACGGTAGTAGTGTTGCCGAATAATAACCTCACAGTGGAGCCGGTTCCTACGCTGCATGTGGGTCAAACGTGTCCTTTGGATGTGACGCAGGGTGATCCTAGCTATCATGCGCCCCTGACATTCACGGTTGAGAATGAGTCCATTGCAACCATTGATGCACAAGGAATCATTACTGCCAAGGCGGCGGGGACTACCAAAATCGATATTAACGCCGCTGCAGTGAAGGATAAGTGCCGTGCGGCAAAAGGGGAAGTCATGGTAACTGTTGAATGATAATAACTTTTGAATAATAGTAATAAAAAATGTATATTTGCATCATGAGAAAGTATTATGTTATTGCAGCTGCGGCACTGGTTGTGCTCACTGCTTGCCAGAAGAAAGGGAATGAGGCGCAAGAAGCAAAACCTACTGTTCCTGAGTGGCTTACAGATGAGTCCCTCCCGGTCCCGATTCAGTTCAGTGGACAGAGTATAGATACCAAAGGTACGGCGATTGACGCAGCTACTTTTGGAGGAGCGGATTTCCGTTATGCTGTGTTGGGTGTCAATAAATCTTCTGGAGCCATCATGGACGGCTTTGGGGGTGGTGTACTTGCCAAGAATGTCGCAGGTTCGGGTGAGTTATCAGCCGCTACCTTAATGACGGATTTTGTTGACGGCCCTCGTTATTACCCGTATATGTATAGCCAGGGACAGTTCAATTTCTATGGCTACCGAACCGATGATGCCATCGACTCTGGAACTCTTCCTCCCCTTACTGGAACCTCGGTTAATGGTATTGCCATCGGCCAAACCGATATTCTCTATGCTGCCGCCGTGGCAGATCCCGCCAAGGAGGCAGACGCTAAAGCTGCGTATAATTCAGCACGTGGCGGAAGCGGTAATGCTGACGGCTTTAGTGCAAAATACATCCGTGGCGCAAGATTGGCCACTTCTACCAGCGCTGAGTTTATCGAATTCTTACCCACCTTTACCTTTGAGCACAAAACCAGCCAGTTCATCTTCCATGTCAAAACGGTGGATGACGATGCTACTACTAGTCTTACAAATGCTGGCGTAACGATAGAGAGCATTACAATTGGCAATGTTAAAACTATGGCAAATCTGAACCTTGTGACTGGCGTGCTCGCGGGCACTGGATCCAATGGCGAAGTAGAAGTGACTGCACCGTCATCTTTCACCTTCTCACAGACCGGCGCTCTTTGGGGAGAACCCATCTTCCTCCTGCCTACCACTAGTTCCATCGATTTTACCATGGTTTTGAATCTGCCGAATCAACTTACCGGCACAGTGACGGATACCCTCTCCGCTCCCGATGCAAACGGATTTGAGGCAGGCAAGGCTTACAAGTTCACGGTGATCCTTCAGGGTATCGAAGAAGTCAAAATTGTCGCTGAACTTACTCCTTGGGGAGCTGCCATCGAAGCCGGCGACATCGAATTCGACTAATCCCTGTTTTCTCATAACCCATCGGGTGACCCCTCCGGGCCACCCGATGTTGTTTTTACCACCCGGAGCCCCGGTTGCCCTGTTTGTTTTACCCCAAACCGGTGACAACTAACCGCATGACTCACAGTTACTTACGCACTAATCCTCGTTCAATTTTCGAACGAGGATTATATGGTAACAGACTGTGTGCCAATGAGTTAGCGATCAGCGCTGAAAAGCGAAAGTTTTTCACTATCTTTGAACCATGAAAAGGATTCTTGTACTACTGCTTGTTTTGTTACCGCAGGTCGTGCTTGCGAAGTCCAAGGCGGAGACCTCACAATATACCAAACTTCTCAAAAAGCCCAACGTGAAGGCGGCGGAGAAGTTCCTGGCCAAATTTCCGGAATCTACCTACGCGCCCAAGGTGCTCAGAATCAGGGACTCGCTCCTTTTCTTTGCGCTCAATCCCCAGGATGCCAAAGGCGTAAAAGCCTTTGTACAAACCTATCCGGATTCTCCTTTCCGTGAGCAGGCGGAGGCCCGTATCCGTGAGCACAATACCTCACCACTAACTCACGAAGAGGCGTTAAAAAGGGCAGGGAAGTGCCTGGACGCCGTGGGCTGGCGGACGGATAATGTGGACTACATCCTGGCCCTGGACGAGGGCCTGGAGCTCCGCATCCTGGAAAAAGACGGCACGCTCTTCGCCGGACGCACCCTGGTCAATTACACCCTCTCGGACCAGCCTTTCACCGACTTAACCGCGCCGATAGAAATAGTAGCCCCCACCGGCGGGCGCAACTACCTGTATTTCACTTACAAAAACGGCCCGGGCGAATATGTGGAAGCCCTTTACTCGCCGGAGCAAGATATTCTGAATCAGGCGCTTTTCTACGGAACGGTCCTCCCGGACGGCCGCATCGAGGGCCAGAGCCCGGAAGCCATGGAAGGCCTCACCCTAACGGCAGAAGTGGCCTGGCTGGTCAACAGGCTCAAGACCAATCCTATGCTGGTCCAGCTCTCCAAGGCCGATTATCTCACGGACACCTCCATCAAGTGGTGGCAGGAACGCAACCCCAAAGCCCTTACGGCGCAGCAGGCCAAACTGGCCTTCGGCAAACTGGACAAGGAATCCTCGCTGGTAGAAGCCTTCCAAAAAGCTCCAAAGGAAAAAGGGAAGAGCTACAACGTAGCCAAAGTAACCCTACGTAACCACGTAAGCGTTATCGCCCAGTCCAAATCGTCCGGAGAATACCTCCTCATCTGGGCGGAACCCGTCACCAAAGGGAAAGAACTCCGCACCTACTACTTTGAGAACGACGGAACCACCCTGGACCTCGTTTTTTACCAGGGAAAGAGTATGTTCAAACTGAAAATTTCGCTGGCCACCCAGGCTATGCGCCGATACTAAGCCTTAGCAAACTCCAGGCAGGCCCAGTCTTCGCGCTCCGACAAACCCTGGAACCGCAGCCCCAGCCCCTCCGCCGCCTCACGGATAGCGGGGACATCGGCCATATAGAACCCGCTCAAAAGCAGCCGGCCGCCCCGCCGCAGCGAACGCACATAAGTGGGCAGGTCTTCCAAAATAATATTCCGATGAATATTGGCCAGCAGGACATCGTACGTGCCCATCTGGAGGAGGGAAGCGTCCCCGCAAGCCGTCTCTACGCGCGACCCCACGCGGTTCCAATGTGCGTTCCCCCAGGCGCTCTGCGCAGCAACCAAGTCGATATCCACCGCAAACACCTTTCGCGCACCCATTTTAGCCGCCAGGATGGCCAACACGGCCGTTCCGCAGCCCATATCCACCACCGAATGCCCGCGAATCGCGCTCTCCAGCCCCAGCATGCGCTGCATCATCATGAACGTGGTGTTATGATACCCGGTGCCAAACGCCATTTGCGGGTCGATCCAAATGTTAAACCGCGTCCGGGGCACGTCCTTATTAAACTTAGCCTTAATGGTCACCTTGCCATCCACCACGATAGGCTTGAACTCCTGCTCCCACGCCTGGTTCCAGTTGCGCCCCTGCACGGGCACGGCCTTGAACTCCACGGCGGCCGGGTAGCCACTCAGAATTACCTTAACGTCCGAGGGTCGATACTCCGAAGTTTGGATATAACACTTCAGGAAAGGTTCCTCCGTGACGAAGGAATCGAACGGCAGTTCAGACAGTTCCGCCGTAAGGATTTCCGCCATTTCTTCGGTGAAGGGGTTCAGGCGGACGGACACTTCCAAATAATCGAATGTATTCATTGGACCAGTTCTAAAACTTCTTGTTTAAGGGCTTCGCGGCGGGTGGCAACGCGCTCCGTCACCTGCTGCTGCATGGTGGCCAGGTCGTTGACCTGCTGCTCCAGGACCTGCTGGGGAATCTCCTCCTCCGTGGCTTTGGCCTCGGAAACCTCCGCAGGCGCCTGCCCGGTAGGAGCCTCCGCCGTCCAATACTGCCCGGTACGGTTCTCCTCCAGGGCCTTCTCTACACCCAGCTCAAAGATATTGTGGATGGCCGCCACCAGGCTGTACTGCGCATTATCCAGCTGCTTGGTATACACCGGTACGTTGGCATTGCGGTAGAGAGCCTTGCCCAGCCCGTAATGGATATGGTCGAAGTCCGGTCCCCAGGCATTGAGCCCAAACTTCACCAGCAGCGGCGAGCGAATCACCGAAATATGGTAACTGAACGCATTGTCCAACTGCTGCGTTCCACTGGCCGCCAGTTGGTACCGGTCGATGTCCAGCACAAACGGGAACACCTCCAGCACATTGTTCTGCACAATACCCGTCACGGCCATATTGTCGATATGCGCCTTCTTCTTGTCCTTGAACATCAGGAGTTTAGCAATCTTGGTGAACTCCTTGCTGTCCTTCAGCGAAAGATCCTTGCCGGAAATACGCATCACCCCGTCCACGGACGGTTTCACCAGGTTCATGAGCGTGTCGATGTCGGTGGTAGCCGCCAACTCGCAGTCCAGGTCTCCGGCAAAGGAAGTAAGCATCGGCATAATAGTATCCACGGCCGGGAACAGCGTAATCACCTTTTCCGCCGTGATATCCACCAGGTTCAGGTCGAAGCCGGCCTTGATATCCTTCTTGGAACGGGTGGTATAGAAGCCCTCGAAGTAAATATCGCCCATGTTGGAAGCCGCCACGGCATTGGTCACCTGCAGCGTCCGTTGGCGCATGGCCACATCCATCGCCGCCCAACTCACCAGCAGGCTATCGTATTTGATCCCTGTCGATTCCAGCGTAAAGTCCACCTCCAGGTTCCCCGGAATGACGATGAGTTTGCTACCGGCACTGTCCGGTAGCGCCGCCGTATCGACACTCTGCTCGATGGCCTCGTCCGAGAGGTCCGCCGCCGGCTTGTAGGTGGTGGAATAGGCGTACGCGCGCATCAACTCGTTGGCGTCGATGTACTGGCTCTGGACATCGGCCTTCAATTTGAACCGGCTGCGACCCCTGCTGCTGATGAGCGCCCGCCTCAGGCCGGTGAGCCGTGCCTGCGCACTGATGTCCGAAGCCCCCGCCTGCACGGTGATGTTCTTGAGGTCCAGCGTATCGTTGTCGAACGAGCCCTGAACAGCGCTCACCCGCGTCCTAAGCGGGAACGCCGGCATAAAGATACGACCGCCTTCCATCGCCAGATTTCCGTCGATGTCCCAGTCGCGTACGTAGTTGCGGATGCCTTCGCCCAGGTTGATGCGGATGTCCGAAGCTGCAAAATCATCGGCCTTGATGGGTCCGCCGGGCATTCTCCTGCGACGCGTGCTATCCCGCTGGAACACCCTGCGCTGGTGTTTTTGCGCGCCGATGTCGAACTTTACGTCACGCAGGGCGTACATGTTCTCGCCCAGTCGGGCCCGCAGGCGGCCGCTCTTGGAGTTGAGCTGCAGGCGAGGGGATGGACGCGTTTCCGAGGCCGGCGTTACGCGGAAGGTTTCCACATTGTCTTTCAGGCCGATACTCATGCCCTCGGCGTCCCGCACGCGCAGGTTACGCACCTTTACCAAGCCCATGAGCGGGGTAAGCTCCTTGCCGCCTTTCAGGATGTCGGCCGAGTTCTGCATCAGGACGGTGAGCCCGCCGCCGCGGATGAACATTTTTTCACCCATGGTGGCGTCCAGCGTATCGGCATTGACCTTTAAAGCCAGCACCCGCGCACCCTGACGGATGTTTTTGTCGATTTTGTTGGCCTTGGTGGCCAGGTTTACTTCCAGGTGCGGCAGCTGGGCCTGGATGGTGTCCATCTGCACGCTGAGGTCCGTTGCCGTAAGGTCCGCGTTGATATCCGCCGCGCCGATATGCACCATGTCCAGCTGCGAGAGGCGGGCTTTGGCGCTGAGCGTGGCGTTGATGCTGCCGCTGGCGTCGATGCCTTCCGTAAAGGCCTGTGCCAGCGAATCTGCCCGGGCGCGGATGCGGCCGTTGACGGCCAGTGCAGGGTCTTTGCCCAGCAGGTCCTGCGCGCTGCCTTTCAGGTTGAGGTGGGCGCCGTAGATATCGACAATCAGTTTATTTAAAGTGGCGTTGACCAGCGGTACCTGCCCGTTGCCGTAGGTGCCCTTTGCAATGGCGTCCAGGCTGAGTACAGCGTTGGTTTTCAGGTTCTTAAGAACGGGGAAGTTGTTCTCGTATTCGCGAAGGGTGCGGCCCAGCGGGAAGTCGGTGGTGCTGGCGGTGAGGTCCACGTCCAGGTTGCCGTTGGCGCGGTGCCACACCTCTCCTTTGGCCTGCAGTTCCAGGGCCGATACAGCCAGGTTCAGTTCATGGATGATGGCGCCGATTTCCTCGGGCGCAGGTTGCTCCACCGTGGCGTCCGCATCCAGGTGGATGGGTACTTTGAGGCGGCCGAAGTTCTCCGTTCGCAGGTGCGTGCGGGCGTCTACTTCCAACTGTACGCGGCTGTCCTTGGCATTAACGCGCAGGCGCTCCAGGGCCAGGGCGACGGTATCGGCCTTCATGCGTCCGGACACAAAGAGCGAGTCAATGGCCAGTTGAGCCTGTGCGCGTTTGATATCCTCGGTTTCCAGATCGCCGTCCAGGCTCATGCGGCGCATGGTGAACAGGCCGTGGAGTGTATCGACAGGATTGGTAAAAACAATGAACGGACGGTCTGTAAGGTGGATTTCCCGCAACTTGATGGAGGGGAGGGGCTTGGCTTCCTTGCTTGTGGTGTCGGGCGTTTCTTCTTCGGATGAGCCCTTGCCGATGGGCAGGATGTCCCAGTTGGCCGCCGTGGAGTCATAATAGTGGGCAAAAATACGCGGCCGGGTAAGCGTGAGGCTATGAACATGATAAGTTCCGCCCATCAGCGCCATGTAGTTCAGCTCCACATCCAAATGCCGGAAACTTACCAGCGTATCCTGTCCGTCTTTCACCCATTCCTTCTGCTCCCGTTGGTTGCCCGCGCGCATGAGGCTGAAACGGCGGCTGCGCTCCGTGTACAGGCTGTCATAGCGGGCATAACGAGTGTGCGGATAGGTGATGGAAAAGTCCGTGGCCTCCAGATGCAGATAGGGGAAACTCTTGATAACGTGAGCTTTAACCTCGCTGAAGTTCACCGTTCCCTCCACATATTCCGCCGCCACCCGGTTCACAATGCTTGTGAGCACCTTGGGCCGCATAATCACCTGCAACGTAACCAGCACCAGCAGGATCAGTCCCACCACAATGCCTATTGTCCAAAGCACCACATTCCGTATGACCTTTCCTGTTTTCATTCTCACAAAGTTAATCATTCTCTCGGAACTGAACAACCCTTTTTCCTCCCCATTTTGCTAAAGAAAATTTGCAGAAAAAGGGACAAATCGTTAATTTTGTGGGCTTTTTAGAATTTTAAGTTAAAATTAAATACCAATTTTATGGCAACAACTGCTGATCTGAAGAACGGAATGTACATCATGTTCAACGGCAAACCCTGCGCTGTTGTGTACTTCCAGCATGTGAAACCCGGTAAAGGCCCTGCCTTCGTAAAAACCAAACTCCGCAACCTGGAAAACGGCCGTATCCTGGAGAACACCTTCACCGCCGGTGTCAAACTGGACACCATCTCCGTGGAGCGTCGTCCTTACCAGTTCCTCTATGACGATGGTGAGGTTTTCAACTTCATGCATGAGGAAACCTACGAGCAAATCACCCTCCCTCACGATGTAGTGGACAACTCCGACCTCATGAAAGAAGGCCAGCACGTGGAAATGATGTTCATGACGGAGCCGGAGGAGCGTTGCCTCACCTGCGAGCTTCCCACCTACGTAACCCTGGAGGTTACCTACAGCGAGCCCGCCGTCAAGGGCAACACCGCTTCCACCAGCGCCCTCAAGGAAGTCACCCTGGAGACCGGTGCCAAAATCATGGTTCCGCTGTTCATCGAGACTGGTGAAATCATCACCGTGAACACCACCGACCGTTCCTACGGCCAGCGCGTTAAATAATTGGCCACCTCTTCCAACAGCCATTTAGGCGTAGAGGTAGCGCCACAGATTCCAACCCGGTCCTGGTCTTTGATCCAGGCCGGGTTTATTTCTTCCGTACCGCCAATCACATAGGTGCGGGGATTTACGCTGTGGCACAAGTCGCTGAGTACCTTCCCGTTGGACGAGGAACGTCCGCTCACGAAAAGGATGACGTCGTGCTCGCGGGCAAAGGCAAGCAGTCTTTCGTGCCGATTGGCCACCTGTGCGCAAATGGTATCGTGTACAACAAGCTTCGCCCCCCGGTCCCGCAGCAACTGGCAGATAGCCGCATACTCGGAAGGGCTCTTGGTGGTCTGGGAGAAAATGGCCATGGGCTGCGAAAAATCCAAGTGGGGGAGTGCCTGCAGGAGCATCTCTTCGTTTTCCACCACCAAGGCATCTCCGCCTACCTGGCCCAGCAGGCCCAGCACTTCCGCATGACCCACCCGGCCAAAGATAATGATCTGACCATGAACCCCTTTTGCATGGAGGGAAGCATAAGCCTCGCGGATGTGCTTCTGCAACTGCAGCACCACCGGGCAGGAACAGTCAATCACCTCCAGTTGGCGCTTGGCGGCTTCCTGGTAAGTGCCAGGCGGCTCTCCATGCGCCCGAATGAGCACCGTGCCCCCTTCCGGGACCTCGGACAGGCTGTTCACGGTAATAAGCCCGCGCTGCTTCAGGCGGGAAAGTTCCGCTTCGTTATGGACGATATCGCCCAGCGAATACATTTGAGAATGGGTGCTCAGGTATTCCTCGGCCCTGGTGATGGCCCGGATAACCCCACCGCAGAAACCGGATCCGGGATCTATCTCTACGCTTACCATGACAGTCCGGGGCTTTCCAACAGGCAGAATTTCCCTTGCAGGAGGCCCAGCATCCAGACCAGTTCCTCGTGCAGCGTCATGTGCGTATTGTCCAGCACAAAGGCATCCTCGGCCTGGCGAAGGGGAGACGTCTCCCGGTGCGTATCCCGGTAATCGCGCTCATCCAGATCGGTCCGAACCGCCTCCAGCGTCACGTTTTCTCCCTTGGCAAGCAGTTCCTCATAGCGCCGCCGTGCCCGCTCGGCAGGTTCCGCCGTCATGAAAATCTTCACCTGGGCATTGGGAAAAACCGTAGTGCCGATATCGCGCCCGTCCATGATGACGCGCCCGCCGGCGGCAAACGCATGGAGTTTATCGTCCACGAAGTTGCGTACAAACGGCAGGGCACTCACGGGGCTGGCATATTTGGAAACGCCCAGCGTACGGATTTCCGACTCGATGCAGCGGTCGCCAAGGTAAAGCTTGGTGGCATCCTCCGTGCGGCGGAAATGCAGGTCCAGTGACGGCAGCAGCGCCTTAAGGCCAGCCTCGTCAAAACTGGCATCCTCGTGGGCCAACCCCGCCTCCATGGCGCAAAGGGCCACCCCGCGGTACATGGCACCGCTGTCCAGATACAGGAACGCGAACTCCTTGGCCACCATTTTGGCAAAGGTACTTTTGCCTGTCGATGAATAACCGTCTACGGCAATGATGATATCGGGAATACTCATATTACATAGTCGTTTACGTCTTGCGCAGTCACCGGCGAGCCGCCCAGGATAAGGAGGCGTTCCACCACGTTGCGCAGTTCACGGATGTTGCCGGGCCAGGAGCGCTCGGTGAGCATTTTCACGGCCTCCGGCGAAAACTCCCGCACGGGTTTGCCGCTCTCGGCGCAGATGCGCTCGGAGAAGTGGCTTATAAGCAGCGGAATATCCTCCTTGCGCTGGTCCAGGGCCGGCACTTTAAGGACGATGACACTGAGCCGATGGTACAGGTCCTCGCGGAAATTGCCCTTCTGGATTTCCTCCTGCAGGTTTTTGTTGGTGGCGGCAATCACGCGCACGTCCACCGTAATCTCCTTGTCGCCGCCCACCGGGGTGAGTTTACGCTCCTGCAGCACGCGCAGCACCTTGGCCTGGGCCGGCAGGGACATATCGCCAATCTCGTCCAGGAAAATGGTGCCACCGTCCGCTTGCTCGAATTTGCCCTTATGGTCTTTGATGGCCGATGTAAAGGACCCCTTCTTGTGCCCGAACAGTTCACTGTCGATGAGTTCCGGCGGGATGGCGGCGCAGTTCACTTCCACGAAAGGCATCATGGAGCGCTCGCTGAGCTGGTAGATGCTCTGGGCCACCAACTCCTTACCGGAACCGTTGGGGCCGGTGATGAGCACGCCCGCCTGGGTAGGGGCCACCTTGCCGATCATCTCCCGCAGATGTTCGATCGGGGCCGATGCACCGATCATCTCGCGGCCGTAAATCTTCTTTTTCAGGATTTTGGTCTGGGTGACCAGGTTGGCTTTGTCGGTGGCGTTTTTAAGCGTAATCAGGATGCGGTTCAGGTCCAGCGGCTTCACAATGAAATCGAAGGCGCCCTTCTTGATGCAGTCCACCGCCGTGGAAATATCGGCATGGCCGGAAATCATGATAACAGGCGTTTCTACGCCGTCCTCGATGAGTTTCACCAGCATCTCCGTTCCGTCCATCTCCGGCATCTTGATGTCGCAGAAGATGGCGTCGTACTTTTCTTTCTCTGCCTTCTCCAGGCCCTCCTTACCGTTCTCCGCCGATTCTACCTGGTAATTCTCCATTTCCAGGATTTCTTTCAGCGAATAGCGGATGGCTCTTTCGTCGTCTACAATCAGAACTTTCATCGTCTAAGTATCTTTCTACAAATATACCGAATTTTTTCAAACTATGCCTTGGGATATTTCACCGTGAAGCAGGCGCCGCCCAGGTTGAAGGACTTGCTATAGGAGATGGAACCGCCGCAGTGGTCCACGATCCGTCGGCAAATGGCCAGTCCCAGGCCGCTGCCGCTGGTTTTGGTGGTGAAGTCCGGCGTGAAAATCTTGTCCTGGTTGGCGGCATCCACGCCCGGGCCGTTGTCCTCTACCACAATGTCGTAGAAGCCGTCTTCCACGGCATTCCGCAGGGACACCACCAGCCGTTTTTCGCCCTCGTTTTCGTCGATGGCCTGAATGGCGTTGGTGAGCAGGTTCACCACCACGCGGGTGAGCTGCGGACGCGGTGCCATCACAATGGCATCGGAGAGGCCGAAATAGTCCAGCTTGATATCGTCCCGGGAATCGAACAGGTCCACTTCCTGCCGGATGAGCGCATCCAGGTCCAGCCGCTCCGCCTTTTGGTCGTACATCTTGGCGAAGGTGGAGAACTGGTCTGCGGAATCGGCCAGCAAATCTACGTGATACAGAACCGTTTGCGCCACTTCGTCGAAGCGCTCCTGCCAGACCGGGTTGCCGGTGGCTTTCATGCGGATAAGCATCTGGAGCTGCAGTTTGATGGGCGTGAGCGGGTTCTTGAGGTCGTGCGCCACGCGGCGGGCCATGTCTGTCCAGGCTTTGTCGCGTTCCACCTGTGCCAGGCGGCGGGAACTTTCTCCCAGATCCCGCACCATGCGGTTATAGGCCTGCACCAGCGGCGTGATTTCATCGTCCTGCTGGTATTCCAGCGGCTCCAGGTGGTCCACGTCTGTTACGGTCATCTTCCGGCGCAACTCAGCAATAGGCCGGAACATGCGGCTCACCACCTCAAAGGTGATAAAGCGGGAAATGAGCAGGAGCAGCAGGAAAATGGTAATGACCGTGAAGATATGCAGGATGGCCTCTGTCTCCAGGTCGTGGGTAATGTCGGTGAAGGGGGACGATACGATGGCCACCAAGCGCCCGTTGCTATTCATCACAGGGGCGTACAGGGCATAATAACTGCGCCGGGCCGCCCGTTCCCGGTGCATGTAGAAACGCTTGTGGGCGTACATGATTTCCATGTAAGCGGCATCGTCCAGCCGGTGTCCCAGAATCATGCGGTCGTACACCTCCGGCGTGGTGCTCATGACCACGCGGCCGGACAGGTCGAAGAGCGAAATGTCGCATTTGAGGTTGTTGCCCACGCCTTCCACCGCCGCCAGGATGGCCGTCGTGCGCACTTCTTCCGGGTCCTCCACCTGCCGCAGGCGCTCCTGCAGCATGCTCTGCAGGGAGTTGATGCGCGCCGTCATGATGCTTTCCATATCGGCGTAGTTGCGCTTGTACACAAACCAGACGGAGAAGCCGGCCATGGCCACCAGCGTAATCAGGAGCGAAATATACATCACCAGGCTGATACGCGTCTGGTAGTAGCGCCGTTCTCCGCTGCCGCGACTCCGCCAGGTGAGCAGGGACAGCAGCAGGAAGGCCAGGATGGCGAAGAGGAAGCCCTCCACCACATAATACAGCCATTCGGTGCGGGGACGGGAGAGAACGATGACCTCACCATCCGACACGTTGTGCACGAAGTGGCACCAGCCTTCCAGGTCGAAATGTGTTATATGCTTGTCCGTGAGTTCCTTAAGCCGGTCTGAGTAAACGGTAGGGTAGGGATACAGGCCCTTGTACTGCACCAGACGGCCCTCGGCGTATTTGGCCCAGGAATAGACCGGCGGGAGCGATACGCGTCCCGGATCCGAGATGCCCAGCAGACTCAGATAACCACGGTCCTCGCGGTTGTGCTTGGATTCCACCGTCACCAGCACCGAATGCGCCCCATTGTCCTGAACATAATAGGTGAACAGGCCGGTATAGGAGGTTCGGCCACTGCCGATGGTGCTGTAAAAGAAATGCGAATTCTCGCCCAGACGTACGCCGCTGCGGATGCGGTCCTGGAACAGGGCGGTGGCGCTGACGTCGTCCGGAAGGAGCACCGTAATGTCGTAGTCCTGCGAAATCCGGCTCATGTAGGCGCTCACCAATCGGCCCCGGATAATGCCTGCACTGCTTTCAATGACCGACAGCGCCCCGATCATGGGGTCCGAGGCAATGGCATTTTCCACGCTCCGCAGCTGGATTTCCAGGGCGATGTCGCGGTCCATGGCCAGGCGGTTGGCCCAGACGTCTATGCGTCGCTGCTCTTTCTGGAAGCCCAGCCAGGACGATGCCACTACGAAGTAAATGCCTACTGCCAGCGCGTAGCACAAACGCCCGCCGGCGGAAAATACGTCGTAGCGGAGGCCCGTAAGCGACCGCAGCAGGGGAGAGAGCATCTGCACCAGCAGCGGAACGGCAATGGACAGGGCCAGGAACGACAGATACACGATGGCCGTGTAACTGCTGAGCAGGCCCACTTTGTACAATTCCAGGGTAATGCTGGAGTTGATGGTGAGGCTGCGGAAAGTCAGGTGTATATACACGCATACGGCTGCTGCAAGCACAACGAGCACGGTGGCGAGCAGTACCTCCAGCGCGGGCCGGTGCTTTTCGCGGAGGGCCTTGAGCAGGGTCCATCGGACCAGATAGAGGTCCATGACCAGCAGGGTGATGCCCAGGTTGATGAGGATGACGGCACCCAGCGAGTAGAACAGGGGACCGTCGGCGTACAGCAGGGGAGAGAAGAACTGCGTGGAGGCGCTGAGCCCGCGTCCGTACAGGTACATGCCCGTGATGGCACCTGCCTGCAGGAGTATGGTGACAACCAGCATGCCCGGGGTGGGGTGGACGTCCAGCAGGATGACCAGGCCCACTATCAGCAGCCCAAGGGCAATCCACAGCAGGGTGGAATGCCGCTGGCCACTCTCCGCGAGCGTTTCTGCGGTGAGTTTGAACAGCGGCGTGCCATCGACAATGACGGATACGCCGGTGCCTTCCGAGAGCGGCCGTACCGTGTAGTGCTGGTCCGCCCCGAAATGCCGGTTGATGCCGTTGAGCGAGCCGGCTTGCAGTTCATTGACGATTTCCAGGCCGGCGATGATGGTGCAGCCGTCTCCCTGTACTTTCTTTTCCAGGTACCATTTGGGGCCGTGGTTCACGTACTGGAGTTCCTCGGTGGCATCTTTCAGGGGCGATGAAAAATTGGCCCGGTTGTCTCCCAGGCGGTTCACCAGGGTTTGCGGACGGATATCGTCGCTGCGGATGGGGAACTGGTTGGCCCAGCTTTGCAGCGTGTCTTCCACGTAGCGGTACACCACCATGTCCTCCGGCAGGCCGTCCAGGTCCATCCAGGCTTTTAAATCGGCATGTAAACCCTTGTCGATAAAGCTGTCCAGGATGCGGATGCGTTTTTCCACCTTGGCGCCCATTTCTTCCGCGGCCGACTTCACATTGCTGCGGCCGCCCGCAAAGAAGGAGGCGGCGAACACGATGACGGCGGCGGCGATGAGTGCGACGCCCAACCAGAGCAGGATGTGTCTCTTTTTATTCATGATGGTACGGTTCACCTTTAAGGATAGTGAACGCACGGTACAGCTGCTCTGCAAATATCGTGCGGACCATCTGATGCGAGAAAGTCATTTTTGAAAGGGAGATTTTCCCTTGGGCGCGCGCGTACACGGCATCGGAAAAACCGTAGGCTCCGCCCACCACGAAAACCAGGTTGCGGCCGCCGGCGGCGAGCTGCTTTTCCATGAACTCCGCAAACTCCAGGCTCCGGAACTCCCGGCCGTGCTCGTCCAGCAGGAGGAGGACATCTCCCTGCGCCACTTGCTTGAGGATGAGCTCACCCTCTTTCTCCTTGATTTGCTGCTTGGTAAGGGCCGATACTTTTTTCAGTTCCGGTATCTCCGTGACGGTAAAGGGGACGTAGTGCTTGAGCCGGGATGTGTACAGATCCAGGCCTTCCTTCACCCATTGAACGTCGGTTTTCCCAACCGTCACAAGAATTATATTCATATCGACACAAATGTAACAATTCGGCGCGGAATTTGCAAGATAAACCATCGGTGAAACAAAGATTCCATATCCTGCTGATGGCCGGTGTCCTCTTGGGCATGGGCTATACGGCTCAAGCGCAGTCTGTCTTCACCACCAGCGTGCAGGCTCAGCGCCTTAAGCAGGACGACGGTTTTGCCGTCTTCTCCTCCATCACCAAGTACATGGCCGCCGGCGACGCCGCATCGCTCTCCTCCTGGTTCGCCGACAATCTGGACGTGACCATCATTTCATCGTCCCGCAATTGCTCCCGGAAACAGGCCCGCGAAATCCTGCGGAGCTTCTTTGAGGCCAACACGCCACGCTCTTTCAGCGTAACGCACAAAGCCTCCGAGGCCAACAAGAAATACATGATCGGCCTGCTGAATGCCGGCGGCGAACTTTTCCAGGTAACTATTTATGCCACTTCTTCCAGTGGAGAACCCTATAAAATCCAACAGCTGAATATCTCCCGCCAAACGGCGTATTAAAAAAATCCTCGTTCGGCACTCGAACGAGGATTTTCCTTTATTTCCCTTCCGGAATCATGTGCACATCGCACTGCGGGAACGGGATGGTGATGCCGTTCTCGTTCAGGGTCTTGTAGATGAGTTCACGGGCACGGTTGGCATAGCCAAAGCGCTCCTCTACCAGCACAAACTGTTTCAGGGCAACTACAATAGCGCTGTCGCCGAACTCGGACAGGCCCACATTGACCCCGCGTTTGGGATCCACGATGTCGCGGCCATACTTGTCCTTGGTCTGCAGCTGTTTACTGGCTTCCAGCAGGAGCTCACGCACCTTTTCTACATCTGTTCCGTAAGCCACGCCCACCGGGACGCTCACATACTCGTAGGCGCTGCCGCGTGTGAGGTTCTTAAAGTTCTTGTTGAACAGCGCAGTGTTGGTAAAGGAGATGATGACCTCACCGACGGACTGGATCTGGGTGGTCTGGTAGTTGATGGAAGCCACCTTGCCGCGGATGCCGTCGCATTCAATGATGTCACCCACGCGCAGGCGTCCGCTCAGGAGCTGGATACCGTATATGAAGTTGTTGATGATATCCTTGAGGGCAAGACCGATACCGGCACTGAGGCCGCCGGCAATGAGGCCCAAAGCTCCTGTGGGGATGTTCAGCGTGACAATGAACAGGTCTGCATACACAAACCACACAAAGACGGTAATGAGGCTGTTCCCCAGGGAGAGGTTGATCTCGTTGGTACGCACGGTCTGTATCTCGTGCATGCGGAGGTAGCGGCGGTAGGCAAGGACCTGCCACAGCACGTGGATGGCTTTGTTCAGGTAACGGAACACCAGGAACATCTCTATAAGGAAGAGGATGCTGAAAATGGAAACCTGGAATTCGCCCTGGCTCAGAAAGGGCTTCTCGAAGATAGACAGGTACAGGTCCCTGAATTCGAACACGCCCAGGGCCCAATAGGCGCAGATGGGCAGGGAGTTCAGGGCCATCAGGGGGATGATGACCTCACGGATGAGGTCGTAGAACCAGCTGGCACCGAAAAGCAGTTTTTTCTTGTCCTGTCCGGATACGTAGGTGATTTTGGCGTCGTAGGCCTCCATACGCTTGTTCAGCCGTTTCTCCTTGTACAGGAGCAGCAGTTCCCAGATAGAGGCAATCATCAGGATCAGGGCCAGTTGGAAGTACCACCATACCAGGATGATAAGGGCCATGAAGATGTAACCCACCAAACCGATAATGACGGCAAAGGCCGTAATGGCGAAGGAAATCCAGCCAATGATGGTGTCTGTCCTGTCTGCCTTTCCGCCGTTTTGCAAGTTGGCGACGAGCTGCCACAGCGCCATTCCCAGGAGCAGGGGCGGGAAGAACAGGTTCATGAAGGAATTGGGCACGAAAAGCACCCGGCAGCTGATGACAAACAGGGCCGTGAAAATGGTGGGCAGGTATATCCGGACACTGCGGGAGAGCTTGGCGGGTTCCAGCCGGATGAGGAGGGCCGTGTAGATGGCCATCAGCAGGCCCAGGAACGTGTGCATGATGCTGATGGCCTTGCGCGCGATGTCGTCTTCGATGCTCTCGTGGCTAAGGATAAGGAACACGACACAGCCCAGCAGCAGCGCCAGATAGCGCTTTTGCTCTTTGGCCACCCGCTTTTTCAGCGGCTTGATGAATTTGTACGCAGGCCACATCACCAGGGCAGACAGGCCCCACAGGAGGAAGAAGACCAGCACATACACGATGAGCCAGTAAATTCTGGCCGAATTGATGAGTCGGGTGTTATTGGAAATCTCCTCGTCGGTATAGTTGGCTTCCTTGCTGGTCAGCGCCTGCCAGATGTCGGAGAAACTGTATTTCTCGCTCATGTCCCTGCGGGCTTTTTTCCAGTATCTTCCGGGCTCGGAGAGAATGGTGAACCAGGGTGTCTGCCCCTCTACGAATACTTTGTCTTCAATGATATCATAGTATTCCCGGGCGTACTTATAGGATTCTTCCATCCGCAGCCTGGCTTCCCGGTAATGGGTGCTGTCCGCCATCACCAGCTCCCGCGTCTGGGCATACATTTTCAGGAGCTCCGATGCGTATAGCATGCAGGAGTCGCGGTCCGCCTGGCCAATCTCGCTCAGGATAAACGCCGGTGTGCCGGCCTCGCCAGTAACGGTGTCCTGCTGCACGGCAGCGGCGTTCAGGGCCACGACGGTTTCCACCTGCTCGTGCAGGTTTTGCTCCAGGAGGCTCTCGTTTTGCAGCAGATGCACATCCAGGGAGTCGTTGTGGTAGGCCAGGCTGTCCGGCACTACTTCTACGTCCAGAAGCTCCGGCGGAAGACGGCGCAGGGACTCGATGAGGCGTGCATAGCGGTTAATCTCCACATCCAGGGAGAACACAATGCGGTCGTACGGGGTGCGGTTCTTGTTGAAGTCTTCGTACTCACTGCTTACCTTCTCCAGCGCATAACTGATGTCAAAGGCGTATTCCTGTTTCTGGGAGTACAGCATCAGGGACAGGTCGTTGCATTTTTTGACGATGTCCACCATCTTCTGGTGCTGGATCTCGTAGGTTTCCTGCTGCTCTTCCCGGGTGCTGTCTATCCGCTTGTATTCGAGATACAGTTCGCGGCGAAGGTTGGACAGGGTGGCGTCCAGGCCCATTCCAGTAAATACGGCCAAGGCGGGGACGGCAATGGCCAGCAGCAAAACAAGGGAGCTAAGGAGTTTGCGTTTCTTCATATCTTCGATTTTAACGCGCAAAGATAGCATTTTTTTATGGTTCGGCCTCCAGGACGAAGACGGCGGAGGAGTAAAGCTGCGGGAGGCGGGGATTGAAGGCGCCGCCCATGAGGAAGGAGCCCGTGAAGGACTGGCCATTGCCCCACCAGCAGGAGTTGTCCACGTTCTGCTCCACTACCTTATATTTACGGTCGGGATCCAGGCCCTGCAGGCGGAATACCTTGCCGCCCACGGTGCGGGGCTCAAAGGCTATGCAGTAGGTGAACACCACGGCGCGGGACTTGTCCTCGGAAACGTACATAACCCCGTAATAGTTTGAGTCATAGGGCGATGCAAAGCGGTACAGGTCTCCCTTGAAAATCAGGTCGCGATATTGTTTATAAGAGCCGATGCAACGCTCCGCCAGCGCGCGTTCCTGGCTGGAGAGGTTCCGGGGCTGGAGCTCCATGCCCAGGCGGCCGGAGCAGGCCATGTCGAAGCGGAACTTGAGCGGCGTAACGTTGCTGGTCTGGTGGTTGGGCACGGTGGAAACGTGCGAAGCCATGACGCAGGCGGGGTAGGTGAGGCTCTGGGAATACTGGATGAAGGCACGCTGGTAGGCGTCCGTATCGTCCGAAGTCCAAACCTCGTTGCAATAGCGCAGGGAGCCGTAATCTACGCGGCCGCCGCCGGAGGAACAGCACTGCACCAGGACGCGCGGGTATTTTTCACGGATGCGGCGCATCACGTTATACAGCCCCTGCACGTAGGCTACGAAGAATTTATCCTGCGCGGCGCCCAGGTACGGGCTGCCAAAGCTCTGGATAACGCGGTTGCAGTCCCATTTGATATAGTCGATATTGGGCGCAAGCTGCATGGTGCGGTCGAAAATGCCGAATACAAAGTCTTCCACGGCCGGGTTGCTCAAATCCAGCACCCACTGGTTGCGGCCCTGGTAAATCTCGCGGCCGGGGCTCTGAACCACCCATTCCGGGTGGGCGTGGGCCAGGTCCGAGTCCGGATTCACCATCTCCGGCTCAATCCAGATACCGAACTTGAGCCCCTTGGAATGGGCGTAGGAGGCCACATAGTCGATGCCTTCCGGCAGTTTTTTCACGTTCACCTCCCAGTCTCCCAGACCGGCGTTGTCCGAGTTGCGCGGGTAGGTGTTGCCAAACCAGCCATCGTCCAGTACGAACATTTCCAGACCCATGCCGGCAGCATCGTCAATCATGCGCAGGAGGGTTTCCGTGGTGAAGGTGAAATAGGCACCTTCCCAGCTGTTGAGCAGGGTGGGATTCACCTCTCCGCCGCCGTACACGCTGTATTTGCGGGCCCAGCGGTGGAGGTTGCGGGAGGCGCCGCCGGCTCCCTCGCAGGACCAGGTGTAAATCATTTCCGGCGTTTGGAAGCGCTCGCCGGCGGCCAGCGGCCATGCGCTGGCATACGGGCTGATACCGCTAAGGATCGTGAGCCGTCCGCCCGGATCCCGGTCGAAGCTCATGCGGAAGTTGCCGCTCCAGGCCAGTGCGCCGGCAATGACCTCGCCCGTGGTCTCGCTAAAGTCCCGCGTGTTGAGGCTCAGCAGGAAGGAGGGGTTGTTGGACTGGGTGGCCTGCACCCCGCGCCGGCTCTCGATCACCTTGAGGTCGTGCCCCAGCAGTTCGCGCTCCAGCTGCATTTCCTGCGCCCAGGAGCCCCAGGTGTGGGAAAGCACGTAATCCTTGGCGTCCAGATACAGGGCCGATGACGCATAATTGAGCAGCTCCACCGGCTTGGCTCCGCCGTTGAGGATTTCCGTATGCATGGTAATCACGTCCTCCTTCGGGTAGGCATCGTAAACCAGTTTCACCTGCAGTGCAGTTACATAATCTTTAAGGTCGATGGCGGTGGAAACGCAGCCTTCCCGCCGCTCCACCTTAACGCCGGTGAAGTACAACTCCGTATTATGGGTACCATCGGCATATTTCACCTGTAACGCGGGCTCGCCGATGAAACGGCCGCCGGTGGCGGGATACGCCATGCCCTCGCAGCTGTTGTAGTCTTCCTCCGAGAAACGCATGCCCAGATACTGAGCCGGATCCCCGACGGGCGCCCCGTAATGCAGGGTTTTGACCAGTCCGTTTTCCTGCACCAGCAGAATAAGGACGGTGTGGTCGGTCTCTACGGCAATCACCTGGCGCTCTACGGCAGGGATGGCAACGGTTTCATGGGTGAACTTCTTAGCCTTACGGGCCTCTGTGTGGAAGGGAAGCAGCAGGAGAACTGCAGCGAGGAAAGTGGTCAGTTTCATGTGATTTTGTGTATTTCCTGCAATTTAGGTAGAATTTTGCAAAAAAGAAAAATTCATGTGAAAATAGTATCAAAAATTCATATCTTTGCAAAAACGCTGAAGCTATGAACGCCGTTCTCCGGGAAATTACTCCTATCACGGAAAGAGACTGCCTCTACATCGTAGAAAGGCATAAGACCGAGTTTTTGTATCCGCTTCATTCCCACATGGACTTCGAGCTCAATTTCATCGAAAACGGCGCTGGCGTAAAGCGGGTTATCGGGGATAGCGTGGAGGAAATAGGGGAGTACGAGCTCACGTTGGTGGCCGGGGAACAGCTGGAGCACGCCTGGGAACAGGGAACCTGCAGCTCCGGCGACGTCCGGGAAATCACCATCCAGTTTGCCTGGGACCTGTTCGACGGTGCGGGCATGAACAAAAACATCTTTAACGATATCCACCAAATGCTGCAGCGGGCGCGCCTGGGCCTCACTTTTTCCCTGAAAACCATCATGCGCGTGTACCCTGAACTGGATACGATAGCCAGTGAAACAGAGCCGTTTGAGCAGTACATGAGTTTCCTGAAAATCATGCACGAACTGGCCAAGGCGGACGATTCCCGCGTCCTGGCCAGCAGCTCTTACGCCCAGGCCGACGAAAGTACGCAGAGCCGCCGCATCCGGAAGGTGGAGCAGTACGTAAGTGAGCATTATCGGGAGGATATCCGCCTGGAGGATATGGCTGCCCTGGTGGGCATGGCTCCCAGTGCTTTCAGCCGCTTTTTCCGCCAGCGGACAGGCCGTACGGTAGTGGACTATATCATCGATATCAGGTTGGGCAATGCCGCCCGTATGCTGGTGGATACTACCCAAAATATTTCTGAAATCTGTTATAGTTGCGGTTTCAATAACTTGTCCAATTTCAACCGGGTATTCAAGGCCAAACGGGGCTATACGCCGCGGGATTTCCGGACGCTGTTCAAGAAAACCAAGGTCTTTGTGTAGTTGGTAAAAAAGTATCATTTTTGGCTAATTTTGTATTAGTTTACCCGTGCAAATCCCCTTAAATTTGCAATAGATAAACTGTTATGTCGGCCAACATAATGAAACTAACACTAAAAACTGTCCTTTGGGCTTGTCTAGCCCTTGCAGTATATGCTTGTAGCGCGGCACCTTCCTTCATAATCACGAGGGAGGGGCAATTCCTCAAAAACGGTAAACCATACACCTACATCGGTACCAACTTCTGGTACGGCCCCATCTTGGCTTCGGACGGCCAAGGCGGTGATTATGCGCGCCTTACGCGTGAATTGGACACCCTGAAAGCCCTGGGCGTAACCAACCTGCGCGTTCTGGTGGGCGGCGATGGCCCTTCGGGCGTGTTCTCGCGCGTGGAGCCCACCCTGCAAACTGCCCCGGGAGTATATAATGATACTTTATTAACCGGTTTGGACCGTTTTTTAGTAGAATTGGGCAAGCGGGACATGCAAGCCGTCCTTTTTCTGAACAACTCCTGGGAGTGGAGCGGCGGCTACGGTCAGTATCTGGAGTGGGGGACCGGAGAAAAGGCCCTCATCCCGCTCGTGGACGGCTATTGGCCTTTCATGCAGCAGATGCGCAAGTTCCAAACTTCCCCGGAGGCCCAGGAACTCTTCTACAACCATGTCCGCACCATTGTGGGCCGCACCAACAGCATCACCGGCAAGCCGTACAAGGAGGATCCGGCCATTTTCTCCTGGCAAATCGGCAATGAGCCCCGTTGTTTTTCGGACGATCAGGAAATCCGGGACGGCTTCATCGGCTGGCTCACCGAGACTGCCCGCATCATCAAGGAAATCGACCCCAATCACATGCTCTCCACCGGTAATGAGGGCTGGATGGGTTGCGAACAGGACTGGGAACTGGTACGCCGCGTCAACACCATTCCCGGCGTGGACTACATGACCATCCACATCTGGCCTTATAACTGGAGCTGGGCCAGTGCGGAGGATTTGGAAGGAACCATCGACGCTGCCATCGACAATACAGCCAAATATCTGGCAGAACATGCGACGCTGGCGCAGGAACTGGGCCTGCCGCTCGTGTGCGAGGAATTCGGTTTCCCGCGCGACGGTTTTTCTCCTAAGATGAGCGCGACTACCTGTGCGCGCGATACCTATTATAAATACCTCTTCGGCCAGGTAGGGGAGACGCTGCAAGGCGCCAACTTCTGGGGCTGGAGCGGTTTTGCTGTCCCCCTGCACGAGCAGTGGGAGAGCGGAGACCCTTACACCGGAGACCCGGCCCAGGAGGCCCAGGGACTCAACGGTGTCTATGTCACGGACACCACCGTGGACATTATCGTAGAGGCAATACACAATCTAAACCATAACTAATTATTAACCAAAATCTTGTAGCATGAAACAAAAATTTGTGACCTTCATGCTGGCACTCCTTGCCACTACGGCCCTGTTCGCACAGAACAAGGTGACGGGTAACGTCTCTGATGCCCAGGGACCGGCAATCGGCGTGTCTGTCGTGGAGAAGGGCACCAACAATGGTGTCATCACAGACATCGATGGAAACTACGCGATTACAGTGAAGCCCGGCGCTACACTCGTATTCTCTTCCATCGGCTATGCAACGCAGGAAATCGCCGTTGGCTCCCAAAAAGTCATCGACGTTGTCCTGTCAGAGGATACCGAATTCCTGGACGAGGTTGTCGTCGTGGGTTACGGTACCATGAAAAAGAGCGACCTTGCCGGCGCATCCGTCTCCATGAAGGAAGACGCCATCAAGGGCTCCATCATCACCAACATCGACCAGTCCCTCCAGGGCCGTGCGGCCGGTGTTACCGCGGTGCAGACTTCCGGTGCTCCGGGTTCCAGCTCCTCCATCCGCGTTCGTGGTCAAGCTACCATCAACGCCAATGCCGAGCCTCTGTACGTCATCGACGGCGTGATTATGCAGGGTGGTGGTAATTCCGGTGCAGACTTCGGTCTGGGCGATGCTCTGGGTAACGGTAAGGTGTCTACCATCTCCCCGCTGTCCACCATCAACCCTGCCGATATCGTGAGCATGGAAATCCTGAAGGATGCCTCTGCCACCGCTATTTACGGTGCTCAGGGTGCTAACGGTGTTGTGCTCATCACCACCAAGCGTGGTAAGGCCGGTGACGCCAAGTTCACCTACGATGGCCTGTTTGCCATCGCCCGCCAGACCAAGCGGCTGGACATGATGAATCTCCGCGATTATGCAGCCTATTATAACGATTTGATTGCCCAGGGGGTCTTTGGTACAGAGAACGCGCTGTACGCCGATCCTTCCATTCTGGGCAAAGGTACCAACTGGCAGGATGAAATCTTCCGTACGGCACTCCAGCATCAGCACCAGATCAGCGCCCAGGGCGGCACGGACAAGGTGCAGTACTATGTGTCCGGTTCTTACATGAACCAGGAAGGTACCATCATCGGTTCCAACTTCCGCCGTTTCTCCGTCCGTACCAACCTGGACGCTCAACTCAAGAAATGGCTCAAACTGGGTCTCAATGTGACCTATGCCAATACCAAGGATGACCTGAAATTGGCCGACTCCAATGAAGGTCTCATCTACTACTCCCTCACCACGCTGCCCGACATCCCCGTTTATGATGTTTACGGCAACTATTCCTCCACCGTTCGGGAAGGCTACACCAGCCCCAACCCGGTCGCTCTCGCCATGCTGAACGAGCGTCGTCTGGACCGCCAGAAACTCACCGGTAACATCTACGCGGAGGTCACTCCCATCAAGCACCTCGTATGGCGCTCTGAACTGGGCTTCGATATCAGCGGTTCCAAGGCTACTCGCTATGAGCCCATGGTAGACCTGGGTGGCTGGAAGCGCACGCAGAATGCCATGAGAAGCCAAAAGAACAGCAACTATTTCTGGCAGCTCAAAAACTATATCACTTATTCCAACACCTTCGGAAAGCACAGCTTCTCCGCCATGTTGGGTCAGGAACTCTGGGAGTCCCGTTGGGATTATCTGAGCGGTGCCACCACAGACCTTCCTTCGGACGACGTACACAATGTCTCCCTGGGCGACAGCAATTCGGCCAAGGTTGGCTCCGGTTACGGTTCGGCCGCCATGGCTTCCTTCTTTACCCGTGAGACCTACAACTACGACGATCGTTATCTGCTCACCTACACGTACCGCTACGACGGTTCCTCCAACTTTGGTCCCAAGAACCGTTGGGCCGGTTTCCACTCCTTTGCCCTTGCCTGGAAGTTCTCCAACGAGAAGTTCTTCGAAGCCGCAAAGAGCGTTGTCAATAGTGGTAAGCTCCGCTTTGGCTGGGGCCAGACTGGTAACGCGAACATCGGCGCCTATGCCTGGGGTTCTGCGCTGAGCTCCATGCCTTCCGCCCTGGGCGTTGGTTATCGTCCCGCCAATATCCCGAACGAGTCCATTCGCTGGGAAAAGCAGCAGCAGTTCAACGTGGGTCTGGATTTGAGCTTCCTGGAAAGCAAGATCAACCTCACCGTAGATGCTTACTACAAGCGTTCCGATGACATGCTCATGGGCATGCAGCTTCCGTCCTATATGGGTACCCAGGGTAACGGTTCTTCCGCTCTCGCTGCTCCTAAGGGCAACTATGGTTCCATTGAGAACAAGGGTTTTGAAATCACCCTGGACACCCACCCGATTTCCACGAGTTCTTTCAGCTGGGATTCCAATCTTCAGTTCTCCTTCAACCGCAACAAACTGCTGGGCCTGGACGGCACGTCCAACGCTGCCCTTGTGGGTTATGGCCAGTGGAGTGACGTCGTTTGCGTCAGCGAGATTGGCAAGCCCCTGTACAACTTCTACGGTTATGTTGTGGAGGGTGTATATGAGTCCTATGAAGACATCATGAATTCTCCCAAACCGGAAAAATTCCCCGCAGACGGTGTATTCGACCGTAGAAATACCGTGTGGGTTGGTGATATCAAGTACAAGGATATCAACAATGACGGTGTTATCAATGAGCAGGACCGTACGGACATTGGTTCCCCGTTCCCGCTGTTCACCTTCGGTTGGACCAACACCTTCAGGTATAAGAACTGGGATCTGAGCATTTTCCTCAACGGCTCTTATGGCAACAAGGTGCTCAATTACAACGCCCTTACCCTTACACACATGAACAGTGCCTGGACCAACCAGCTTCGCAGCATTGCAGACCGTGCCCAGCTTGTTCCCATCGATCCCGACAAGGTATATGACGGAACCGGTAACATGAATAGCTGGTACGACGATATCACTAATGTAAAGGTGGCGAATCCCGGAACCAAGACCCCTCGTCCCACAACGGACGACCCTAACGACAACGACCGCATCAGCACCCGTTACGTGGAAGATGGCAGCTATCTGCGCATCAAGAACATCACCCTGGGTTACACCTTGCCTAAGAGCCTCCTCCAGAAGGCCAAGATCGAAAACGTGAGAGTGTACTGCAATATCCAGAATCTCTACACGTTTACCAAGTACACGGGCTACGATCCGGAAGTGGGTGCTTCCACCCAGGATGCCACAGGCCTTACCTATGGTGTCGATAACGGACGTTATCCTTCTCCTACCCTGTATTCTTTCGGCGTAAGCTTTACATTCTAAAAGAAGGAGGAAATGAATATGAAAAATATGTATAAAGGATTTGCCATCATTGCCGCCGTCCTGGCTGTTGTTTCCTGTGAAAAGTTCCTGGAGCGCCCTACCGAGGACGGATACAATGTGGACAACTTCTACAAGAACGACCTCCAGTGCGAGCAAGGCGTGAACTATTTGTATAATTCCCCATGGTACGATTTCCAGCGTGGCTTCATCAAGATCGGTGAGGTGATGTCCGGTAACATGTACTGGGGCGATAGCCCGTATCTGAGTTTTACCACCAATGGTACCGATGTGGACCTGGTGAACATGTCCTATTCCCTGTGGGCCGTCAACGGTCATGCCAATACCGTTATCCACAACATCCAGAATGCCAAAGGCCCTTCCGAGGCCGCCAAGCGCAAGTATATCGGCGAGGCTCTCGTGTGGAAAGCCTTCGCATACTTCTTCATGGTTCGTACCTTCGGTGCGGTTCCCATCATCCACGACAACTCTGAGTTGCTCTCCTCCGGTGGATACAACTCGGTCAAAAAGGTGGATCGTGAAGGCGTGTACGAGTATATTATCTACACGATTGAAACCGCAATGAATATGCTTCCCAAGCAGACTTCCGGCTGGAATCAGCGAATCGATTACTATGGTGCGGAAGCCCTCCTGGCCAAAGTATATCTCACCAAAGCCGGCCTGTCCGGTCAGCTGAGCAATGACGATCTCACCAAGGCTGCTCAATATGCCAAGGATGTTATCGACCATTCCGGCCGTACCCTTACTCCGGTTTTCTCCGATGTGTTCCGTCTGGCTCCTTCCGTTTATAATGCCACGGGTGAGTCCCTTATCTCCTGGCAGTGGACGGTTACCGGTGAGCAGTGGACCCGTCAGAATACCCTCCAGAGCGACCTTGCCATGGTGGGCTTCGACGAGAACGGTGATGTATGGGGCGGTTGGGGCGGTCCCTCTGTGGACCTTCAGGAAGCCTTTGGCGTGAAGCCCACGGACGATCCTGCTCTCCGCATTGCAGAAAAAGATACCCGTCGCAAAGCTACCATGATGATGCCCGGTGATGTCTATGATTATTTCTGGACGGACAAGGGTGGCTTTGACTTCCTGCGCTTCATTTATGACAAGGATGATTACGGCGCTGGCGGCCCTGGCGGCCATATGCAGTGCCAAACCGGTGCCAACAATGTAAAGCATTTGTATGGTGACAACGCCGACCACAAAGCAGCTGTGGGTGTTCCTGCTGCCCGTATGGCCAACCAGCTTCCCACTCACCTGATCCGTCTTTCCGACGTGTATCTGATGTATGCAGAGGCTAAGTTCCTTACTAATGGTGCCGACGAAGCTCTTCTGTATGTGAACAAGGTACGCGAGCGTGCCGGTGCAGATCAACTCGATGCCATTACCTATGACGACATCTGGAAGGAACGTCGTCTGGAACTGGCCGGAGAGGGAGACCGCTGGTACGACTATGTACGCCGCTCCTACTACGACATGCAATACTGCATTGATGAACTTAAGAGCCAGCACCGCTCCACCTACTATGGTCTGGACGACCTGTATATGGGTTACTACGAGACTGAAGTATGGAATAAAAAGCATCAGCTGGATAACGTGGGTTATCCCGGCATCAACGTGGACAATCCCAATGTGACGGCCTCCAGCTTCCAGCTTCCGTTCCCTACCGAGGATGTGGTATTCAATGGAAATATGGCCTCCGATGCCGTTCCCGAGCACGTGGAGAACATTCGTGAAGCTTATCCGTACAATTTCTAATGGACAAGACAATGAAAAAGATCAATATTATCAAAGGCATCGCGGCGCTGTCGGTTCTTATGATGGGCTTTGCTTCCTGCGAGCGGGTAGATTATCCCGATCGTTTCCGCCTCACCGGTGGTAAACCCGTCATCGACTATATCCGCTACGCCGACAAAGACCTCCTGATTAACCAGGCGTACATGGATGAGACGGTCTGTGTAGTGGGTGATAACCTGACTTCTGTCGTCAAGGTTCTGTTCAACGACCAGGAGGCTGTGCTGAATACCAGTTATATTACGTCCAAGACGTTGCTGGTATCTATTCCGAAGACTCAGGCAACCGTGGAAACGGACTTGATTTATTTCATCACGCAGGCTCCCGATACCGTTACGTACGACTTTCATGTAATGCCTCCGTCCGCGATTGTGAGCAGCATGGATTGCGAATATGCAAAACCGGGTACGGAAGCACACATTTACGGTGACTTCTTCATCGATCTGGAATATGTGGAATTCCAGGGCATCGATGCCCGTGTAGAGGTGGATGATCTCACTTACACGGAGAGTGAAATTACCCTGACCATTCCTGCCGGGGCCACTCCCGGTCTGGTAAAAGTAAAGACCAATTCCGGTTTGTCCGGCTCCATCTTCCAGTATCAGGATCAGCGCGGTCTGCTCTTTGACTTTGACGGGAAGACAGGTCTTTATACTGCGGACAACCGTGGTTGGCATCCTCAGCTTGTAACCTCCGACGAAACCTCTATCAGCGGCAACTTCCTGCAACTGGGTGACGGCAATGCCGAGATTAAAGGTGACGGTAGCACATGGGACGACGGCAAGTTCAGCTTTGAATACTGGCCGGGCGCGTGGCAGAATCCGGAACCTTTCACGGCTTCCTTCGGCCGCAAGCTTTCCGATTTTGCCGACTTCTCTGACTTTGCCAACATGGCTTACAAGTTTGAGCTGTATATTCCCGAAGAAAACCCCTGGACGGGCAGTGCCCTACAGATCCTGCCTGCTGCTATTACGGTGGTTACCAATGGCGATGCCGGTGCAGTAGATATGGAAGGAACAGTCCTCGGCGGCTGCAATAACAAGTATATCGGCGATGATGGCGCTAAGTATCCTCGTGCCCTGTACACTCCTTGGGCCGATGGCTTAACACACACCGGCGGGAAGTGGATTACTGTTACCATCCCGATGAGTACTATTCTTTACCAGTCTGACGGATCGCTCACAGCAGGTGATCCTGTAAATGCTTCTTCCTTCGATTCCCTGGTACTATTCCTCTGCGGAAGCGGCGGCAAGACCGGTACGGACTGCAAGCCCATCCTCAAGATCGACAACATCCGTGCTGTCCCTATTAAATAATTCAAAGGTATCATTGCTATGAATAAATACATCAAGTTATCTTTTCTTGCAGCGGCGATGATTGCCGTACTGGCCACGGCCTCCTGCTCCCGTAAGGAAGTAGATACCGACCAGTTGAGCGGGCCCATTGCCCTGGCTGCAGTGTCTCCTAATCCGGTGGTCCGGGGTGCGGAACTGCATCTCTTTGGAACGAATATGGATAAGGTGGTGGAAGTCCGTATCCCTGGTGTGGACCCCATCAAGGACATTACCAAAGGAGAAGGCCAAGGCCGTCTGTCCGAGATTGTCGTGACCGTTCCGCTGGAAGGTCCCCAGGTGGGCAAAGTGGTTGTCGCCGATGCCAGTGGCAACACTTCCAGTACAAAATTTGACCTGGAATATATCGAGGGAATGGTCTTTGAAGGCTTTACCTGCGATGAAGAAGTCATGCCGGGTGATGTGATTACCCTAAAGGGTGAGTACCTGAACAACATTCAGGAAGTGATCTTCACCTCCGGAAACGGTATTACCTATGCCACCGGTGCCATGATTTTTGATAAAACCCGTCACAGCACCAAGGTATATGTGCCGGCAGCTGCCACCAGCGGTATCATCAAAATCTGCGACGTTGACGAGACCAAAGACAAGACCTCCATCCCCAACATCTATCCTTCTACCAAGGAGATTGTGGTGGGCAAGCCCACTGTGGATGTGACCGAGTTTGAAGAGCCTGTCAAGGCCGGTACCATTCTCACCTTTACGGGTACTTACCTGAATATGGTAGCCAAAGTCGTTTTCGGTGGAGAAGAGCAGAAAGACTTTACCGTAAGTGGCGATGCCACTGAACTTTCCGCCGCTCTCCCTGAAAAGGCTGCCGATGGCGACGTAATATTCACCACTTATGCAGGCGACACCTTCGTAGCCGGCACGCTGGCCGGGGTTCTTCCTTCTGCTCTGACTATCGCTGTAGACGAGACAATGGGGGATCTCCGTTACAAGGCTGGTTACCGGACGGTCATCCTGGGTGACGATCTGGATTTGGTTGAGGCTGTCTCCTTCGGTGGTGCCAATGCTGAGTTTGAGTATCGCGTCGAATCCTTCCCGGATTCTATCGTCGCCGTTATCCCGGAGGTTGCTCCGGACGGAGATGTGGTGGTTACCCTGGCCAATGGTTCCAGCGTAGTGGTAGACCAGGTAGAGTTCGTAAATCCTACCGTGGATAAAGTTTCCACTGATAAGATTGTGGCTCGTGAGAAGTTCGAGTTCACCGGCAAGGATCTGGAACTGATCCGCAAAGTGAGTGTGGGCGGCATTGAGTGCCAGTTTACGCTGGATACCCTGGATATTCTGGATGGTTTTGATGAGGAAGGCGATCCTATCAAGATTGCCGTCCTGGACAGCACCAAGGTGATTGTTACCACGGATCCTACCATCCTTTCCGGCGATGTGGTCATTGAAAAACTCAATGGCTGGAGCAATGTCATTTCTCAGATGACTGTAACCTATGAGGAACTGGTTTCCCTCGAGCTCCCGGCAAGTGTAGCCATGGGCAAACCTATGGTCGTTACCGGAACCAACCTATTTGCTATTGACAAGGTTTACATCAAGGGCAAGCAGGTTGTGGATTGGGTTTCCCGTTCCAATACCCAGATGTCCTTCCAGATCCCCGAGGGTGTGGGCCCTGGCGTCTATCGCTTGGTTCTGGACCTCAACGATGGCACCACCATTACCTGGGCTATCGGCTTTGAGGTAACGGCTCCTTATACCGAAACCTTCGTTTGGGAAGGCAAACACGATCTTGCCGCTTGGGGCGCCAACCTGGAAGCCGGTCCCGAAGACGGCTGGGTAACTGCCGGCTTGGCGGAAGGTGACCTGGTACGCGTTTACTATGAAACCTATGACGATGAGTGGCAGTTCAAACTGCAGGCCGGTCACTGGGATGCCATCAACCTGGAAACCCTGGGTGGCGCTAACATCGTATCTCCGGACTTTGCCGCATCGGGTGACACGTTCTTCTCCTTCGAGGTGACGGCCGATATCCTGGCTCAGCTCACCAAGACCGGCGAAGGATGGGGATACACCTTCGTAATCAATGGTACAGGTGCCTACATCAAGGGTATTTCCATGATCCACTTCGGCGCTACCGAGAAGGTTATTTATGAAGGCCCCACCTCTATGACCTGGGGTGACGACGGTCGCTTCGGACTGGCTCTCCAGTATTTTGAAGAAGCCGGTGCAGACGCTACCATGGTTATCTACTTCCAGCAGACGGAGAACTGGGGACAGGTCCAGATCAACGACGGCTGGTGGAAAAATGATGAAATGGTCTTCCCGGAACTGGGTGGTGCATACCTGACCACCGACAATGCCGGCGGTAAGGAGGTTACCAAGATAGAGCTCACCATCACCGAAGACATGCTGAACCTCCTGAAGTCCCATGCAGGAGACTACTTTGGCCTCAATACCCAATATCAGGGTGACGGCCGGGTTGCCATGGTTCTGCAGGGCTCAGATTGGATTATCGAGCAGATCACTCTTAAGTAGTTTTTAATCCGGAGGGGGCCGATCCCCCCTCCGGGTTCCATAAAAGGTTATCAACTGTGAAGAAATTTCTTTTTATAGTAGTAATGTTTACAACCTTTGCCTGGGGTTGCCAAAAAGATAATGGCGGTGGTAATCAGCCCACGCCACAGGAACCGTCCGGAACGGAAAAGCCGGAGGACCCGGGTATTGCTAAGTCGCTCGTGACGACCGGCGCTACCACTGAGGCTCAGGCCTTATACAACTATCTCCGGGAAATCTATGGCCAAAAGACCTTGTCGGCCATTATGGCCAATGTGAACTGGAACCACGAGGAGGCAGACAAGGTGTATCAGGCGACGGGAAAGTATCCGGCCATCAACTGCTATGACTTCATCCACATCCTCTATTCCGGAGCCAATTGGATCAATTATTCCAACCTTACCCCGGTTACAGAGTGGGTGGATGAGGGCGGTATTGTTTCGCTCATGTGGCATTTCAACGTGCCGCAGTCAGAGAAGAGTGGGATAGACAAGGTAACTTGTACTCCCTCCGAGACCACCTTTCGGGCAAGGAATGTTTTCACTGAGGGGACCTGGGAGAATAAGTGGTTCTATGAGCAGATGGACAAGGTTGCTGCCGTTATTCTGGGCTTGCAGAAGAAGGGGATTGCAGCCTTGTGGAGACCTTTCCATGAAGCCGCCGGCAATGCCACCTATAAGCAAAAGGCCGCCTGGACCACATCCTGGTTCTGGTGGGGGTACGACGGCTCCGAGGTGTACAAAAAACTGTGGAAAACCATGTTCGACTATTTCAAATCCAAGGGAATCAGAAACCTTATCTGGATTTGGACCACGCAGAATTATAACGGGAACAGCGCCCAGTACAATCTGGATAGCGATTGGTATCCCGGCGATGCTTATGTGGATATCGTGGCGCGTGACCTTTACGGGTATTCCGCATGGCAAAATCGTACGGAGTTCACAGAAATCCAACATTCCTATCCAAATAAAATGGTTACGCTGGGAGAATGCGGCGTGGACAGTAACTCCGGAAAAGTATTCAGCAACGTTCCCGATTTTTGGAATGCCGGTGCAAAGTGGCTGTATTTCATGCCCTGGTACGGCTCTAGCATGCCTGACAGCGCCTGGTGGAAATCGGCTTTTAACAGTAATATAGTAGTGGATCGCGCTTCGCTTCCCTCCCTAAAATAAAATGCATATGAAAAGATTAACAGCCCTTTTGATTTTTTGTGCGTTCTCTTCCATTTTTGCCTGCAATAACAAAACTCCGCAGGGAGGAGAAACGCCCAGTACACCGCCTTCGGATATTTCCTTGTCTGTCAGTGCCAAAGACGTCGATGCTGCTGGTGGAAGTTTTGACCTGACGGTAACATCGCCTACCAGGCCCTCGGTAAGTTGTCCGGCCGACTGGGTTCGTATTCCGGAGGGAACGTATAACAAAGAGACCTATAAAATCACGTATAAGGTAACTGTCGCTGCGAATGAAGCCACCTCTGAGCGGACCGCCAACGTTACCTTAACAGCCGGTTCCCTGTCCAAGAGTTTGACCATCAAGCAGGCGGCGGCTCCTGAAAAAGAGGATGATACTCCGACGCAAATCTCGATGGATAAACATGCCCTCACCCTGAAGCAAACGGGTGGCTCTGCGTCCGTTATAGTTACTGCTCCTGACAAGCCCAGTCTATCAGGTGTGCCGACTTGGTTGACTGTTACGGAGACCGGTTATAAGAATTATAAGATAAAGTTTACCTTTAAAGCGGAAGCTAACGACAGTTTTGATGAACGGTCGGCAGAAGTGACGGTTGTTTCTGGTGCGCTCACTGACCAGGTGACTATTACTCAGGAATCCAAGATTAAAGATCCGGAAGCGTTGGATAATGCTGCTTGGGCAAGAGGAATGGAGATGGGACTGGGTTGGAACCTGGGTAACCATTTTGACGCATATGCTAACGGTGTCGCGAAGGAGGACGCTTGGGATGGCGTAAAAGCAACCCAGGCTACATTTACAGGGGTGAAAACCAAAGGCTTCACCAGTATCCGTATTCCCATTACATGGTTGGGACATATTGGTTCGGCTCCTGACTATACGCTCGATGAGGAATGGCTGAATAGAATCTATGAGGTGGTAGGTTTTGCCGAGGAAGCAGGTCTTAAGGTGATTATCAATACGCATCATGATGAAGATCATGGGGACAATCACTGGCTGAATCTGAAGAAAGCTGTAGATAGTGCATCAGAGAACACCAAGATAAAGGAGGAGATAGCCGCTGTTTGGACGCAGATTGCAACCAAGTTCAACGACAAAGGCGATTTCCTGATGTTTGAATCGTTCAATGAACTCATCTATGGAAGCAACTGGGATGTATCTTCCTCCAATCCCCAGAAATGCGGGCAGGTTATCAGTGAATGGAATCAGGTGTTTGTAGATGCAGTCCGTGCTACCGGAGGCAATAATGCCACGCGCTGGCTGGGTGTGCCTGCGTATGCCGCCAGCCCCCATGCTCTCAAATACATTACTGTTCCTGAGGACAACGCTAAAAAGACCATGCTGGCCTTCCACTGCTACGATCCCTACGATTATACGATTGGTGATAAGCAACTTGCTGACTGGGGTCACACAGGCAGTGCATACAAAAATGGGGAGAAGGAGATCAATGACCTGTTCAAAAGTATTTATGAAACCTATATCGCAAAGGATATCCCTATTTATATGGGTGAATTTGGCTGCTCTATGCGCAACAAGAATTCGTCCCGGTCATGGGCATATTACCTTTACTATCTTGAGTATTTCGTAAAAGCTGCAAGGACATTTGGTATTTCTGCGTTCCTCTGGGATAATGGTGCCGAGGGTGCTGGTAAGGAGCACCACCCTTATATCCATCACGGAACTGGCCAGTATATGACCGATGGCGAAGAACCCGTCAAGGCCATGGTAAAAGCCTGGTACACCACGGATAAGTCCTACACCCTCCAGAGCGTGTACGATAGCGCCCCGACCTTCTGATCGGCCTGGCGGATAAATCGCTGAAAATGCATTAGTTAGCTTAACGGACGGGTGCCGGAAACCCACCCGTCCAATAAACAAAAGTACTGAAAATCAGATAGTTATGCGCCATGCAAAAATACTCCTGCTCGCGGCGGTAGCCCTTACGGCCTGCGGCAGCGGCAACCAGAAGCCCATGGAAACGCCTAAGGACAAGCTGGTCCATCAACTGTTCTCCTATGCGGAGACAGGTAAAATCGCCTATGGCCACCAGGACGACCTGGTGTACGGCCATAACTGGGTGCTCACCGAGTGGGAGAACGACCCGCTGGAGCGCTCGGACGTCAAGGACGTGACGGGCAAGTACCCGATGGTGCTGGGCTTCGACCTGGGCGGTATCGAACTGGGCCATGCCAAGAACCTGGACGGCGTGCCCTTCGGTCTTATGCGCAAGGCTGCGCAGAAGCATGTAGAGCGGGGCGGTATCGTCACGTTCTCCTGGCACCCGCGCAATCCGCTTACCGGCGGCGACGCCTGGGACATCAGTTCGGACCAGGTGGTGAAATCCGTCCTTGCCGATGGCGAGAAGAGCGGTGAATTCAAGCTCTGGCTGCGCCGTGCGGCCGATTTCATCGAGTCGCTGGGCGTGCCCGTCATCTTCCGGCCCTGGCACGAGAACCTGGGCAGCTGGTTCTGGTGGGGCGGCAAGCTTTGCACGGCGGAGGAGTACAAGGAGCTGTATCGACACACCTGGCTCTATTTCACCAAGGAACGCGGCCTCACGGACATCCTCTGGTGCTATTCGCCCAACGGCGACTGCGGCCTGGAGGCTTATATGGACCGCTATCCCGGTGACGAATTTGTGGATATCCTGGGTATCGACACGTATGAATATGTGGGTAATGGCGGCGTGGAGGAAGCCGGCGTGCGGTATATGGAGGAACTGAAGAGTGCGCTGACCTACCTGACGGCGATTTCCTACGAGCACGAGAAACTCATGTGCCTGAGCGAGACCGGTCTGGAAGGCTTGGTGGATCCGCAGTGGTGGACCGCCCGCCTGATGCCGGCCATGCAGGAATTCCCGATCAGCTATGTGCTCACCTGGCGCAACGCCCACGACAAGCCCGGCCACTTCTATGCCGCTTGGAAAGGCTTTGAACATGAGGCCGATATGAAGGCCTTCGCAGAACTTGATAAGATTATTTTATTAGACCAATAATGAAATCATTCGAAGAACGGCTCGCTTGGCTTAAAGAGTGCCATAAGCGACTGATTGAGCGCCCTAACGCTCCCATCGAAGGGAACGGTGTATATGAACGTTACGAGCATCCCATCCTCACCGCGGAACACGCTCCGCTGGAGTGGCGCTACGACCTGAACAAGGAGCGCAATCCCTTCCTGATGGAGCGGATCGGCATTCACGCTACGCTGAATTCCGGTGCCATCAAGTGGGGCGACAAATACGTGCTGGTAGTGCGTGTGGAAGGGGCCGACCGCAAGTCCTTCTTCGCCGTGGCGGAGAGCCCGAACGGGGTGGATAATTTCACCTTCTGGCCGCGTCCCATCACCATGCCTGAATGGGGAGAGCCCGCCACCAACGTGTACGACATGCGCCTGACCGCCCATGAGGATGGCTGGATTTACGGCATCTTCTGCGTGGAGCGCAAGGACCATTCGTTGGAGGGGGATTTGTCGGCCGCTACAGCTTCCGCCGGCGTGGCCCGCACCAAGGATCTGGTGAACTGGGAGCGCCTGCCGGACATCGAGAGTCGTTCACAGCAGCGCAACGTGGTGCTGCATCCGGAGTTCGTGAACGGGAAATATGCCCTGTACACGCGTCCGCAGGATGGTTTCATCGACACCGGTAGCGGCGGTGGCATCGGCTGGGCCCTGGTGGACAGCATGGAGCATGCCGTCGTCAAAGAGGAAAAGATTATCAACCGGCGCTTCTACCACACCATCAAGGAAGTGAAGAACGGCGAGGGCCCGCACCCTATCAAAACCCCGCAGGGTTGGCTGCACCTGGCCCACGGCGTACGCGGTTGCGCCAGCGGTCTCCGCTATGTGCTGTATATGTACATGACGGCCCTGGACGATCCCACCCGCGTCATTGCCCAGCCCGGCGGCTTTTTTATGGTCCCGGAAGGGGAGGAGTACATTGGCGATGTGATGAATGTGGTCTTTGCCAACGGTTGGATCTGTGACCCTGACGGCAAGGTGTTCATTTACTACGCCTCCTCCGACACCCGCATGCACGTAGCTACCTCCACCGTGGAACGCCTGGTGGACTACTGCCTGCACACCCCGGAGGACGGTTTCCGCACCGGCCTCTCCGTAGAAACCCTGAATAAACTCATTGACGCCAATCAGGAGTGATCACTAACCTCCTGATTTACTGATAGTTACAATATATTCCTCGTTCGAAATTTGAACGAGGATTGTATAGGAAAGGACTGATAACCAAGTATTTAGATGTCACGTATAACCGCCATTATTTGCGCGCTGGCTCTTAGTTTGGGCCTTCAGGCGCAGCCGTTGCAACTGTCCCACTTGTTCACTGACCACGCTGTGCTGCAGCGGGAAACCGTAGTCCCCGTGTGGGGCTGGGGTAAGCCCGGTGCCAAAGTGGAGGTTACCGGCTCCTGGAACGGCGCCAAGGCGGTGGCCCAGGTGGCCGATGACGGCTCCTGGAGCGTCATCCTGCAAACCGCCCAGGCCGGCGGCCCGTACACCCTCAGTGTGAAAAGCGGGAAGGAAAGCCTGACCGTGAACGACATCGCCTTGGGTGAAGTGTGGCTGTGCAGCGGCCAGTCTAATATGGAGATGCCGCTGAGAGGCTTCGGTTTTCAGGAGGTGGAAGGGGCTACGGAGGCCATTATGGAAGCGCCTGCTACCGCCAACTGCGTCCGTGTCTTCGACATCAAAACACCCAAGTGCACAGAGCCTATTAAAGATGTAGAGGCCAGCTGGAAGTACAGTTCTTCCGATGTGGCAGCCGAGACATCGGCCGTGGCCTATTTCTTTGCCAAGCGCCTTACGGTGGCCCTGGGTGTGCCTGTGGGCATTATCGTCAATGCCTGGGGCGGCAGCCGCATCGAACCTTGGATGACCCGGGAGACCATCGACCATGCCGGACTTACTGAGCAGGAACTGAAGGATATTTATGCCGTCGAAGAGCAGCCGGACCGCTGGCCGGAGACCCCGGAACTGATCTGGAACGGCCGCGTGAAACCCATCGTGGGCTATGCTGCCAAGGGTATCATCTGGTACCAGGGCTGCTCCAACATGGGTCAGCCGCACTGCTACGACAAACTGCAGAAAGCGATGGTGGAAATGTGGCGCAAGGAGTGGGGGAGAGACCTTCCCTTCATCTTCACCCTTCTGGCTCCGTACGATCACAGCGATGCCGATGGCCGCTGGCGTCCGCATTTTGTTGAGAACCAGTTGCATACGGAGAAAATCCTGTCGAACTCCTGGGCTATCTGTACCGAGACCCTGGGCAACCAAGTCACCGTACATCCCTCCCAGAAAAAAGAGGTGGCGGACATGATGGTGCAGCGTGCCCTCCAGAACATGTACGGCGTGAATCCGGGTATCTCCCTGGAACTGCCCCGCCTGAAAGATGTTGTCTATGAGGAAGATGGCACAGTGAAAGTAACTCTCACGGAAGTGTGGAGCAACCTCATGAGCATTAGCGCCCGTGACATCGTGGGCTTTGAACTCGCCGGCGAAGACCGTCAGTTCCACCTGGCCCAGGCCCAGGTTGACTGGGATGGCCAGACTATTATAGTGAAATGTACCGATGTGCCGCACCCGGTGGCCGTCCGTTACTCCTTCCGCAACTGGATGGGCGCCAACCTGGCCAAGAGCAACGGCATCCCCGTCCCTCCTTTCCGCACCGACGATTGGGAGTACTAAACCGCCTGGTGCGGAAGTGATTGATAGTAAGAATATTACGATAAAGAACCCGCGGGAATTTCACTGGGTACTTTGATATAAGTGGTTGATATTATGAAAGTTACATACCAGGCTATCCGTGGCATCTTAGCCGTCGCCCTCTTTACACTGGCCCTTACCGCCTGCCAGAAGAACGAGGTTAAGGTAAAATGTGCCGATTATACCCTTCGACTGCAGGTGGTTTCCCCGGAAATCATCCGCGTGAGCGCCAGCCCGGACGGCAAGTTCCAGGACCGCCAGAGCCTGGTGGTGCTGCCGCAGGCCGCCAAAACAGACTTCGAAGTCTCCGACGCCATGGGCAAGGTACACCTTACCACTGACAAGCTCGCCGTAGATATCTACAAAGCCAACGGTGAAATCAACTTTTACAAGGCCGATGGTACCCCGCTCGCCCTGGGCGGTCGCGCCACCCTGGTCCCTTACGGAGACCGCTGGAGCACGACGCTCACCTTCGACAGCCCGGAAGAAGAAGCCTTCTATGGCCTGGGCCAGCACCAGGCAGGGGAGTTCGACCACAAAGGCCGCCAGGAGGAACTGTTCCAGTACAACACCAAAGTGAGCGTACCCGTAGTGGTCTCCAGCAAGGGCTACGGTCTCCTTTTCGACGCTTATTCTTTGAGTCGATGGGGCACGGACCAGTCCTACAAGCAGCTGGGCGAGGTCTTCGACCTGCAACTGAAAGGCACCTACACCACCAAGGAAGGCGTGCTGGTGCAGCAGGAAGACAGCCTCTTCTATGAGAACGAATTCGCTATCAAGAATCTGCCTCAGGTGCCGCTCCAGGGCGCTTCCGTCACCTACGAAGGCACCCTGACCGCCAAGGAAACGGGCGATTATCATTTTATCCAGTACTATGCTGGTTTCCAAAGCACCACCATTGGTGGCCAGGAAGTGATGAGCCGCCGCTGGCGTCCGGCCTGGAACCCCAACAGCTACAAATACACCGTTCACCTGGAAGCCGGCGTACCTACCCCCATCAAAATCGACTGGGAACCGGATGGCGACGTGTCTTATATCGGTCTTCGCGTGCAGCCTTTCGGCGCTGTGCAGGAGGACAAACTCACCTTCTGGAGCGAGTGCGAACCCCAGTTGGACTTCTATTTCATGGGCGGCGACAACTACGATGCCGTCATAAAGGACTATCGCCAGCTCACCGGCAAGGCGCCCGTTATGCCCAAGTGGGTGCTGGGCTTCTGGCAGAGCCGCGAGCGCTACTCCACGCAGGAAGACCTGGTGGAAACGCTTCGGGAAATGCGGGCAAAGCATATTCCTGTCGATAATATCGTCCAGGACTGGCAGTACTGGGAAGACGACCAGTGGGGGAGCCATGCCTTTGACGCCAGCCGTTACCCGGCTCCGGAACAAATGCTGGACGACGTGCACGCCATGCACGGCCGCTTCATGATTTCCGTATGGCCCAAGTTCTACACCAATACGGAGCACTACCAGGAACTGAAAGATGCCGGTTACATGTACCTGCATCCGGAACAGGATAGCTTGAAAGACTGGCTGGGCTACAAGCAGTCCTTCTATGACGCCTACGCCGCCGGGGGCCGGAAACTCTTCTGGCACCAGATGGACGAGAGCCTGTACAGCAAGTACGGTCGCAAGATCGACGCCTGGTGGATGGACGCCAGCGAGCCCAACCTGCGCGACTGCCTGCCGCTGGATTACATGAGATGGCTCATGAACCCTAACGGCCTGGGTTCCAGCTCCGAATACCTGAACGCCTATGCCCTGGTGAACGCCCAGGCCATTTACGAAGGCCAGCGTGGCGTGGACCCGGATAAGCGCGTCTTCCTCCTGACCCGCAACGGCTTTGCTGGCCTGCAGCGTTATAGCACCGCCACGTGGAGCGGAGATATCGGCACGTCCTGGACCGATATGCGCATGCAGATGGCCGCCGGCCTGAACTACTCCATGAGCGGTGTGCCGTTCTGGGGCATGGACATCGGCGGTTTCTCCGTGATGACCAAATTCTACGATGCCGCAGGGCAGGATGAGTGGCAGGAACTGCAGACGCGCTGGCACCAGTTCGGTACCTTTGTTCCGCTGTTCCGCACGCATGGCCAATGGCCCCGCCGCGAGCTATGGAACATCGCCCCGGAAGGCTCAAAAGCCTACGAGAGCATTCTCTGGTATATGCAGCTACGCTACCGCCTGATGCCGTATCTGTATTCCCTAACGGGCGCGGTACATTTTGACGATTACACCCTCCTGCGCGGCCTGCCAATGGATTTCCCGGAGGACCCGGCCGTGCGCGACCTCTCCGACCAGTGGCTCCTGGGCCCGGCGCTCATGCCTTGCCCGGTGTACGAGTACAAGGCCCGCAGCCGCGAGGTGTATTTCCCCGCCGGTGGCTGGTATGACTTCTACACCGGCGAAAAGATTCCCGGTCAAGCCGGGAATGACGGAGCGTCATGCCCGACCCGATCGGGCATCTCCTGCACGGTGGAGGCCCCCTACGAGCGCATGCCGCTCTACGTGCGGGCGGGCAGCATCGTCCCTGTTGGACCGGCCATGGAATGGAGCGACGAAAAACCCGCCGATGACCTCCTGCTGCTGGTCTATGCCGGCGCCAACGCCCACTTTACGCTGTACGAGGACGATGGCCTCAGCTACAACTACGAGAGAGGGGAGTACAGCACCATCGACCTGAATTGGGACGATACCACCCGTACGCTCACCATCGGCGAGCGGAAAGGCACTTATCCGGGTATGCTGGCAAATCGACAGTTCCGGCTTATCTGTGTCGATGCAGCCCATCCTTTCGCCTGGAATCCGGATGCACCGGGCCAGGCCGTACAATACGACGGACAATCACTTAGCATAAAATTATAACACTAGAGCTATATGAAAAAGGTTTTGATCATGTTATCTGCAACGCTCCTTGGCGTCGCCTGTGCACCGAAAGGTCCTCAAGCCATTCCTTCCGACAAAGCGGTGGAAGCCAAGGTGGAGAAGGTCCTGAAGGGCATGACCCTGGAAGAAAAGGCCGGTCAGCTGGTGCAGCTGAACATTTCTGTGCTGGAGGATGGCACGCGCGAGGCTATCGACCCGGCAAAACTGGAAAAGATTATTGGTCAGTACAAGGTAGGTTCCATCCTCAATGTGATGCATGACGCCGCCCATTCCCGCGAGCAAACGGCTGCCATGGTGCGCCAGATCCAGGAAAAGAGCATGGAGGCGATCGGCATTCCTTGTATCTATGGCCTGGACATGATCCATGGTGCCACTTATCTCACCGACGGTTCTTTCTATCCGCAGGAGATTAATCTGGGCGCCACCTTCAACCGCGAATATGCGCGCCTGATGGGCCATGCGATGGCTTATGAGACCCGCGCCGCACAGGTTCCGTGGGTGTTCTCCCCGGTGATGGACCTGGGCCGCGACCCGCGTTGGCCGCGTCTGTGGGAAAGCTTCGGCGAGGACCCGTATCTGCAGGCTGAGATGGCCCGCGAGGAAACCATCGCCATTCAGGGCGAGGATCCCAATCATATCGACCTGGAACATTGCGCCGTTTCCCTCAAGCACTTCATCGGTTATGGCGTTCCGGTGAGCGGTAAGGACCGTACGCCGGCTATCATTGCACAGAATGACCTTCGTGAGAAATTCTTCACTCCGTTCCTGGAGTGCTTCCGCGCCGGCGCCCTCACCGCCATGGTGAACAGCGCCTCCATCAACGGCATTCCTACGCACGCCAACGCTATTCTGCTGAGCGGCTGGGTGAAGGAAGAACTGGGCTGGGACGGCATGCTCGTGACCGACTGGGCCGATATCGACAATCTCTTTGTCCGTGACCATGTGGCTGCCACCAAGAAGGAGGCCGTGGCTTTGGGTATCAATGCCGGTATCGACATGATTATGGATCCGTACGATCCCGAATGCGTGACGGCCATTGTGGAATGCGTCAAGGAAGGCAGCATTTCCAAGGCCCGTCTGGATGACGCCGTGCGCCGCGTGCTGCGCCTGAAGGTGCGTCTGGGCCTGTTCGACAAGCCCAACTGGGACTATTCCTATCCGGATTTCGGCTCCGAGAAGTTTGCACAGGAGTCTTATGCCGCCGCGCTGGAGAGCGAGGTGCTGCTGAAGAACAACGGCGTCCTGCCGCTCAAGGAAGGTGCGCGTATCCTGGTCACCGGCCCCAACGCCAACACCTTGCGTGCGCTCAACGGCGGTTGGAGCTATACCTGGCAGGGCAATGCCGATGCTTTCGTCCCGCAGTATAAAACCATCTTCCAGGCCCTCTACGACCGCTATCCGGGCAAGGTGTCTTGGGTGCCGGGCGTAGTGTATGACCAGCAGAACTGGCAGCGCGACCTGGCCATCAACATCCAGCAGGCCAAGGATGCCGCCCGCAGTGCCGATGTCATCATCTGCTGCGTGGGTGAGAACTCCTACTGTGAGACGCCGGGCAATATGGACGATCTGAACCTGTCGGCCAACCAGAAAGACCTGGTGAAGGCGCTGGCTGCTACCGGCAAGCCGGTGGTGCTGGTGCTCAACGAGGGCCGTCCGCGCCTGATTGGCGACATTGAGCCGCTGGCCGCCGCCGTGGTGGACGTGATGCTTCCGTCCAACTTCGGTGGCAATGCCCTGGCCGCCCTGCTGAGTGGCGACGAGAACTTCTCCGGCAAGCTGCCCTTCACCTATTCCAAGCACATCAACGCCCTGCATACCTATGATTATAAGGTGAGCGAGCACCGCGAAACCATGGACGGCTCCTACAACTACGACGCCGTCATGGACGTGCAGTGGCCCTTCGGCCATGGACTCAGCTATACCAGCTACGAGTACAAGAACCTGGTGGTTTCCGCCGAGAACTTCGCTGCCGGCGATGTCCTGAAGGTGAGTGTCGATGTCACCAACACCGGTTCCCGTGCCGGTAAAGAGGCCGTGCTGCTGTATAGCTCCGACCTGGTGGCTTCCCTCATCCCGGACGTGAAGCGCCTGCGTGGCTTCGAAAAAATCGCCCTGGAGCCCGGCGAGACCAAGACGGTGAGCTTCGAGCTGCCGGCCAGCGCCCTCGCTTTCGTGGGTGCCGATGGCCGCTGGCGCCTGGAGGCCGGCGACTTCCGCCTCTCCTGCGGTGGCCAGGGGGCCCTGGTAACCTGCACCGAAACAAAGGTTTGGGATACTCCTAATATTTAAATATGGACAAAGTATGTGTCCCTGAACCTGTGGCCGCCCATGGCCACATGAATGGGAGGGGCCCGCGGCCGCAGGCCGTGGGAGGGACGAGGAGCGAAGCGACGAAGGGTTCAGGGATACATACTTTGGGAATATAACTATATGGAAAATAGAACTGATATATTCCTACGGGAAGTTAAGGAGTGTCTTACGGAGAATATTCTGCCGTATTGGCTGCGGCTGAAGGATCCCCGTGGGGGATTCTACGGCGAAGTCAGCGCCGATGGCACCGTTCAGTACGACGCTCCGCGGGGCGTCATCCTGAACGCCCGCCTCATTTGGAGCTTCGCGGCTGCTTATCGCGCCCTGGGCAACACCGAGTACCTGGTGGCCGCCATGCATGCGCGCGACTGGTTTCTGGAGCACTTCTGCGACCACAAGTGGGGCGGTGTGTACTGGAGCGTATCGGCAGAAGGGGAGCGGCAGGACACCAAGAAGCAGTTGTACGCGCAAGGCTTCGCCATCTACGGCCTTTCGGAGCTGTACAAAGCCACCAAGGACGATGGTGCCCTCAAGGAAGCCATCAACCTGTATCGCGTAGTGGAGACCTACTTTGCCGATGCAGAGCATGGCGGCTATCTGGAGGCCCTCTCGCGCGAGTTCTCGCCTCTGGAGGACATGTCCCTGAGCGCGCACGACATCAATGCCGATAAAACCATGAACTCCCATCTGCATATCCTGGAGGCCTATGCCAACCTGTACCAGGTGTGGCCGGACGAAGGCCTTCGCGAGCGGGTTACGGCGCTGCTGGAGATTATCGGCACGCGGGTCATGGCCCCTTCAGGCCACCTGCAGCTTTACTTCCGTCGCGACTGGACCGTCCTGCCCGGCGGGGTGTCCTACGGGCACGACATCGAGACCTCCTGGCTGGCCATGGAATGCGCCTTCGCCACGAAGGACCTGGACCTAGTGTCCCGCGTACGCCCCTGGGCCTACTCCATGGGTGTGGCCGGCAACAAAGGCCTTTTTGCCGATGGTTCCATGCGCTATGAGCAACTCCTGGATGGCAGCTATGACAATTCCCGCCAGTGGTGGGTGCAGGCAGAGACCGTGGTCGGCAATCTGTGGCTCTGGAAATACCATGGCAATAAAGCCGCTGCAGATCGCGCCCTGGCCTGCTGGGCCTACATCCGCGAGCACCTGGTGGACACTGCCGCCGGCGAATGGTGGTGGGCTGTCCTCCCGGACGGCTCCCTGGACCTCTCCCAGCCCAAGGCCGGCTTCTGGAAATGCCCCTACCACAACTCCCGCATGTGCCTCCAGGCCCTTGCTTTGTTTGAATAATATGTAATGCCTCGCAGATAAAACTTTTTCGCTCCCCCCCCTTATGGGGGTAGAAAAAGTTTTCATCTGCGAAGCATAATAGAAGAATAAAAATAGAGAAAAACTTATGGCAAAACTCTCCGAGAAAATAGGGTATGCGCTGGGCGATGCCGCTGCCGGCGGCATTACCTGGAAGGTGATGTCCGTCGCATTTCCGTTCTTTTTCACCAACGTCTTCGGCCTCACCGTGGCCGACGCTGCCGCCCTCATGCTGGTGGCCCGCCTCTTCGATGTGGTCACCGACCCGCTGATGGGCGCCATCGCCGACCGCACCCAGTCCCGCTGGGGCACCTATCGGCCCTGGCTCCTTTTCGGTGCCATCCCGTTGGGCGTCGTCTTCGCCCTGCTGCTGTTCACCCCGGACCTGGGCCCCACCGGCAAACGCATTTGGGCCTATGGCCTGTACCTGCTCATGATGGTGGTGTACACGGCCGTGAACGTGCCCTACGGGTCCCTGCTGGGCGTGATGACCGACGATGACAACGAGAAGAACCAGTTCTCATCGTTCCGTATGGTGGGCGCCTACGCGATGGGCTTTGTGATGCTTTTTTCCTTCCCGTACCTGCAGCGGATGGTGGGCGGTACCCCGCAGCATCAGTATGCCGTGCTGGGCGTGGTGCTGGGCGCCGTGGCGGCCCTGGGTACCCTGGCCTGCGGTTTGCTCACGCGCGAACGTCTTAAACCCATTCGTGCCGAGAAATTCTCTTTCAAGCCCTTCGCCGACCTCTTCCGCAACAAGCCGTGGATTATCCTGACGCTGATCGGCATTTGCACCAACTTTTTCAACGGTTTCCGCTATGCGGTGGCCGCCTACCTGATGGAGTACTGCCTGCATGGAGACGTCACCGTGGGCAGGCTGGTCATCAATTACACGGTATTCATGATGTTCGGTGAGGCTGCTTGTATGGTCTTCGGTGGCCTGTCGCCCTGGTTCACCCAGAAGGTGGGCTCCAAGAAGAAGGCCTTTGCCTGGTCGGCCATCATCTGCGCCGTGTCCTCCATCCTTTTCTTCTTCATCCCCATGGATCCGGCCTGGATCTGGGTGATGGTGGCTAATGTGATTATTACTTCTTTCGGCATTGGCTTCTACTCCCCGCTGCTGTGGTCCATGTACGCCGACGTCGCCGACTATGCCACCGCCAAGAACGGCACTTCCTCCACGGGCCTTATCTTCTCTTCCGGCACCATGGCCCAGAAGTTTGGCTCGGCCATATCCGGCGCCCTGGTCGCTATGTTCCTGGGCTTCGCGGGCTTTGTTTCGGCCACCGACACGCTCACCGGCCAAACCGTAGTCACCATTACCAACCTTGGCTCGGTCCAAACCATGATCTGGTCCCTGTTCTCCCTCTTCCCGGCCGCCATCGCCCTCCTCATCGTCTTCCTCCTTCGCCTCTATCCCATTAACAAGTAGGGGGGGCGTGATCGCTAACATCCTGTAAATCAGTCGCTTACTATATAATCCTCGTTCAATTTTCGAACGAGGATTGTTTTGTATGTTGTTGATAGTGAGTCGGTTAGCAATCACGCTCCTGCGTCCCTTTCCCGTAGAATTGTGTATTATTGCAGAAAAATGAGAGGATGGAAGCGTGTTTGTTCTTATATTACCTGTCTTGGATTACATTAGAGGATCCGCAAAGAGGGTATGGAGTCCGGTGGGAGGAGCAGGAAACAGAGGAACTGCTCTGTTTTATCAGGAGTGCCATGCGGGAAGTGGAGCGACGGGGGATACAAGTTTCGCCACCCCTTGAAAAAGTTCGCATTACCAGAACGCTTCGTGTCTTTGTGGGATGCAATGAATTGAAAATAAGGCCAATGGCTAAAACAATCCTGCTCCTTTTCCTGAAGCATCCGGAAGGAATTGCGCTTAAGCAGATTGCTAATTATGAACCGGAACTGGCCAAAATTTACCGGGGTGTAAGCCGAAGTTCCAATCCTTCCGAGATAGAGGATAGAGTGCAGCGCATACTGGACTTATTCAACAATGACTTGAACGTGAACATTGCCCGGGTGAACAGGGCGCTTGCTCAACTAGTGGACAATGCCTCCGATTACCAAATCGTGGGCATTGCCGGGCTTCCCAAGCGCATACTTTTGGACAGGAAATGGGTGATTTGGGAGTAAATAGAATCGGTAGAAACAGCAAATAATCGGTAGAAACAGCAAAAAAACATGTGAAACAACAGAATGTTTTAACCGAACCTTGGAATCCCGGAAGGTTCTGAATACCTTGCGTCCATGAAGACGCGAAAAGTATACCCTGGAGAGGTGCATCACGTGTGCCAGCAAACGGTTGACGGTGTATTGGTTTTTTACTCTGTCAGCGACTATCTTGTGTTTTTTACTATCTACTGTACTGTGGCCAGAAGGCTGGGCGTGAAGGTGTTGGCCCTTTGCCCCATGGTAGACCATACACACAATGTGGTAATCGTCCGGAATGAACCCATGCTAGCCCGTTTTGTGCAACAGTACACGCATTTGTTTTCACGGGAATGGAATACATCTCGGGGTAGAAAAGGCCCTTTGTTCAAACATCGTTACATGAGCTCCGTCAAGCTGGGGAACAAGCAGGTGAAAACAACCATCAATTATAATTACAATAATCCGGTGGAAAGGAAACTAGTGGAAAGGGCGGAGGAATATCGCTGGAACTTCCTGCGTTATGCCAGGGAGGTTTGTCCGTTCTCTGAGCCGTTTAGTTTGTCAGAAAAGCCACTGATGTTCAGGAATATTCTGAAAGAGGTCAAGCGCATCCATGCCGGAGATGGTCATTTACGCTATTGCCAGTTGGAACGATGGAAGAAAAAGTTAAAACCCGGAGAAATGCAGCAACTGGCCGATTATGTGGTGAGGCTATGGAATGTGATAGATTACGATGAGGCCGTTTCTTACTATGGAAACTTTGAGGCCATGTTACACTCATTCCACGACAATACTGGGAGTGATTATGACATCAGGGAGGACAGGAACAATTACTCGGATGCCGTTTACAAGGAGTGTACACAGTTGTTGTTGAAGGAAGGGGTAATTCAGCATCCCAATGAGATCCCGTCCTTGCCTAAAGAACTCAAAAAGGACCTGGCAGAACTACTTCACTACAGAACCAATGCCCGTCCCCGCCAGATTGAGAAGTATCTCCACTTAAAAGGGTGATCGCTAACGCGTTGATAGCCAGTTATATATAATACAATCCTCGTTCGAAAACCGAACGAGGATTGTTGCGTAAGCTATTGGTAATCAGTATTTTACCGATCATCAGCTGTTCAAAATGTCGAGTGATAGTTAAGTTGTTGATGCACAGATAGTTATAGAATAATCCTCGTTCAAAAATTGAACGAGGATTATATTGTAACTCATTGTGTGCTAATGTGTTAATTATCACGCACACGGCTTCACCCCACAAAAAAAGCAACCCGGGAGGGCTGCTTGATTTTCTACCAGCGGTCTTCGTCGGAGACGGAGAGCTTTTTGCGGGCGTGGCGGCGACGGGCGCTAAGGACGCGGCGGCCGTTGGCGCTGGCCATTCTTGCGCGGAAGCCGTGTTTGTTCACACGCTTGCGGCGGGAAGGTTGGAATGTTCTTTTCATGATATGTCTATTTTATATTTTTTCGCGTAAGGACTGCAAAGGTAGCAATTCTGGGGGAATATGCCAAATTTTTTTGAGATTTCTCGACTTCGCTCGAAATGACAGGGTGCTTCGCTCGAAATGACAACCTACCGCTCAATATGTACCACCAACTTCCCGTCGTACCAGGGGTCGGGGAGCCAGGAGGAGACGGGCCAGGTGTGAACGGAGCCTCGCGGCAGTTTGTGCCGGGCCATCACGGTGGCAATTTCCTCGTTCAAATCCCCGCCTTTCAGGTATAAAATGCCCTGCGTGTACTTGCCTTTCACCCACGGGAAGAAGTCCGGCAGAGCAGCCACCGCCCGCGAAACCACAAAGTCAAATCCGGCCGGCAAAGTCTCCGCCCTAGCATTCACCACCTGCACGTTCGGCAGCTCCAGCGCAGTGCTAACCGCCTGAGCCACAATGGTCTTTTTCCCCACGGAGTCGCAAAGGGTAAATTGTGTCGATGGAAACAAAATCGCCAGCGGAATCCCCGGAAATCCACCCCCGGTCCCCAGGTCCAGCACCGAGCCGGAAGCAAAACGCTCCCACAGCCCCGGCACCGTTTGCAGGTACCGAGCAATGGCCAGCGAATGCAGCACATGGTGCTCATACAACGCGTCGATATCCTTCCGCGAAATCACGTTGATCTGCGCGTTCCACTCCCGATACAGCCCGTCCAGGGCCTCAAAACACGCCATCTGCCGGGCCGTCAGCGTAAAATCGGCCTCCAAAATCTCTTTCCAGTTCATTCGATTTCCCCCCGTAACATCATTTGCGACAAGTGCTGCTTGCCCCGGCGAATACGCGTGCGCACGGTATTGAGCTCCAGGTCCAGCTCCTTGGCGATTTCCTCGTACTCCAACTCCTCGATCATGTACTTGATCATCACGTCTTTATATAGCGACGGGAGCTCGTCGATATACCCCATCAGCCGCTGGTGCAGCTCGTCGTTGATAATCTCTTCCTCCGGCGTATAGTCCGTCAGCTGGACCGCCTCCGACCCGTCGGAAGACGCCTTGTGCAGGATGCCTTCCTTCTTTTCGTCCTCGCGCTGGATGGACGATAAATGGTCCAGCGCCGTCCGCGTGGCAATCGTCAAAAGCCACGGCCGGAACTCGCGGGAAAGGTCGAAGCTCCCGAGGGCCTGAAACGCCTTCTGGAAACTCTCGGTGACCACATCGTCCACATCGGCCTTCCACTGGAAATAGCCGCTCACGCGTCCGCGCACCGCACGCTCGTGTATTTGATAGAGCATCCGGTATGCCATCTGGTCGCCGGCGATAGCCCGCTCGATGATTTCTGTTTCGGTTTCTTTCATGGTATGAGATTTCTCGACTTCGCTCGAAATGACAGGTCAATGCGCTTCCAGCCAATTAATTCCGGATGAACATTCTACGGTGAGTGGAACCGACAGTTCCAAAACATGCTCCATGACGTCCTTCACCAACGCAGAGAGCGCCGGAACCTCCTCCGGCACAGCGTCGAACAGCAGTTCGTCGTGGATCTGCAGCACCATTTTGCTCCGCAGGCCCTGTTCCTTCATGCGGGCCGCCACGCCGATCATGGCCAGTTTAATGATATCGGCCGATGTCCCCTGAATGGGCGCATTCACCGCATTCCGCTCCGCCAGCGCACGCACGGTCGCATTCCGCGCCTGGATGTCCGGCAGGTAACGCCGCCGCCCGAACAACGTCTCCACATATCCATGCTCCCGCGCAAAAGCAACACTTCCGTCGATAAACGAACGGATGGAAGGGAAGGAGGCAAAATACCCGTCGATAAGCTCTTTAGCCGCCATCCGCGGCAAGTGCAGCCTTTGCGCCAGCCCGAAGGTGGAGATGCCGTACATGATGCCGAAGTTGGCCGTTTTGGCCATGCCGCGCTGCTCCCGCGTCACCTCCGAAACCGGGATGCCGAAAATCTTGGCCGCCGTGGCAGCATGCACGTCCACACCCTCGCGGAAAGCCTGCGTAAGGTGCTCATCCTGAGAAAGATGCGCCATGATGCGCAGCTCAATCTGCGAATAGTCTGCGCTCACAATCACGCCGTCCGGCGTACCCGGCACAAAAGCCTTGCGAATCTCTTTCCCGCGCTCCGTGCGGATGGGAATGTTCTGCAGGTTGGGATTGGACGATGACAAGCGCCCGGTGGCCGTAAGTGCCTGATTGAACGTAGTATGCACACGCCCGTCCCGTGGCGAAACATAGCTGGGGAAGGGCTCGATATAGGTCGATAGCAGTTTTTTCACCGCCCGGAATTCCAGGATTTCATCGACAATAGGGTGCCGGTCCGCGATGGCGAGCAAGGTGGCCTCGTCCGTGGAATACTGGCCCTTGGCACCGCTGCGCTTGGCCTTGGGGTCCAGTTTCAGTTTCTCAAACAGGAGTTCTCCCACCTGTTTGGGCGAGGAGATGTTCAGTTCCGGCTCCTCCGCCATCTCGCGGATGCGGATTTCGCGCTCCGCCAGCTCCTTTCGTAGGCCATCGGCAAAATGCCGGATAACACCCATGTCCACTTTTACGCCGTCGCGCTCCATCTGCGCAAGCACCTTGGACAGCGGCTCCTCCATGGTGAGGTATAGCTCCGGCAGTTCCTGCTGCAGTTTCTCTCCCAGCGGCACCAGGATGGAGGCTTCCCGCAGGGCCGCGGAGTTGTCCTCCTCCGGAACATCGTCAAAGAGCGAACCGGTGGTAGCCACTTCCTCGCGCGCCTCCAGCGACACGCCCAGATAAGTCTGCGCCAGGGCAGCCAGGTCATGGCTGCGCTCCGGGTTCAGGACGTAGTGCATAAGCTGAATGTCCCACCATCGGCCATTCAGGTCGATTCCCTCCAACGCCAGCGTATTCGCCATTTTCTTAAGGTCCACGCCATACTTGTCGATGGCAGCCTCTTCCAGCAGGCCCTTCGCCTGGGCAGGGGAGACCTGCACGGCAAGGCCGCCGGTACTCAGGACGATGTGCGCTCCAGCGAGCACCAGCCCCACTTTCCCGGCCTTTTTCGCCTCCGCCGCAACCTCCGGCAGCGATGCCTCTTTATACTCCAAGAGATGGCCGATCGCGTCGGCCATGACGACGCCATCGTCATTCCCGGCTTGACCGGGAATCTCTTTCAAATATTTCTTCAGCGACGCAAACTCATACTCCTGAAACAACTGTGCCAGCCTTGCCGTAAACACACCCGTATAGCGCATATCGGCCAGACTTACCGGCAACTGAATATCGGTTTTAATAGTAACCAGCGTCTTGGACAGCGCCATGTGCGGGCGCGCTTCCTCGAACTGCGCCTGCTGCCGGGCGGTGAGTTCGCCCAGGTGCGCGTAAATATTCTCCAGGCTGCCGTATTTGGCGATGAGCTTGGCAGCGCCGACTTCACCTACACCGTTCACGCCGGGCACGTTGTCGGCCGTATCGCCACAAATAGCCAGCATGTCGATGACCTGCGCGGGCTCCGAGATGCCCCATTTGGCACAGAGCTCCGCGGTGCCCCAGATTTCGGCATCGGACCCGCTTTTGCCGGGCTTGTACTGGAAACTGTGCGGGCCGATCAGCTGGCCATAGTCCTTATCCGGCGTCACCATGTACACGTCCAGTTGCTCCGATGCATTCTGCACGGCGATGGAGCCCAGGACGTCATCGGCCTCAAAACCGGGCATCATGACCACGGGGATGTTCATCTCCTGCACCAGTTCCGTAAGCGGCTCCAGGGCCTCTATCACCAGTTGCGGGGTAGGGGGACGCGTGCCTTTATAGGCCGGAAACAGCTGATTGCGGAAGGTGCCGCCCGGCGGGTCGAAAGCCACCGCTACGTGCGAGGGTTTTTCCCGCTCCAGCAGTTCCAGCAGGTATTTGGTGAATCCGTAGAGGATGGACATGTCCGCCCCTTTGGAGTTGATCATGGGACGGCGCAGGAACGCATAGTACATTTTAAATACCAGCGAGTGACCGTCTATGAGAAAGAGTTTGTCCATAGCCTTCAAAGATACGAATTATTTTGAAACATTGTGCCACTTATCGACCCAAAGAACCGTGTTTGCATTTAAATCGAATAATCCCTAACTTAGAGGACCAAAACGCTTGAATATGAACATCCTGGAAGAAGCCTCCCGCTGCCTGTTCTGCGCCCAGGCACCCTGCAGCAAAGCCTGCAAGAATGGAGACCCCGCAAGGGCCGTCCGCGCCGTCCGTTTCAATAACCAAGCCCTTGCCCGCCAATGGGTTAAAGACTGCTCGGAGGAGGAGTTGCTGGAAGCAGAGAAAGCCTGCATCCACTATGACCGTCCCATCCGTATCCGCGAATTTGTCCAGGCACTGCCGGAAGCGCCTGCTCAGGAGGCCCATCCAAGCCTGGCTATCGACTTTTGCGGCATCCACTGTGAGAATCCTTTCTTCCTGGCGTCATCGGCCGTATGTACCAACTACGAGATGGTGGCCAAGGCCTTCGAAGCCGGCTGGGGTGGCGTGTTCTACAAGACCATCTGCATGCAGGAGATCAGGGAGGTATCGCCCCGCTTCGACGCCGTTCACAGCGTGGGGGACAAAGGCGATTTCTTTGGCTTCCGCAACATGGAGCAGCTCAGCGAGAACCCCGTGGACCAGGACTTCGACATCCTGCGGCGCCTGAAAAAGGACTATCCCTCCAAGATTGTCATCGCCTCCATCATGGGGCACGATGAAAACGAATGGATGGAGCTCGCCAAACGGGCGGAGGCCGTCGGCTGCGATGCTGTCGAGCTCAATTTTTCCTGCCCGCAGATGCGTCAGGCCGGCATGGGAAGCGACGTAGGCCAGGACCCGGAACTCGTCATCTTCTTCACCGCCGCCGTCAAGCGCAGCGTCAGCATCCCCGTCATCCCCAAGATGACCCCCAACATTGCGCACATCTCCGATATCGGCTCCGCCGCTTGTTTTGCCGGTGCCGATGCCATATCGGCCATCAATACCATTAAGAGTATCACCATGGGCGACGGCTCGGAGGTGAGCGGCAGCCAGACGGGTTCCGGCTATTCCGGCAGGGCGGTCAAGCCCATTGCGCTCCGGCACATCCTGTCCATGGTGCTGCACCCCATGATGCAAAAGGTGCAGTACAGCGGCGTGGGCGGCATCGAGACCTGGAAAGACGCCCTGGAGTTCATTCAGCTGGGTTGCCGGAACGTGCAGGTGTGCACGGCCGTGATGCAGTACGGCTATCGCATTATCGACGATATGATTATCGGCCTGCAACATTATATGGCCGAAAGGGGTGTGGAGAACCTGGCGGACCTGGTAGGGGAGCGCCTGCCCTCCTTCCGGCTCCCGTCCAACCTGGACCGCGACACCGTTGTCTATCCCAAATTCGACACCGCCAAGTGCATCGGCTGCGGCCGCTGCACCATCTCCTGTGCCGATGGCGGCCATCAGGCCCTGGTCTTCAACGAAGAAACCCGCAAGCCCCAACTCCTCGGCCCCAAGTGCGTAGGCTGCCACCTCTGCCGCCTCGTCTGCCCCGTCGGCGCCATCTCCTCCTCCAAACGTATCCCCAAGCGGCACGACTGGGCTGGTCACTAAACCACTGATAATCAGCAATATACCAATAATCCTCGGCTCTTTTTGCGCCGAGGATTTATCATAAAGCACTGATAGGCAACAGGTTACGAACCAGCGCGCTACTCCATCAGTTTCTTATACTTGAACCGTTTGGGGGCGGCATCGGCGCCCAGACGCATCTTGCGGTTCTCCTCGTATTCCTGGTAGTTGCCCTCGAAGAAGACCACCTTGCCCTCGCCTTCATAGGCCAGGATGTGCGTGGCGATACGGTCCAGGAACCAACGGTCATGGCTCACCACAACGGCGCAGCCGGCGAAGTTCTCCAGACCTTCCTCCAGTGCGCGGATGGTATTCACGTCCACGTCGTTGGTAGGTTCGTCCAGAAGGAGCACGTTTCCTTCGTCCTTAAGTGTCAGCGCCAGATGCAGGCGATTGCGCTCACCGCCGGAGAGCACGCCGCACAGCTTTTCTTGGTCCGCGCCGGAGAAATTGAAGCGGGACACCCAGGCACGGGCATTCACGTCCCGGCCGCCCATCCGCACCCATTCGGAATTGCCCGCAATGGTTTCATAGACCGTCTTATCCGGGTCGATAGAGCGGTGCTGCTGGTCCACATAGGCAATCTTGACAGTATCGCCAATCTCAATAGTGCCGCTGTCCGGCTGCTCGATGCCCATGATGAGACGGAATAGCGTAGTTTTACCAGCACCATTAGGGCCGATGACACCCACAATACCCGCCGGCGGCAGTTCGAAGCTCAGGTGCTCGAACAGGAGTTTATCGCCATAGGCCTTGGAAACATCGTTGAAACGGATGACCTTGTTGCCCAGGTGCGGACCGTTGGGAATGTAGATTTCCAGGTTGGCTTCCTTTTGTTTGGTATCGGCCGATGCCAGTTTTTCGTACGCGCCCAGACGGGCTTTTTGCTTGGCCTGACGGGCCTTGGGGGCCATGCGCACCCACTCCAGTTCCCGTTCCAGGGTTTTGCGGCGCTTGCTTTCCGCCTTTTCCTCCGCAGCCAGGCGTTTGGTCTTCTGGTCCAGCCAGGAGGAGTAGTTGCCCTTCCAGGGGATGCCCTCTCCGCGGTCCAGTTCCAGGATCCAGCCGGCCACGTTGTCCAGGAAGTAACGGTCGTGCGTGACGGCGATCACAGTGCCCTTGTACTGTTGCAGATGGGCTTCCAGCCACTGGATACTCTCCGTGTCCAGGTGGTTGGTGGGCTCGTCCAGCAGCAGCACGTCCGGCTCCTGCAGCAGCAGGCGGCACAGGGCCACGCGACGGCGCTCACCACCGGAAAGCTCCTTGATTTTTTGCTCCGACGGCGGGCACTGCAACGCATCCATGGCGCGCTCCAGTTTGGAGTCAATCTCCCATCCGTTTACCTGGTCGATCTTTTCGGTGAGTTCTCCCTGGCGCTCGATGAGGCGGTTCATCTCGTCATCGTCCATCGGCTCCATGAACTTCATGGAAATATCGTTGTATTCCTGCAGGATGTCCATGACCTCCTGCACACCCTCCTGGACCACCTCCAGCACGGTTTTTTCCGGATCCATCTGCGGCTCCTGCTCCAGGTAGCCCACGCTGTAGCCGGGCGCCCACACCACCTCGCCTTTATAGGATTTCTCTACGCCGGCAATGATTTTGAGGAGGGTGGATTTACCGGATCCGTTAAGGCCGATAATGCCGATTTTGGCCCCATAGAAGAAGCCCAGGTAAATGTCTTTGAGGATTACGCGGTTGTTGTGGGGGAGGATTTTGCTCACCCCGTTCATGGAAAAGATGATTTTTTCGTCGGCCATGGCTTAGGTCAATTACATTTGTGGCAAGATAGTGAATATTTCCCACATTGCCAAAAGCGTGGCCTAAAGCTTACTCCCGGAACAAATCCCGGACGGGGAGGTCGGGGGAGAAGCGGGTGCGGAGGTTCTCGAACAGGGCGGCGATGTTGTTGGAGAAGCGGGAGCCGCGCCAGGTGGAGGTGTTGGCGATGAACACCCAGCACTCGCCGTCGGGGAAGGTTTTCACCAGGGCCTGTGTGCCGGAGAAGGAGCCGGAGCGGGTCCATTCGCCCGTGGGCTTGGTGTCGTTCCAGCCCAGGGAGAAGGTGTCCTTATCGTAATAGGTGGTCATCTGGGTCACGGAAAACGGCACCAGAATGTCTTCTACGGGGCCACCACCATTAATGCAGGCAACCATGCGGGCCAGTTCCGCCGCGGAACCGGTCCAGCCGCCGGCGCCCAGCGAGCCGGAAATATTGTTGCCCCCGTAGCATTTTTCCACGGCGGCATATTTACCGTCGAAAGAAGCCGTCTGCGTGGCCTCCGGGTGCATGTAGTAGCGCGTTTCTCCGGGATGCCGGTCAGACAGATAGTTCCCCGCCAAGCGGAAGCCGCGGCAGAGGGCAGGGGAGAATACCTCCTCCTGCATAAAGTCCACATAAGACTTCCCGGAAACTTCCTCAATGATAAGTGACAACAGCAGGAAGCCCAGGTTGGAATACTCCTGGGTAGTACCAGGCTCATACGCCAGCTTTCTGCCCAACTGCTTTTGCAGCAGCGCGTCCAGGGACGAATACGGAGAAAACACCGGGTCCCCGCCGCGGGAAGTAAATCCCGCCTGGTGCCGGAGCAGGTGCTCCACCGTTATAAGATAATAATCCTCGTCCTTGATATAGGAATCGTAACGATTCAACACTCCATACGGTCCAAAAACCGGCGTGTCCAGGTACAACAGCCCCTTTTCCTGCAGCCGCATGATGCCAATCGCCGTCAGAAGCTTGGAGACGGACGCCAGCCGGAGCGTGGTGCCGGGCGTCATGGGCGTGGAACCATCGGCCTTGCCATATCCATGTGCGTACAGGAGGGAATCGTTCCGCATCACCGCCATGGAAACCCCGTGCAGGCCCCAGACATGCATGAAACTGTCCACCACGGCATCCATGGCCGGCAGGGTGGATATTTCATTGGTAAGATACCCGTTCAGCGAATCCCGCCAGTGAATGGGCTCCGGGGCTGGCTGGGAAGGCACCTGTTGCCCGCACATAAACGCGCAGCACAGGGCCAGGACAAGGAGTATGACGCCCGCCTTTCTCACTTGATCTTCCCGCAGCGGCGGCCGAAATCGACAATCATGTCCGCCGTGCCGTCAATCCCCAGGATGGAACTGTCCACGCACAGGTGGTAGTTGGAGGCATGGCCCCAAGCCCCGAAGGTATAATAATTATAGTAGGTTTCGCGCGTGCGATCCTTGCGGCGCATGAGCTTCTCGGCTTCATCGGCACTGATATTCTCGCTTTTCATCAGGCTCTGGATGCGATACTCTTCCGGCGCGGAGATAAAGACATTCAGGCAGTCCATGTCCCGGAGGATATAATCGGCACAGCGGCCGATCAGGATGGCATCGCCCCGTTCGGCAATGTTCCGGATGACCTCGCTCTGGATCTTGAACAGCACGTTGTCGTTCACATAGCCGCCGTCCATGTAGCCTAACCGGCTGGAAGCGAAGAAGCTGGAGAAGGAGAAGAGGCTTTTTTCCTCCGCCTGGGCAAAGAGTCCTTTGGAGTAGCCTTCTTCCTCCGCCACCTTGGAAATGAGCTCGTTGTCGTAAAACGGGATGCCCAGTTTCTGGCCGATAGCATGGCCGATATGACCGCCTGCGCTGCCGAAAGACCGGCCGATGGTAATGATGGTATGCATAATCTCAGATTTTACTGCCAAGCACGGCCGGATCGTCCCCGTCCTTGAGTTTGTTCAACTTGCGGATGAGGCTCCAGCCCATGATGAAGGTAATGATGGCCGATGTGGTATCGGAAATGGGGAAACTGAGCCAGACGCCGGTCTCCGACTCCATCAGCGGCGGCAACAGGTAGATGCAGGGCAGCAAAAACAGCAGCTGTCGCGACAAGGAGAGGAAAACGGACTTGTTCACCATGCCCAGGCACTGGAACAGGTTGGTGGTGACCATCTGGAAACCCACAATGGGGAAGACGATGTTCATCACGCGCAGTCCATGCGCCGCTTTTTCGATGAGCACCGGGTCCGAGGTGAAGATGCGCACCATGGGCTCCGCCAGAAGCACGGAGAAGACAAAGCCGAGGACCATGACCAGCGTGGCCCAGCCGGCGGTTTTCAGGTACACCTCCCGCACACGGCTGAACTGCCGGGCACCGTAATTGTAGCCTGCAATGGGCTGCATGCCCTGGTTCAGGCCCATCACAATCATGATGAACAGGAAGGTGATGCGGTTTACGATGCCAAATGCGCCGATAGCCAGGTCTCCGCCCCATTTCACCAGCTGCTGGTTGATGAACAGCACCACAATGCAGCTGGCCAGGTTCATCAGGAAAGGTCCCATGCCGATGGCCAGGGAGTCCTTGGCGATTTTCCAGTCGATGCGGAACATCTTGAGCGAACGGGGCAGGTGTAGGAAACGGTTCGGGTCGAGGAAATACTTGAGCGTATAGGCCAGCGCCATGCACTGGCACAGGACGGTGGCCAGCGCTGCGCCCTGGATGCCCATGCCCAGCGTAAAGATGAAAATGGGGTCCAGAATGGCGTTGGAGGTCACTGTAAACAGGGTAAGCCCCATGGCTAGTTTCGGGTTTCCGGACGAACGGATGATGGCGTTGAGGCCGAAGTACAAGTGCGTGACGGCATTGCCCATGGCAATGATGGTCATGTACTTGCGGGCGAAGGGGAGGGTGGCGTCCGAAGCCCCGAAGAAGCGGAGGATCGGGTCCATCCACAGCAGCATCACGGCGGTGAAGACCAGGCCGGTAAGGATGTTGAGGCTGATGTCGTTGCTCAGCACTTTGCTGGCCACTTTGTAGTTCTTCTGGCCCAGCAGGACGGATATCATGGTGGCGGCGCCCACGCCCACCAGCGTACCGAACGCGGTGGAAATGTTCATGAGCGGGAATGTGACGGCCAGGCCGGCAATGCTCAGCGAACCTACATCGGGAATATGGCCGATGTACACGCTGTCCACCATATTATACAGCGAAGACGCGGTCATGGCGATGATGCCGGGGACCGCGTATTGGCGAATAAGCGAGTTGATGGGCTTGGTGCCCAGTTCTGTAGGGACGGCTCCTGTACTCATTCGTTCACAATCTCCACTTCAAAGATAAGAGGGGAGTAGGGGGGAATGGCCGAACCGCTGCCGGAACCGGCATATCCCAGGGTGGAAGTGAACAGGAAGGTGGCCTTCTGGCCCTGGAACACCATCTGGCTCAGACCGCCTTGGAAACCGGTGATAAGGGTGCTGGACCCCATCTTGATCTCGGATACTTTTGACGAAAAGGTGACAGACACCGGCTCGTAACTTTTACCGGTATAATAATAGATATTGTTGTCTTTGGCAATCCTTTCATCAGTAGTATCAAATGCCTGACCGTTCAGGAGGTATCCGGTGTAACGGATTTGCAGGGTGGTATCCCGCGGGAAATGGCGCTGGCCGGCAAATTCCGATGTGTCCGAGAAGAAGTAGAAAGTACCCTCCACGGCGTCATCCTGGAAGCCGGTGCTTGCCTTACGGTCCACTCCATATTCGCGGAGGACATAACGCTCCAGGCTGTCGATTTCCGTGCGGTCGATATTGCCCGTCTGTCCATGGAAGGTAACATCGTAAAGCAGGTGGCTTCCCGAGGTGCAGGCATTGATGTAGGCTTCCTCCGAGCTGAGCCGGCTGGTGTTGAGCAGCCAGGCGGGGATGACAGCCTTGCGTGTGCCGCCCACCTTCATGCCTTCCATCAACATATCCACGCCTACGAAACTGCTGCCGCTGCCCTGCGCCATGAAGCGGGGACCGTAGTAGTAGCTGCAGTCATAGGTGCCCAGCTGCTGGGCAATCTTGTAATCCGTGGAGCTGCTGATGGTCCCGTCCAGGGTGCGGATGGTGTATTCCGCATAGATATAGGTGGAATCCGGATCCCAGGCTTCTCCGTCGCCTTCTTCTTCCTCCAGGATGTACAGGCCATTTTCGTTGGGCTCTACATTCGGATAGTATTTTTCCATATACATGGTCAGGTATGCCTGGGCTTTCTGTCCGGTGTTCCAGGTGGATTCCTTGGCGCAGCCGGCGGCCATCAGGCACAGCACGACGGCCATGGGGAGGAGTTTTTTCATATTAGTCATCAAAAATTTCTTCGATCAGGTATTGGTAAACCAGGGCACTCCTTGCAGGAATCGTGCCTCGGGCCATATTTCCAAAGCCATATTCTCCCGTAAAGAGAACATAACCGTGGTCGAACTGCTGCACCCCCTGCAAACCCAGGTACAGGCCTTGTACCAGGTTCTTATCGACCCGGATGGTGTCCAGGTGGAAGATGTTGGTGCTGTCGGCCAACTTCCATTTGGCCGCTTCCGCCACTTCCAGCACGTTGGTGGCTATCAGGTTGGAGGTGGAGATGCTGTTGCCGGTGAGGGTGAAGCAGGCGTACCAGAGCGCAACGCGGTTGCCGGCTTTCAGGGAGTCCCTCGGCCCCAGCACCTTGTCCAGCGTATCGGCCATCGTGAGCCGGTAACTGCCGCCGTTACGGGTGAGCGTAGCGGTGGTGTCGGTCTTCATCTGGGTGGCGACAAAATTGTCGATATAGGAAGTTTGCTTGTCGTAGGTGGCCTGCAGCGACTGCTTTACGCACGCCACGGCCAGGCCCAGGGCAAGGAGACTGCTCAGTATGAAGGTGCTTCGCTTCATGCCAGGAAGGTTTTAAGCGCGTTCACGACATAGGATTCCGCCGCATTGGCATCGACAATGTCCGTGCCGATAAAGAGCTTTCCGCCGGCGGCATTCTCGTGCCCGCCGCCATGGAAAAAGCGCACCGCCAGCTGTTGGGCCGACGTCCCTTTCTTCGAACGCACCGACACGCGGAAATGGCCGTCGTCCTCCTTCAGGAGTACGCTCAGTTTTACCGTGCCGATGGTAAGCGGTACATTGACCAGGCCCTCCGACTCACCCTCGCGTAAATCGAACCGGTTCATGATATCCTTGGTGAGGAGCATGTAGGCGGCACCTTCCGGCAGCACCTTGAGGCCTTCGTACTGCATGTAACCCATCAGGCGGACGCGGTTTTCCCGGTAACTGCTGTAGAGCTGCTGGAGCAGGGCGTCGCGGTTGACGCCGGCGGAAATGAGTTCCGATGCCATCTGGAAAGTGGAAGGGAAGACGGAGTTGGCAAAATTGTTGGTGTCCGTGGTCATCCCCGCCATGAGTGCCGTACCAATTGTCATACCGAGGCCCAAAGGGCCGAGCGTATCTCCTTCCGCCGCCTTCAGGACCCAGTACAGCAATTCCGACGCGCTGGAAATCTCCGGCGTGGAGAACACCACGTCAAAACTGTCCCGGTCCGGGTTCAGGTGATGGTCGATGAGGATTTTCCGTGCCGTGGAGGCCTTGAGAGAGGGCTCCAGTCCTTCCGTGCGAGAGAAGTGGTTGCAGTCCAGCTGAATGAGCAGGTCGCAGGTGCGGATGGCCTCCTGTGCGGCGGAAGCGTTAGCGTCGAAATACACGTAGTTGACTTCCGGCGACAGGATGAAAAGCAGGTTGTCCGCAGGGGTGTCAGGAAAAAGGCAGGTGACCTCCTTTCCCTGGCCGGCAAGCCAGAGGGACATGGCCGTACAGGAACCCAGCGCGTCGCCGTCCGGGTGCGTATGCCCCACAACGGCAATCCGCGTGGATTGCTGAACCGCTGACCGGAAGGCCTGGATGTATTCCTGACTCACTGCTTCCATGCACATAAATCGTTTGCGATGGCAAATTTACAAAAGATTATTGCTTTTGAGAAATGATTTTGTTAACTTTGTCGGAAGTTTGGAAAATTATAAAACACTAAAATAATGAACAAAGGTTTAAAAATCGGTCTCGAAGTCCTTCTGGCTCTCATTATCTGCCTGCTTGCATGGCTCACCATCAAAAGTGTCCAGAAGCCTGTTAAATTCAACCAGGAGCTCAAAGCCCGCTCAGATGTGGCAATCCAGCGTCTTAAGGATATCCGTACCCTGCAGGTCGCTTTCAAGAGTGTCAACGGTCGTTTCAGCCCCAGCGTAGATTCCCTCAAGCTTTTCTACGAAACCGGTAAAATGGACATCGTGATGCAGATTGGTTCCCACGACGACTCCATCGCTGTTGCCAATACGGATGTCATCAAGAAGGCCATCCAAAAGGCCAATCCCCGGCTCAAGGGCGATGATCTCAATGTCAAGCTGACTGCCGCCCTGTCGGAAGCCTATCAGGCTGGTCAGAAGGTTGTGTTCTCCACCGTTACGGAAATCCCCGTGAAGGACACCCTCTTCAATAACCGCCCGGACTTCTGCATCGATTCCCTGTTCTTCATTCCTTTCTCCGGCAAACAGCTCACTCAAATGGAGTCCACCATCAAGACCGTATCCGGTGTCCAGGTGCCCCTGTTTGAGGCCCGCATGCCTTACAAGGCCCTGTGCCTTGGCATGGACAATCAGCTCCGTATCAACAAGGACGCCGAGTGCCGCGACCAGAACAAGTACGAAGGCTTGCAGGTTGGTAGCGTAACCGCTCCTAACAACAACGCCGGTAACTGGGAATAGTCCTCTATGGACCAGACGCATACCCCATATGCAGGAATATCCATTCAAGTTTCCTTGAGTGGATATTCTTTTAAGACCCGTACGGAAGAGCAGGAGCACCGCTCTCCCTGGATGGGGGCGGAGCGCCTGTTTACTACTCCGGAGTTCCAGCGTCGCTACGACGAGGTGGAAATCTCCCTCCTCACGCCCAAGGTAGCCCTGGTGCCGGAAAGTTTCTACAATCCCGGCGCCGCCCGTCCGGCATTGTCGGAGGTGGCCGCACTGGAGGAAGGAGACTATGTGGAGTCGGTGAACGTACCTGCCCTGGCGGCGGTACTGGTCTATTCCAATACCATCGGAGAGTCCCTGTCACGGGTGGTCGCCCAAACCGTCCTTCCGGCTTCCGGTACGCCTGTGCGCGTATTCCCGGAAATGTATTACCTGTTGCGGCAACTGGAAACCCTGTCGGAATACAACAAGATTGTAGCCTCGTGGGCCGATGGCTGGCTTCACCTGGTCATCGCCCAGGGCAAGAGCCTTTGCCTGGCCAATGTGTTTGCGGCTCCGGATTTTACCACGGCGGAATACTTCATCTTCCTCAGTCTTAAGCGTTTGCAGTTGAACCCGGAGGTGTCGACCGTCTGTTTCCGCACCCCGCTGACCCCGGAGGCGGAAATGTCGCTGTACCGCTATTTCAAGGGGGTGGTGCAACTATGAGGATTATCGGCGGAAAACTGAAGGGGAAGGTGATTGCCCCTCCCGCAGGTTACAAGGCCCGTCCTACCACGGATTTTGCCAAGGAGGGCCTGTTCAACATCCTGGACAACGAATACGAGTTCGAAGACCTGAAGGTACTGGACCTTTTCGGAGGCACCGGTTCCATCGCGTTTGAATTTGCTTCCCGTGGGGCCGCGCGTGTATATTGCGTGGAAATGGCCCGGGAGAATGCCTCGTTCATCAAAACGGAGGCGCAGCGGCTGGGCCTGGGTAACGTGACCATGGTTCGGGATAACGTGTTCGACTTCCTGCCCATCTGCCGGGAAAAATTCGACATTGTCTTTGCAGACCCGCCTTATGCCTTGGAGGGGCTGGAAAACCTGCCGGATCTGGTTTTTGCTGCCGATGTCCTGCATCCGGAGCGCTATTTTATTTTGGAACACGGGGGAGAGCATTCTTTTGTGAATCATCCCCGTTTTGTAAAGGAACGCTGCTACGGTCGCGTGCATTTTAGTTTTTTTGAATAGTCATGTATTCATTCCTGCTTAGTATCCTTGCCCTTGTTCTGGGTTATATCATCTATGGTGCTGTAGTGGACCGGATGTTCGGTCCGGATCCCAAGCGTCCTACACCGGCTATTTCCAAGGCGGACGGCGTAGACTTTATCCGCATGCCTTCCTGGCGTGTGTTCATGGTACAGTTCCTGAACATTGCCGGTACGGGTCCCATCTTCGGTGCCATCATGGGCGCCAAATTCGGCCCGGCCAGTTATCTGTGGATTGTGCTGGGCTGTATTTTCGCCGGCGCCGTGCACGACTACATGGTGGGTATGATGTCCGTACGCAATGGCGGTGTCGGGGTGCCGGAACTGGTGGGCAACTACATGAGTAAAGCCACCAAGGTGGCCATGCTGGTATTCTCCCTTGTCCTGTTAACCTTGGTGGGCACGGTGTTCGTGTATAGCCCTGCGCTTATTCTGGGCGATATGGCGGGCGATGGCTCCAGCAACTCCATCATGTTGTGGGTGGGTATCATCTTCCTATATTATATTATAGCAACCCTGCTGCCTATCGACAAGCTGATCGGCAAGATTTATCCCATATTTGCCGTTGCCCTGCTGTTTATGGCGGGGGCGCTGATGGTATGCCTGTTCATGAAATGGCCGCAGCTCCCGGAAATCTGGGATGGCCTGAGCGGCTGGAACGAGAAGGCTGGCATCGGGGACCAACCCATCTTCCCGTGCCTGTTCATCACCATCGCTTGTGGGGCTATTTCCGGCTTCCATGCTACCCAGAGCCCGATGATGGCCCGTTGTATCGACAATGAGAAACTGGGACGGCCTGTCTTTTACGGCTCCATGATTACGGAGGGTCTGGTGGCCCTTATCTGGGCAGCCGTGGCTTCCTGGTTCTTCTTCGACGGTGGTGCCGCGCAGGTGGGCTCAGACGTAACGGCGTCGGCTCCTGCGGTGGTTACCAAGGTTTCACAGGGCTGGCTGGGCCTGGTGGGCGGCATCCTGGCCGTCCTGGGCGTGGTCGCCGCTCCTATTACTTCCGGCGACACCGCTTTCCGCAGCGCGCGCCTGATCATCGCCGACTTCGTGAAAATGCCACAGAAGAGTCTTCCCAGCCGCTTGATGCTGGCCATTCCGCTCTTTGCCTTATCGGCCCTGCTGCTGTGGTATAATATTGCCGATGCCAATGGCTTCAATGTCATTTGGCGTTACTTCGGCTGGAGTAACCAGGCGCTGGCCGCCATCATGTTGTGGACGGCGACAACCTACCTGCTAAAGGAGAAGAAAGGCTGGTGGTACCTGATCACTTTCATTCCGGCCATTTTCATGACATCGGTATGCGTCACGTTCATTCTGGTGGACAAGATCGGTTTGGGCCTGCCGCAGGAGTATACGCCATGGATTGCTGCGGCTTCGGCGCTATTTGCCCTCCCGGGCTTCTATATTTGGAATTATCGTTTAAACAGAAAATAGTATGCTGGACAAAGAACGCGGGCTGTACGTGGCCCATTCCCCGAACGGACCTATTTCCCTGAATGGCAACATGCTGTGCCGGCACGGCCTCATCGCCGGTGCCACCGGTACCGGTAAAACCGTGACGCTGCAGGTGCTGGCGGAAACTTTCTGCCAGGCTGGCGTACCCTGTTTTATGGCCGATATGAAAGGGGACCTGAGCGGTATCTCCCAGGCCGGCCGCCTGTCGGGCTTCATTGAGAAGCGCCTGCCGGAGTTCGGCATCGAGGACCCGCAGTTCCAGGCTTGCCCGGTGCGCTTCTTTGACGTGTTTGGCGAACAGGGACACCCTATGCGCAGCACCATTTCCCGCATGGGGCCGCAGATGCTGGGCCGCCTGATGGACCTGAACGAGACGCAGACCGGCGTGCTCAATATCGTCTTCCGGATTGCTGACGATAATGGTCTGCTGCTTATCGACCTTAAGGACCTGAGGGCCATGCTCATCTTTGTGGGGCAGAACGCCGCGGACTTCACTACGCAGTACGGCAATGTGACATCGGCCTCGGTGGGCGCTATCCAGCGCGCTTTGTTGGAACTGGAGAACCAGGGGGCGGACAAGTTCTTTGGCGAGCCGGATTTCGACATTTTCGACCTTTTGCAGTGCGAGGGCGGAAAAGGCATCATGAATGTGCTGGCGGCCGATAAACTCATGCTGCAGCCTAAGCTCTATTCCACCTTCCTGCTGTGGCTGCTCTCGGAATTGTACGCCACGCTGCCGGAGGTAGGGGAGATGGATATGCCCAAGCTGGTGTTCTTCTTCGATGAGGCCCACATGCTGTTCGAGGGCACTTCCAAGGCCCTGACGGACAAGATCGAGCAGGTGATTCGCCTTATCCGTTCCAAGGGCGTAGGCATCTGGTTCATTACCCAGAGCCCTACCGACATTCCTGCCAATATTCTGGGCCAGCTGGGCAACCGCGTCCAGCATGCCCTCCGTGCCTATAGTCCCCAGGACCAGAAGGCCGTGAAGGTGGCGGCGGATACTTTCCGTGCCAATCCTGCTTTCAAGACCTATGATACGTTGCTGGAGCTGGGTACCGGTGAGGCACTGGTATCGTTCCTGGATGTGAAGGGTACGCCGGCCATGGTGGAGCGGGCCAAGATCCTGTTCCCGTTGAGCCAGATTGGTGCGGTTACGCCGGAGCAGCGGGCCGATTTGGTGAAGCGCAGCCGCCTGTATGGCCGTTACGACCACCCGGTGGACCGCGAGAGTGCGTATGAACTGATTACGGCCGCCACTAAGGAGGCGGAGCGTCAGAAAGCGGAGCTGGAAGCTGCCGCTGCGGCGGAGAAGCAGGCTGCCATCGAGGCCAAAGAAGCCGCTCGCGCCGCCAAGGAGGAGGAGAAAAAAGCCAAGAAGGCAGGGAAGGGAATTGGCGCCAAAGTGCTCAAGAGTGTGCTCACAGCCGTTCTGGGCGTTGCCGCCGGCGCTGCCGCAGACGCTGTTTCCTCCAAAGTGACGGGCAAAAAGAGCACGTCCAAAACCTCTACCGGCGAGAAGATGGTAAAACGCGCCACCAAGAGCGCCACCACCACCGTCACCAAAGAGCTCACCCGCTCCATCCTGGGCAATCTCCTGAAATAGGGGGCGGTTCGGATTACGCCCACGCGCGTTAAAGCACACTGCTCCCCATCTGAGCCCCCTCTGTAGCTTCATGCTGTGCTTTAACCACCTTTTTACACCCCGTTAAAGCACACTGCTCCCTGCCAGAACCGCCTCCAGGGCCATGCCCCGTGCTTTAACGATGGAAGCCCTTATGGATGACACATGCTCGCTGATCGTTAACGTATTGATACTCAGCTGTTTTTGCAATAATCCTCGTTCAAATTTCGAACGAGGATTATATAGTAAGTCTTTGTGCTACAGAGAGTTAGCGATCACAAAAACTATCGGCCAAAACGGTCGAAGGCGGCGCGCTCCAAGGCTTCGCGGTCCTGAGGATGGGCGATGGAGATGAGCAGGCGGGCGCGCTCCTGCAGGGATTTGCCGTACAGGTTCACGGCGCCGAATTCGGTGACTACCCACTGGACATCGGCACGAGGGGTCACTACACCCGCACCAGACTGTAGTTGGGGCACAATCTTGGCCCGCCCCTTGTTGGTACGGGAGGCCAGAGCGATGATGGCCTTGCCCCCTTGGGACAGCTTGGCGCCACGGACAAAGTCCAGCTGGCCGCCGGTGCCTGAGTAGATGCGGGAGCCGATGGAATCGGCACAAACTTGACCGGTCAGGTCGATTTCGATGGCCGAATTGATGGAAACCATGCCGGGATTGCGTGCAATGACGCGCGGGTCGTTGGTGTACGCGATGTCACGCATCTGCACCAGCGGGTTCTCCCGGATGAAATCGTACACGGCCTGCGAGCCCAGCAGGAAAGACGCCACCACTTTTCCCGTGTCGATGGCCTTGCATGCGCCGTCGATCACGCCGCTTTGGATAAGCGCCAGGGCACCGTCGGAGAACATTTCCGTATGCAGGCCCAGGTGCTTGTGACCGCCCAGGCAGGCGCAAATGGCATTAGGCATGGAGCCGATGCCCATCTGCAGGCAAGCCCCATCCGGGATGAGCGCAGCGCAATTTTTGCCAATAGCCAAATCCGTCTCTGACGGCTGCGCATACGTGCTGGTGATTAAGGGTCGATCGTCCCGCACCAGCGCCGTGAACCGCTCCACGGGAATGAGGTCTCCATAGGCAAACGGGACCTGCGGATTCACCACGGCCAAGCGTTCCCGGGCCACCTCCAGCGCGGCGATGGAACAGTCCACCGAAGTGCCCAGGGACACCATCCCGTTCACCGGCTCCGACACCTGCACCATCGCCACATCGCAGCGAAGCGCCCCGGTATGATACATGAGCTGGGATTCAAAGAGGTTGGTAGGAATATAGTCAGCAATGCCTGCCTGCACGGAAGGCCGCAGGTTAGGGCCTACGAAAAATCCCTGGTCCCAGAAGGAATTCCGGAACTCGGCGGAGCCGTAGGGAGCCGGCCCTTCCGTATGGAAATGATGGAAGTGTACATCCGTGAGTTCCCCGGCACGGCGGCACAGGGCTTCGATAAGGATGTGCGGCACGCTGGCGATGCTGGAGAGGTGGATATGGTCCCCGCTTCGCACGGCGCGTACGGCTTCATCGGCACTGATATACTTGGGCTCTTTCATTCAGAAGGCAAAGATAACACAAATTGTTGTATCTTTGTGCTGCCAAAACGCCAAACCATGCATACAAGAGAAGAAAAAATGGCCGCTTTCGGGCGCCTGCTGGACATTATGGACAAACTCCGGGAGCAATGCCCCTGGAACGCCGCGCAAACCATGGACACCATCCGCCCCATGACAGAGGAAGAGGTGTACGAACTCAGTGACACCATCCTGGAGGGCAATCGGCAAGGAACGGCCAAGGAAATCGGCGACCTGCTGTACCACATGGTCTTCTACGCCCGTATCGGCCAGGAAGAAGGTGCGTTTGACATTGCCGACAGCATCAACAAGGTGTGCGACAAAATGGTGTTCCGCCACCCGCATGTCTTTGGCCCGGAGGCCGGCAAGCATACATCGGCAAAGGAGATTGCCGATACATGGGAACTGGTGAAAGCCAAGGAAAAGGACGGCAACAAAACCGTGATGGGCGGCATCCCCAAGGCCATGCCCGCCATGCTCAAGGCCCTCTCCATGCAGGAAAAGGCCCGAGGCTGCGGCTTCGACTGGGAAAAACGCGAAGACGTATGGGACAAGGTGGCGGAAGAGTACCGGGAAGTTGCCGAAGCGTCTGAGGAGCATCGGGCCGAGGAGTTTGGCGACCTGCTCTTCGCGGTAATCAATGCTGCCCGCCTCTATGACGTGGACCCCGAGGCGGCCCTCAGCCGTACCTGCGAAAAGTTCCGCCGCCGCTTCACTTACGTGGAACAGGAAACCCTCCGCAGCGGCCGCAAACTCTCCGATATGACCCTCCAGGACATGGATGCCCTGTGGGACGAGGCCAAAGCCAAGGGGCTGTAGGCTCCCCATTTTCCATATTTGTCGGAAAATGATTATCTTTGTAGGCTAAAACAATTTATATGGCAGAGAATACGTTGCTGGAGAAGGTATTGAGCCTTCAGGACAAATACAAGAAGCTGGAAGAACAACTGGCCGATCCTGCAGTGATTGCAGACATGAAGAAGTTCGTGCAGCTGAACAAGGACTACAAAGAATTGCAGCCCATCATTGCTGCCGGCCTGGAGTACAAAAGGCTGGTGGACGAACTGGCGCAGGCCAAGGACATCCTCATGAACGAGAAGGACGATGACCTCAAGGAAATGGCCAAGGAGGAGATCGCCGAGATCGAGCCCCAGCTCCCGGAGATGGAACAGAACATCAAGCTGCTCCTGATCCCGGCAGACCCGGACGACAGCAAAAACGCCATGGTGGAGATCCGTGGCGGCACCGGCGGCGACGAAGCCGCCATCTTCGCCGGCGACCTCTTCCGCATGTACCAGCACTTTGCGGAGCGCCGCGGCTGGAAGCTGGAAGTAAGCGACCAGGCCCCCGGCACTTCCGGCGGTTTCAAGCAAATCGTATTCAAACTTTCCAGCAGCACGGATGGCGTGTATGGCGTCATGAAGTACGAATCCGGCGTGCACCGCGTGCAGCGTGTTCCCCAAACGGAAACTCAAGGCCGTATCCAAACCTCAGCTGCCTCTGTGGCCGTTTTCCCGGAGGCCGGTGAGTTCGATATCGAACTGAATCCTGCCGATATCCGCAAGGATCTGTTCTGCGCATCGGGCCCCGGCGGTCAGGGCGTGAACACCACCTATAGCGCCGTGCGTCTTACCCATATTCCTTCTGGTATTGTGGTGCAGTGCCAGGAGGAACGCTCCCAGCTCAAGAACCTGGACCGCGCCATGGAAGAGCTCCGTACCCGTCTGTACAACATGGAGCACCAGAAGTACCTGGACGGCATTGCCGCCAAGCGTAAGACCATGGTGAGCACCGGCGACCGCAGCGCCAAAATCCGTACCTACAACTACCCGCAGGGCCGTGTGACGGACCACCGCATTGGCTGGAGCATGTACAACCTGCCGGTGTTCATGGACGGTGACATTCAGGAATGTATCGACCAGTTGCAGATTGCAGAAAATGCAGAGCGGCTCAAAGAAGCAGGGGAGGACGCATAATGGCACGCAAAAGAGACGAAGTACAGGCCCTGGGTCGTAAAAGCGTCTATAGCCAGACGTACGCTCCCGAAGTACTGGAAACCTTTGAGAACCAGCACCAGGACAATGACTATTGGGTAAGATTCAACTGCCCGGAATTCACCACGCTTTGCCCCATCACGGGTCAGCCGGACTTTGCGGAAATCCGCATCAGCTATGTCCCGGACAAGCGGATGGTGGAGTCCAAATCCCTGAAACTGTATCTGTTCAGCTTCCGTTCCAACGGAGACTTCCACGAGGACTGCGTGAATACCATCATGAAGGACCTCGTCAAGCTGATGGATCCCAAGTATATTGAGGTAACCGGATTTTTTACGCCCCGTGGCGGCATCTCCATCTATCCGTACGCCAATTATGGCCGTCCGGACACCAAGTGGGAGCAGTTGGCCTGGGAGCGTATGGCCGCGCACGAATAATTATTCCTGCGGTATTAGGGCTACGGTAATTCGGGCCTGAGCGGCGCGTTTGCCAGCTACGGAAAGCTGAGCGTCGCACACATACAGGTTGCCTTTGTTTTCTAAGAGCCGGGCGGTGATTTCACAGTCATCGCCCGGTTTTACCATATTGCGGAACTTTACAGCATCCAGTCCCCGGTACACGGCCAGATGGCCCTTGAGCGCTTCCATAAAGAGCGGGAAGCAGGACTGGGCCATAATTTCACACAGGATTACTCCGGGTACGACGGGATTGCCGGGGAAGTGCCCCTCACAGAAATAAGGCTTTTCCGGGATGGTGAAACGGGCGTGGGACAGACCGTCTTCCGCCAGTTCCGCCCAGTCCAGCAGGAGCATGGGCTCCCGGTGGGGGACATGGGTTTTTATATCTTCGCGGTTCATCCTTTGAAAGGTCTGAAGGCCAGGCAGGCATTGTGGCCACCGAAGCCGAAGGAATTGGAAAGGCCCAGCGTAAGCGGTGCCTTAACGGCGACATTGGGCGTGTAGTCCAGGTCGCATTCCGGGTCCGGGGTGTCCAGGTTGATGGTGGGAGGGCAGATGCCCTCTTTCAATGCCATAATGGTGGCGATGGCCTCTGCTCCGCCGGCCGCACCGAACATGTGTCCGGTCATGGATTTGGTGGAAGAGATGTGCGCCTTATAGGCAAAATCGCCCAGGGCCAGTTTGCAGGCGATGGTCTCCGCCACGTCGTTCAGGTGCGTTCCGGTGCCATGGGCATTGATGTACAGCGTATCCTTGGCTGCGTCGAAGTCAGCCTCCGCGAGTGCGTCCTTGATGGACTGGGCCTGAGTGCTGCCGTCCGGACGGGGAGCGGTGGCGTGGAAAGCGTCGCAGGTGTTGCCATAGCCCACGATTTCACCGTAAATAGTTGCACCGCGCTCCTGCGCATGCTCCAGCGACTCCAGAATGAGCACGGCGGCGCCATCGCCCATCACAAATCCCTGTCGATTGGCGTTGAAAGGGAGCGAAGCGTATTGGGGATCCGTGGCGCGCGTGAGGGCCTTGGCATTGAAGAAACCGGCCACGCCGATAGGAATGGAGGCATGCTCGGAACCACCGGCGATGATGGCGTCGGCATAGCCATAACGGACGGCACGGAATGCCTCGCCAATACAATGGGACGAGGTGGCACATGCCGTCACGATATCCAGGCACGGGCCTTCTGCATGATGCTTGATGGCGATGTGACCGGCGGCGATGTTGGAAATCATCGTGGCGATGAACAACGGCGAAATCCACTTGCCTGTAGGGTCCTCCAGCATTTTCTGGGTCTCGCGGTACTGCACCTCGAAACCGCCGATACCGGAACCGACGTACACGCCCAGACGGAAAGGGTCGATATTGGCTCCTTCGCCCTCCGAGCACAGGCCGGACTGCTGCATGGCCTGCCAGGCGGCGGCCATGGCATAGATGGTAAAGTGGTCCTGCTTGCGGATGAAAGGTTTATCCATGCCAAACTTCTCCGGGTCAAAGTCTTTCACTTTGCCGGCGAAGGTGACAGGCATATCTTTGAATTCTTCTACGTAGTCGATTCCGCAGACACCTTTTTTCAGGTTGTTCCAATAGGTGTCCAAATCTTGTCCTACGGACGAAATGATACCCATTCCGGTTATCACAACTCTCTTGGGATCCATAGTTATATCAGTTCTTTAGCATGGGCGAGTACCTTCTGGGCACCGTCCATAATGTCATTTACTATACTTTCTGCGCTCTCGCACTGCTTGAGCATGCCGGCTACCTCGCCGGCAAGGAAACTGCCGCCTGCCAGGTCGCCGTCAAACACGGCCTTTTTGAGGGAGCCCGTTCCGAAGGCGCGGATTTCCTCTGCAGGAATGTTGCTGGCTTCCATCTTGGCAAACTGCTTGGTAAAGGGCGTCTTCAGGCTGCGCACGGCGTCTCCGAGGCTTTTTCCGGTGACCATGGTGCTTACGTCCGAAGCCTTGATGAGGCGCTCTTTGTAGGTGGGATGTACACGGCATTCGTCGGCCACCAGGAAACGGGTGCCCACCTGTACGCCGCAGGCGCCCAGCATGAAGGCAGCTGCAGCCCCGCGACCGTCTGCGATACCACCGGCGGCGAGCACGGGAATGTGCACGGCGTCAACTACTTGTGGCACCAGGGCCATGGTGTGGGTGTCGCCCACGTGACCGCCGGATTCCGCACCCTCGGCAATAACGGCCGTTGCGCCCAGTTCCTCCATTTTAATGGCATAGGCCACGGAGGCCACCACCGGAATGACACGAACGCCTGCCGCCAGCCAGCGCTCCATATACGGGGCGGGGGAGCCGGCACCGGTTGTGACGATGGTAACGCCTTCCTCCACCACCAAATCGGCAATCTCTGCCGCATTGGGTGCGGCCAGCATGATGTTTACGCCGAAAGGTTTGTCCGTGAGCGTGCGTGCCTTGCGGATTTCTGCCCGCACGGCTTCCGTTCCGGCATTGATGGAGGAGATGAGCCCCAGGCCGCCGGCGTTGGATACGGCCGCCGCCAGGTTGGCGTCCGCAATCCAGGCCATGCCGCCCTGGAAGATGGGCTTTTCAATGCCCAGTATATCACATATTTGGCTTCGTATCATAAAAGTCTGCAAAGATACGAAAATTATTTCTTTTTGTTGCGATGGGCGCGGCGCTCGCGTACGCGATAGGCGCTTTCCACCACCAGCTGGTCCTGGAAGCATCCGCGGGCGGCCAGCATATTGCAGACAGTGACGATGAGCGGGAAGATGACCGTCCAGCTGAACACGGGGCCCTCGAAGCTGAAGTACATCCAGGCCAGCCAGCACTGCATGCCCAGGGCTACGATGCCGGAAAGGACGGCCAGGCGCATTTGCAGGATGCGGGATTTATATACCACCAGCACCAGGGCTACCATGGCGGTAAGGATGCCCAGCAGGATGCCGAAATAGGGCTTCTGGAGTTGCCAGTAGGAGACCCGTACCAACCCGTCCGGATCATTGACCGTATAGGCGGTGCCAAAGCAGAGAGCAGCCAGCAGGGCCGCGGAAATAAGGAGATATAGGGTTTGAATTCTTTGCCACATAATAAATCATTTTTCTTTGCGAAGATACTCATTTTTTTTGAGTATATTTGTACTCCTATGGAATAAAACCAAAATACCTCATATCATGAAACCTACCTTACTTGTACTTGCAGCAGGAATGGGCAGCCGTTATGGCGGTCTCAAGCAAATGGATGGCCTGGGCCCTCACGGAGAAACCATTATCGACTATAGCATCCACGATGCCGTGGAGGCAGGCTTCGGCAAAATCGTGTACATTGTCCGCGAGTTCTTCAAGGACCAGATGGAAGCTGCCGTCAAGGAAAAATATGCCGGCGTAAAAGCCATAGACGGGGAACCGCTCCAGTTCGTTTTCGTCACGCAGGAACTGGACAAGATTCCCGCTCCTTTCACCGTTCCGGAGGAACGTGTAAAACCTTGGGGTACGGCCCACGCCGTGCTCATGGGCGCAGAGGTAATCAATGAACCTTTCGCCGTCATCAACGGGGACGATTTCTATGGCAAGGAGTCGTTCAAGATCCTTGGGGACTGGTGCCGGAAGCATCAGAACACGGAAGGCCAGTATTGCATCATCGGCTTCGAACTGGAAAACACCCTGAGCGAGAACGGCAGCGTCTCCCGCGGCATCTGCTCCTATGACAAGGCCGGCAACCTCACCAATATTGCCGAGCACCTGGAAATCGCCTGTGAGGCCGATGGCAAGGTGTACGGCAACAATTCCGTAAACGGAGAAAACCATGTGGAACTGCAGGCCAAGGCCCTGTGCTCCATGAACATGTGGGGCTTCACCCCGGACTATTTCGCCAAAAGCGCAGCCATTTTCAAGACCTTCCTGGCGGAGCATATCACGGAGCCCAAGAAGGAGTTCTATATCCCTTATGCCGTAGACCTTATCGTCAAGTCCGGCCAGGGCGCCTGCGAGGTCCTGTCCACGCCTTCCCACTGGTTCGGCGTCACCTTCAAGGAGGACCGTCCCGGCGTGGTGGCTAAGTTCGCGGAACTGGTAGAAAAAGGTGTTTATCCCAGCCCTCTGTATTGATATGAAGTTATTTGCCCGAAAAGTCAATAATTACAGTCTGTATGCCTCTCACGCCTGGTATGTACCGGGCGTAAAGGGTATGTTCGGCCTGCTGGGATGGTTCATACTCGGTAATCTTCTGGCCATTGTCGTGCAAGCCATCTTCAGTGCTTTCATTCCTATAGATCTGGTGCAGAAGTACAGCATGTTGGTGCTGTATCCGTTGTCCTTTATCCCGGCCATGATCTACGTTGGCCAACAGAGCCAGCGCAACAGCCTGTTCGAAACCGGATACAAGCTCAGTTCCAATAACTTCGGCCGTTTAAAGGGGTGGCAAATCGCCCTCGTTACCGTGGCACTCACTTTTGCCACCATGATCTCGGCAGACCTTCCCAACTACTGGAACTACAAACTCACCACGCTCGTGCCCGGCATGGAGTCCTTCTATGAGCTTCTGACAAAGGTGATGCAGGAGTTAACCGGAGGTCCGTTCTGGAGCAGTTTCCTGTTGGTGGCCATCTTCGCCCCCATCTTCGAGGAGTGGCTGTGCCGTGGTATGGTGCTGCGTGGCTTGCTTGCCAACCTGAAACCCGGTTGGGCCATCGTGGTGAGCGCCTTGTTCTTCGCCGTTATCCATGCAAATCCCTGGCAGGCGCTCAATGCGTTTATCATCGGCGTAGTCATGGGGTATGTGTATTACAAGACGGGGAACCTCTGGCTCACCATGCTCATGCACTTCGTCAACAATGGAACGGCTGTGATCCTTTCCCAGTTCTCGTCCCTGCAGGAAATGGAATTCTGGATGGATGTGCTGCCCAAGAGCACATATACCATCGCTTATGTGTGCGGCCTGGTAGTGCTAAGCGTGTGCTTGTGGGTCTTCCGCAGCATCCCGCTGGCGCAAAAGCGGGGTAATATCGACACTGTAGAACTGTAAACGTATGGAAGAGGAAGTCCCCATCAAGAAAGACCGCTGGGCATGGCTCAAACGCAGCGACCACAATTACCTGATCCCGTTCGTGATTGTGGTAACTACGATGGTGGCCCTGTGGCTTCTTTTCTTCGCGCACAACAGCGTGCTCAACTGGATCCGTGCCAGCGTGGAAGTAAAGGCACAGGAGAAGGAAATGGCCCGCCTCCAGAGCGAGATCGACGCCATGGAGCACGAGATAGACGCCCTGCGCAACAACCGGGACTCCCTGGAATCCTTCGCGCGCGACACCTACCACTTCGCCTCCCCGGGGGACGACGTTTACATTTTGGAATAAAGCTGGACCGTTTGGGCGGCTTCCGCTACATCGTGTACGCGAAGCCATTGTGCGCCCCGTTCCAGTGCGGCATATTGAACAACTTGCGTTGCGGGCATCGCTTCTTCGGGGGTAATGCCCAACGCTTTATAGATCATGCTCTTGCGGGAAACACCCACGAGTATGGGTTGATGCAACTCCTGCAGTTCTTCCATACGGCGGAGCAACTCCCAGTTCTGCTCCAGGGTTTTGGAAAAGCCGAAGCCCGGGTCCAGGAGCCACTCTTCAATACCGGCGTCGGCGGCCTTCAGGGAAAATTCCCGGAAATAGGCCTTGATATCTTCCACTATATCCGTGTACTGTGTAAATTGCTGCATGTTCTCCGGGTTGCCCCGCATGTGCATGGCCACGTATGGCAAGCCCAGCCGCCCCACTGTGCTAAGCATCTGCGGATCCAACTGCCCGGCACTGATATCGTTCACCATGAACGGCCCGATTATCTCATAGGCCCGACGTACAATTTCGCTACGGTATGTGTCGATGGAGATGGCAGGATACTGCCCTACAGGGAACTCCGTTCGCTTCGCTCTCTCCGGCCCCTCCCATTGTCTGTCTCGTCCGCTTTGCGAACGGACATCCAACGGGCCCCTCCCCCTACCCATGTGCGGGGGTGCACATGTCCCTGTAGGGCAGTATCCTGCCATCTCCCTTAGGGCGGGCTCCAGCCGGGACCATTCCTCCTCCAGGGAGGGCTGGGGCGCGCCGGGACGGGTAGAGCAGGCACCCAGGTCCACGACCGTGGCACCATCGGCCCACATCTGCTGCGCACGGGAAACAACGTCCGCTGTTGCTGTCCGGCTGCCGGCATAGAAGGAATCTTGCGTGAGATTCACAATGCCCATGATATGTACATTGGCGTTCATGTGCGCAAAGGTAGGAAAAATTCACTATCTTTGCACTTCAATTGCAAGATATTATGGAA
>Ga0265299_10000097_pt1 | contig 123337 bp, 111 predicted proteins | sample AusTroGonzalo_MG_4_FD_193485 | JGI IMG/M metagenome (GOLD analysis project Ga0265299, IMG submission 193485) | Bovine rumen microbial communities from tropical cattle in Woodstock, Queensland, Australia - Gonzalo_02 | ecosystem: Host-associated > Mammals > Digestive system > Stomach > Rumen ... | reverse complement strand
TGTCACCATTGTGGTGGCGGTGGCGGATATTACTCTGTACTTGCCCAATGCCATCACGCCGTCCAAATCTGACGGACTGAATGATGTGTTTTCGCTTCCCGAGCGGGCACAGAACCAAATTAAAGATTTTGATATTTTCATATACAACCGTTGGGGCGAGTTGGTGTTCTACTCCACGGACAAGGGTTTCCAATGGAATGGGGAATACAAAGGGAAGACGTTCTATGACAACGTCTATCAGTACATTATCCGTTATTCGAACCCGTTTGGAAAGTGGTTCACGAAAAAAGGGACGGTGACGGTGTTGTAGAGGTTAATTATTTTTGTCTCTGTTATCGTAGAGACGGGGCATGCCCCGTCTCTACATACAGTAATTTCATTATGTTTGTGCATATTAAATATTTGTGTACCTTTGCCAAATCTCATAAATTTAAACAGATGAAACGAAACCTCCAGATATGGGTATTGTTGGCCAGCCTTTTATGGGTGGGTAACCTGTCTGCGCAGACGATCTTGCCCGACAATATGGTGGAGGCGGACTGTGCTGCGGAGGTGGAGTCCGTGAGCTGGGGTGTGGAGAATGCATGGTCGTCATCCAATATCGTGTCTAATCTGAACATCCCGTTGGTGGGCGACCTCGACGGCGACGGCCATCCGGAGATTGTATGCTTTTCTCTCGCAGGACAGTCGCATTATGCGAACGACGGGTATATAGGGAATGTGGGGTTTGAGCTGTTGGTGTTCGACGGTGTGACGCAACAGCTGAAGGCAACCGTGACGATGGATTCGCCGGTGTCGGAGTATGACGCGGCGGCTTACGGACTTGTACGTACATCCGACGACAAAGGGCTGATTGTGGTGGCGTGCTACGACAACCTGTTGCGGGCCTACGACATCACTTCCGCGACACCTAATACGCCCTATTGGGTGTCGGATGCGACCTATGCTTCGGGCCCGGACAACTACGCCGTGAATGTGAGTTTTGCGGATTTCAACGGCGACGGACACCCTGAGGTGTATGTGCGCAACAAGGTGTACAATGCCGAAAATGGGAAGTTGTTAACGCAGGCATCCACCTCGAACATAGGAGGCTCTTATGCACATTACAGCCAGCTCACTCAAAGAAAACTGTCGTCTCCTTTTGCTGCCAACGTGTGCGGGGACAGTCGTTTGGAACTGATATTGGGGAACGAGATCTACGATGTTTCCATTACCAACTTGAACGGGACGTCGGGAAATACCATCACGCTGGCGCAGCAGATCACGCCGCCGGGCGGCGCACCCGTTGACGGGCACGTGCAGGTGGCCGATTTCAACATGGACGGGCATTTGGATGTTTTCATCAGTATCAAGAACACGGCCGAGCAATATGGAACTGTATATTGCTATGTGTGGGACGTACACAACGGACAGACTAGCAATCCGCTCAGTATCAGTACAAACCGTTCAGGAAAGAGTATACCTTTGATAGCGGACATCGACAATGACGGCATGTTGGAGATAGTGCTGCAGAGCGGGGCATCGACGAATCGCCAGATACAGGCCTACAAGTACAATGCGGGCACGCAGTCTTTTTCTCTGATGTGGGATATGATTCCCAATGAAGACACCTTTTCGAACAGCTTCACAGCATTCGACTTCAACCAGGACGGGATTTTGGAGCTGGTTATCTGCGACCAGTCAACGCTGAAAATTGTCAACGGCAGCGGGAAGAGCCATCTCACGCATAATGACACAGTGCCGGTTTACGTGCTGAGTTCGTTACCTTTCTCCGAGGTCACCATCATGCAGTATCCCGTCATCGCGGATGTGGACGCCGACGGGGCGGCGGAGATTGTCTCCGTGGGCAGTTCAAAACTGAACATTTTCAAATCGTCGGGGCAGCCTTGGGCGCCGGCGCGGCCTGTCTGGAACCAGTATTTGTACAACGTCACCAACATTAACAAGGATTTGACGGTGCCGTCGCCAATGTTTAACAATGCCACTGCATTCACCGACCCGCAAGGGGTGGTGCGGCGGCCGTTCAACAATTTTTTGCAACAAGCTACCACGTTAGACCAATACGGGCGGCCATTTTCCCAGATGCTGAACGTACACGCCACGGCAGATACCACCATGACCTATGAAAACGGAGTATTTACCTATACATTTACTTTCTGCAACAATGGTGGACAGACGTTGGAAAGCCCTTACAGTATTACGTACTACGCAGATGAATACGGTGGTGCGGTAATTCGCACGGAGACCATTTCCTTCTCGTTGACGATAGACAACTGTCTGACTATCACTACGCAATTTACGGACAATGAACTGCAGGCGTACCCGGGATTGGACAACATTGTAGTGGCGGTCAACGACAATGGCACGGGCGTGGCGCAAGTTGGCGGGCAGCAGGAGGAGTGCGACACCACCGACAACTTCTTCTACTTCATCGCGAATATGCGTCCCGTTGTTCGGGACACCGTTACGGCGAATGTTTGCGTGGGCGAGCCCTACGCGGACGAAAACTTCAACATCTCCGCTGCGGAAACGCAATCGGCGGGCACGTACTATTTCGAGCGGACGTTTTTTGTTGACAACTACGACAGCGTGATTGTTCTGAAATTGCGGGTGCACCCCGAGTATAACCTCTATTTCACGGAAACTATTCACGAGGGCGAGGTCTACGACAACCATGGTATCTTCTTGAGTGAAAGTCTTTTAGAGGGTGGCGACCGTATTGACACGTCCATTGCCTACCAAAGTGTTTACGGCTGCGACAGCGTCATCCATGTCACCATTGTGGTGGCGGTGGCGGATATTACTCTGTACTTGCCCAATGCCATCACGCCGTCCAAATCTGACGGACTGAATGATGTGTTTTCGCTTCCCGAGCGGGCGCAGAACCAGATTAAAGATTTTGATATTTTCATATACAACCGTTGGGGCGAGTTGGTGTTCTACTCCACGGACAAGGGTTTCCAATGGAATGGAGAGTACAAGGGGAAAACGTTCTACGACAACGTCTATCAGTACATTATCCGTTATTCGAACCCATACGGAAAGTGGTTCACGAAAAAAGGGACGGTGACGGTGTTGTAGAGTCGTGTCACGGCGCGTCGTTACAACAATCATTTCACCCGTCCGTGCGTATCCGTAATTTGTCTATCTTTGCCGCGGCAAAAAGTGTGGAGTCTTCCGGAAATTTTTGCCTTGAATAGACACCGCCAAGGAAGATTGACGACAATGGCAGAGAATTCTGACGGAGAGCATAACGGCCTGGCTGTCAATGCAGAATGCAAAGGTTCTGTGCATCTCGAAGCTGAAAATTCCAGTTTCGGGAAGTCGGTAGGGTATGCCCAGGAACAAAGGGGTTTGCACTGGTTTCCGATACGGGCCACCTACCACAGGGCGCAAAAGGTCTACGACCGGCTGGTCGCTCTCCACGATGGCAGTTTTGAACCCTATCTTCCGACATTGCGCCGCGTCGAATATCCGGAGAGGGGATTTGGCGAGCCGACCGTGGTCGAGGAGCCCTTGGACAAGGGGTTGCTGTTCCTGCGGTCCACGTTATACAAATTCCGCGAACTGCTGCAGTCTTCGTCGCCGATTCCCGGCATGACGCCCTACTACGACCACTTCCACACCAACGAGTTTGGCCGGAACGAGTATCTGATTGTTCCCGACCGACAGATGGAGAGTTTCAGAATCATCGTGGAATCGCGAAACCAGCACATCCTCGTAAACCAGTTGGAAATGCCGGAGTTGGTCGCGGGCGACTGGGTGGTAGTCACTGACGGCCCCTTCGCCGGCGTGGAGGGCGTGGTGATGAAATACAAGCACCAAAAACGCGTCTTCGTTCAATTGCGCGGAGTCGGAAACTACGCCACCGCCTACGTCCCCAGCGCTTGGCTCAAACGCGTTAACCCAACTCCATAAACCACTAAACCACTAAACGGATAAACCATTAAACCAATAAACTACTAAACCGCTAAACATCAACCCACTTTAACCGTTAACCACTAATCATTAGGTATGGGTATCATCGCCAGACAGAGCATCAAAGGAACCATTGCCACCTATCTCGGGACGGCCATCGGTTTCGTGACCACCTTCTTCATTCTCACGTCGTATCTGACTGCGGAGGAGGTGGGTCTCACGCGTGTGTTGGTGGATGCCGCCATGCTATTCAGTTCGTTGGCGCTGATGGGGACCAGTTCCTCCACGATGCGATTCTATCCGCACTTCAAGGACGACAGTCGCAACCAGCAGGGACTTTACTTTTGGACGCTCATTATCCCGTTTGTGGGATTTCTGATATTCCTGATTTTTTTCTTTGCATTGAAGGGGTGGATAATCAGGACTTTTGAGGATAATTCGCCTCTTTTCGTCAACTACGTTTACTACACTCTGCCTATCGCTTTCTTTATGTTGTATATGTCTGTTTTCGAGGCAAATGCAACCATATTGGAACGAGTGGCGGTACCGAGGCTGATTCGTGAAGTCTTTATCCGTGTCGGGCTGTTGGTCGGATACTTGCTATATGGTTTGTGGCACGTGATCGACTTGGACGGGCTGGTGATGGTCTTTTGTGTGACGTATGGGTTGGGGGCGTTGCTGAATCTCTGCTATCTGCTTTTCTCACAGAAGATTTCCTTCAAACCCGATTTCAGCAAAATTACCCCCGAGTTACGGCGTGATTTCCTATGGTACACACTATTCCTGATCACGGCGGCGCTAGTGGGCAGTGTAATGCCCACGTTGAGCAGCTTTTTCATCAGTGCCAAAATGGGGCTGATGTTCACCGGCATCTATGCGATTGCCAACTACATAGCCACCATGGTGGAGATTCCGTCTCGGTCGCTGAACGCCATCGTGCAGCCGCGCATCGCGGTGGCGTTGCGGGCAACGCCGCCCGATTTGTCAACGGCCACCCAGCTATACCAAAAGGTATCCTTAAACCAGTTGCTTGTCGGCATAACCATTTTGATTCTGATTTGGATTAACATAGATCTCTTTTTCGATCTTCTTCCTAATGGCGAACAGTATGCAGCCGGCAAGTGGGTTGTGCTGATTTTGGCCACCTCCAAGTTGATTAGTTCAGCGTTTTCCATAGGCGGTTCTGCACTTGGATACACCCGTTGGTATTATACTTCGCTGATATTCACGCTGATACTGATGGTTTCGTCCATCTTGCTGAACAACTATCTGATTCCGATTTGCGGCATAGAGGGCGGTGCGTGGGCCACATTAGGGTCTAATGTCTTCTATTTCATTCTGCTGCTGCTGTATGTCAAGTGGCGGGTAGGCACCTATCCGTTCAGTTGGGGGCAGCTCAAGGTGTTGGCGGTGGGCGCGTTGATGTTTGGTTTGAACTATCTGTTAGTGCGTGTTTCAGGAAAGATTTCTCCTGATCCCTCGTTATTGTTCCGGATTGTGGAGGCGGTCGTCCGCACGGGCATTGTTGGCGTGGCGGGCCTGTTGATGGTGTATTACGGGAACGTGTCGGAGGATGTGAACGCGTTGATCAGGAAGGGAGTGGGAAAGGTGAGGAAATAGGAAAAAAGTCGTAACGAAAAAATGCGTAATAAGGGACAAGTGCTATATGATGGTGGCGTTGCCAACCGCCACATCAAAAATCAGCCAACTGCCATATCAAAAATCGGCCAACTACCACATCAAAATTGGATAAAGATACCGAGTTTTAGAAATTATTTGTATCTTTGCTCCGCAATCAACGACATTTTAGGATGGAGAATAAATATAAGAAACGTATTGCAGACCAAATGCTTGCAGACCAATTGGAGGCTTCTGGAGCAGTTCTTGTTGAGGGACCGAAGTTTTGCGGAAAGACGACTTTGGCAAAGCAGCAGGCGGGTAGCGTTTTATCGATGGCTGACCCTGACACATTGAATCAAAATCTTGCCCTTGCGAAGACGAATATTTCAAGACTTCTTGCTGGAGACACGCCCAGGTTGATAGACGAATGGCAGATTGCCCCGCAGTTTTGGGATGCGGTAAGAAACGAAGTTGATAATAGGCAGGAGGACGGGCAGTTTATCCTTACTGGCTCTGCCGTTCCGCCAAAGCCCAAGAAGGATGGGGATGGAAATCCTATAGAAGAGCAGCAGATACATCACACAGGCACTGGACGAATAGCTCGCCTGAAACTCCGAACAATGACGCTGTGGGAGTCGGAAGATTCGACTGGAATGGTGAGTTTAGGGAATCTGTTTGAAAATCCGGAAAAGATAGACGGAGAAAGCCATATAGACTTGGACAGGCTTGCCTATCTTACCTGTCGTGGAGGGTGGCCAAAGGCTGTGTTGAAGAGGAGTGAGAAAGCGGCGCTTGCACAGGCGTTTAATTATTATGACTCGGTGGTGAGCAACGATATCAAGCGGGTTGACGATGTGGAAAGGGACGAGGAGCTGGCTAAGCGCATCATGAGGTCGTATGCCAGGAACCAAGCCAGTCAGGCTACGGCGGGGACCATCTTGGCAGACGTCAAGAACAACGGTGACGAACAGATGTCGGAGAATACTGTGTATAACTTGTGAAGGCGTTGAAGGAAATCTTTGTTATTGAGGATTCCATAGCGTGGAACCCCAACCTTCGGTCTTATTTTCGAAACTCTTGCTGTGAGAGATTTGCGAGTGTATGCGGAGTCGCTTGGTGGGAAGGTGTATCATTATCGCGACAAGAACAATCTGGAATGCGATGCCGTGGTGCATCTTCGAAACGGCTCTTACGGGCTGGTTGAGATTAAGATAGGCGGTTCTGACCTAATAGAGGATGGGGCAGATAGTTTGATAAAACTGTCGGACAAGATAGATACAACCAAGATGAAAAATCCTTCGTTCCTGATGGTTTTGACAGGTATAGGAAATTATGCCTATAAGCGCCCGGAAGATGGTGTGTTGGTGATTCCGATAGGATGTTTGAAACCGTAACCCGCGTCGGTCCCGACAGGGGCGGCGGGTGGAAGGTGGAGGAAAGTTGAAAGGTGAAAACTGAGAATGGAAAATTTTTTCTAAATAATCGATAATGGGCAAATATCTAAGAATTTTTAGATATTTTTGCACGATAAAATTTTTGTATTATGAAAATTAGAGAAATTGAAATTGAGAACTTCAAGAACTTTGAGCATTTCTCGTGCCAATTTTCTCCTGGCGTGAATGTCTTGATAGGACGCAACGGGGCGGGAAAGACCACCCTTATTCATGCCATCCATAAGGCGGTGAGTTTCATTTTCTCTAATAACCGCTCATTGGGTGTGGAATTCCTGTCGCAGGGGAATTCCACACTCAATGTAAGAGGTTTCAAAGAAACAGATTATCGTTTCGACATTGAGAAGAAAGAATATGCTCAGGATGCATGTATCAGCGCAAAGGCAGACTATGGTGGGAAAAATCTGAAGTGGAAGTTGTACAGACGAAACCAGTCCAATGCAGCTTTGTATTATTCGTATTATAAAGATGCTTTTGCTACTTTTATGGAGCAGTGGAAGGATAAAAAGGTGCCGCTACCTCTGTTGGCGTATTACTCCGACTCGTATCCTCATAAGTATGTCAAAACCGTAAAGTATGCACTTGACATTGTGAACAATGGCGTGATGCCCCGCAATTTTGGCTATTACCAATGGGATGATGAGGCTGCGTGTACTTCGATATGGGAAACGCGTATGTGCAACTGCTTGAACAAAGTGCAGCCATACTATACGTTGGCATTGCGTAATGCGTCGAAACAGATGGAAATGATAGAGGAATATGGCGAAGAACAATTGGCTGACAATGCCGATTTCCAGCAGTTGAAAAAAGAAGAGGAGCGGATACATGCAGTGACTGCCCAGCCGTTTGAAGAAATGAATTTTGTTACGGAGCGCTTAACAAAATTTATCGAGGCTTTGCCAGGAATAAAAGAGCAAGGTAGGGAGTTGGATTATTTTTCAGCGACGCAGACGCAGGAGGGATACCAACTTTCATTGCATTTCAAAAGTGGCAATGAGGCTTTGTTGCAGGATCTGCCTGCGGGCTATCGCCGACTATATTCCATTGTTTTTGATATGGCCTATCGCTCTTATATCCTTAATGGTGCCATAGAGCCGCAAGGTATGGCGATAATTGATGAGATTGATTTGCACCTGCATCCTGAACTTGAAAAAGATGTTATGAACGTTTTCCATAAGATCTTTCCCAGTGTGCAGTTTATTGTATCCACTCATTCCCCAATGGTGATTACGAATCTTCAAGGAAATGGAGATGAGTGCAGAATTATGAGGATGGATTTGGATGCTAATATCCCCACTGTAATCAATGATATTTATGGAATAGATTATAATGCTGGTGTAGAGGACGTTATGGGGGTTGATGCGCGGAATGTCGAGATAGAAAATCTATTAGATGCTTTGGTATATTTTGAAGATAATAATTTGTCAACACAGAAGAACAATGTGGAGAGCCTACTGTTGGAAAAACTGAATGGCAATAAGGAACGTATGGAGTCGATGATTGCTAAAAGAAGAGGGGAGATGGGTGATGAAATACATAGATAAGTCAGGCACTATTTCGCAAGGTCATACCATTACCGACCATTATTTGGTAAACACGTGTCGTGTGGAGGATGAAAATGGTCACTATCATTATCAAAATGTGGACTACGGCGGTTCGTTTGGTAGTACAGGGGCAAAAGATAATATGCAGAGGCTGGCGTTGGAGTCCCAAGACAATTTTTGTTGTTATTGTATGCGAGATTTAAGCCAGCCGGAACAATGTGTAACTTTGGAACATATTATCCCTCAGAATTGTACGGAAGCAGAGTTTAATGGTTATATAGAACAGCATATTGCGCCTTTGACATCTCAAAATGTGATGATGACGGAGAAGTTTAGGAAAATTCCAGATGTGCAGATCCCTCCAAGGCCGCATACGGTGACGTTTGAAAATATTGTGGCTTCGTGTGATGGCACATTCCCCGACAAAAGATGGACTTCACAATGTTGCAACAACCGTAGAGGACAGAAGAAGGTCTTTCCGTTATTTTATGTAAAAGGCATTGAAGATGAAATCAGCTATATGCAGGATGGAACTATGCAGCCGAAAGCAACAGGTACTTATTCCACCGAATATAGGCAAACGATAGAGAATGTAAGGCTGAACTGTCAGAATTTGAAAGACATTCGCAGACTATGGCACCTCTTTGTAGATGTGTCTTACGATGAATTGGTTGCTTGTGCGCACAACGAGGCTCAAAGGGTCAGAACCTTGAGAAAGGTGCTGTTCCAAGATAGCCGCCAGCGAGAATTGGATAATAAGATACTCTCGAAATATACAAAAGAGACCTATTGGCGGATTTTCCTGCTCTATCATTGGTTTCACCATAAATTATGAATGGAGCTGAATTTTGAATTGATATGAGATTGGCAAGAAGTGAGAAAGAGTGTTGAAAATATAGGGCTGGCGCGATTGGTATTAATAAGATGGTTATTATCATTTTAGGCTGAAGATGATAAAAATGTTTTTTTGCGCAGGTAAGTTTTCGGAGTTGGGGTGGCGGGGTTAGGAGAGGGATGGGGGAAAGTGAAATGGAATAACTCAATGGATATGTTAAGAGGTTAGAGTTATTTGTAAAATATAATTAAAACAAAATGAAACAAGACGTATTTAGTAATGATGAACGTCAGTATTTGCAGATGATGCAGAGTAATATTGATCGTATGGCGGCCAATAGTGCCAATTGCAAGACGTGGATGGTGGCATTTGTTACAGCATTTATGGCCTTGGGTAGCAGTGTGGCTGTTTCGCGTTATTGGTTGGCGATAGGAATTATACCGGTTTTTCTGTTTTGGTATCTTGACACGTTTTATTTGCATCTTGAAAGAGGTATGCGTAATCGTGAACGTGATTTTTTAAATAAGCGTTTAGCTGACAATAACGGTGACTATGTGAAATCCCTTTACAATTTCAAGCCTTTAATGGTTAAGAATGATGACAAAGAACAAGGATTTGTTGCAACAAACGACCGCTGGTTTTCAAAATCAACGGCACCTTTTTATTGTATAGCGATTGTCGCCGTATTGATAGTGACTTTCCTTTTGAAATAATAGACAACATCTATGCCTAACGAAATCATCAACGGTTTTGTAAGTCACTTTCACGAGGACGAGGCTGCAATTGGGAGGATGCAAAGTCTGTTGGGTGATCGTGTGACGTTGAGAAACGGTTCAGTCACCACCGACAAATATAATGATGCCCATAATCCAGACTATATCAAGTCATTGCTTCGTAGTCGTATCAATTGGGCAAGCACGTTTATTTGTCTAATTGGGCCAAAAACACACAATAGCGAATGGGTGGAATATGAGATTGAAGCGGCTCATAGGATGGGAAAACCTATCATTGGTGTATATGATCTTGGTGCCACTGATGCCGATGTCCCTGATAGTCTGAAAAAATATGCTGATTCTATAGTTGGGTGGAAAAAAGATTCTATTATGGCAGCCATTGAAGGAGCAAGAAATTTTGAAAATGTTGACGGCTCGCCATGGCCTTATATGGCAGGAGGTAGAACAACGTGTTAAAAGGCAAATAATAAGCTGTTATGGAGAAGTGTTATTCCTATGTGGTAGCTCGCGATTATGGCTTTGCCCCAAATCCTTTCCATGGGGTTCTTACATTGGCCACTTGTAAGCAGCAGATTCGTCGAGTAGCAAAAGTTGGTGATTGGGTGATAGGCCATTCAAGTAAAAAGCTTGGTCAGAAAGTGATTTATATGATGAAAGTGACTGAGATTCTGAGTTTTGATCAATATTGGGACGACCCTCGATACTTGATTAAACGCCCATGCATGAATGGTTCGCTTGTTACAATGTATGGAGATAATATTTATCACCATGACGAAAATGGACAATGGAAACAGGAAGATTCGCACCATAGTCTTGAACATGGTGTCATAAATCAGTTGAATTTGAAGAGAGATACTTCTACAACAGACAGAGTGCTTATTTCTACAGAGTTTATCTATCTTGGCAAGTCAATGATTTCAATGCCAGAAGATATGAGGGGTTATATCCATCTTACCCAAGGTCATCGCTTGGTGGATATGGAATTGGCTAAACGTATCTGGATTCTTTTGATTGAGAATTATCCTGAAAAAGGTTTGGTTGACGATCCTTTACTGTTTACCAAATACAAACGTTACGATGGCGAATAGAAACAATAATGTTGTCCCCAATGACGACGTTCTGAAATACTACTTTTACTTCATTCAAGAGCGGATGAATATTTTCTGGAGAAAGTGCGATGATTGTGGCACGCTTACTGACGACCCTATTTTGCGTGAGTATAAGTTCACCAACGTCTATCGTGCTTGCGATCGTGTAAGCCAGTACCTAATTAAGAATGTTATTTATAAGGATTTGGATAGATATGCCCCCGAAGAGGTTCTGCTCCGTATCTTGGTCTTTAAGATTTTCAATCGTATCGATACTTGGGACTATTTGAATCATTTGACGGATATAACAGTTGATACATTCAACGTAGAACGATTAAGCAAAGCCTTGACCAAGCGGCAGGCTAGTACCCCTATTTTTTCCAATGCCTACATGATGACAGGTTGCTATTCTGGCTACGAGGGCATCCATGCCAAACATCAAGTGTGGCTTCAAATGGTAGAGGACGAGTTTATAAAGGGTAAGGGCTTGCAAAAGATCTTGAACGCAATGTCAATGAAGGAGGTGTTTGACCAGTTGAGGAACTATCCGTTGATTGGCGATTTCTTGGCGTATCAGTACACCATTGATTTCAACTACTCACCTTATCTTAATTTTGATGAAGACTCATTTGTAAAAGCCGGTGTAGGGGCTGTGCGTGGCATAAAGAAATGTTTTATATCCTATGGTCATGATTATGAAGATGCCATATATTATATTCACGACCACTTTGAGGAATTGCAAGAGCGATATGGCTATAGCGATTTTCGTCCTCTGCCAGGGCGCAAGCCAAAATTAATTGACCTTCAGAACTGTTTTTGTGAGACAGACAAGTATCTTCGAGCTAAAATGCCACAACTTAAGGTGGGCAATGTCCGTATAAAACAACACTACAAGCCTTCTGCTGAGGGTATTGAATATTGTTTTCCAGAGAAATGGGGTGTTGGTGAAAATATACAATTTGAACCGCTTCAACGAACACTATTTGTATTATGAAACTTAAAGAAATAACAATTGAGGTAGCACAGCAATGTCCTAACCGTTGTGTCTATTGCTCCTCGCTCTCTGATATGGAGAAGGGAGCAGCATTAGATTTTGATGTTATTTGTGCCGTAATTGATGATGCATTGCTTTTAGGGGCAACAAACATTAGCCTTTCGGGTGGAGAACCATTTCTCAGAGAGGACATTGTTAAGATTGTAGATTACATTAACACTAAAGGTATTAAACCACGATTGTATTCGTGTGGCATATATTGCGAAAATGGACGTTATTCGGCCGTGCCTACAACTTTATTGGAAGAAGTTAAAGATAAGTTAGAGTCATTAATTTTCAATTATGAAACGGTAAATGCAGAACTATATGCTTCTATTATGGGTACTGAACCTGCTAATATGACTCTGCTTGACACTACTATTAACGGTGCTGTTATGCAAAGTATTCCAGTTGAGGCACACATGGTACCGATGCATTGCAATTACAAGCAAATACCTGAAGTTTTGGAAAAGCTGTATGCTATGGGCGTGACCAAAGTGAGTTTTTTGCGTTTGGTGTCGCAAGGACGTGCGATTAACAATAGGGATATGGTGGAGTTGAATAGAAGTGAACAGCAAGAATTGGCTCATATTTTTGATAATTGTAAAGCCTTGTATAAAGACAAAGTTCGTTTAGGTCTGCCTTTTTCTGCTAATAGGACTAACTGTGGTACGGGAACGGTAAAACTTATTGTCAGATATGATGGTTTTGTTTTCCCTTGCGAAGCTTTTAAAGATGGACAGATGGAGTTCTTGCAGGGAGTTATAGTTGATAATGTTAAAAATATGCGTCTCAAAGATATTTATGAACATTCTGCATATCTACAAGCTGTAAGAGATGGTTTTAGGGTGTACTCCGAAGGTGATCGTTATGAACAGTGTTATGGACAATTCTGTAGACAAGCAAGCAATTAAAATTTATGTGTGATAACACAAAGGGATACCGTGAGTATGATTAACAAGAAGACAGACAGTGCAGAGTTGAGATTATGAGTCGTAGTTTTCGTGCAAGAATATGAATTATTTATGGAATTTCTTGATGATTCACGTATCTTGCAATATAATGATGTCTTTATTATCATTGCGATAGCCTCCCCTTCCCCCTCCCCCAATTTTTCCCATACCTTTGCGCTCCCCAAAATGAACAATACAAATATGAACGAACTAACACACACCAAAATTTGTTGCCGAATCATGCGTCATTGAATCTGCGGAATGTCTAGCCGAAGTGGCCGAAGTGCTGGCGCGGTTGAACCATATATAGGCCTTTCTCTCCCGCCATTTGTGTCGGAAAAAGTTGTACTTTTGCAAGTTGATTTTTTGTATTTGAAAGTTAAATAGTTTAAACGATGCTAAATAATAAAACTGTTCTCATTACCGGCGGTACCGGTTCTTTTGGTAAGAAATTTGTCGAGGTGATATTACGAGACTACCCCAATGTGAAAAAAATCATCATTTATTCTCGTGATGAACTAAAACAGTATGAATTAAAACTCAAATATCCGGAAAGTAAATATCCGATGATGCGTTTTTTCATCGGTGATGTGCGTGACTTAGAACGACTCACCCGCGCTTGTGAGGGAGTGGATGTAATCATTCACGCAGCGGCCATCAAACAGGTGGACACCGCGGAATATAATCCAGAAGAGTGCATCAAAACCAATGTCCACGGGGCACAGAATGTAATTAAAGCGGCTTTGGCTTGCGGCGTGCACGATGTGGTGGCTCTCTCTACAGATAAGGCCTGCGCCCCCATTAACCTGTATGGTGCTACTAAACTCACCAGCGACAAACTGTTTACAGCTGCCAATAACATCAAGGGTTCCAAGGATATCCGGTTTTCCGTCGTTCGTTATGGCAATGTAATGGGCTCTCGCGGCTCTGTGATCCCATTCTTCATTCGCAAGCGGGATGAAGGCGCAGAGGCTATTCCAATTACCGATATGCGTATGACTCGTTTCAACATTTCGTTGGAGGAAGGTGTGGCCATGGTGATGTATGCTATCGGACATCATCTGGGCGGCGAAATTTTCGTGCCGAAAATTCCTTCCTATCATATTAAAGATGTAGCTACCGCCATCGCGCCTAATATTCCACAAGTGGAAATAGGCATCCGTCCCGGTGAGAAACTGCACGAGGAAATGATTACGGTTACGGATGCTTTGGACACCATTGATTTAGGCAAATACTATGTGATTATGCCTTCTGTTTCTTATATGCATAGCCGTGAAGATTTCATTAAGCACCACAATGCCGTTCCAGTCCCTGACGGTTTCCACTACAGTTCCGACAGCAACACCGAGTGGGAGACTGTGGAGACTATGCGGGAGAAAATACGGCAGTTCGTGGATCCTAATTTTGTTGTTAAATAAAGGTTATAGGTTAAAGGTTATAGGTTATTGAAGGAATGGAGCATTTGCATTTTTCTTTTGAGAAAACTGCCTGTGACCTTGGCTACATTACAAATGAACAATTAAACGAAACACGTCCTTTATTTACAGATGTTGCAAAAATGCTTTCAGGTCTCCGCAACACCTTCCTCAAGCAACTTAACACTCAAAAATAACCGATAACCATTAATCAATAATCAATAACCAATAACCATTATGAACCCTATCTCATACGGCCATCAATACATCAGCGACGAGGACATCCAAGCTGTTGTTGAGACACTGAAATCGGATTATCTGACACAAGGTCCGAAAATCGGGGAGTTTGAAAAGAATTTCTCCGAGTATTTAGGGTGCAAATATGCCTGTATGGTGAGCAACGGCACCGCAGCCTTGCATCTTTGTGCCATGGCATTGGGAATTAAACCCGGCGACAAGGTTATTACTACGCCTATCACGTTTGTGGCCTCCGCCAATGGATTTCGCTATCAAGGGGCTGAAATCGTTTTTTGCGATATAGATGCCAAAACCTATTGTTTGGATTTGGACAAACTGGAGCAAATCCTGAAAGCCTCACCCAAAGGCACTTACAAAGCGGTTGTGCCGGTTGATTTCGCCGGATACCCTGTAGATGAAGAGCGTTTGCGCAAGCTTGCCGACGAATATGGTTTTGCCATTGTGGTGGATGCCTGCCATGCGCCAGGGGGGAGTTATATCGACAGCAAAGGTGTGAAGCAAATGGTAGGCAATTGCAAGTATGCCGACCTCACCTGTTTCTCCTTCCATCCTGTGAAACACATTGCCACGGGTGAAGGAGGTGCGGTGACCACCAATCGCAAAGATTTGTATGAAAAAGTGGCCTTATACCGCACACACGGTATCACCAAAGACCCGAATTTACTTACCCAGAACGATGGCGGGTGGTATTATGAAATGCAGGATTTGGGGTACAACTACCGCATCACCGATTTCCAGGCTGCGTTAGGCATTTCTCAACTCAAACGTTTGGACTGGAGCATACAACGCCGGAATGAGATTGCATGCAAATATGATGAAGCGTTCAAGAATAGTCCCATCAAGACTCCGTATCGGGCTGAAACTATCACCCATGCATTCCACCTGTACATTATCCAAGTGGCTGCCGACAAGCGCAAAGGACTGTACGATTTTTTGCGCGCCAATAAGATTTTCGCCCAAGTGCTATACATTCCAGCCCATACGATGCCCTACTACCGCCAGTTCGGTTGGAAGACCGGGGATTTGCCTGTGGCGGAAGAGTATTATCAACACTGCTTGGCTCTGCCGATGTACCCGACATTGACGGAGGAAGAGCAGGAGTATGTGGTTGAGAAAGTGAAAGAATTCATCAATGGGTAAACTTATTCTTGGAACAGTCCAATTTGGGCTTCAATATGGTGTTAATTCCGTTGGGCGTCCCAGTCAAAATGCCGTTAAGAGTATTTTGGCGGAAGCGTCCAAAGGTGGTATTGATACCTTAGATACTTCCAGCGCCTATGGTAACGCGGAGGAGATTCTTGGCGAAAATATAGCAGTTTCGAACGTGTTTAATATTGTTTCCAAGTACCCCAAAGGGAAAATTTCTGTTAATGAAATGTTCAACAGTTCTCTGAACCGTTTGCGAGTGAAACATCTTTACGGTTACCTTCTTCACCATTTTGAGGTTTACAAGAACAACTTGGCAATTTGGGATGATTTTTTGGCATTGAAGAAGTCAGGGAAAGCGAAAAAGATAGGATTCTCTCTCTATTCTCCTGAAGAATTGGAGCTTATCCTAAAGAATGGCTCTCCCTTTGATCTGATACAAATTCCTTTTAATCTCTTTGACAGAAAATTCTTGCCGTACATGAAAGAGCTGCACGAAAAAGGTGTTGAAATTCATGTGAGAAGCACTTTTCTCCAAGGTCTTTTCTTCAAAGACAGAAATGCACTGCCGGAAAGACTGATTCCGTTGAGGCCATATCTACTGCAATTGGATGACTTCTCCAAGGAGAGTGGATTGAGCATTTCTGAGATGGCATTGAATTATAATCTGCAGAATCCTTATATTGATGGGGTGCTGATTGGTGTGGACAATGTTGAACAGCTTCAGACGAACCTTGCCTCTGTGAAAAACACACCTGTTGAAGTGGAAATCAATGTGAAAGAACAAGAATTGTTAAATCCCGTAAATTGGAATTGATATGAATGTATTAGACTCATTCAAACTTGATGGAAAAATTGCAATAGTCACTGGTGGCTGTGGTCACCTTGGCCATGCCATGGTTGAGGCATTGTCAGAAGCTGGTGCCAAGATCTATGTAGCAGGAACCAACATAGAAAAATTCCACCGCGTCTTTGGGGAAACAACTGCATACCACTTTATCCCCATAAACATACTTGAGAGCCAGTCCATTCAAGATGCTTTCAAGATGGTTTATGACAAAGAGGGCAGCATTGATATTCTTGTCAACAATGCCGCCAGTGTGACTTGCGGAGGTAAATTGCCAGAAAACATTGACGACAATATGTGGCAAAGTACTATGGAAGGTGTTGCTGGAAATGTTTTCAAATGCATCCGCGAGGTCATTCCATTTATGGAAGATTATGGCGGTTCCATTATCAACATTGCCTCCATGTATGGTGTTGTATCGCCCAATCTATCCATGTATGAGGATGTCTGTGCCCCATATCTGAACCCTGTGGCCTACGGAGCAGGCAAAGCCGCCGTAGTGCAATTGACCAAATACTTTGGAACATATCTCGCTGATAAAAACATTCGCGTCAACTGCATATCCCCCGGAACATTCCCTTCCCCAACGGTACAGGAGAACAAGGAGTTTGTTCGCCGCTTGAGCGAGAAAAATCCAGCTCGACGCATAGGTGCTCCTGAAGATATAAAAGGAACCGTTCTCTTCCTCGCTTCTGATGCTTCGCGATACATTATTGGTCAAAACATTATGGTTGATGGAGGATGGACAATATGGTAGACAATGTAATTTGCATCATTCAAAATCGGATGACTTCCACCCGTCTGCCTGGCAAAGCTCTATTGCCATTAGGTAAAGGTGGAAAAACCATTACCGAACACATCTATGAACGTCTCTCCCTATCCGAGTGCATTGACCGCGTTGTGTTTGCCATACCCGACACCCCGGAGAACGACATCTTATATGCTTATCTCTTCCAAAGAAATATCCCTGTTTTCCGTGGAAGTGAAGATGATGTTTTGGCAAGATTCTACCATTGTGTCCAAAAATATCCTGCAGAGATTATTGTCAGGGCCACTTGCGACAATCCTTTAGTTGACTGGCATCATATTGGACCAATGATTCAGATTCTTAAAGAACAGCATTGCGATTATGTGTCAAGTAAGGGTTTTTCGTTAGGGGCAGGGGTAGAAGTGTGTACAGCGAAAGCATTGGAAAAAGCATATCGAGAGGCCACCTTGCCTGCCGAACACGAACACGTAATGCCATACTTGTATCTACATCCTGCTTTGTTCAAACTGGGAGTGTATGAAAATGACAATACATCGCAGAACATTTATCGTCTTACCGTTGACTGCAATGAAGATTATGCATTAATGACGAACGTCTATGACGCTCTTTATGATGGCAACGCCATTCCCACAGAAAAGGCAGTTGCTTATTTAGATGCTCATCAGGATATTGCAAGGCTGAACGTGAACATACAACAAAAGAGAATCTAACCTTACCGATAATTGAATTGACTTAATGAGTTTTACATCTGTTGGTTTCTTTTTATTCTTCACTTGTTTTTTTGCACTTTACTGGTTATGCGGGAATAAATCATACAAGTTGCAGAATGTCCTTATCGTACTCGCTTCTTGCCTGTTCTACTGTCTGTGGGATTATAAATGCCTCGGGCTTATCCTTCTCACCACATTCACTTCCTATGGAAGCGGACTTCTGATTGAACGCCACGAAAGCAATAGAAGAACATGCAAAGCAATCAGTTTCGCCAATATCTTCATTAACATTTCCATATTGGCATTCTTTAAATATTGCAACTTTTTCATCAGTTCTTTTGTTGAGCTATTAGGACTTTTTAATGTTACTGCTGACAACGTCACCCTTACCATCATTCTTCCCCTTGGCATTAGTTTTTACACATTTAAAGCTATCGGCTATTCCATTGACGTATATAACAAGCGTGTCAAACCGACGCACGACCTCGTGGCTTTTTCTGCATACGTAACATTCTTCTTGGAAATCGCTGCCGGTCCCATTGATAGGGCAACCAACCTATTACAGCAACTGCAAGGGAATCGTTCTTTCAAATATGAGACTGGCATTGATGGGACAAAACAGATTTTATGGGGTTTGTTTAAAAAAATTGTAGTAGCCAACAACTGTGCCATTTATGTAAACACCATCTTTTCTAATCCCACAAACTTTTCAGGAAGCACATTGGCAATGGCCGGTATCCTGTATACCATACAGATATATGGAGACTTTTCAGGATATTCCGATATCGCCATTGGAGCTGGGAAGCTCTTGGGGTTTGATTTGGCTAAAAACTTCAAATACCCCTACTTCTCAAGAAATGTCGCCGAATTCTGGAGAAGATGGCACATATCATTAACTTCTTGGTTCAGAGATTATATATACATTCCTTTAGGAGGAAGCAGATGCTCAAAATGGAAAATCATCAGAAACACCTTTATCGTATATCTCGTTAGCGGCTTATGGCATGGCGCAAATTGGACCTTCATTGTTTGGGGTATCTACCACGCCTTCCTGTTTCTACCACTTATTTTGACAGGGAGAAACAAAAAATACAAAAACAACATTGCTGAAGGTTCTCGTCTGCCATCTTGGAAAGAAACTCTTCAAATGCTCTCAACTTTCATCCTTGTATCTATCGGATGGATCATATTCAGGGCTGAATCCATTGGACAGGCGGGAACAATATTTCAAAGGATCTTCACGACAAGTCCCTCATCATTATTCATCAACAGAGAGTACATTTTATACATTCTGTTAAGTGCTATAATGTTTGTTGTTGAATGGTTTAAACGCGATAATGAGCACGCTATGGTTTTCACTAAAGCACCCATTTGGTTGCGTTTCATAATCTGTCTCGCCGTCGCCATTTGCGTGTTCGCCTTTTGGGGAAACGAACAAGTCTTTATTTACAGCAAGTTTTGATGAGAAAATTCATACTTAACATATTATTGTTTAGCATCATTTTCATATGCCTTGTCGGTGTAGGGGAGGCTATTGTCCGTCATATACCCAACGATTACTCCGTTAAGGACAAAATGCTGTCGAACAAATCTCCTTTTATTAAAATCTTATGTCTTGGCAATAGCCAGATGTATTTCGGTGTCAACCCTGCTTTCTTTGAGAAAAGAGCTTTTAATGCCGCCCACGTTTCCGAACCATTGAACATTTCGCAATTTATACTGAACAAATATGATGCCCAACTGGACAGTTTGGAAACTCTCATCATTTCCATCTCTTTTTTTACGCCATTTGGTATATGGGAAACCGGAGGAGAAGGAGAGTCCTGGAGAATCAAGCACTATCATCTATACTATGGCTACCCCATTCCGTGGTATGATATGACCGATCGATTTGAGTTGTCTAATTCAAATTACAAAACACTTGTGCGGTGGAAAAAGGCATTTACTAAATCCAACGGCATTGTATATTCGGACAGTTGCGGATTTGGAAGGGACTATACGCAACACCATCCTCAAGGTTGGGATCAATGTGAGAATGCCATTCGCGCACATACAACGGAGAACTTCGCGGGGAACCCCAATATTGAAATAAATCGTGATATTCTTGTATCAATCATTAAACAACACCCACATTGTAATATCTTCCTTCTAACCACCCCTTGCTGGCACACTTACACGGACAATGTCAACAAAGAGCAACTCCAATTTGTTGAAGATTTTGCGAATAATATAGCCGACAGCTTCAACAACTGCTATTATATCAATTTATTTACCGATGACAGGTTTGATGCTGAAGATTTTGATGATGCTTATCATCTTAGTGTGGCTGGTGCACAAAAATTGACCCTGATCTTAAATGACACCATTCAACGATATGCGAACTGAAAAGGACGGCCATACTCCAAAACGCAAAATATTATTTCGCGCTGATGCTGGTCCCACTATAGGATACGGACATTTCATCCGTTCCTTGGCCTTAGCCGATATGCTCAAAGAGGACTTTGATTGTGTTTTCTATACCCAAGCCCCAACTGACTACCAGCGTAAAGAAGCCGCCAGTATTTGTCCTTTGGTGGAACTGCCTGCCGATGACACTCGGTTCGAACTATTTCTCAACGAGCTTACTGGAAAAGAAATTGTAGTATTAGACAACTATTTCTATACTACAGACTACCAGAAAAGGATTAAGGAAACGGGGTGCAAGCTGGTCTGCATAGACGATATGCACGATAAGCACTATGTGGCAGATGTGGTTGTTAATCACGGGAATGTACAACCGGAAAAATTCTCCATAGAACCTTACACTCAATTATGTCTAGGCTTGGATTTTGCCTTGTTGAGACGACCGTTCTTAGAAGCCGCACAAAGGAAATTCCACAACAAAACAAACCCAACTATCAAACGAATAGCCATCTGTTTCGGTGGAAGCGACCCCTTGCACCTCACAGAAAAAGCATTGGCTGATTTATTGCCAAATCAAACAATTAGCCACATAGATGTGATTGTGGGAAAGCAAATTTCAGAATATTCTCATTTCAATGATTCTCGTATTCATTTTCATCAAGGTATTTCAGCTAAGAATGTCGCCCAAATATTCTCTGATTGTGATATAGCTATTGTTTCTACTAGTTCAGTTTGTCTGGAGGCAATGGCATGTGGCACAATAGTTGCTGCAGGTTGGTATGTGGAAAATCAAAGAGAAGGATATATAGATCTAATATCTAAAGGTTGGGCTATCGGCTTAGATTACCTTGTACAAACCGATTTCACCTCGGCTCTAAAACAAAACAATGTAGAGTCTACCTTCACTTTATCTAATATCAGAGAAAACTTTATTCAAGCATTTAAATCATTAGACCATGTACGAAGAATTTAGAAAAAGTTATATCGCCGCACCATTTGTCTTCAAAAATTATGTGGATTTAACCACAGATGAGGCTATTGAGGTTTTGGAATGCAGAAATGACATTAATGTGCGCAAATGGATGACTTCTACTGAAGAAATCCCACTAGAAAATCACCTGAAATTTATTGAAGGACTTAAAAGATCTGAGAAGAATTTTTATTGGGCTGTTTATAAAAACGACAAATTTATTGGCGGTTTTTCTTTGTCGGGAATGGATGATTACTCAGCAAATCCAGGAATTTTCTTAAATCCAATATTTATTGGCAGTGGTATCGGAATACAAATAGCAATTTGTTCTATAGATCTACATTTTACACAACTAGGAATGAAATCCTTATATAGTGTTGTCCAAAAAGAAAACAAAAATGCCATTCAACTAAACAGATTAATTGGTTATACTTTTTATGAGGAAAAAAACGGTTTTTTCCCTATAGAATTATTAAAAGATGAATGGTATGCACGAAGAAACAAATTATTAAAATTGGTATTGGGGAAAAATAATAATAATTTGGAATTTATCCCACTATTATAATCTTATACTTTATCACAGTTCTATTTTACTAACATTGAATGATAAAATGTATCATGAGAAAAAAATCTTTTATCATCGCCGAACTTTCTGCAAATCATAATGGAAGCAAACAGACGGCTTTAGACAGCATCAAAGCCGCCAAACAAGCAGGCGCGGATGCTATCAAAATACAGACTTACACACCTGACACCATAACGCTTGATTGTGACAAGCCGGAATTTATGGCTGGAGATTTATGGACAGGACAAAGATTGTATGACCTATACAAACAAGCCTATACTCCTTGGGAATGGCACGAAGAGATTTTCCGTGTGGCCCAAGAGGAAGGGCTGATTTGTTTTTCCACTCCTTTTGATAAAACCGCTGTTGATTTGCTAGAGTGTTTGCATAGTCCCATATACAAAATAGCCTCGTTTGAAATTACGGATATTCCCTTAATCAAGTATATTGCCTCCAAGCATAAGCCCATCATTCTCTCCACGGGTATTGCTATGGAAGAAGACATTCAACTTGCTCTGGACACCATCCGTGCTGAAGGTTGCAACGATATTACATTGCTGAAATGCACTTCGGCATACCCTGCACCTATTGAAGATGCCAATCTGCTGACTATTCCGGATATGAAACAGCGTTTTGGGTGCAAAGTGGGGTTAAGCGACCATACTGAGGGTTACACTGTTCCGATGGCTGCAGTGGCGTTAGGTGCCGATGTGGTGGAGAAACATTTCATCATTGACCGTTCTATTGGAGGCCCCGACAGTGCCTTCTCAATGGAAGCGGGTGAGTTCAAACTGATGGTGGAGAATATTCGTAAAGTGGAAGCGGCTTTAGGAAGTGTAAATTATCCCACTGACCCGTCAAAAATCAAGGGTCGCGCCGGATGTCGTTCTTTGTATGTTGCTCAGCCCATGAAAGCAGGAGATACTATCACCGAAGAAAATGTCCGCAGTGTGCGTCCCGGCTACGGGCTTCACCCCAAATATCTCCCTGAACTTCTTGGACGAAAAGTGAATCGCGACTTGCAAATAGGTGACAGAATAAGCTGGGAGATAATAATATAAATAATTGACTTTTTTGTATTTTTGCAAACTATAAAAAAAATATAACAATATGGAAATCAACGAATTTATTGCCAATTTCGCAGATCAATTTGACGAAACCGAAGCATCTGTTTTCACCCCTGAAACCAAATTCAGAGAACTGGAAGAATGGTCATCACTGATTGCTCTGTCAGTTATTGCTATGATTGATGAAGAGTATGATGTAACTATGACTGGCAATGATATGAGGGCTGCAAATTCAATAGAGGAATTGTATAATATCGTTAAATCTAGAATAGAAATAGAATAATGGCTTATAATCCATTTTCTTTAGAAGGGAAAACAATACTCATCACTGGTGCTTCTTCCGGCATCGGTAAAGCTACCGCCATAGAATGTTCCAAGCTTGGAGCAACGGTTATTATCACGGCTCGCAATGAAGACCGGCTGTTGAAAACATTGAATGAACTTGAAGGTGATACTCATCAGATGATACTCTGTGATTTAAGTCAGAAAGAATCTATTATTGAACTTGTTAACAAACTACCAGATTTGGACGGTTTAGTTAACAATGCTGGATTTACGATAGCACGACCGATTAAGTTTATAGATGAAAATGATTTTAATAGTTTGCTTAATGTCAATACAGTAGCACCCATTTTGCTTTTAACACATTTGCTAAAAAAGAAAAAATTAAAGTCAGGAGGATCTGTTGTTTTTACCAGTTCCGTCGCAGGTTTAGGACGAACTGTCGTTGGTAATTCCATGTACACAGCCAGTAAAGGTGCTTTAAGTGCTTTTATTGCAAATGGTGCTTTGGAATTAGCAAGTAAGGGAATAAGAGTTAATGCCGTATGCCCAGGGATGGTTGAAACAAACATTCTTGCAGCTGGAACTATCACTAGCGAACAAACAGAATCAGACAAGCTCAATTATCCTTTGAAACGTTATGGCAAGCCTGAAGAAATTGCTTGGGCTATGATATATCTTCTTTCAGATGCTTCAAAATGGATTACAGGATCAAATTTCATTATTGACGGAGGTTATTCAATCAGATAACACATGGCATTTTTAGAAATAAAAAACGTACGGATTGCGGGTATTGCGGCATGTGCTCCAGCACATATCGAAGATAATCTTACCATACCCGTTTTTCGTGAGGGAGAAGCTGAGAGAGTTATAGCCCAAACAGGTATTAGACAGAAACATACCGTACCTGACAATTCAGTGTTGGCTTCTGATATGGCATTGGCGGCTGCAGAAAAGCTAATTGAGAATTTGCAGTGGGAAAAATCATCGATTGAGGCTCTGTGCTTTGTTTCTCTTTCGCCAGATTATCCGGAACCTCCGACGGCTTGTATTTTGCAAGACAGACTTGGCTTATCTGAGGATTGTATGACAATCGACATTAACCAAGGGTGCTCGGGTTGGGTAAATGGACTGGCAGTGTTATCCAATCTTGTGAGTTCGGGTAATATCAAGAGGGCTGTTTTGCTTAATGGTGACACTTCATCTTTATTGTGTTCGCCATTCGATAAAGAATCCCGGCCATTATTTGGTGATGGTAGCGCAGCAACTGCCCTCGAATATTGTGAAACAGCTAAAAAAATATATTTCAATTTCGGCACAAGAGGCAAAGATTTCGAGGCGATTCTCACAAAAAGCGGCGGTTTAAGATACCCCATTGATGAAGAGTCCTTAAAATACAAAGAATACGGCGAAAATATCGTAAGAAGAGACAAGGATAGCACGATGGATGGGATGAGTGTTTTTGCTTTTGGAATGAGCACCGCACCTAAAAGTGTTATTGCTTTATGCGAAAAATACGAAATAGACATAGATAACATCGACTATTTCGTCATGCATCAGGCGAATATGTATATGAACGAAAAAATCAGAAAGAAATTGAAGATTCCTGTTGAAAAGACTCCATACAGCATGGGAGAGTATGGAAATACCAGCAGCGCTTCAATACCCCTGACTATTGTTACAAAACTCCATGAAAAAATGGAGAAAGAGACTGTGAAGATACTTGCGGTGGCATTCGGTGTCGGTCTTGCTTGGGGAAGCATTTATTTTGAAACAGACAAGATTGTTTGTCCTGAAATAGTTTTATGGTGAATTTAAACAGATAAAAATGACAAATTTAGAAAAGTACAACCAAGTTTTTTGCGAAACTTTTGAAATCACAGTTGACCAGTTGGCAAACTTGAAGTACCAAGACATTCAAGCCTGGGATTCTGTCGGCCACATGACGTTAATTGCAAATTTGGAAGACAGTTTTGACATTATGATGGAGACCGATGATATCATTGATTTCTCCTCCTACGAAAAAGGAAAAGAAATCCTAAATAAATATGACATCACCATCGAGTAAAGCCCTTATGGAGAACATGACTGGAAAAACCGCTGTCGTCACCGGTTGCAATCGCGGCATTGGCCAGAAAGTCGTGGAAAAGCTCGCCAGGTCTGGTGCGGACATAATATGTTGTATCAGAAAGGAAAACGATGAGTTTTCTTTATGGTTAGAAGGACTGAAACAGCAATTTGGTGTACATGTTGAGGTGCTTTACTTTGACATGCTTGATGAAAATAGCATCAAAGAAGGCCTGAAACCGTTGTTGCAACGGAAACAAAAAGTTGACATCCTGGTGAATAATGCCGGGGTGGCCACCGGCAGTTTTCTGCAAATGACCTCCATGAGCAAACTGAAAGAGGTTTTTCAAATCAATTTCTTCTCGCAAGTCCTTGTTACGCAAATCATCTCAAAACTGATGATGCGGCAAAAAAGCGGAGCAATTGTGAATATGGGCAGTGTCGCAGGATTGGAAAATTTTGCGGGATATACGGCCTACGGTTCAAGCAAAGCGGCAATAATGTATTTCACCCGCACATTGGCCAAAGAACTCGCTCCATACAACATTCGTGTCAATGCCGTGGCTCCAGGTCTGACTGATACGGGCATGGCAGGCCAAATGGAAGAAAAAGCTTGGAAGGAAATGGTAGGCAGAACGGATATGAACAGATTAGGCAGACCGGAAGAAATCGCCAATCTCATAGTATGGCTGGCTTCCGATGAAGCCTCGTTCATAACAAGTCAGATTTATCGTGCCGATGGCGGGATGTAAATAAAACGACTATGAATGAGCAACAACTAAAGGAATTTGCCAAATCATTGCGACTTTCCGCATTAAAAATGGCATACGATTGCGGCAAGAATGGTTCACATGTCGCGCCAGGATTATCCGCCATTGAAATTATGGCCACACTCTATGGAGACGTGTTACGATATGATGTCCATCACCCTTACGATGAAAACCGCGACAGGCTTGTGGTAAGCAAAGGACATTGTGTGTTAGCTTACTATTCAGCATTAAACAAAGTCGGGTTCCTTACTGATGAGGATATTGCAAGTTTTGAGACGAATGGCTCACACTTTCACGGACACGCAATGCGGAATCTTGATAATGGAATTGAGTTTTCAGGTGGAAGTTTGAGTATGGGAATGAGCTTTGCCGTGGGGCTTGCATTGTCCTGTAAACGGAAAAAAATGCACAACCGAATATATGTAGTGGTCGGGGACGGCGAGTGCGATGAAGGCTTGATATGGGAAGCCGCTATGTCAGCCGCCAACTTTAGATTGGATAATTTTACCGTTATTGTTGATCGCAACCAACTGCAATACGACGGTCCCACCAAAAATGTTATGGATCAAATTGACCTTGGAAAAAAATTCGAGGCTTTCGGATTTGATGTGACGGTAGTAGATGGTCACAATTGTGCCGCCCTTTCAACGGCATTGAAAAAAACAAGCGATAAACCAATCTGTGTCATTGCCGATACAATCAAAGGCAAAGGCGTTTCTTTTATCGAAGGCGTTAAAGAGTGGCATCACCATACCCTTACACAAGAACAATATGAACTTGCAAGAAAGGAGGTCGAAAGTGTTTGAAATCACGAAAGTGGCTGCACGTACCTGTTCCATGTTGGGTCAGCGCGGTTCCATATTTGGACAAGCTGTTCTAGAAGCTGCAAAATCAGATGAAAAATTCATTCTGCTGACCGCCGATTTGGCCTCCCTTTCGGGAATGTCAAGGTATATCGAACAATATTCTGATCAGTTTTACAATATTGGTATAGCCGAGCAAAACATGATAGGCATTGCCGCCGGATTGGCCGCCGAAGGTTTCCATCCGTGCGCCACCACATACGCTACCTTCATTACAATGCGCAGCTGCGAACAAATTCGTCACTTCTGCGGTTATATGAAGGAAAAAATTATCGTTATTGGATCCGGTGCAGGATTAAGCCAAGGTTTTGCCGGCAATACCCATTACACCATAGAGGATATCGCAATGATGCGCTCCATTCCTAACCTTACCATACTTTCACCAGCGGATGCCGCTTCGGCAGTAAAATTGTTCGAATTAGCGCGCAAGACCGACAATGCTGTTTACATGCGCTTGACTGGCAATTTGAATTGTCCAATTGTTTACCGAGAGGATTGTGATTTTGAGATTGGCTGCGCTATGCAACTGACAAAAGGGACGGATATTGTTATTTATGCTGTTGGAACGATGGTGGATGCGGCTATTAAAACAGCTAAACTTCTTGAAAATCAAGGCATATCAGCCACAATCTATGATATGTTCTCTATAAAACCTCTTGATCGGAAGGCAGTAAAGCAGGCCTGTAACTATAAATTAGCCGTTACAATAGAAGAACATAACAAAATGGGCGGTCTTGGGGCTGCTGTTGCTGAAGTAATGACTGAAATGCCCCAAATGCCAAGATTGTTGCGATGTGGCATTCATGATAGTTTCGACTTGGCCTGCGATTACGATGGCTTGTTGAAACAAAACAGATTATCTCCTGATTTATTGGCAGAAGATATTTTGGAGAACTTATAAAAAAGAAGAGAGATGTTTAATTTAGAAAAATTTCCAAACAACACCGCCGTCATCACCGACAAGGGTGAGACGATGACATACAGCCAACTGATTGCAATTGCAAACGAGTTTGCTGACGCTATACCCCAAAATGGGCTGCTCTTCTGCCTTTGCGAAAACCGTATTGGCTCGCTGGTGGGTTATGTGGCCTGTATGGAACACCATATTCCCATCGTGCTGCTGGATGGTAGTAAAGACATCTCTGTACTGCAAAACTTGATGACCATTTACCAGCCGGAATATATCTGGATTTCAAGCGATAAGATTGAAAGCATTGGCGGTGAAACCATCTATAAATACGCCACTTTCTCCTTGCAGAAGATGAACTATGAGGTGGAAGTCGAAAAGCCTGAAATCAATCCTGAACTGGCCCTTTGTCTTACCACATCAGGCAGTACGGGTTCCCCAAAATTCGTAAGATTGACCGCCAAAAATGTGCTGGCCAATGCGGAATCCATAGCGGAATATCTGGAAATCGATGAGAATGAGCGTCCTATAACCACCCTACCTTCCTATTATAGTTACGGCGTTTCTGTTATCAATAGCCACCTTATTAAAGGAGCAACACTTTTGTTGACGGAAGGTACTGTCGCCCAGCGGGAGTTTTGGACCTTTCTGAAAGAGCAGAAAGCCACTTCCATTTCAGGTGTGCCATATACCTACGAAATGCTGAAGATGTTGCGCTTCTTCCGTATGGATTTGCCTTACTTGAAAACTATGACCCAAGCAGGCGGCAAACTGAACAAGGACATTGCCAAGGAATATATCGAGTATGCCAAAGAAAAAGGCAAGCGTTTCTTCGTGATGTATGGGCAAACCGAGGCAACGGCTCGTATGAGCTATCTGCCCTTTGAGCACGCTTTGGAGAAATATGCCAGCATCGGAATCGCCATTCCCCGTGGACAATTCTCGTTGATTGATGTGAACGGAAATGCTATCGAAGAACCGGATGTGGATGGTGAATTGGTGTATATCGGTCCGAATGTGTCATTGGGTTATGCGGAATGCCGGGCGGATTTGGCCAAAGGTGACGACAACCACGGAGAATTGCACACTGGAGACGTGGCACGAAGGGACAGTGACGGTTTTTACTATATCACCGGCCGTATGAAACGTTTTGTAAAAGTGTGGGGCAACCGCTGCAATCTGGATGCCACCGAGCAGATGGTAAAAGCTATCACTACAAGTTGTGCTTGTGTAGGGGTGGATGACAAAATTACTGTTTTTGTTACCGAAAAAGGGCTGGAAGACCGGATTATCAAGTTGTTGTCAGAAAAAACCGGATTTAACAGTAAAGCTTTTGAAGTTCGTGTTATAGATGCCATTCCCGTGAAGAGTTCCGGCAAACTGGATTACCCCGCAATGCAAGCAATGATTAATGGATAATTGATATTTGGCAATTGATATTTTTGAGATATGACACTGGAAGAATTGTTGGAGATTGGCCCATTTTCCTTATGCAAAGAGGATAAACATCAGGTGCTGGACGAGTATTTGGTGAATTTGACCAAATACCACTACGAGCACAGCGAAGCATACCGCAAGATGCTCGATGCCACGGGTGTGGATGTCAACAAGGTGGAACATTATGAGGATTTGCCTTATCTGCCGGTCAGTCTGTTCAAGGATTTGACGCTTCGGAGCGTGGCGGAGGATGAGGTCGTCAAGACTATGACCTCATCGGGAACCACCGGACAGAAAGTATCCAAGATTTATCTTGACCGTGAAACCTCTGCCAATCAGACCAAAACATTGACCAAAATTGTGTCTTCCCTGCTGGGCAACAAACGTGTGCCTATGATTATCCTCGACTCCAGCAATGTAGTGAAAGACCGCAATATGTTTTCTGCCCGCGGTGCCGGCATCCTCGGTTTCTCTATATTCGGCAGCAAACGGATGTATGCCTTGGACGAAAATATGGAACTGGATGTAGAGGAAATGAGAACTTTCTTGGAAGAGTATAAGGATGAAACTATATTCCTCTTTGGTTTCACCTTTATGATATGGCAGCATTTTTATAAGAAACTGAAAGAAAGCGGCTATAAGCCCGACTTGTCGAAAGGAGTACTGATTCATGGAGGTGGATGGAAAAAATTAATCACCGAATCCGTGTCAACGGCCCAGTTTAAACAATGCCTGAATGATGTGTGTGGCATTAAAGTGGAGAATGTTCACGACTACTATGGTATGGTGGAACAAACTGGCACCATTTACATTGAATGTGAACACGGCCATCTTCATGCTTCCAACTTCTCGGATGTGATTGTGCGTAATCCCCACGATTTCACGGTGGCAGAAAATGGCGAGGCCGGCATCATCGAGGTGGTTTCCGTGCTGCCCAAGAGCTATCCCGGACACGTGCTGCTGACTGAAGACGAAGGTGTGATATTGGGTGAGGATGACTGCCCCTGCGGCCGCAAAGGCAAGTATTTCAAGATTAACGGACGTATCAAGAATGCGGAGATCCGGGGATGCAGCGACACTTACGCTGCCAAATTCGGCAAACTTTCCGGTTTGGAATATGTTATCGGTGATGACAAGACTATAGAGCAAATGCCCAAGGTGGCTGCTTTACCGCCGTTTGCCGAGCCAGTTATCTCGTTCTTCAACGACCTTTCCAAACTGGTGATGCAACGCGGACGCCAATATTCCGATGTGATGACCTTCGGATTCTGGTGCCGCAAGGGCGCACTGATGAAAGAGAAAGAAAACTATCAAGATTTGGAGCATCGCTTAGGTAGAGGCATCGTGTTCCACAGCACCCCGAGCAATGTGCCGGTAAACTGCGCATTCAGTTTTGCTGCGGGCTTGTTGGCTGGCAATGCCAACATCGTGCGTCTGCCAGCCAAGGACTTTCCACAAGTGCAAATTATCAGCGACTGTGTGCGTGAGTTGTTGGAAACCACCCATAAGGACATGGCTCCTTATATCTGCTTTGTAAAATACCCTCCCATTAAAGAAATCACAGACCTTTTCTCTGGAATATGCCACAGTCGCGTAGTTTGGGGCGGAGATGCCACTATCGCTGAAATCCGACAGTCGCCTTTGAAACCCCGAGCCAACGAAATCAATTTTGCGGACCGTTATTCGTTTGCAGTCATTGACGGTGACGCCTTCTTGAATGCAGACAACAAAGATAAAATCATCCAGAATTTTTACAACGACACCTATTTCTCCGACCAAAATGCCTGTACGGCACCGCGAATCATTGTTTGGTTGGGAGAACGGAAAAAAGAGGCAAAACAGTTGTTCTGGCAAATGGTTTATGACTATGTGAAAGAACATTACCAGATTGCCCCTGTACAAACCATCGGCAAAATCAATGCGCTGTACAAAGCGGCAGCCGCACTGGATTTGCAAAACGTAGAGGTTCTGAATCCCTATATCACCCGCATCCAAGTGAAGGCAATAGACGAACATCTGATGGACTACCGGTACAACAGCGGTTTCTTTTACGAATACGATGCTCAAAGTCTGACAGACCTGCTACCCATCGCCACCAATAAGAGCCAAACCGTGACCTATTACGGACTAACGCGGGAAGAGATTGTGAAATTCATCAACGAGGATCATCCGCAGGGCATTGACAGATTTGTTCCGATGGGAAAATCGATGGATTTCACCCTTGTATGGGATGGTTATGACTTGATTCATTCATTGAGTCGTATTGTTTTTATTGAATAGTTTTTGCAACAATATGAGCAAAGTAAGCATCATTGGAGCGGGTGAAGTCGGTGCGTCGTGCGCAACCTGCCTTGCAGACCGCGATGTCGTGAATGAGATTGTCTTGGTGGATGTCAAACCGGGGTTGGCAGAAGGCAAAGCTTTGGATCTGCGGCAAAGTGCCGCAATGAAGCGGTTTGACACCGTTGTCAAGGGTTACACAGGCGACTATTCCGTAACCTCCAACAGCGATGTGGTGGTTATCACCAGTGGCATCACCCGCAAGCCCGGTATGGAACGCAGCGACCTGATCACCACCAATGCGGCAATTGTTCAGGAAGCAAGCCGGCAGACGGCCCAATATTCTCTAGAAGCGGTAATCATTGTCGTTACCAATCCCCTGGATGTGCTATGCTACTGTGCGTGGAAGAGCAGCGGATTCCCGTCAAACAGGGTGCTGGGAATGAGCGGTTTGCTTGACGTGGCTCGCTACAGATCGTTTATCGCTGAGGCATTGAACGTTTCCACCAAAGACATTCAGGCCCTCATTTTGGGAGGCCACGGCAAGAGCATGGTTCCGATGCCGCGCTACACCACCATTGGCGGCATTCCCATCCGTAATTTGTTAAGCGAAGACAAGGTTCAAGAAGCCATTCATCGCACGCAATTGGGTGGCGAGGAAATCATCAACCATCTTGGCCGAAGCGGTTGGTATGCGGCGGGGGCAGCCATCTGTGAAATGGTGGAATCCGTTATCTGCAACCAACGGCGTGTGTTCCCCGCTTGTGCCTATCTGAATGGGGAGTATGGCTATGAGGACATATACTTAGGTGTGCCCATTATTCTCGGCGCCAACGGAGTAGAGAGAATCATCGAACTGGAACTGGACGAAGAAGACAAGATCCGCTTCGACAAGTCGGAGAAGGTGGTGCGGGAGAATTTGGAGGTGTTGAAAAAAATGCAATAATACTACTGGATCAAAATCGATAACAAGGATAAATACGCCAAAGCTCAGGATATTATAAAGTACTTATAGTTTTTCTTCTAGATCGGATGTCAGAAAAGCAGAAAATTTAAGGAAACGAAATTCTACGCCAGTATACAGGCATGGCAGGCCGGCGAAAGTGCGGTCGCACTTGTGGCGTGAAACAACACCTTGCAACTTATGGCAAAATAGATTTGTCACACCTGTTGACCTACTGTTGACATTATGACGAAAGGCGATTTAACCGACGATAAATCAGCGATAAACCGATGATAAGCGATAGTTGAAATTTTATAAATATGAATTTAGCGAACTTTTTATTATATAAAATTCGGTTTTAGCGAACTTTAGTATACAAACATAAGGATATCTATTGACAAAGTTGTCCTACAAATATAGATATGTATCCCAATTATTTTAAGGGTAATTAAAGTGCAATGTAGATAACAGTTTTCGAATGAGTTGGATGTGATTGAACAGGAAATAGTAGGTCTAAACATAGAAATTACAGACAATGTTAGAAATTGTAAAAAAGTTATTTCAATTTATCCCTTCCATTATCAAATATCGCCGTGAGGCGCGGAGGTTGAGCAAAGTGGACTTTTTTAATTATGAAGAGTTGCTAATAGGAGGATACGTACATCTAAAATTTTTCAATATTGTTTGTGCATACGGGAATCACAGGGCTGTGGCGAAATTGATTCATCGCAATTTTAATTTTGTTTTTGATTATCTGGAGCATGGAGTATGCTTTTATGACACGCCTGAATCGACCATGTTAATGGGCTATGCAACACGATTTGGCATCAAAAACATCTATACCTACAGTGATCATCGCAAAGGCCTTGTGGAAAAATTTTTAGAGTCAAAAGGAATAAACAAACGGGTTCATGCTGTAGGACCATATATTCTTGGCGCAGAGAATTTCCACTCAAAAGAGGAATTACGTGATATTAAAAAGCAATATGGGCGAATCCTCTTGGTGTATCCATGTCATTCGATTGATACGATTAAGGCAGGATATGATATTAACGCACTGATAGATGAGATTAAAAGGATAAGTAAGGATTTTGACAATGTTTTTGTCTGTTTGCATTGGGGTGATATCTTGAACAGAGAGAGATTATTAAAATACAAGGATAGTGGATTTGTCGTTGTAAGTAATGGGCTGGGTAGCGATCCTTTCTTCCTGTCTCGTCAAAAAGATATTATGATGTTGTCGGATATGGTTATGACAAATGGTTTGGGAACTCATATTGGGTATGCTGTGTGTTTGCAGCGTCCTGTATATTTCTTTCAGCAAGATAAGAGTTTTACGGACGGGCAAGGAAAAGCGTTGGAAGAGAATGCGAATGTTAAAGATGCGGAGCAACAATTCATGAAAGCATTCAAAGACTATTCCATGGATATTACGGAGGAACAAATTGAATTGGTGCAGAAATATTGGGGCAAATGGTAATCTGAGATAACGGCTGATTGGAATTTTCTTTTTGACATTTTTAAGAGATACTAGTGATTTAAAGATATATTTTTAAAGAAATTATGAACAATGTACCAACAGTAGAAATAACGCGAATTCCTCGCCATTCCTATTACGAGTGGTTTGTTTTGGGGTTCTATGAACTTGAACGGAAAGGTCTCATCAAATTCAAACTGAATGTGGATTGGGTGAGAACTGTCGCCAAGTATGCGAGCAGCCGGTATATCAATGGACCTCTTAAAAGGATTTTTCGCCGATGGGAGGAGTACAACTTAGAAGGAAAAGTTACCTATAGAGGAAAAACTTTATTTTTTTGTGTTGATTGTAATGATACTCCCTATGCGTATGATTCAAGTGCTTTTGAGAGAGTGGTTTGTTACTTCAAAATGCAATGTCCGATATCTTTTAATCCAGAGGGTTTTTATCTAACAAAAGATGTTTGTCTGCCATGGTGCGATCACCGCGATGAGCAAGGTGTCATAAGCAGAGAAGGTGTTAGACGAGTGTTGTCTGATTTTTCGACTAAAACGCACAAGATAAGACCCCTTATGGTGGGACCCAGAATGCTGACATGGGGATTGTCATATAGGGCCTTGAAACAATCGTACGATAGTTATCGAAAAAATTGTTACAACGAACCAACTAAAACATTGATGGCCTATTTCGGCAATGCACATGGCCCATATCCGTCAACTGATGTTACACAACTGAATCTGAATAAAGAAGACGATGTGGTGGCATACGGAGGAGATAGAATTAATCATCCTAATGAGAAGAGGAAAGTGGCCCATGATTTTTTACTTACTTTAGACGGGAGGCAATATGATTCCAGAGTGTTGAGCGAACGTGTTTCGGGACAGGAGAATCTTCCGGGCAAAGGACCAGACCACAAAGAATTGGTCATCCCTCGTGATCGTTTTTGTGATTATATTTCACAATTCCAATATAATCTGAACATTTCCGGATTCACCATGAGCATTCCCAACCGATTTATCGAAAGTTTCATGGTGGGCACGGCCATCGTTACTGACAAATTGGCCCTGAAATGGTACAAGCCTTTCGGATGTGAAGTCGTGGAAACGGTGCCGATGGGCTACATGCCGATGGACGAGGTGGACTGGGAACAGTTTAAGAAGGATATCGTCAATCTCCCACCCGTTAACAAAAAGGATATTCTCCATGAGTTCGACACCAAGTGGCGGCCCGATGTGGTGGCGCAATATATGATTGATGAAATCCTCGCCGCAGGGGAAGCATAGCAATAAAACCATATCCACTATGAGACCGTTACATATTATTGTGCCGATGGCGGGTGAGGGCTCTCGCTTCTTGAAAGAGGGTTGGACTACCCCAAAACCGCTCATCCAGCTGAAAGGCAAGTGCTTGTTCCAGCGTGCGATGGGCAGTGTGACCGATGTGAATGCCCCGATGAAATACTCTTTCATTGTGCGGCAGGAGCATATCGACAATCAGCACATTGACCAACTGCTGAAAGAGGTATGCCCCACAGCCAATTTATTTTCGGTGCAGCAGACCACCCGAGGGGCTGTGGAGACCTGCCTGAAAGCAGAAAGCGCTATCGCCAAGGATGATGCGCTGCTTATTATGGATTGCGACTTGGAGTTCAAAAGTCCTCAACTGGTCGAGTTCATCCGTTCGGTGTTGGAACAGCCCGTTGAAGAAGTGGATGGCGGCGCTTTGGTGTCGTTTGAGTCGCAAGATCCACGCTATAGTTATGCTCAGGTAAATGCCGACAACCGTGTGCTGCGCACAGCAGAAAAAGAGGTGATTTCCAATCACGCGCTTTGCGGTGCCTATTTTTTCAGCACTTCCCGCGATTTCCTGTCTGCAGCGCACCGTTTGCTCAACGAACCGGTCTTTACAAAGCCAGAGTTTTATGTATCGCTCCTTTACAACTACCTTCTGCGAGACAACCAAACGGTGCGGTTGTTTCCGTTAGAGGAGTATTATTCGTATGGTACCCCAGAAGAATTAAAATGTTATCTATGATAAAACTGCTGATCACGGATTTTGACGGGACATTGGTTGATACCTTTGAGGCTAATTTCAGCGCTTACCAAAGGGCATTCAAAGAGGTGGGGGTCTCCTTTACGAGACAAGACTATAAAAGGTGTTTTGGCTTCCGTTTTGACCGTTTCATGGAGGAAATGAATGTCACAGACAAAGCGGTGGCCGAGTTAATTCGTGAACTTAAAGGTCGTTACTATCCGGAATATTTCCATCTCATCCGCGTTAATGAACCTTTGGTCAACTTACTCGCCACATTCCGTAATGGAGGTTGCCAAACCGCGGTGGCCTCCACGGCCAGAAGGAAAAATCTGATGAATGTGTTGTCTTATCTTCATCTTGTTGACAATTTTGATCTTATTCTGGCAGGTGAGGATGTGCAAAAAGGGAAACCGTCACCAGAGATTTATCTGAAAGTGATGTCCGCATTACAAGTACCAGCGCATGAGACTTTGGTTTTTGAGGATTCTGTGGTGGGGGTTGAGGCTGCACAAGCGGCAGGAACCCAGTGTGTTAAAATAATTTTGTGACAATGAAAATTGAAGTGAAAGGCCATTCAGGCTGTGATATTGAAATTGTGAGAGACGGTCTTGCTCTCTATATTGAAAAGAGCACCCAAGACACCCGTTACGTTCCTCGGCTGGTTGCCCAATTTGAAAAACAACAACAGGCTTTTGAACAAAACAACGGCCGGATCCGCATTCCGCAGATTTATGAAGTTCGAAAAACGGAGAATTCTGCAGTGGCCCGGATGGAATATATTTATAGCCAGAATTTTATTGATTATTTTGAGACTGCTGGATTTGAAGAGATACATTCCTTTATTGATTGTATTTCCGAATTTGTCGAAAAGGAAATAGCGGCGTCACAAATATGCGCAATCAGTTCTGAGGTGCTGCTCAAAAAATTCCGAGATGTGAGATCAAAAGTGGATAATAACCCGTTATTCCGGGACAATGATGAAGTCGGGACAATGATGGATGTGGCTTCCGAGTGTTTTGACGCTCTTCCCTCCACTCTGACCTTGCCGGTAGGGCGCTGCCATGGCGACTTGACCTTTTCCAACATATTGTTCAGCAAAAGTAACTTCTACCTGATAGATTTTCTGGATTCTTTCATTGAAACGCCGTTGATGGATATAGTGAAATTGCGGCAGGATTCCGCGTACGGTTGGTCCAAATTGATGTTTTCCGGAACTTATGACAGCACTCGGCTACAGATTGTATCGACCAGAATTGATGATGAAATCCAACGCCGTTTTTCCAAATATGATTGGTATCAGGATTATTACCCTTGCTTTCAGCTGATGAATTTTTTGAGAATATTGCAGTATGCAAAAGAGGAGAAAGTAGCCGTTTATTTATCTAAAATCATTAACCAGCTCTTGAAAGGAGGTCGTTGTGAACTTTAATCTGATTATTCCAGTCGCTGCCGACAAACCCGAATACGAACACAATATGCCCTACGTTTTCGCGCTGGGACAGGACGGGTACTCCATTTGTGTAAAAGCCATTCAAGGGTTGGACTTGTCTGTCTTTACTCATATCTATTTCGTCATCTTGGAAAAGCATAATAAGCTTTATCATATTGAGGATATGCTGCGCATACATTTTCAACGAATGGGCATTCTAGAGAAAGCGCAAATTGTGATTTTGGAGTCACCCACTGCCAGCCAGCCAGAAACCGTTATGAAAGCCATTGAAAAAACTCAAATGACCGGTTCTGTGATGATTAAGGATGCCGACAGTTTCTTTTCGTGCGAAATCGTTCCCGAAAACAGTATTTGCACATATCCTTTGGATAAGTTGAAATTGGTAAACCCGCAAGATAAAAGTTATTTGGCTATTGATGAAGGGTATTTCATCACCAATATCATCGAGAAACGAATCATCGGCAGATATTTTTGCGCCGGCGGTTATGTTTTTGCTGACGTGAATGACTTCATGACGGAATACCAGAAATTAAAAGATTTCCATCCCTTATACATGTCTCACATCATTTTCTCAATGCTTTTGTCTGGAGCGAATTTCCGGCCCAATGTTTGCGAAGATTATCAAGATTGGGGTACACGGGAGGATTGGTTGAGCCAGCGGTATTAGTTTATTAGTGAGATAGACCGCTCACTTTCCTAAAAGTCCTTTCGTCACATTCCATCGGAACTGGTTGGTTTTTAGTTGTAAACATCCTTTTTTGAGGCCCTTTAAAAAAGTACAATTATTTATTAAATTAAAGAAAATTATTAAAAAATTGAGAAAGAGAATTGATGATTGTGGTGGCCTTAAAGCGCCTCGAATCGTTCCAAAATACCTTGTAATCCAATTACTTCCACATTTTCGCGTAGTAAGTAGTTGTCTTCCGAAGGAATCACCACGTAAGTGTGTTGTGGATTGAGGTCGTGCACGGCATCCCAAAAGACGTTGGTGAGCTGGGGTGCGGAGGTAGCTTTGCATTCAATGGCAATCAGCTTGCCGCCCATTTCTACCACTAAATCCATCTCTTCTTTTCCGTCGGAGCTGCGGAAAAAACTGAAACGTGCATTTCGAGCACTGCTGCAAACATTCTCAATGACCATCCCCTCCCACGAATGACCATATACGGGATGCGAAAGCAAAGCGTTGAAGTCCGGAATGTTGAGAATCTGGTGGAGCAAACCGCTGTCGCGAATGAAAACTCGTGGAGTCTTCACTAATCTTTTCCGTATATTCTTGAAGTATGGAGGCAAGGTACGGACAATATAGGTCTGTTCCATAATGTCGATATAGTGTCGGATACTGGGAGCGGAGAGGTTCATGGAGGTTCCCAATTTAGCCATATTCAGAATTCCACCGTGCTCGTAGGCCAGCATAGTCAGCAACCGCATCATTTTGGGCGAGGCAATATGAAAGCCGAGTTGGGGAATGTCATGCTCAATGTAGGTGCGGATGAAGTTCTCCCGCCAAAGGGCACTTGACTCGTCAGTTGTGGCCAAGTAACTGTCAGGATATCCGCCTCTTGACCAGTATTTTGCCAATTGATAGTCGCTTTGTCCGGATATTTCGCTAAGTAAGAACGGGGTCAGGTCAATGATTCCCACACGTCCAGCCAAAGATTCGGAGGTGTGTTGGAGCAGTTCGCGAGAGGCAGAACCTAAAAGGACGAAACGTCCCGGAACGCGATGACGGTCAATTTCTGTCCGTAAGTCATTGAAAATTTCTGGAAGAAGCTGAACCTCATCCAAACAGATGGTTTCCAATTCGTTGTTTTGGAAGAACAAAGACGCATCCTCCAGTTTCTGCCGGTCGGCCCGGTTCTGGAGATCCACATATAGGTAGTGCTCTTTATCGGCCAATAGCATTTTCATTAAGGTGGATTTACCACATTGTCGTGGCCCCAACAATGATACAGCGGGAAAAATATGAAGGTATTTTTCGACCAAAGCAGCCGTTTTTCTATTTATCAAATCATTCATTATCAGTTTGTTTATCAATGTTTTTGCAAATCGAAAATTTAACTTTCGATTTGCAAAAATACACTTTTTCGACGAATAACCACTTCATTCGCCGAAAATTTCGGAAATTATAGCGATCTCCCCACCAGCCCTTTCGTCACATTCCATCGGAACTGAATCAGTTTCCATCCTTTTTTTGGACAGCCGGTGAGAGTATGTCCTATGCATAGTACGATAGACGCGACCCATTTAACGGCTTCGGACACCAGCCTTTTCACATATTTCCATTTTCCAATGTTCAGCGTGCGCATCCGTTCACTTTTACCAATGGAGTAGGTAAGGCGATCAAAATATTCCTTGGTGAGTTTCTTTTCAGGTATCAGATGATAAAGAATTGCATTGGGAAGATAATAGAAACGCATTCCCAAGGTGGTCATTTTGTCGAAAATATCTTTTTCTTCCGCGCCTACCAAGCTGTCGCCTTTACGTCCGAGTTCAACATTAAACAACCCTACCTTTTCAAAAACGGAAGCTCGGTAAGCTGCATTGCCGCCACTTGGGAAGTCGTTTTTCGGGAACTCCCGGATTTGATCACCATGGTACTTGTAACAAGTGATGAGCACTTTTGTGAAATGACTCATCCAGCTGGGTTCTTCTGTTTCGTATTGTGGAATAATAGCACCTCCGGCCGCATCAATGTCTGGATGTTGGTCGAAAAAGTTGTAGTAGGTTTGCAGATACTCTGGGTTCACCAGCGCATCGTCATCCACATACACCAGAACATCACCGTTACTTTCTTTTATCCCTCGGTTGCGAGCGTAGGATAACCCCTGGTTGGTTTCCACAAAATAGCGGAAAGTGACCTGCGGAAAATCCGTAATGAATCGTTCGCATTCGCTTCGGGTGTTGTCACTGCAGTTGTTGTCAATGAGTACGATTTCATACAAGTCTTTAGGCAAAGTGTTTTCTGCCAGACTTTTCAGCACATTGTATATGTACTTGTCGCGGTTGTAGGTGCAGATGATAATGGAGAGCATAATATTATTCAAAATAAGGTTGTAAGAAATCTTTTAATGATTGAATGTCAGGGCAATCCATATCCCAATGGTCGGAATTGAGGAAATTCCTGTTCTTATCTTTAATGAGTTCTTTTTCTTTATTTGTTTCACCTAAAAGTGTTTCAAGGTAACAATATACCTCTGATTTCCGAGCGGGAATAGTCAGCGGTTGATTTCTGTTTTCTATCTTTTTGGTTTTCAGACAAGTTACATACGATTTCCAACAATCCACTATGGGTTGGTTCTTTGGATTGATGCATTTCATTAATAGATCTTCAACAGCGCCATTACTTTGGTTGTCAGGGAAAAGGAATAATTCAAAATCCAAATTATAATCGTTTTTCCATTGTAATATTTCAGATCTTCGCTGTCCCAGTTCCTTATCTGCATCAAAGATGATGAGATTTACACCCCCATTGTCAGAATTGTATTTCATTTGTTGGCGTATTTCCTCTCCGTCTTTAGAATTCGATTGTATGGTCGTCCAACCATTGGACTTCTTCAATTCTTCCTCTTTTAATGAATATCCGAACCAGTGCTTGACCACTTGTCTTATGAGTTGGATGTCAGAATCTCCTTCAACGAAAATTTGAATCGGTCGCATCATACTATCTGATTTCATTATCGTTATTTAAAGCATCTCTTAGTCCTTCATAACCAAGACGATAGGATTGGAAGCCACGCAGAGCAGTCTTTTTGATCATATAAACAGCAACATCATTCTGAAATTCTTCTCGAGCTTGGAGCACTTTCTGTAGAGCAACAAGTTCCTCCCAACTGTGGGTGGTGATAAAAAGCTGGTTTTCACTCCTCTGTGCCGATTCAAACAAGGTCTCCCATAAGAGGGGATAAGAAGAGTAATGTATCCCGTTTTCTATCTCGTCAATTAAGACAACAGAATTTTGGTTAGCGATGGTATTGGAGATAATAGCAATAAACTTTCTCATACCATCTCCCGCCACATTCGAAAGCATCAGTTTGTCAAACCCTTTCTTTCCAAGGTATAAACCATCGGGTAGTAAATTGAAGGATTCAATGTCTGAATCAAATTTGGCAATTAAGGAGATCAAATCATTCGATTTCTTCTCTTTCACAATTTTTGATACAGACTCTATGTAATTTGTCTTGGAATTGTCAGAATGAAGATAGGTGGCATAAATTTCTTCAAAATAATGATTATCAATGGAGGGTACGATTGCGCCATTGGCAAAAAAGTCAAGTTTGCTCTGGTATTGTTCTCGTTCTCTGCCTGGAGATTTCTCATAAAAATCAAGTAATAGGCCAATCATAGACTGAAGTGCACCAGAATTAACAGCTTTGGCAGAAGCGGCAAGATCATATATTGTCTGAGTTAAAGGAGATAGGGTTAGCCCTCGCTCATAATCATTGGAAAAGACTAATCTTACGCAGGGGTGAAGTTGCGTGTCCATATTGTAGAACAAATACTTCAAATTGGATAGAGACTGTGGATTTATATCTCGTAATATATTGATTTGAAGTGGCAATTGAGAGTTGGACATTCCCGTGGTCAGGAATATAGATTCTAAAATGGAACTTTTTCCAACATTATTTTTGCCAATTAAAACATTGATTCTGTTACAATCGGAAATTTCTAAAGAATCAATTCCTCTAAAATTTTCAATCTGAATTGTCTTGATAGTTTTCATAATCAATGAATTTATTATTTCTGTGCGACCTCACCTTCTCTTTTTCTCCTCACCATTCTGTAAATGCCCCATCCGGCAAATCCCAATATGGTCAGATAGATGAGGTAGCAGCAGGCTATCGACACCTTGCCCCATTTTTCCACCGTGTCGGGGCGGAATTCGAAGCGGATGTGGTGCTGGCCGGCCGGCACGTTCATGGCGCGCAGCGTGTAATTGGCGCGGAAATGGTCTGAAGGTTGACCGTCGATGTAGGCTTTCCAGCCGTAGGGGTAATAGATTTCCGAGAAAACCACCGTGCCGGGGACGCTGGCCGTATAATCGTATTCCACATAATCCGGAGCATACTTCGTGAGCTGGATTTTGGCGGTGCTGTCGTGGTTGGGTTTGAAATCTTTGACAAAATCGTTGAACTTCACATCGGTCACCAAGGTGTTGTGCAGGTTGATGGTGTTCAGCGCATCCGACTCCTCATTGGGTGTGTTGGCCACAACCACGGAATCCACAAACCATGCGTTGCCCATGGCGTTGGGGTTCTCCACGACATACTTTTGGTCGTTGCCCACCACGGCATATTTCATGTTGAGCATGTTCAGCACGGGGTAGCCCGTGTTATCGGTAGGCTGTAGAATCAGACGATTGCCATCCTGAAGAATGGATTGCAACATGGGGTTGGTCTCTTCAGAGATGTGCGCATCAATCAGATCCTGATACCGGCGCAGTTTTGCCGCGCTGTAGCCTCCGATGGATTTGAAACGGTAGGAAGTGCGGGAGTCGTTGAAGGGTCCTTGCGTATCGGTGAGATTGTAAACGCGGTAGCTCGGATTATCTTTCTCGCGTGCCAAAATGTCGGTCTCCCACGCTTGTTCGTTGAAATAGGACTTGTTCTCTTTCTCTTTGACGAAATTGTCGTCATTGAGGAATTTCCGGTCGACAGGCCACATGTCGAACAGCACTAATACGCCTAAAAGGGCAATAAAGTATCCCACTTTCAGCTTTTCGGAAGCATACAACCAAACCAGTGTGGCGGCTATAAGTACAATCACCAGAGATCTGAACGCGCTGACGCGATAGATTGCGGCGCGTTCGGCAATCACGGCGGAGGAGAGCCATTCGGGCCATTGGGCGAAGATGGCCTCGTCGCGTCCCCAGGAATAGTTCAGGAAGAAACTGGCAATCAAGGCAATGACGCATAATCCGGCGGTTACTCCAGCGGCGATAAAGACATTCTTCACCATCTTTTGCTTGTTGTAGGTGTTGGATTTCTTCTGGTCCATAATCTCTTTCACCGCCAGAAAACCTAACAGCGGCATGGTGATTTCGGCCACCACAAGGATGGACTCCACCGCACGGAACTTGGAGTACATCGGGAAATACTTGGCAAACAGTTCGGTAAGCCATAAGAAGTTGGAACCCCATGCCAGCATGATGGAAAAGAGCGTGGCCACCAGTAAAGCCCACTTGTAGGGGCCTTTAACGATGATTAATCCCAATATGAACAGGAAGCATACAATGGCTCCCACATACACGGGACCGGACGTTCCCTCGTCGCCGCCCCAATAGGTAGGCATTGCTTTGCAATATTCCGCGGCTTGTTTCTTTGGCATGCCGTTACTCACCATGGCCTCGAATATCTTGGAATTGGTCCCCACATTATAGGCGGAGGCGTATCCGCGCGAACCCGGGATAAGCAGGGTGGAGGTTTCCCCGATGCCGTAGCTGTATTGGGTCATATAGGAGAGGTCTAACCCTTCGGTCTTATTGGCCTCTTCGCCCTCCTTTACCAGTTCGGAATGTCCTCCGCGCATGGTTTCTTTGGCGTATTCTTGATTCGTGAAGAATGAAACAGATTGGGTGGCAATCCCTACACCAAAGGCGGTTCCAAACAATAAAGTCCCCACTATCAAATCTTTCCATCGCTTCTCTTTGATGTGGATGAACAATTCGGCACAGAACAAAACGCCGATAAGCATGAAAACATAATAGGTCATCTGCGGATGACACATCACGGCAAGAGCGGTATATATCATTGTCAATAGTATACCCCAACCGTATTTTTTCTTGAAGATGAGGTAAAATCCACCAATGATGGGAGCCAGAAGCCCTATAGCAACGGCTTTCATGCCATGTCCCGCAGCTATGATAATAATGAAATAGGATGATAAAGTGATGGCAATAGAACCGGCTATTGAAATCCATGGATTGATTTTGAAAGCTCGTAATAAAATAAAGAACCCCAGAAAATAACCGACTAGAAGAGCTAACGATCCTGTAATTCCAAGACGGGTTGCATAACTAATTGGGGATAAAAATGGCGTTTGAGGATAAACATAAACGATTTGATATGCTGGCATTCCACCAAACATTGAACCGGTCCAACCGCTATAAGTACCAGTTTCTTGGTGGTAATCTTGGCACTCTTGCGCTTGTCCTTTCCAGCCGACACCATCGCTGGAATACAGCACTTTCCCGTCCAATATGGGAGACATGTATATAAGGGTTAGCGCAATAAACACCACCACTGCCACCAAATAAGGCAGGATTTTCTTGAAGATTTCCTTATTCATATTCTGTAGTTTACTATAAATTCAAGGCTGCAAAAGTACGAAAAATTTTATGACGTATGACGTAGGATGTGAGACGGTGGAATAATAGAAATTTTTGTATTTTTGCACCCGAAAAGGTATAAAATCGTTATTTGCAACAATTTTATACCCGATAGCGTATAATAATTGGTTTTTTAATGTTTTTATACCCGAAAGCATATAATTATGAGTGAAACAAAACTGTCGAAGTTTGTGAAGGAGCAGCGCAAAATGTATCATCTGACCCAGGTGGACTTGTCGGAAAAATCTGGAGTCGGACTTCGGTTCGTGCGCGATTTGGAACAAGGGAAACCCACATTGCGTATGGACAAGGTGAACCAAGTGTTGGATATGTTTGGTGCAGAGTTAAGGCCGGTCAAAAAGGAAAGGGGTGAGTTATGAAGCAAGCGGAAGTCTATTTTCAGGATAAATTGGCGGGCGTGCTAACGGAGGACGAAAACGGCTATACGTTTGCCTATGCCGAATCATATGTTGCGGAGAACGGAACTCCTATCAGTTTGACAATGCCGGTGCAGTCAAAACCTTATACGAGCAACGTCCTGTTACCTTTCTTTGACGGACTGATTCCTGAAGGCTGGTTGTTGGATATCGCCCAAGTCAACTGGAAAATTAACCCACGAGATCGAATGTCGTTGTTGCTGGCCTGTTGCAAGGACTGTATCGGTGCAGTGAGTATTTTAGATATTACTAACCCTGAAAATCAGTAGCTTATGGCAAAGTGTTTGTGTTGTTATCAAGAATTGGATGAAGGGATGGTGGATTACCATCCCCAATGCGCGAAACGTTTCTTCGGCACGACCACCGTTCCGGGATTCCCTTATCGTCATACGGAAATCAAGGAGTTGGCGAAAGAGGTGGTTCGTAATCAGACGGCCGTGACGGGGGTGCAGGCGAAACTGTCTATGGACATCGAAAAGCTGCAACACGAGTCCCGATTTACTATTGTCGGATTGTGGGGACGGTTCATTCTCAAGCCCCAGACTGAACTTTATCCCCATTTGCCCGAACTGGAGGATTTGACGATGCATCTGGCCGAAGTGGCTAAAATCCAAGTTGTTCCGCATACCCTTGTGCGATTTGCGGACGGACCGTTGTGCTATTTGACACGCAGAGTGGACAGAACTTCGAAAGGGGGAAAACTTCCAATGGAGGATATGTGCCAGCTTTCAGAAAAGCTGACAGAGAACAAATACAGAGGGTCGCATGAACAGATTGCCAAACTGATTCTGCACTATTCCTCTGCCCCAAAACTCGACCTCGAACGGTTTTGGGAAATCGTCTTGTTCTCCTGGATTACCGGCAATAGCGATATGCATTTGAAAAATTTTTCATTGTACAGTCCAATTCCGGGCAATTATCAACTTGCGCCCGCTTACGATTTGTTGAACACGCTTTTGGTTAGGCCTTCCGACACGGAAGAGCTCGCATTAACACTCAATGCCCGAAAGAAGAAAATCAAACTTCAAGATTTCAGAAAAGCTATGATTAGCAGCGGCTTGGATGAAAAAGTAATCCAAAACATGCTGAAAAAATTCCATGCAGCGGCAGAACAATGGTATGATTGGATTGAACGCTCTTTTCTCCCTCAGGAGATGAAAATTGGATATACAGCAATGATAAAGGAACGTTTGAACCGCCTTTATTGAGCCCGCTCTTTCATCCTTCTCACCCCCTCCTCAATATTTATCATCGCCCGCCACTTCAGCAGTTCCAGATTTTTGGCGATGGGTGCCACCGAGTACATGGTGTCCATCGGTCTATATGGCCGCCCGCCCCAGTTGATGTTGCACTTTTTGCCGAACTCGCGCTCCACAATCGCGGCCAACTCGCGCGGGGTGGTGCCCCGGCCCGTGCCGATGTGGAACTCCTCGCCGTTGCGGATGCCCGCAAACAGGTCCAGGTTCCGGATCAGATGAAGGAAAAATCCCGCAACATCCTCCACATGCGTGAAATCCAAAACTTGTTCGCCCAAGGTCATATCCACGGGCGTTTCGGAAGTGGTAGCCTCGATGATGTAGTCAATCAGTTTTTTGGCCGTGTCCTTGCCGCCGTAAATCGTGTAAGGCACCAACTGCACATATTGGAAACCGTACAGGTTGGAATAGTACTCCACAAACTGGCGGAAGGCGGTTTTGGTGGCCGAATAGAGGTAGGCGTCGCTGATTTGCTGCGTACCCAGTCGATATTGCGCGAAAGTGCCGATGTTGACAAACAGCCGCAAACTTTTGCACTGTGAGATATAATTTAATAATTGCACTCCGAAGGTGATGTTTGCGGCCATCATCGGCTCAATAATGTCCCAGTCGTTGCGGCTGGTGGAGAGCGTGGCCAGATGGAAGACCATATCAGGTTGGAAATCAATTATTTCGTTCATCTTTTCGACGGAAATATGCCGGCATTGTGGCTGCGGAAACATAGCGTCCGCTTTTTCCACCGACCGGTTGATGGTCATGATTTCAACCGTGGGTTCGTTTTCCACTAACATCGGGATGAAATTCTGCCCGATAAATCCCGTAGCACCTGTGATAACTATCTTCATCGCGTTGATTTTTTGAAGACGCGGCACGCCGCGTCTCTACTTTTGCCTTTTGCCTAATGCCTATTGCCTGTACTTATACTCGCCGAAAGGGGGCAGATTCTTGTCCTTTTCCGACAAAATCGGGTCTTCAATGCCCCAATCGAACCCGAAAGAGTCGTATTTGATGCCCACATCATCTTTGCCGGAGTGGTCCTGCGTGGACATGTACATGACAACGGACTCGTCTTGCAGTACCCGATAGCCGTGGGCGCAGCCAATAGGAATGTAAAGGGCCACAGGGTCTTGCTCGTCCATCACCACATCAAACACCTTTCCGTATGTAGGCGAATCTTCCCGGATGTCCAGAATCACATCATGAACTTTGCCCCGGATGATGGAGACGATTTTCTCGCACGCCAGTTCACCCACCTGCAGGTGCATGGCCCGGATGACGTTCAATTTGGACTTGGTGAACCAAACCTCCTTGATGTCCGTGTTGATTTCAGCGGGTGCGTTGGCTGCGAAAGTATAGGCGTTAAACGGTTTGTATAACTGCCCGCGAAGGTCGTTAAAGGGCTTGATATGAATGAGATAGAGCCCATCTATATTGGTTTTTGAAAATTCCATTATTGCAGATATTGTTCTATTTGTTCAACACATAATGCGTAAACATCTTCCAGCGGATAGCGCAAGTACCAGTCGGCAGTGAGTTTGGCAGTTTGGTCAAGGTTAAGCCGCGGGTTCCAGCCCAGTTGGAAGCGGGCCTTGCTGATGTCGAGCATCAGCAGGTTGGCCTCGTGTACCGCGTTCGGGTCGGAGGCATCCTGCAGGGAGCCGCTGCCGTAGTGCCGGACCAGCAATGAAGCGATGTCCCAAACGGTGGCAATGGATTCGGCATTCGGGCCGAAGTTCCAACCTTCGCAATAGTGCGTGGGATTTTCCCACATTTTCTGCGCTAACAGCAGATAGCCGCTCAGCGGTTCGAGGACGTGCTGCCACGGGCGTACGGCTGTGCGGTTGCGGATGGCAATGGGCTGGTTTGTTTCCAACGCGCGGATGCAGTCGGGGATGATGCGGTCCTTGGCCCAGTCGCCGCCGCCGATGACATTGCCGGCGCGCACGCTGGCGATGGACTTGTGGTGCTGGTCGTACTTGTCGGGGTGCATGAACGAGCGGCGCCATGAGGAGATGGCAATCTCCGCCGCCCCCTTGGAGGATGAGTACGGATCGTAGCCGCCCATGGGCTCATTCTCACGGTAGCCCCAGATTTGCTCGCGGTTTTCGTAGCATTTATCCGTGGTGATCATCACCGCAACTTTGGCGGACGCGCACCTGCGGAAGGCCTCCATCACGTGAATACTGCCCATCACGTTGGTCTGGTAGGTCTCCACCGGCTGCTCGTACGATAACCGCACAATGGGTTGCGCCGCCAAGTGGAAGACGATTTCCGGCTGGTACTGCTCGAAAACAGCGTTGACCGTTTTGGCATCGCGGATGTCCCCGCGGATGTCGGTGATTTTGTCGGCAAGACCGGCCAGGACGAAATTGTCCTTGTCGGTGGTGGGATCTTGTGCCAGTCCGATGACTTTAGCCCCCATTTCGTGCAGCCAGATGGTGAGCCAGGAACCCTTGAAGCCGGTGTGGCCGGTCACCAGAACCGTTTTGCCTTTATAAAACTGTTGAAAGATATCGATCATAATGTCTTGATTACCAGTTCTTCCAAGGAGCATTTCCCGCATCCCACAACTTGTTGAACTCTTTGTTGTCGTTTAGTGTGTCCATGGCCTTCCAGAAACCGGTGTGCTTGTAGGCGTGCAACTGTTTGGCCGCCATGATGCGCTCCATGGGTTGACGCTCGAACATTTCGGTGTCATCACCCAGATAGTCAAAGAGTTCCGGTTCGCAGACGAAGAAACCGGCATTGATCCAGGAACCGCCCTGGTCGGGTTTCTCCTTGAAAGAAAGCACGGAATTGTCGGTATCGTCAATCTCCAAAACGCCCAGTTTGCCGCTCGGCTGGTAGGCCATCATGGAGAGCACCTTGCCCGATTTCTTGTGCGCCTCGATGGTGTCCAAAATGTTCACATCGGAGAGGCCGTCGCCGTAATTGAGCAGGAATGGCTCGTTGCCGACATACTTTTTCACGCGGTTGATGCGGCCGCCGGTCATCGTGTTCAGCCCTGTGTCCACCATGGTCACCTTCCAGTTTTCGGAGTGGTTGTCAAGTACCTCCAGACTGTTGTCGGAGAGATCCACGGTGATGTCGCAATTATGCATAAAATAGTGTGCAAAATACTCTTTGATGACATATTGCTTGTATCCGCAGCAGATGATGAACTCGTTGAATCCGAATTGGTTATAGTATTTCATGATATGCCACAAAATAGGTTTCCCTCCGATTTCAACCATCGGTTTCGGAATCAGATTGGTGGCTTCACTGAGTCGGGTGCCAAATCCGCCCGCTAACAAAACGACTTTCATATTGACAATTATTGTTGGGAATAAATGGTTTCTTGTGATTTTTTGGAAGCGCGCCTCGTGAAGAACTCATCCAGAAAACCGATGCCATAACCGCATAATTGGATATAACTGGTGAGGATGGAGAGCAGCGCGACTTTTATTTTCTTGTTTTTGATCAGAGATTCGACAAATATGGCCAAAGAATAGAAGGCGATGGGTAGTAGCCATATCCACCACCAACGGCCGAATGCACTGTCGCCGCAACACCGGGCGACCAGGGCGATAAGGGTCATCAGCACGAGAAACAGGTTGCCAAGGAAGAAGCAGGTGGGCAGCAGATACACCGGTTTGAACGAGCCGGGGTGTAGGGTGGTGAGCAGAATGCGGGCTTTACCAAAGGTGTTTACCTGGTTGTAGAATTTTTTCAGGTCGATTTTGCGTTTGTGGTACAGGAAAGCCTCTTTGATCAGGCGGATGGTGAAACCGGCTTCGCGGATGCGGAGGCTTTGGTCAATATCTTCCCCGATAATGTCTTTAAATCCGCCCACTTTCTCATACACTTCTTTAGAGAAACCCATGTTGAAGGTGCGGGGCAGGAATTTATCAACTTTTTTCGTGCCTCCACGGATGCCGCCGGTGGTCATCATGGAGGTCATGGAGTAGTTGATGGCCAGTTGGGTGTCCGAAAAGTTCTGCTCCGCGCTGTCCGGTCCGCCATAGCAATCCACATAGTCGAGCTGCAACTTCTCTTTCACAATGGCGATATAGTCGGGAGGAAGGATGCAATCGGAATCGAAAAAGAGGAAATAGTTGCCGGTGGCCAGGTCCATGCCTTTGTTTCGGCGCTGGCTGCGGCTGTATTCGGGGTAGAAATGGTGATGCACGTTGACGCGGTCGGCATAGCGTGTGCAGACTTGGTCGCACCGGTTCGGGGAGTCGCCTTCCATAATCAGCACCTCAAAGTCCTTGTCGGTCTGATTTGCCAGACTTTCCAGCAGTTCAGTCACCTCGTCGGGCCGGTTGTATACGGGTACGATGATGGATAAGCGGATTTCTTTTTCAACAGCCATTGCCTGATTTATTTAAGTTGGCAAAAATACAATTTTTATTGTTTAGGTGAAAGGGGGGAATAGGACTCAATTTTACTGCCCTATTTATCAAGTTTCAATACCCGAACACCTTCGCCGCCAACTCCATCTTTTCGCGCACGGGCACGTCGAAGGGACAGCGATCCTCGCATGCCCCGCATTGGACGCACTCGCCGGCGTGGTGTTCCAATTTCGCATACTCGGCGGACAGTTCCTTGGAGACACTGCCGGCAAGCTCAGCCTCGGCCAACAATTTGTTGACTTTCGCGATGTCAATGCCGACCGGACAAGGAGCGCAGTGCTTGCAGTAGGTGCATTCGCCCTGGCCTGTGCTCGTGCCAGCTTGTGCCGTCGCACCGTTCAGCACCGCGTTGTAGTCTTTTTCCGCGTCGGTGGCCTTCAGATAATGCAGATACTCGTCCAACTTTTCGGCCTTACCGACACTGCAGAGGCTGACAGCGACACAGGGTTTCGACAGCACGTATGCCACGCACTGGTCGCGGGTGAGCGCCACCTTCAGGGGCGATTTCTCCGCATCCAACAGACGGTCGCCACCACCGTAAGCCTTCATCACCGTGATGGCGATGTTGTGCTGGGTGCAGTAATCGTACAGTTCCACTCGCACGGGGTCGATGCCGGGGAGCATATTGTCAAAGGTCGCAGGATCCCACGGGTTCTTTCCCGACTGCACACGATCGAAGGCGGGGTTGAGACTGAACATAATAACTTCCACCAATCCGCTCTTGGCGATGGCGAGAGCCACCTCAGCATTGTGACTGCTCACACCGATGTGCTTGATTTTGCCTTGAGCCTTCAAATCCTTGACATACTGTATGTAGTCGCTGTTCTGGACAGCCTCCCAATCTTCCATTTTGTCGAAGATGTGCATCATGCCGATGTCAATGTAGTCGGTGTGCAGGCGGGTGAGCAGATCTTCGAAGCCCTTCTTGCATTTTTCCACGTCGCGGGTGCGTTCGTAGCTCTCGCCGTTCCACCAACAGCCGATGTGGCCTTGGATGATCATTTCGTTGCGGCGGTCGCCGAGGCCGTAGCCGATGTTGCTGCGTACCTTGGGGTTGGCATCGTAGATGTCCATGTAGTTGATACCGTGGTCAAGGGCGGCGGTGACCAGTTCGCGCGAGGCGGCGGAGTCAATTTCGTCGAAGCCGCCGCAACCGAGACCGATCACGCCCACGCGCAGGTCAGTGCTGCCGAGGGTGCGGTACTCCATGTTGGGGTTCTCCACGAATTTCGTGGTGTCTTTCTTGCTGTCGCAGGACGTCAGCAGCAACGCCGCACATACGACGGCGAGACACGTCAGTAAGAGGGAGGAAAGCTTTCTCATAGCGTTATTTTTTTATAAAACATATTTTCAAAACGAAAGCGCAAATGTACATAAATTTCAAATATACACAGGCATAATGAAATTGCCGTATGTAGAGACGGGGCGTGCCCCGTCTCTACGTATTACAGAGGAAAAACATGTATTTTTCAAACATCGGACATATCCCGAAAATTCGTATTTTCGCGCCGTTTTTCAAGCAAATGCGTATAATGAACCCCAGAATATCCCAATCCATTACCGATTCCATCGCCGTGAAACAGGCGATCCTCGATAACCCAGACTTCCAATCCCGCATCCAGCAGGCGGCGGAGATGATTGCCGCCTCGCTGCGCAATGGCGGAAAAATCCACTTTTGCGGCAATGGTGGCAGCGCGGCCGATGCGCAGCACCTCGCCGCCGAACTCTCCGGCCGTTTCTACTTCGACCGGCCGCCGCTCAACGCCGAAGCCCTCCATTGCAACACCTCCTATCTCACCGCCGTGGGCAACGACTACGGCTATGACCTCGTCTTTTCGCGTCTCCTGCGCGGTACCGCCAAGACCGGCGACGTCATCGTGGGCATTTCCACGTCGGGCAACTCCAAAAACATCCTCAAAGCCTTTGAAGTGGCGAAAGAAATGGGCGTGAAAATCATCGCCATGACCGGCGAAACCGGCGGCGCGATGAAAGAATTTGCTGATATTTTACTGAATGTGGCCTCCAAGGATACTCCCCGTATCCAAGAAAGCCACATCATGATTGGACATATTATCTGCGAACTCGTGGAAACCGCGATGTTCGGTCAGTAAATGAACGGGAATACCCGTTTCAGTTTTTTACGTTCAATAATGTCCCCGAACTCGACTTTGTAGTGTTTGTAGAGTGCGTTGGCGCGGGGCACGAGGTTGGCGAAGGTCCAGATGAAAAACACCAGTCCGGATAGCGACCATGTCAGGATAGCGAAACCCAACCACTCCATCAGTTCACCGAAATAGTTGGCGCTCGTCACATACTCGAACATGAAACCTTCCGGAAGATAGTGTTTCGTATCGTTGTCGCTTTTGCGCAGGTGGCGGATGATATAATCCGACCGCAAATTGATGTAGAAACCCGCGAAGAAGATGAGTGTGCCGATGATGAACTGCGGTGACCATAGCCATGCTGTATCCTGATAGGATAACCCAAACACATGATAATCAACATTATATGATTCAAAGAAGATCCAATATCCCTGCATTACGGCGTTCAGGATGTTGAAGACAATACCCATGAACATGATGCCGAGCGGCATCTTGCTGTTCTTCCCTTTGATGATCCAAGGGAAAATAATCGCCCGTTGGAAGTAGTGGATTTCGAAAATCAGCAGAAAGACCATCGGGACAAGGTCGAATCGGTGGGGCGACAACAACCAGATTACAATCATTGCCGCGAAGACGGGAAATTCCATTAGGAACCAGGCTAACTTGTTGTTGATGCTTTTGCCCCATTTGTTGGAGATGAGCATCCCGTAGCCGGCTTCGACATAGTTCAGTGCGATGAATACCACTACTGCAATCCCAATCATCACCCATAGGTAAATGTGGAAGGCGGTGGTTAAAAAAGAGGCGTCCATAATGTGTTGTTTTTATGTGATTATTTATTGGATTACAAAAGTCATTGGCATGCGGGCCTGAACCCCTTCGCACTCCACCACCTGCTGCATGCCCTCATAAATATAGTAGAATTGGCCCAGTTTTTGGCGGACGGCGTCATCTACCGCATCGTCTTTCAGACCGAAAATCATTGAAAACCAGTCTGGTTGATCGGGATAGTAGCATACATCGTATTTGTCGGTTTGTGCGAGTTCAGCAGCCTTCGCGATAGCGGTTTCAATGTTGCCGAGGGCGTCCACCAGACCGAGACGGAGAGCGTCGGAGCCAGCCCACACACGGCCTTGGCCGATGCTGTCTACGTAGGTGACGTCCAAGTGACGTCCATCAGCCACGCGTTTTGTGAATGTGCCGTAAATTTGTTCGATGGATTCTTGCAGCTTCTGGCCCTCCAGTTCGTCTATGGGACGTAAGAGACCACCCGAAGCGGCGTGCTTGTTGCTGCCAACCTCGTCAATCGTGATACCGATTTTGTTCTTGAGGAGTTTTTGTATAGAAGGAACCATGCCAAACACACCGATGGAGCCGGTGATTGTGTTGGGCTCTGCGTAGATGTAGTCGGCGTTGCAGGAGATGTAATAGCCGCCGGAGGCTGCGTAGTCGCCCATGGAAACCACAATCTTCTTGCCAGCGGCCTTGGCGTTTTCGATCTCGTGCCAGATATTTTCGGATGCCAGCGCACTGCCGCCGGGCGAGTTCACCCGCAGCACAATCGCCTTCACATCGTCGTTTTTGTAAGCCTTACGGAAATCTTTGATGAACGTTTCCGAATAGATGCCTTCGCCACTTTCCCCTTTGCCGTCGCTGATTTCACCGTAGGCATATACCACCGCAATCTTGTCTTTGTTGTTATCTTTGATAGAGATAGATTTGGCGTAATCGCCAGCTGAAATGTAGTTGGGTTTGTCTTTCTCCTCAAGTTTCAGTTCTGTCTTGATCATCTTCTCGATTTCGTCGGCGTATGCCAACTTGTCGACGAGTTTGAGCTCAAGAGCCTTTTCCGGAGAAGAGCAGAGCAAATTGTCAGCGATGTCGTTCAGTTGTTCTACGGAAATATTACGGGCTTCGGAAACATCTTGCACGAGAACGTCCCACAGTGAATTGGCCAATGTGGACATCTGTTCGCGGTTGGCATCGCTCATCTTGTCGAGGAAGTAAGGCTCTACCGCGCTCTTGAACTGACCGTGGCGGAAAATCTGGACATCCACATCCAACTTGTCGAGCATGTTTTTGTAGAACATCACCTGGAAAGCGTATCCTCTGAAGGTGAGGTCGCCGTAAGGGTTCAGTAGAACCTTGTCGGCGGCTGTGGCCATATAGTAGCCGTTTTGGGTGTAAACCTCACTATATGCATAGATGAATTTGCCCGATTTTTTGAACTCTGTCAGTGCGTCGCGGATAGCCTTGATGGTGGCGGGAGATGCACTTACTGTGCTGGATTTCAAATAGATGCCTTTTATTTTGGAATCATCGGCGGCAGATTTGATAGCCGCGAGGATATTGTCGAGACCGACGCTCTGCTGCGAGTAGCTGCCAAAATCAAAGGGCAACTCTACGGCCCGCTCCTCAATAGGACTGTCCAAGTTGAGCACAAGGACGCTGTTGTTTTTTACCGTGGTGGTAGGTGTGGAAGACAGGGATAAGACCATGACGATCATCATCAGAAAACTGAGGATGCTCACGATGATGCATGATAGGGTGAATCCTACCATAGAGCCCAACACAATCCGCCAGAATTTGCGAGCTCTGCTCTCTGGCTGATATTGTTGATTTTGCTGATTTTGCGGTTGTTGCGGTTGAATGTTTTCGTTCATATTTTTGGGTATTTGTTTCTCTATACATTATCTCACTCATTATCCTCTTACTCTCTCAAGTCTCAAGTCCCAAGTCTGAGGTCTGAGGTCTTAAGTCCCAAGTCTCAAGTCCCAACACCATATTAATCCCCCAGAAGAAATGATTGCGCAAAAATGCACATTTTCTCCATATTCTTTGTTCTTTTTCGATATTTTTTTGCAGATTTTGTTCGTTGAAGACGAATGACGGCAGGAATCGGATGTATTGGAGGCTGTTTTCTTCCAGTTGGAACCCGGCTTTTTCGAAGTGTTTTAACCACTCTTTTTCGGACCGAATGTTTTCGTTGCCCATCTGCACTTCCTTTTGCAGCACCTCATCGTAAACGGAGATGACTCGCTGGGTACCGCGTTGTGCGAACAGCATCGCACTTTTGAACCAACAGCCGCCGTTTTCCTCAATCAGAATAATTTTTCCGTCGGGCTTGAGTGCGCGGCGAAAGAGTGAAAGTCCCTCGTCTAATGGCTCGATATGGTGGAGCGTGTCTTGCAGGATAATGTAGTCGTAGCTGCCCGTTTCCACAGGCTGGTCAAACAAGTTTGCATATTCGCAGGTGGAGAGGGTGGGGTCGCCGTATTGGCTCCAGAATTGGCGCCGCCGTTCCCATTCTTCAGGATAATATTCAAGCGTGGTGCCGTAAACGGGCTGGCCGTTCATGGCGAAATAGAGGCCGGTGGTGCCATAACCGCACCCGCAGTCCCAGATTTTAGGATGTTTGCTAAGGTCGATGTGGCGGTCCAGATAGTCCAGTCGCTGCATGAAGTAGGCCTTGCGGAACTGCTGTCGCGAAAGCGAACCGTCGGTCAGTTTGTAATACGGATACAAACCCCGGTTTTGTCGAAGCTCTTCGCAAAGATGCTCAAAAAAGACCTCCTTCTGCATGGATAAAGGTGTTAATTGTCTGTGGAACGTTTCTCGGCGCGCTTGCGCTCGGTCTCGTCCAGGATAATCTTGCGCACGCGCAGGCTTTTCGGGGTAATCTCCAGGTATTCGTCCTTGGCGATGAACTCCATGTACTGCTCGAGCGAATACTTGACGGCCGGTGCGAGAATCAGTTTCTCATCGGAGCCGGCGGCGCGCATGTTGGACAGTTTCTTGGATTTGCAGACGTTGATGACCAGATCTCCTTGGCGGATGTGTTCGCCAATGATTTGGCCGGCATATACTTGATCGTTGGGCTCGATGAAAAAGCGGCCGCGGTCCTGCAATTTATTAAGCGAGTAAGCGTAGGCTTGGCCGGTCTCCATGGCAATGAGCGACCCGGCATGTCGGCCTGCAATTTCGCCCTTCCAAGGTTGGAACTCGATGAAGCGGTGCGAAATGATGGCTTCGCCTTCCGTGGCCGTCAGCAGCTGGTTGCTCAGTCCGATGAGGCCGCGGGAGGGAATCATGAAGTTGAGGTGCACGCGGTCGTTGACGGTGTCCATGGACGTCAGTTCGCCTTTTTTCCGGGACACATAGTCGATGACGCGGCTCGACATCTCTTCGGGCACCAGCACGGTGAGTTGTTCCACGGGCTCGCATTTCTGTCCGTCAATTTCTTTGATAATCACTTGAGGCTGACCTACTTGCAATTCGTAACCCTCGCGACGCATCGTTTCTATGAGGATGGAGAGATGCAGGATGCCGCGCCCGAAGACGTTCAAGCGGTCGGGAGAGTCGGTCTCCTCGATGCGCATGGCCAGATTCTTCTCTAATTCTGCGAAGAGACGGTCGCGTAAATGTCTGGAAGTGACATATTTACCCTCTTTTCCGAAGAACGGGGAATTGTTGATGGTGAAGAGCATGCTCATGGTCGGCTCATCAACCTTGATAGGGGTCAGTTGTTCGGGGTTTTCCGCATCGGCCACGGTGTCGCCGATTTCAAAGTCGTCGAGACCCAGCAGCGCACAAATCTCGCCTGCCTCCACGGGCTCCTTGAATTTTTCTTTTCCAAGTCCTTCAAAGACATACAGTTCCTTGATTTTTGACGATTGGATGGTGCCGTCGCGTTTCACCAGGGAGACGGTCTGTCCCCATTGGATGGTGCCGCGTTTGACGCGCCCCACGGCGATACGGCCCACGTAGGAGGAGTAGTCAAGCGAGGAGATCATCATCTGCAGGTTGCCGGGTTCCACTTTCGGGGCGGGGATGTGCTCGATGATGGTGTCGAGGAGGTAGGAGATGTCGGATGTGGGGTTTTTCCAGTCGGGTCCCATCCAACCGTTTTTGGCGGAACCGTAAACGGTGGGGAAGTCGAGTTGGTCGTCGGTGGCGCCGAGATTGAACATGAGTTCGAAGACGGCCTCCTGCGCCAAATCGGGGTGGCAGTTGGGCTTATCAACCTTGTTGATGACCACGATGGGTTTCAGCCCCAGTTCGATGGCCTTCTGCGTCACGAAGCGGGTCTGGGGCATAGGCCCTTCAAACGCGTCCACCACAAGGAGTACGCCGTCGGCCATGTTGAGCACCCGTTCTACCTCACCGCCGAAATCACTGTGTCCAGGAGTGTCTATTACGTTGATTTTCACTCCTTTATATCTTACGGACACATTCTTGGATAAAATCGTGATACCGCGCTCGCGCTCCAAATCGTTATTGTCCAACACTAAATCTTGCACCTGTTGGTTGTCACGGAAAAGGTGCGATTGGTACAAAATTCTGTCCACGAGTGTGGTTTTGCCGTGGTCCACATGGGCGATGATGGCGATATTCCTGATATTCTGCATGTTAACTATTTTTGGAATAAAGACGCAAATGTACATAAATTTTAAATATACGCAAACATAATGAAATTGTATGTAGAGACGGGGCGCGCTCGTCTCTACGAATAACAGAGGAAATATATTTGGGGTCGAAATTATGTAGGGTCAAATGATTATTCTCTTCTGCAAATTTTATCAAAAAATATTTCATAGTGGGCTTGCATTTTGAAATTATTGTACCTTTGCTTGGTTAAAAATGTAATCTTAAAATTGCCGTTTATGAATATAAAGTCTATCTTCTCAACAATTTCTATTGTACTGTTTTTCAGTATATTATCCTTTGCTCAAACAGAAAATCAGTATAGCCGTTTTGATCCTTCCGTGTTGAAGGAAAATGCCAAATATGCACGGAATTTTGCACCGAACAACTACGATGAGAAAATTCTATACCAGTGTTTTACTGACATGGTGGATCTTGCCCGCGCCGAGTTTCGCTATTTGCCGAAATTGAAACACAACGCCAGCATAGACTCTGCCGCGCAGTTCCAGGCTGATTATCAGGCGGAACAGGATGAGAAGACGCTGGATAACAATCCCCCGTATAAGACAACATTCTTCCGCTTGCGCAAATACGGCCTCTCGGGCAACGGCGACGAATTGGTGGGCAAGGCAAAGGCTTATCTTGGCGAGGTTGAATATTCCTATTATGACCTTTGCCTTTCGCTTGTGCAGTCTTTCCTTAAAAACGTGAAGACAGCCGATGTGATGCTCAGCGAGAAATACACCTATATGGGCTTCGGCTACAACACCGATGTGGCGATGAAAAGCATGTACGTTTCCCTCGTGCTGGGTCATGATCGCACGTTCAACCTTTACAAGGCCGGATATAGCGAGAGGGATGTTCCTTACACAAGGACTCAGGCCGGGCTGAAAGGCTATGATGAAAAAATTTGCAAAAAATGCGCTGCCGAACCCGGGTTGGAAGTTCTCTCCGAGTACATTTCTGTGAACAAGAACGGTGAGGTATACATTAATTGTGACAATTATAAGGAATTAAAACGACTGATTGGCAAGGAAGGTGATGCCATCGCCATCGATTTTGTGCAGGAAGGCCAATATGAGTGTGAAAAGCACCAAGTGGATTATGACCTCTATCATCGCGGTGTGGTCTCCAAACCCATCACTTTTGAGAAAATCATGGCTGCCAACGAGAATGCAAATCTCAAATCCGGTAAGCTGATTGCGAAACTCTGCGATGTGCCTGAAAATGTGGATGATAGCAAAGGTTTAGATATTATTGTGTTAGTGCTTAAAGAGGGTAACCGCGTTTGTCGCGCCGTGATGCCCAAGCACATTGAAAGCAAAGGGGCCGACTATACCGAAAAGATTAACTTTGTGAAAGATTTGAGCAGTGTCAAGAGCACCGGCGAATGGTCAATCTCTCCGGAGGACGGCACCGTCAGTCTTTCATTTCCATACGAAGTCAAGAAAACTGACTACACGGCTGCCGGTTTCAATCTTGACAAAAAGGACCCCAACTTGCCGCAGTACAAGGTGAACAGCGTGGAACTCATCTCCCACATCTCTCCCGATTACTATCAGGATGCCTCCTACAAAACCATCATGGAGAAGCGCGCCGCTGCGGTCAAAAAGGACCTTCAGCGCTACTTCCCCGGCATGGATATCAAACTTGTGTATGACTATTGCTGGGATGAGTTCAAGGAAAAAATCACCCAACACGAGGAATATTATGATCTGAGTTTTAAGACCTTGGAGGAGGCCGCCAAGGAATTGCGCCAGTACAACCGTTATGCCGCAAAAACGTTGGATTCCGGTTATCTCGCCCCGCTTCGCACAATGGAGCTCCGCCAGTCGGTGACCTATTACGCAGACTCCCCGGTCGGCGAGGAAACTTTCGCTTTGTGGAAATTCAACAACGCCATCAAGGACGCAAAAAAAATCGGTTTTGCCATGTCAGTTGAGAACTATATTCTCAAACAGGTTGAAAACGGCAAATTTTCGTCATCTTCCTTGGAAAAAATGGAGATACCGTTCAAAAAACAGTATCAGGCACTGCTGAATAACAAACTGTATGCCCAGTACTACAAGAGTTCGAAGCTGACCCCCGCGATGGCGGAGGAGATGAAAAAAATCTATAACCTCAATCCCGACAATCAGCTGCTGCTATATAACACGACGGTCAGCGACGTTTTGGCTGCTACCATCAAGTCTACGGCAGACATTGCCAAGACTCAGGCATCCATCGACCGTTTGTATAGCGTAGCTGCGATTCCGAAGGACCGCGTCAACAGTCTAAATCTCGAATACCAATTCAAAATCATCAACTATCTTGACACGGTGCCCGCCACTACGGAAACCACAGCTTTGCTGAATAGTACTTATCAGAAAATCAAAGAGATACGTAATGATAAGATGGATAGTTGGAAGAACGCTTTCAAACTGGCTTCCTATTTCAACAAACGATACGATTACATGTACTCCCTGTCGCTGATGACGCCCTTCCTTGATGATCCGACCATCTCTGAGGATTTCATCTTTTCATACGTCTCTTTGGCGGCACATCGCGAGGAAACTTATTTGAGCGGACTTTTCACGAAAGCTGTGAAACTGGCCGCCGAGAAGAACTCGGCTCGCTTGTGCGGGCTGGTGGACAAGCTGCCGACCTGCATTTTAGAGAACGAGGAGGCGAAGAAGATTATCTGCAAAGCGTGCAATCGGTAACTTCGGCTTTTGGCAACTCAATACTTTTATCTCAAGAATAAGAAATGAACAATTAATACTGATGCGATATTTCACAATGTTAGGTTGGGAAGGAATAAAAATTTCGTACGATATATTTTTCCAGCCTGCACGCAGTGACGGCGTGAGCCCAACTCCCCTTCCCTGGGGAAGGGGTGGCCATAGGCCGGGGTAGGGGTATCACAAAGCCCATTAGATTAGGCCTTTATTTCTATTAAAGATGGCCTATCGGCCAATCTTTTATATTACTACCCCGCCCTTCGGGCACCCCTTCTTAAAAAGAAGGGGAATTCTCGCGACCGCACGCATCGTGCGTAAAAACGGAATTGATTTCAAATTGAAAACTTGACAAATATCTATAATACATTGTGTATCAAGATGTTTTGAATAATTTTTGAAAATTATCACATCAGTAGAAATGAACAATCAGCAACCAGAAGTCCAAAGTCCAAAGCCAACGACTAATAACCAACAGCCAACAGCCAACGGCCAACAGCCAACAGCCAACGACGAGTTATACGAACATTACCGGTTCGAGGTGACGGCGGGGACGGAGATGCTCCGCATTGACAAATATTTGTTCAACCTGATTGCCAACACCTCGCGTAACAAGGTGCAGCAGGCGGCCAAGGCGGACTGTATTTTGGTGAATGGCACCCCCGTGAAGCAGAACTACAAGGTGCGCCCGGGCGATACGATTTCCGTGTTGATGCCCAACCCGCCAAATGATACGGAAATTCTGCCCGAAAACATCCCTTTGGACATTGTTTACGAGGACAAAGACCTGCTTATTGTCAACAAGGAAGCAGGCATGGTGGTGCATCCGGCATACGGAAACTACACCGGCACGCTGGTCAATGCCCTCTATTTCTATTTGCAAGACCAAAAATTGGAGGATGGAACTCCGATGAAACCGTTGTTGGTACATCGTATCGACAAAAACACTTCGGGTCTTTTGGCGGTCACCAAAAACGAGTTGGCGCAGATGCGTTTGGCCAAGACCTTCTTTGATCATGACTTGGAACGCAAGTATTGGGCGCTGGTTTGGGGTGACTTTGATGAGGATTCGGGTACTATTGTGGGGAATGTGGGGCGTAATCCTAAGGATCGCATGGTGATGACCGTTTTCCCCGAGGGTAGCGACCAGGGGAAGCATGCTGTCACGCATTGGCGGGTGGTGGAACGTTTTGGTTATGTGACGCTTGTCGAATGTCAGTTGGAGACGGGCCGCACCCATCAGATCCGTGTGCACATGCAACACATCGGTCATCCGCTTTTCAACGATGAGGCCTACGGCGGCAACCGTATCCTAAAGGGCACCACGTTTACGAAATACCAACAGTTCATACGCAACTGTTTCAACCTGATGCCACGCCAAGCTCTTCATGCTAAGTCCTTGGGCTTCAAACACCCCATTACTGGCAAAAATATCTTTTTTGAGTCGGAACTCCCGCCGGATTTTGCCGCAGTTTTGGAAAAGTGGAGAGGCTACCGGAATGGGTAAGAGGGCAGGTGTGATGAATTATTGTTAACAAAATATCAACATTCGTTATAGGTTGTTGATTTTTTATATTTTTGCCATTGATTATTTGATAGGGCGAAATGTTATTACACAACATGGGCACCTCGCCTTGATTAATGTTCATCCTTACTGGTGCCGTCAGGATTATTAACAGTTGCGCCCGACACGTATCAGGGTCATATAAATGGAGGTTGATTATAATAATTACAATCCTAATGCCAATCCTAATCCCAATTATGCTCCCAATCAGCCGAAGCCTGACAACCTTTTGGTTTGGGCAATCCTTTCCACAGTTTTGTGCTGTGTGCCGTTTGGCATAGTCTCAATCGTTTATTCGACCAAGGTTGATTCGCTTTGGAACAATGGACAATATGCAGAGGCTCAAGATGCTGCCAGTAAGGCAAAAACGTGGGCGATAATTGCTGCCGTTTCAGGTTTAGTTGTTTCTGTTATCGCCGCAATTGTTACCGTTGTCGGTGGAATGTAATTTTTTGAGATAAGTAGGTTGGTCTATTACGACTAAAATCTTACCATATATATTGGTTTTTATCTCCCTGTGCGTGCTTGTCGCGGTCTATTTTTTTGTAGACCCGACAAGCGCGGCATGGTTGCCGAAGTGCCCTTTCAAGTTTCTAACAGGATTCGATTGTCCCGCCTGTGGAAACCAACGGGCATTGCATAGTTTGCTCCACGGCGAGTTCCGTCAGGCGTGGGGATACAATCCTTTTTTGCTGGTTTCCTTGCCATACTTGATAGCCTTGGTCCTTTCTTTCAAGTTTCGCAGGTGGCGGGTCGTGCTTCTGCACCCGTATGTGGTGCGTTTCTATGGGTTGGCTATCTGTGTGTGGTGGGTCGCAAGAAACTTGTTCTAATCTAATGCGACATTTTGTCCCAGAATTCTGACAACATGGGATAATTCCATATTTCTTTGGCTTGCAAATAATACGGCTCCCGCTCCGCTAATGTCTTGTGGATATATGCGCGCAGTTCGGATTCGGAGAGGAGGTGTGTCAGCGGGCGTTTCTTTTTCGACAGAAGGAGATTTTTAACTAATTGCTCTTCTGTAAGTTGAAAATATATGCTTCGGGCGTGTGCGTTGATTTGTATCATGGCGTCCTTATGGCATGGGGTACCTCCGCCGGTGGCTATCACCGTATTGTCAGAGGACAGGACCTCAAGCAGAGCGGCATACTCCAGGGTTCTAAACGCCGATTCCCCATACTTGTTGAAAAGCAGGGGAATCGCCGTGTGATATTTTTCTTCGATGTATAGGTCAAGGTCAATGAAGGCCATGTGCAGTTTGTCGGCCAGTTTTCTGCCAATGGTGCTTTTTCCAGCTCCAGGGAACCCGACGATGACGATGGTGTTCATTTCTTCTACATGACCGACATCATAGCCTTGACGAGGTTGTCAGCGCAGTCTGCAATGTCGCTGATGCGGGCGGGAAGCATGTAGCATGGGGTGGTGAACACCTTATTGGCGGTATCTGCGCAAACCCCTTTTTGGATGGTGATTTCGTGTTTTGTGCCAAAGGATTCCACATTGCGGACGGTGCCAGGGTCGCTGCCGACCGTGACGGTGACATCTCCCAGTACTTTGGCGATCATCACGGGGGCAATACAGAGGGCCCCTATGGGTTTTCCTGCATTATAGAAGGCGCGGATGACGGCTGCGGTATCCTCACGCACAGTGCAGTTCGCCCCTTCAAGAGCATAGGTAAATAGGTTTTTAGCGGAGCCGTTACCGCCAGGAAACACGACTGCGTCAAAGTCTTCAGCGTGGCATTCTTCGATGGGTTTCACATTGCCGCGGGCAATGCGTGCGGCTTCCAGCAACATGTTTCGTTTTTCGTCCATGGGCTGACCTGTGACATGGTTCACAACATGATATTGCCAGTCGTTAGGGGCGAAAATCTGATATTGCCCGCCGTTGCGGTCGATGGCTAAAAGGGTCATCACCGACTCGTGGATTTCGCTGCCGTCCAATGTGCCGCAGCCGCACAATATTACTGCGAATTTCTTCATGATGGTAAGGTGTTTATTCCAAAGAGACGCGCCTTGGCGCGTCTCTTTGATGGTTTATTATATGTCGTTATTGATTGGTGTCGTCGGGCTCCGCTTGAATGGTGTTGCTATTAAACATGGCGCGGAGATAGTTGCTCAATTCTGGGGAGAATTTGCTCAAGGAGTTAAGACTCAACTCAATCATCCCCTGAATCTCCTGTGCGGTCTGATTGTCGCCAATCATTTCGGCAATTTCCTGCAGTTGGTGCATCTCGTTGATGGAACTGGCCACAGTCTGCTGATCGAAGCCTGCTTTACTTATCTGAGCGTTGACATTGCTGAGGAGCGATTTGGCGTAGAATTTTGCTACATTATTGATTTTCAATTCACTATATCGATCAACAAGGCTTTCGTCAGGGAAGTTGACATCGTTCATCATATAGTGAAGGAATATGAAATCGTAGCGGATGTCACCACTCCTGTAGTCCAGGGTGCGTTCATCGCAGTTGTTGTACCAGTTGAAGAGTTCGACCATTCCGTCCCAAATCTGGTTGGCCATGCGCATTCCGCTTTCGTTGGCCTCAGGAGAGCCAATCTTGAAGAAGTCCTCCATGTAAGTCATACAGCTGTGTGTATAGCCGTAAATGTAGGACATCACCGTCACATATGGGAAGTTGTCGTTGAGAAGCACATCGTTGCCGTGGTTCAGCACTTCAAGGGCCTTGTCTTTTTCACCTTCGGCAATAAGTTGTTCCGCGAGACGGGCATAGAGGCGGCGCATCAGCGGGACTAGACGCGTGTTATCCTCACTGTGATACACATTCGGATTGTTGAAACCGCCCCAGGCATACGGGTCGGCCGCTTTTTCAGGAGCATCAGGATATTTGACGCGGTCGATGCGACTGTGATCGTCAAATACGTTCATCACGTTGTGATACAGGCGGTTGGAGTTGATGCGACCGGTTTCGCCGTAAGAACGGTTGGTTGTACGAATGGGTACCAACTTGTAAGCGAAACCTTCTAACTGGAAGTAGTCCTCCAGGCCGAGATAGGCTTCAGAACCTGCGGTGGCGGCATAATAGATCGGGCGTTCCCAGTTATTGTTGGCCAGAATATCCATCATCACGATATAGGCTTTGGTAAACGGAGTTACACCGCTGGACTTCATGTTCCACATCAGGCGGTCTACCACAAGGGCGGAATCTTCGGGGGCGACGGTTCCGTTGGCCAGCACTTTAGCTTTGTCCACGGGGAGTGAGAAACTGGCGGGAATGGCACGGCCGCTGCTGCGGTAGCCGTTCTTTGGATTCAGAAGCATGACATGTCGCTCGTTGTCGAAGTTCGGAGATTTTACATAATCAATTAAAGCCTTTAAGTCAATATATTGATTATTAGCGGGTTCAAGATAGAGAACATCTCTTGTTCCATCTCGATACTGTTCCCAAGTCATGGAGATGGGCAGCGGTTCCGATTCGTAAGCCTTACGTTTCATCTGATCAACATACCAGCTGGTACTCAACAACATAAGGTTACAAACGCGCACATCGGTGCGGTAGCCTTCCACCTCTTGGGCGTACCATAGCGGGAAAGTGTCGTTATCGCCGAGGGTAAACAGGATGGCGTTGGGCTCGCATGAGTCGAGATAGTTCTTGGCAACGGCAAGCGCGGTGTAACGGTCGGAGCGGTCGTGGTCGTGCCAGTTTTCTTTAGCCATGATGCAGGGCACCAGTCCGATGCAAATCAGCGTGGTGAGCACCGCACCGGCGGTTTGCACGCTCTTGTTCTGCAACTTCTCAAACAGCCGATAGATAGCCAGCACGCCAAAACCCACCCAAATCGCAAATGCGTAGAATGATGCCGCGAAAGCATAGTCTCGCTCGCGCGGTTGGAAGGCATACATATTTAAATATATGGCGATGGCAATACCTGTCATCAGGAAGAGCATGAACACCACAAAAGAGTGTTTGCCGTCGTTTTTCGTTTGGAAGACAAGTCCCAGAATACCCAGCAACAGCGGGAGCAGGTAGTACTTGTTGTGAGCCGGACGTTCCATGGCGGCGGGCATGTCTTTCAAGTTTCCGACCATCGGGTTGTCAATGAAATTGAAGCCGGTAATCCAATTGCCGTTTTGATAGTCGCCATGGCCTTGGATGTCGTTCTGGCGGCCCGAGAAATTCCACATGAAGTAACGCCAGTACATATAACCGAGTTGGTAGGTGTGGAAGAACTTGATGTTTTGCTGCCAGGTCGGCAGATTTCCGCGAGCCAGAGAACGGCGGTTCTCTTTGTCAGACGGACTGTCCGAATTATATCGGTTGTTTAGCCATTCGATGTACTGAGACTGCTTCTCGGAGGACCACATGCGCGGGAAGAACATGCAACCTTTGGGGTCGTATTTGGGCATGTCGTTTTTCCGAGGGTTGGAAACCTCATAGCGTTTGGTCTTTTCGTTGCGGAAGTATACGGGACTTCCGTCCTCGGATCCGATGATGCGGGTGTTGTAGCTTTGACCATAAAGAAGCGGATTGGAGCCGTATTGTTCGCGATTGAGGTAAGAGAGCAACGACACGGCATCTTCAGGGCTGTTTTCGTCGATGGTGGGGTTCGCATTGGAACGAATCACCAGCGTCATGAATGTTGAATAGCCGATAATGAGCATCATCAGTGAGAAGGCACTGATAGTAAGCACCGGTTTGTTGAATTTGTGACCCAACCAAATGCCGAGCCCGATGATGGCGGCGATAAGCAGGAAGAAGAAGATAACGCCGGAGTTGAACGGCATATTCAAGACGTTGACGAAGAGGAGGTCGAATTTGCCGGCAAGGTTGACCACTTGCGGTACCACACCCCAGAGGATGAATCCCAACAAGATAACCGATAACAACAGCGACAGGGTTACGCCCCATTCGGCTTTGGAGGTCAGGGCGCCCTTCTTGGCGCAATAGACGATCAGCGGCGTTGTCACAAGCAGCCAAATCAAAAACATCCACACTGGTGAGCAGAAAATGGCGAATGCGAATGACAGCAGGGCGAATGCAAGCACTGCCCCCACATGGGTGGCTTTAGGAGAGAGACGGTAGTAGATAATCAGCGCGACGGCCGGAAGAGTCAGCAAGTTTAGCAGGTGGACACCGATGGAAAGACCTATCAAATAAGCAATTAGGACAATCCAACGGTTGGGGTTTACGTTGGGTTTCGGATTTTCGTATTCTTCGTCCCATTTCAGGATGCACCAGAAAACCAAGGCGGTAAAGAACGAAGACATGGCGTAAACCTCGCCTTCCACTGCGGAGAACCAAAACGTGTCAGAGAATGTGTAGGTTAATGCGCCCACCAAGGCGGTTCCCAACACAGCGATAAAGCGCGGTGTGTTCATTTCGCCCCACTTGGCCACGAGTTTGCGCGCGAGACGCACAATACTGAAATAGAGCAACATGATGGTCATGCCGCTGCATATTGCGGACATACAGTTCACACAGTATGCCATTTTTGTGACATCGTCACCTGCAAACAATGTGGCTATACGGCCGAGAATTTGGAATGTAGGTGCTCCAGGCGGGTGACCGATGAGTAGTTTCGACGTCGTGGCGATGTACTCACCGCAGTCCCACCACGACACAGTGGGCTCGGCAGTCATGATATAGACGGCCGAAGCCACTATACCGATGATCAGGCCGATGATGCTATTGATCCGTTTTTGGGTTTTTGTCATTATTTTACATTTTAGTTTGAATCTCTCTATAGTCCAAGGATTTTTGCCTTGGGTTTTCCTTCAATAAATCTAAACGGTGGCGGGGGTGAATTGTTGCAAAAATCTCACATCGTTTTCGAAATAGAGACGGATATCGTTGGTCCGGTATTTGAGCATAGTCATGCGCTCGATGCCGAGACCGAAGGCGAATCCGCTGTATTTGGTGCTGTCGATGCCACAGTTTTCGAGAACATTGGGGTCAACCATGCCGCAGCCGAGAATTTCGACCCAGCCGGTGTGTTTGCAGAGGTTACAGCCGGCGCCGCCACAGATGTTGCAGGAGACGTCCATTTCGGCGGACGGCTCGGTGAACGGGAAATAGGAGGGGCGAAGGCGGATGCGCACTTCATCGCCGAACATGCGTTGCGCAAAGTAGAGCAGGGTCTGCTTCATATCGGCAAACGACACTTTCTCGGCCACATAAAGCCCTTCCACCTGATGGAAGATGCAATGGGCGCGGGAGGTGATGGCTTCGTTGCGGAACACGCGACCTGGGCAAATTACACGAATAGGCGGTTGTTGCTTCTCCATCGTGCGTACTTGTAGCGACGAAGTGTGCGTGCGCAGCAATACGTCGGGGTGCAGTTCGATGAAGAACGTGTCCTGCATGTCGCGAGCCGGATGCTCTTCAGCGAAGTTCAGAGCGGTGAAGACATGCCAGTCATCTTCAATGTCAGGACCTTCCACGGCAGAAAAACCGATGTCTTCGAAAATGCGGCGCACTTCATTCATCATCAGAGAGATGGGATGCATGGCGCCCACTTCCTGACGGGTCGCAGGACGGGTAATGTCGGGGATGAGGTCGGCCTTCCGCTCGACAGCCGCTTCAATGGCGGACTTGGCAGCGTTGTAACGCTCTTGTGCCAGGTCCCGCAATTCGTTGACGCGCTGGCCGAATTCCTTACGGTTTTCTTGAGCCATGTTGCGGAGTTCGTTAAACAAGGCCTGTATCTCACTTTTCTTGCTCAAGAACTTTAACCGGAACTGTTCAAGGATTTCCGGATTATCAATCTTAAAACTCTCAATTTCCGCTCTGATTTCGTCTATGTTTTTCATAAATTATTTGTGATCTGTGATCTGTGATCAGTGAACTGTGAATAGTGATTAGTGATGAGGATGTACGTAATACATTTTACATTGTTAATTGTACATTGTACATTGTTCATTGAATAATGCTGGCGCTGATGATTTTGATGTCCTCCAACGGGCGGTCGGCACCGTCTTTCTGCTGGGCGGCGATTTTGTCAACCACGGTGATACCTTTGACCACTTCACCAAACACGGTGTAGTCGCCGTCAAGGAAGGGGGCTCCGCCGTCTGTGGTGTAGGCTTGGATTTGCTCTGGTGAGAATGTTTTGCCGGTACGTTGGGCAATCATGTTGAGTTTGTCGTGGTCATAGACTGTGCCGTCAACAATATAGAATTGGCAGCCGGAGGAGGCTTTCTGCGGGTTCACGTTGTCACCCATACGTGCTGCGGCTACGGCACCGCGCTTGTGGAAGCGGGTGGGTACGAATTCAGCGGGAATGGTGTAGCCTACATCTCCTGAGCCCAAATGCTGCCCGGGTTTGGCCGTTTTGGAGTCGGGGTCGCCGCCTTGGATCATGAATCCTTTAATGATGCGGTGGAATAGCACACCATCGTAGAACTTGTCGTTCACTAATTTCAGGAAATTGGCTTTGTGAGCCGGTGTGTCATCATACAGGGCGATCACAATGTCACCCATGGAGGTTTTCAACAAAACTTGCGTCATTTTTTCAGTATTCTTTTTTGGGGATGTCTGTTCGGTGGTTCCCGATGCCGCGGAAACGTTTTCCGTTTTCACCTCTTTGGGTGAGGAACATGAGGATAATAAAATGATACTCAATGTGATAGAGTAAATAACTGACTTTTTCATAACTTTTTCGTCATTTTACAAACAAGCGGCAAATGTACACAAATTTTAAATGCACAGACATAATGAAATTGCTGTTTATAGAGACGGGGCGCGCCCCGTCTCAATGACAGAGGAAAGATACAGAAAATCAGGTTTCAAGATTGACGGTTTTCCCAAACCAACGGTCAATGGCCGATATTAAGGTAAGGGTTTTCGTAATTTTTGAACAAATCCCGGTAGTTGGATTTGGGGGTTTGGGGGATTTCGATTTTGTAGGTTTTGCCTGTGGCGACGGTCAGCTTGTTGTTGCGGATCCATGGGTTGAGGTCGCGCAGTTCGCGGTAGGTGACATGGTGTTCTTCGGCGAAGCGGGGCAGACTGGCAATGGAAGCAGTCACGGTAACGGTCTTTGTTTCAATGGGATGATACATTTGGGCGGGGCAGATGTTGACCCCGTATTCCTTTGGATTTTCAAAAATGAGCTTGAACGATAAAATACGATAGATATATCGTGAAGTCTCGCTGTTGAGCCATAAATCCCAGTAGTTGTTTTGTTGTTGGTCGTTTACGGCCGCCTGTAGTCCGCCGTCGCCGCGGTTATAAGCGGCTGCGGCCATAGTCCAACTGCCGAACTGGTTCTTCATTTTCTTCAAATAGCGGCAAGCGGCGCGCGTCGATTTTTCGAGGTGGCACCGCTCGTCCACATCGCTGCTGATTTCCAGTCCGTAGATTTTCGCGGTAGAGGGAATAAACTGCCAATACCCTCCGGCATTGGCGGGAGAGGTGACGTTCTCCAGCCCGCTCTCCGCCACACAGAGATACTTGAAGTCGTCAGGTACTCCCTCTTCTTTCAGAATTTTCTCGATAACGGGAAATATTCGTGTTGATAACTTTATGATACGCAATGTTTTAGAGTGTTGGTAGCTGTTTATGATAAGTTCGCGGTCAAGGGATTCGTGCACCCAGTAAACATCCAACGGGACTTCTTCGCCGGCAAAAGTCATACTCTGGGGCACAGGCGGTGCGGTGATGGTATTCGAATACTGGTTCGGAGTCGGGTCAGACTCGTTGTCCTCTTTGGTGATGGCCCAGCAGCCCGTCGCCGCCAGCACCGCCGTCAGCAGGCCTACGATGATGATTAGCAAGTTTTTTTTCATTGCAACAAGGTTATAATCAGGTTTTTCGTTTAAACGTCGGAGTGTTTTCCCCTCTTTCGTTTTCGGCGGCAAAGATACTCATTTCTTATTGTTTGTGTAAAATGGAAATGGGGGTTGGATAAAAAAAATTATTTTTGCACTTCAAATTCATGAATATGAAAAACGTTGACGTTATGAATATTCCAATGAACAGTAAAAAGAATATAAACCATTATTCGGATCGTATTGAGAAAGAAGGCATCGTGGTGATCGATGACATCACGGAAATGCCCATTTATGGAAAGCCGTATATTTCCAAAAATTACGTGTTTGGAATTAATCACAGCGGTGTGGTGGAGGCGGAGTATAATATGCATGCTATTGAATATCATCCCCAAGACATCTCGATTGTTTATCCGAATCATGTGATATGGGCGAAGCGCTGTTCCGAAGATTATCGTACGACGCTTGTGGTGGTTTCTGCTCAATCTTGTCGGGACCTCAGCAATAATGTCACTTTCACCAACCGTTTCCGTTACGAGTTGAATCCCTCATTTCATCTTACGGATAGCCAATATGTGGACCTTATGAATATCATTGGTGCGATGCGTGCCGTTGGTAATAGTGATATTCCTTCCCGCTATCAGATGATGGTCAGTTTGTTGGATGTGCTTTTGGATATGACGGATTATTTCCGGCACCTTAACGAGACCGAGGATGATCTCGCCCCTCAGAGAATTAGCGCCCGGTTTTACCAGACTGTGATTGAGCATCATCGTCAACAGCATTCAGTGGGCTTCTATGCGGATAAGTTTTGTCTCTCCCCAAAATATTTCAGTGATGTCATCAAAAAAGAAACTGGTTACAGTGCGAAATATTGGATTAGCAACTATTTAATTAAGGAAGCCAAACTGTTGCTACGCAGCCGAAGAGATCTCAACATACAGCAAATCAGTGAATTGTTGGGTTATGATGACCAAACCTCATTCAGCCGTCATTTTAAGAAGTCGACAGGCATGACACCCAAGGATTATCGCAATTCCAAAGAAGCTTAGTGGCGGTTCTTTTTGCTTCTTGAAGGAGAAAACAGAATTCTTTCGGTAGTTTGTGCGCAACACAGCCGTCCGAGCACTTAGAATGAAATTCGGAATGTGAAGCGGATGCCGTTTCGGTCCCAACCTCTCAGGTTTTTGGCGTATGAAAGCCTGCGAACATAGTCGATGCGGAGGAACTGGAAGATGTTTTCAATGCCGGCGGTCATCTCCATGTACGGCACTTTGCCCAATTGTCCGCAGCCGTCGGGGAAGAGGTAGAGCCCCTGCGTGCCAGCCTCAGGAATGTTCTTTTGGGAGATACCGCCATAGACACCGCTAAACGATACCACTTCCCTGAGTTTCAGTCGGTTCCATAGCGGAATGCGATTGAAAATCCAGCCTTTTAGATAATAAGTGGCGTGTAAGGCCACATATTTGTCCATGATGAATTCCATCGGTTTCATCAAGTTGAAGGTGTTGGGGGTGAGAAACAAAGAATGGTTGTTCTGCGGCACATATAGCTTAGGGTAGGGTACCGCGTCCCAGACAATTCCGGCTTGGAGCGCGGCGTCAATGTGCCCGAATGCCGACAGCCAAAAACGCTTCTCAATGAACAGATCGGTGCGGTTGTACCGGAACCGTTTGTCCAAGATTCCGAAAGTGTGCGTCAGGGTGAAAACGGGGGCGTCTTTGGAGAGCTTGAGGATGTGTTTGTCACCCATCTGGTTGTCATAAATTGCCTCGCCGGGTGCCCAACGGATTTTTACGCCCCATTCAAACGAGTTGAAATCCCTAACAGGCGAAACTGTCCCGTCACGGTTGATGCTCCAGTATGCCAGGGATCCCGTGGCTTCATTGTTCTCATACTGCAGCCAGGTTTCCATGCTGAGGTTTATCGGCCATTCTCTCCGTAGAAGCAGTTTCGTGCGGCGTACGTACATCGCGGCAGCGGCGGACTTGTCGTAGTCGTAAGACATGAACAGATTGTCGCGGTCCATATAGCTGAACTGTTGTCCGGGAAGTTCCACGTCGTAGACGTGACTCATGATTATGTAGTTTTTGGGCGTCTCGTTTGGGTGGCGTTTTTTCTTCTCAAATGTGTGGGTCATTGTGATACTGTATTTCAGTCGCAGATCCCTGCAGCCGAAAGCGAGATAACCGCTCATAAACCATTGGTCGTGTAGTTTGGCGGTGGTCATGCCTCCGATGCGCAACCGGATGCCTTCCGCCGGGTTTTGGCTGATCATGTTGTAAACAGGACCGATGTCAAAAAAGCTCTGTTTACGATCCTTGGCGGTGGAGATATAGCCAGTGCCGAGGATTTCCGCGGTTTTTTCCAAGGCCCTAAAGAAGGGCAGACGTCGCAGTTCCGTTGTCAGGCTGTCCAGAAAAGCCTCCTTCGCCGTTAGGGGCGTAGGTCTCATCTGCAACCATTGTTTTCTTATGAATTTGACGTTTTCTGCAACAATCTCGTCCCCCGACATGGCGGCCGCCACCGTGTCGGGCACCGTTCCGTCCATCTCATACCGATACCACATCGTGCTCTGGAGGGCATACAACTTCCTCATCTTTTTGAATTTGAAAAGAGAAAAGGAGGCGTAGGTGTGTGAAACCCTAGGCGCCCAATAACCGCTTTCTGTTTTTTCAAAATCTTGATCTACAACAAGTTGATTTACAAAGTTCATGTTGATGTTGTAGGGCACATTAATCGTGTATTTCTTAAGGGCGTAACTACTGTCGTTCACAATATACAAGCGGCCGGTGAAGCCGTAGTCCCGGCTGTTCACGGGAGTGAAAGAGAGTTCAATGCAAGAGATGCTGTCAACCATCACGGTGTCGGTGATATAGTAATGATAAAAGGTCGTCGCCAATGTAGACGAGAGCGGGCTTACAAACCGATTGACCATCAGTTCGATATCATTGTCAAAAATGTTGACTTCGGAGAAAATTTCGTTTATGTTAGTGCCGAGGCCTTCATCGTTCAGCACCTCATCGGCCCCTTGCATTCGTTTGGCTTTCACGTAATTAACATGTTTTCGTGGCGACCGTTGATAGTAGTGTTCGGACAGCGATTCCCGCAGCGAGATGGTCAGCACAGGTACACTGTCGTCAGGAATGGTGTCGATGTATTTTTCAAGAAAGGAGAGCCGCTGGTTGAAGCGGTTTTTGATCATGTCTACATTGATTTTCCCGTATGACAGTACAAGTTTTTTGTAAACATTTGATTTATAAGACTCCGCGGCTTCGATTCGGTTTTCGTCTTTGTGCTTGATCACATTCTTTACCAACTCAACGGCTGGGTTGCCTTTTCGGACATATTTCTGTCGCCGTTTACTGACCACCACCTCTTGGAGCGGTTGGGCGGTGCCGATCAGAAAGTTGTGTTGTCGCTCACTTCGGGAGATGATAATGGTGTCCGGTTTATAGAAAGCGTAGCTGACCACCAGCGTATCTGTGCGGGCGAAGGGAAGCCGGTAGGAACCGTCCGCATTAGTCATAGTACCCACCGTTGTGTGCAGCCACTGCAGTCGCGCCATATTCACCGCCACCGTGTCTCCCTTTTCTCCAAGCGTAAAAACTTTCCCCCTCAAGGTCTGTGCTGACATTTGCGCAGGAAACACCCAATGCAGGAGCAAAATCGCAGTTAGCATCCCTATGATGCTTGAGAAATTGTCGTTGAAAAATATTTCTATCTTTTTCATTTACAAGTGTTTGCGATAACATGTCGCGATATTTGCCCAATTTTGCATAAAACAGCGAAAGTACAATATTTTCATAGAGTGTTCCCTGTTTCGGATGTTTAAGATGTTATTTGAAATATGTTTGATAATGATAAGTGTCCAATATGAGGAAAGATGTATTTTTGCCGTCTAAAAATAGTTGTGGTTATGAAAAAAGTTTTGTTATTGTTAGCCGCGATGTTCGCCACCTGCTTTATGCAGGAATCATCGCTACAAGCGCAGAATCTTGCGCATTATAAAAAGATTGTCAAAGAACTCAGTTCAGCCAAATATCAGGGTCGTGGATATGCGTATGACGGCGCCAACAAAGCCGGGAAATATTTAGTCAAAGAGTATGAAAAGGCGGGCGTCGATGAGGTTGTGCGCCAATCATTCAAACTGAATATCAATACTTTCCCAGGGAAAATGGAAATGTCTGTTGACGGTCGCAAATTGACTCCGGGCGTGGATTTTTCGATGCGGGAGTATTCGCCGGGCGTCCACGGAACTTTCAAGCTCTATTACATAGACACCTTAAACTATGATGCGGAAAAGATATTCGGCGATCTGACCAAACCGGAGAATAAGGACGTGTTTGTGGTTTGCGACTTCTGGTTCATGTATAAGCACCATCAAGATTTTCAGCGTCTGCAGGGCGGAGAGGGCTGTGCCATTGCGGGGATGATCCAGACATGGGAACCCCTGCTGAAATTCTATAAAGCGTACGGTGAAAGAGTGGTGGGTAAACCCATCATCTGGGCCACTTCAGACTTTCCGAAGGACGCCCGGAGCATTACAGTCAACATTGACAATGAATTTCTTAAAGATTACGAGTGTTTCAACGTTATAGCGAAGGTGAAGGGCAGAAGGCACGACAGTTGCTATGTCTTCACGGCGCATTACGACCATCTCGGCAATCTTGGCAAAAAGGTGTATTACGCAGGTGCCAACGACAACGCTTCCGGTTCGGCCGCCCTTGTGACGCTTGCCGAGTATTACGCAAAGAACCGCCCGGAATACGACATGTATTTCCTTGCTTTCTCAGGCGAGGACGCCAACCTTCGCGGGTCGGAATTTTTTGCCAATAACCCTGTCGTTCCGCTCACTCAGATCAAATATCTCTTCAATATTGATATGATTGGAGACAATAATCCTGTGCAGTATTGCGAGGTCAGCGATGAAGGCATGCGCGGATATGCTTTGTTTGAGAAAATTAATGAAGAAAAACACTATTTCAAAGGGCTGAACCGGGGCGAATTGGCGGGCAACAGCGATCATTATCCGTTTGCGTTGCGTCATGTGCCATGCATCTTTTTCGAGAATGAAGAGGGCGATGCGTTCAAATACTATCACACTATTTACGACACCTACGAAGGAGCTGTCTTTGATAGTTACGAGCCGGTATTTCGTTTGGTTCGCGATTTTGTGGAACAGTATAAATAATAGGCTTTGCTAAGTATTAAGGGATGAGAAAACATTGGATCGACAATCTGCGTTGGGTCACCGTGCTCTTGGTGCTGTTGTATCACGTCATCTACTTTTACAACAACAAGGGCGTCTTTGGCGGCGTGGGCGGTTTCGGCGACGGCCCGCAATACCAAGATGCGCTGATGTACATCCTCTACCCTTGGTTTATGCCGCTGCTGTTTATTCTGGCGGGCATCAGCGCAAAGTACGCGCTGGACAAACATTCCGGCAAGGAGTGGTTCAAGTCCCGCACTCTCAAGTTGTTGGTACCTTCCACCATCGGACTGTTCGTGTTCCATTGGATGGAGGGCTACTTCAACACGCACGTGGGAGGCACGGATGTGCTGGCCTCGGTGCCACAGCCTGTCAAGTTTTGCATTTGGGCGGTCAGTGGAACGGGTCCGTTGTGGTTCATCCAGGATCTGTGGCTGTTTTCGCTGATTCTGCTGCTGATACGGTGGATAACGAGGAATTGGCATTTCAAAATAAAGAATGAGAAGGTTAAAAAATACCTTCACGACAACGCCCCGTATCTTATGAACATTATAACCTTGATTATTTGTGTGCTGTATTGGCTTGGCGGACAGACCCTCATCTGCAACCCGCGTCCTGAAACGGCAGACGGCCTCTACAACCTCTACAAGCCGCTGTTCTACCTTATTTTCTTCCTGCTGGGCTATTATTGCTTCTCGTCAAAGAAGATACAAAAATACCTGTCTGATAGTTGGTGGATAGATATGTTATTAGCCATAGCGGCTTGCGGTTATCTTTTGTTTGACACATACGGCGAAAACAACACCACACCGCAATATCTTACCGACCCTTTCAACTGCATCTACGGCGGGTTTATGTGTCTCGCCATGATGGGCTGGTTTATAGCCAAATTCGACAAAACCAACGCTTTTGCCGGACATATGACTCGCTCCAGCTTCGGTATATACATCGTTCATTATCTGGTAATTGTGAGCCTTGGCTATATGATGTTTTATTACACCCAGCTACCGCCACTTGCGATGTACCTCATTCTTATTGTGGCGGTTTTCACCTTGTCGCCGCTGATTTACGAAACCCTCCGGCGGATTCCTTTTGTGCGGTGGTGCGTGCTGGGGGAATCTAAAAGAAAATGAATAATTGATTTATTATGGCAAACAAAAGTTCAAAAAAACGCATTTTTCGGTGGATTCTGCTGGGGATTTTGCTGGTGTTGTTCTTTGGCGGCATTTTTGTGCTGTATTTCTATGCTTATTTTGGAGGTTTTAATAAAGTAAAACAAATTGATACAAAGGAGTTTGCGATGTATGCGAATGATGTTTCGGATATCACCATTCCCGATTCTGTGCGCATCATCGGATTGGGCGAAGCCACGCATGGCAATGCCGAGTTCCAGGAGCTCAAACTGGATGTTTTCAAGCTGATGGTTGAGAGATACAGGGTGCGGGCGTTTGCGCTGGAGGGCGACTACGGCGGCTGCGAGACGGTCAACCGTTACATCCATGGCGGCGCGGGTACGGCGCAGGAGGCGGCTGCGGCCATCGGTTTCCCCATCTACAGGACCGAGCAGATGGCGCAACTCATTGACTGGATGCGCAACTACAACGCAACGGCGAAAGAAGGCGAAGACCTTCGATTCTACGGCTTTGACATGCAGATTTACGAAAACAATTACAAGTATCTGTTAGAGGCTGCCAAGACATATGCGGTGCCGACGATGGAATTGGAAAAGTTGTGGGACAAGTCGGAAGGCAAGTACTCAGCCTCCTTCACTGCTGATCAAAAAGCGAAAGTGATAGAAAAAGTACGACAGGATTTGCTGCAGTTGAACGATTCGACAACGGCGCAGGCGGTGCATTTTGCGGATATGCTGCTCCAAAACATCGCTTTAGGAAAGCTGATCGACAACATGTCGAAAGGGGTTGCGTTGCGCGACTCGCTGATGTTCGTGAACACGCACTGGATTATGGAGCAGGAGGAGGCCCGTGGCAACGAATGTATCTTCATATCCGCACACAACGGCCATGTCGAACGTCGCCACGATTATGGAACACTTGGGAAAGCGATGGGTGCGTTGCTGGCTGACGAATTCGGGAAATCCTATATTGCCATCGGCACAGATTTTTGCAAGGCGAAGGTCAGTCTGCCGAAAGGCAAGAGCGGCAAGCGAAGCAACCACACCTTCTTCTCAAAAGACCCGCTGGCCGAAGCCGCCAAAGAATGCGGATACGAGACCTGCTGGCTCGACTTTTCCTCCATACCCGAGGGTTCTACCCTATCCTTGCGGCTCTCCGAATACACTTGGCTGGGTGACGTGGGCGAGGGCTATTCCCTGCTCATGGCCGTTCTCCCGCAGTCCTACCGCGACTGGGACTGCCCCGCAATACTTTACGACGGCATGATCTTCGTGACAAACGCGCACCCAATCGTGGTACGTGAGGAGTAAGTAACAGTTCTGCGGAAATTTATGCGTGGTTGTGTTGTTGATTTAATATTCATATTTTGTACCTTTGTCGCCGGAAAAATTAGCTAAAGAGAACAATATGAAATAGAAAATTTGTTAGAACAGCGGAATGCTGCTTACGAACAACAAAGTCGATATCAAAGATATGTCCAAAATTCACATCAAAATTGTTACGGCGATAGATTCTTTCAAGGGTTGTATGACTTCGCGGGTGGCGAACCAAGCGGCCGCGGAAGGAATCAGAAGTTTATACCCTAATGCGGAGATTGTGCAGGTGCCCGTCAGCGACGGCGGAGAAGGCTTTGTCGAAGCATTTCATTCTGCCATCGGTGGTGATATTCAAGAACTTACAGTAAATGATCCGCTGATGCGGCCAGTTGTGGCGCACTACTTGTTGAAAGACAAGACTGCAGTCATCGAAATCGCGCAAGCCAGTGGGCTGCCCCTGCTAACAAAAGAGGAACGCAACCCTCGGATAGCAACCAGCTACGGCACGGGCGAGTTAGTGGTGGATGCCGTCCGCAAAGGGGCAGAACACATCATCGTGGGACTCGGCGGCAGCGCCACCAGCGATGCCGGTGTCGGGATGATTCGCGCATTAGCGGATGCATTTGCGAAGAATGGCTCGTGGGATGACATCACAGAACTGAAACAAGTCCATTTTACAATCGCTTCTGACGTGAAAAATCCGTTGTGCGGCGAGAATGGCGCGGCCTATGTGTTCGGTCCGCAAAAGGGCGCATCCCCCGAGGATGTACTCACTTTGGACGAGCAGGCAAGGAGATTTGCAGAGGATTCTGCCAAGCGTTTCGGTTATGACCGTTCCGGAATGGAGGGCGCGGGCGCCGCTGGCGGTCTTGGCTATGCCTTCCTGCAATATCTGGATGCTGAATGCGAGTCGGGTATCAGACTTCTGCTGAAAGCTGTTAAATTTGATGAGGTCGTCAAAGATGCCGAACTTGTCATCACGGGAGAGGGTTCCGCCGACCGTCAGACGCTGATGGGCAAACTTCCCGTAGGCATTCTGGAACAATCGGGAACGACCCCTGTTTGCTTAATCGCAGGACGCATCAAAGACCGCGAACAGCTGTTAAATGCCGGTTTCGCGTACGTGGAGTGCATCAACCCGGCAGACATCACGCTGGAGGAAGCCATGCGCGAAGAGGTGGCCACCCGAAACATCCGCGAAACGGTCATCCGAATCCTAAAAGCCAATAGCCAATCATAAATTACTGCCCCAAACGAATCTCATCAACAATATAATCTCAAATCACAATTCACTAATTACAAAAAAATATAGCCATGTTCAAATTTCGTCAGACAATAGTACTGGTCTTCTGTATATTCAGTGCAATAGCTGTGACTTCGTGTTCTAAAATAGAAAAAATACTTGGTTCAAACACTGATGTTTTTTCTAAGATAACGGGTTACCAATGGTCAATAAATCCTGACAAAATGCCTGACGGTTCTGTACTTGATATTGAATACAAGTTCTATTTCGACCGAATGCAGTATTACGCTTTCAATAGTGACAGCACGGTTGACCGATGGGGAAATAGAACAACAATGCGCACGGGTAAGTTCTCTATAGATGGTGATTTGGTGGTATGTGAGTTTGTGGATGAAATATCTGATAGGGATACGATTACGGCCAACGACGGAAATTACAATATTAAAATTATATTCAAGTATAAAGATCATAAACTTTATTATTATGATGAGCAAACCCGAACCAAGGACAACAAGTGGATATCGGAATTGCCTTTGGAATACCGTAAGCTCTTTTTCTCGGAAGAAGGCTTGTATACCAATGAGAAATACAATGTTGCGAGTCGTACGGAGGACAAATATGTTATAGAAGATTTATACACACAACCATACGATACGACTGTGGATGCGATGGCTGTTGTGAGACGTTTCAATTGGTGTTGCGAGATTAATTACAAAAACGGCCAACGCAACGGTATATACAAAAGATATGAGAACGATGAACTTAGGGTTTTAGGTGAATACATCAACGATGAACCCTCGGGGATTTGGTTTTACTTTACCCCAAGCGGTTTGTTGGAGAAAAAGCAAGACTATTCAGGGACACCCATCCAATAATTCAAAAACCGGTTCAAATATTTTGGTGATTATAAGAAGATTTTTTATGCTCAAACTCGAAAAAATCCTGACTCTTTTCATCGGCATTGGCGCAATTGGCGGTGCCGTGATGATGTGGATTGACCCCACGGGCGTAGCTTGGGGCGGCGAGCCGCTTTTAGAGATGCTGCGTGCGAAGATGCCCTGGCCGGACATCTTTTTCCGGAACTTCATCCCTTCGGGCTTCGTGTTGCTGTTTCTGAACGGCATCACCCAACTCGTGGCGGCGTACCTGCTTTTCAAGAAGCACCCGTTTGCGCAGTGGGCCGTGCTCGTCTGCGGCGTCATTCTGATGCTTTGGATCATCCTCGAATGGTGGGTGTGGGGCTTCAACGCCATCAGCAACCTCTATTTCGTGCTCGGACTGGTAGAGGTTGTGGCGGCGTGCCGTATGTTGCGTTGCCAACGCAACTAAAAAATTGATTTTCAAACAATGAATATTGAAGATAACAACTTGATGCAAACCGACAGAATCCTCCTGCGTCCCTGGTGCGACAGCGATGTGGAATCGCTTTTCAAGTACGCCTCCGACCCCGAAGTGGGGCCGCGCGCGGGGTGGAAGCCGCACCAAAGCGTGGAGGAGAGTTTGGAGATTATTCGCACCGTATTCAACGATGTGCTGAACACGTGGGCCATTGAATTGAAAGCTACTGGCGAGGCGATTGGCGCGATGGGCTACGGCCCTTCTTGCAACTGCAAAATACCCGCCCGTGCCAACGAGCCCATTTGCGGCTACTGGGTGGCCAAACCTTACTGGAATCTGGGCATTTGCACCGAGGCGCTGCGGCTGATGCTGGACCATATCCGCGAAACCACGGAGATAAAATCCCTCGTCAGCGGCCACTTTATTGACAACCCTGCCTCGGGCCGCGTGATGGAGAAATGCGGCTTTTTGCCCACCGGTGAAACCTGCATCGACGAAACGCAGTACCAAGGTGCGGGTAGACCGATTCGCGTCTTGCGACTGGAATTATGACTTTATCTCCACGTATCACACGAATCTTCACGTATTCCAAACTGGATTTACGACAAAACCAATTTATTATACGTGCAAATACGCGCGATACGCGGAGATAGTATTTCCTCCAAATGAAAACAACCCACCAACTTTTTGCGTATTTTTGCCGTCCAAACCCTATAATGTAAAATGAAACACGAAATCAACCCCAAAGATACCAACCGGGCCTTCGCATTCGAGATGTGGATGACCGCTCCCATGCCTATGGTAACATTGGTTAAAACAATGGATGTCAGTCACTTGCTGAAACTTAGCCGAAAAAACAACATCAAGTTCAACACGCTGATGTGCTGGTGCATCGGCAAGACCGCCAGCGAGACGAAAGAACTCCATTTGCTGCCGGAAAACGGGAAACTCTTCCTTTACGACCAAATCGCCATCAATGTGGTGGTGCGCAATCGCAAGGGCGGAATAAATTCCTGCGATATTCCCTTCTCAACCGATATCCAGCAGTTCAACCGTGACTACATAGAATTGACCACCAAAGTAGCCGAGGAGTGCCAGAGCAGTTTTCTTGACGGCTACATGATTGTAGGCACGTCGGCCATGATCCAGACCGAACTTGACTGCATCGTCAACCAGTACACGGACAAGTTCCTCAACCCGATGGTGATGTGGGGCAAGTACCGCAAAGGCTGGTTCAAGACTACGCTGCCCGTCTCCTTTCAGTTCCACCACGTGCAAATGGACGGTGGGGATGCCGCGAGGTTTCTGGAAGCGTTGCAAAAGACGATAGGATAGCGCGGATGGTGCGCGCGGGCTCCTTTTCTACAAACTTTGGTGTTAGTGCGTCTTCGCAATTTTTACTACTTTTGCCACCGAAATTTTTTAAACAAAAATGGGTATGAAAAAGACATTTATTATGCTGTCTTTGTGTGTTTTATTTTTCGGATGCACAAAAGATTGGGGTGCTCCAACCACCCGAAACTATCCTATTAACGGAAACTATGCCAGTCTTGAGGTGAGCGATGCTTTTCAAGTCACGGTGAGCGACCAAGTGACAGACGTGGTCGTTACAGTGGGCGACTTGGCTCACGAAAGAGTGGTTGTTGAGGTGAAAAACGGCAAACTGCACATCGGCTTCAAACCGCACACACGGTATAACGGCGTGGCTACCGCCATTATTCCTGCCACTCTCCTTTACAATCTTGACCTCAGCGGTGCCTCATCATTTACCGGCGAATTAGAAGGTTTATATGTGGAAATCGACCTCTCTGGAGCGTCTAATTACAGGGGCAATGTCTCTGCTGGCGACGTCGATTTCGATCTCTCCGGCGCCTCCAGTTTTATCGGAACTGTTGAATCAGAAAAACTCGAGTTCGACCTTTCGGGTGCTTCAACCGTTACAGTTGCCGGCAACAGCAGTACCTATATGGAAATTGACCTCAGCGGCGGCAGTCAATTGCATGCAGACAATCTCGGAACCCCAATGGTGTTTGGAACTATGAGTGGCGGCAGCTTCGCCGATGTTCTCTGCTGCTCCAGTCTTAACGTCGATCTCAGCGGCGGCAGTACCCTCGTTTACGGGGTCCTTTCCGACGATTGCCATCCTGTCATCAACTGTCCCTGTTCCGGTGGTTCCATGGTCAGACCGCGATAGTAGCCATTTGATAAAAGAAAAATGTATCTTGAACAACAGAAATACCCCATCCGTATGAAAAAAATCCTCTTCATCGTCGGTTCGCTGAGAAAAGATTCTTTCAACCGGCAGCTCGCCCAAGAGGCGGAAAAGAATCTGGCAGGTCTCGCCGAAGTCACCTATCTGGACTATACGGACGTGCCGTTCATCAGCCAAGACATCGAATATCCCGCGCCCACAGCGGTGGCCAAACTGCGCGAGACGGTGGCCAACGCCGACGGCCTCTGGATCTTCACTCCCGAGTACAACTTCAGCTACCCCGGACATCTGAAAAACGTGATTGACTGGCTTTCCCGCCCCGTGGTGGCTTACGATTTCGCCGCGCCCACGGTCATGAACGGCAAGAAGGTGGCGTTGAGCGGTGCCGGCGGTCAGATGGCTACGGGCAAGTGCCGCGAGAAGCTCACCGAGCTGCTCACCTTCATCAAGGCCGATGTGATGGCCGAGCCGCAGACGGGCGTCGTCCTCAATGCGGAAGCTTGGACAGAGGGTCGCATGATCCTTACCGACGAGCAACGCGCCGCACTGAAGGCACAGGCGGAGGCGTTCGTGAAATATTTAGGGTAATGTGTATTGTAGAGACGCGGCGCGCCGCGTCTCTACGGAATGGTCGTTGTAGAGACGCAATGCATTGCGTCTCTACTCCCCGTACATCTCTTTTTTCCACCAGTCAAACGTCTGGTTCCATTCTTTGGACAACTGTTTGCGGTATTTTTCGAAAAGGGCGGGGTGTTCCTTTTGTAGCTCGATATAATCGTCAAAAAGCCCCTCCGATATTTCCCCGTCGGAGAACTCGCCCATGCGCATATAGGCAAACATAATGCCCGCGCTGTCGGCGTGCGCATAGTCGCTCATCCGTGGCCAAAGATAGTTCAGTTGAGACTCAGCAGGTGAGTCAATGCTATACCACATCCACAATTCTTCTTCCGTTGATGGAATGACATCTAACACAACTTTAGCGGTAGGATGGCAATCTTTTTGGCCGTACTCTTTCAGATACCGCTGCAACCGCCCGGAATAGGGGATGATATAGTCCTCCTCGTGGGTAAACCATTGTTCGTCAGCCTGATCAAGAGCCTGTAGAGAATCATTGTCCGACCAACCGTAAGTATATAATTGCCATCCACGATCCAGGCACTCTTCTACGGGAGAAAACACGCCAGCGCCAATGTCCAATACTCGTGAGTCGGGTATTCGGAAATCGCCCCAATTGCATTTCTCCAAACGCTTAAGATCCCTTGAGGTCCATACACCCTCGTACTGGCGGTTATCGTAGCCGTCGGCACACGCAAGCATAACGGCATCGTAGTAGAACCGTCCGTTAATCTTCGCAAAGTCGATCTTCATCTTGCCAGTCAGGACTCCGCCGCCGGAAAACTCGTCCTCGTCAAACTGGTAATGTCCGTACAAACTCCCGAATTCACCCGTTGACGGCAGGAATTCCTCATGGTACAAACGCATGGAGTCTAATGTGATCGTTCCTGAGAAAAGCCGGATGGTGTCGCGGTAGCGGGTACGTCCATACACGTCATAGACCCCGTTGCCCTTAAAACGGACGCTGTCGTAATGAATGTAGAACCGCTGGAAGTCGCGGCCCCGATACCCGATTGGTTCGAACCAGCGCAGCTCAAAAGCCTTTTCGTTGAAAACATACTCCTCCGTTTGGGAATCGTAGTCGGGCTCAATCAGGATGGTGTCCGGCATAATCACCCGCGAGAGGTCCGTGTTCCGGAGCTCCTCCATCGTGACAGCCGTGGTCTTCCCGCCGTCTTTGCAGTCGGTCAGGGTGAGAGCTACCAACAGCGCCACCAACAAAATACTAAAGATTCTCTTTGACATAGTGTTTGTTTTTAGAAGGGCAAAAATACATTTTTTAATCAACCTGTTTCGTGTTCGAAAAAAGTATTATCTTTGCAGCCGAAAATATTTAATTGTATTACAAATGAAAACTATTGTAAGAAAGAACACTTCGTTCCGTTTAAGGACAGACCTGTTGGAACGGCTAAAGCAAAATGCTGCCAAGGTAAACAGAACACTCAACAACTATGTGGAGAGCGTTCTGCTTGACGTGGTTTACGATGAACCCAACAATGTGACAAAAGCAGCTATTGCTGAAGCCATGTCAGGACATAACCAAAATAAAGTTTATGATAGTGTGGACGACTTATTTGATGATTTGAGTGCAATAGAATGAAGAAACTACAGCCAACTACTCAGTACAGAAAAGACTTTAAACGTATCAAGAACGACTCTGAAAAAGTTGCACTACTAAAAAAAGTTCTCTTATTGTTGCAAAAAGAGAAACCCATTCCGGTGGAATATTTTCCTCATAAGCTCCACGGCAGATATAAAGGTTGCATGGAGTGTCATATTCAAGGTGATTTTCTGCTGATTTGGATTGATGAAGTGAATAATATCATTCAACTTGTTAGATTGGGGAGTCACGCGGAATTGTTTGGGCAATAGTCTCCCGCAGAACTTGCAACACAAGTCACTTCCCGATCAGCAGAATCTCCGATACACACAGATCATCGTATTTCAACCCTTTTTCCGTAGCTGAGATTACGATTCGGATTTCGGTGTAGTAGGTGTCGTAGAAGGGGGCATAACTGAGGTTCAACAGCATGGCGTTGTCCACAAGTGATTGCCAATCGAAGGTTTTCGGCATCTTCCCGGGAAATTTGGCAGCAGCGGGAACAAAATCCGTATATTTGACTATCCAATGGTCAACAGTACCTAACAGCATGATGTTTTTGTCTGGGGCGGTGGTGTGCTTCTTTTCTCCATCGTAAAATTCGTCAAAACGGTCAGCAAACACCAACAAGCTGTCTATCCGAGAGTTGTTCCTGTACGTTTCTGCGCTTTTGGTGTATCCGTTTAACAACAGCAGCCCTTCCAGCACCGTTGGTTTCTTGAACCGGATGGTGATGTACAGTGAATCGTTCTTGTCAGGGCGCAACACACAGGCCGTGGCCGGGTCAAGGTCGCTGAGGTTGCTGACAGGGTAATTGCCGTCGGCACCGCTGACCTCGACGGTGTAGGCCGAAGGGTCAATGCGGTGGTTGAGTATGCGGTCAAGCGGCTGCTTTGGAAGACGGGGAAGGGTATAAAACACGGTGAAGGGTTTAGCCGAAGCCAAATCGAAACGACGCGTTTCGTATTGCCACAGCTTCCCCTTTTGCTGTAGCGGAATCCCGCTGAATCCGTTCTTGAAATTATAATACGTTTTAGCAAAAGAAAATGCCCCCTCTACGAGGTTGATTTCAGAAGCATCCAGTATAACTGAAAAATGGTCGGCATAGCCGTCACCCCAATAGGCTGCGGGCGTGAAGTCGTATTGGAACAACAAATCATAAATATGATCAATGAAATTGTTGTTCCGAGGATATAAACGTCCCTCCTGAACGCACTCCACCGTGTAACGCACCTCAAGGGTGATGAAACTGTTCGCCGGAATGTTCAAGTATGTGTAGAACCAGCGGCGCGAAACAGGCTTGTTATAGTAGTAAATCTCATCCCCATAAAGTGCATACAGACTGTCAATTATCCGCTTGCTGTAACTGTCGGCACTGTCTGGCTCTATGTCGAGAAAGGCATCGAAAGCATATTCCCTTTTTGGTGGTCTAATAATGCTGTCTTGGGAGCACTGCCACGAAAGCTGTCGCCCGTTCATAGTGAAACAGACATTATGGATATAGTCATCGCGCCAACCCACCTCCTGCTCCGATTCAGATATGTCGTCAAGCGACTCCCAACGGGCCTCTCCACTACCGAAATAGTCGATGGGGAAACCGTAAGGCAACTTGTCAAAGGGACGTGCGGATTTGTTATGGAACAGGTAGTGGACGGTCACCTCCATGTAACGGTCGCACGGCACGAAGGAAACTACTTCGTCCACTAGTTGCACCTCAGGCACATGCACTGCCACGGGCGTGGGCGAAAGGGTGATGGCGGAACGCACAGACACCGGGTCCCCGTTAGCACAAACCATCTGCACCGAAGTCCCGACCAGCAGCGCTACCAAAAGGATGCTAAGAATTCTCTTTGACATAGTGAGTCGTTTTTTCATTATCTAATTTTATGACGCAAAAAATCCAAATGGTTGCAGTTTGTTCAAAAAATTCCGTAAAAACGCTGAAATTCGGACGTATGCAATACAGGACGTATGCGACACAGGACGTATGCGATACGTCCCTACAATATTTTATTCATCATTCATCATTCTACATTCATCATTCGGAAAATGGTACTGTCCCTTCCCCTTCGTGGCCTTCCCATACTGGATGGCGTGTTTCGGGCAATGGTGGTAGCAGGCGTCGCAGGTGGTGCAGTGGCCGTGCCATTTCGGTCGGCCGTCCTCCAACGTGATGTTCTGCAACGGGCAGACTTTCACGCATTTGCCGCAGGAGATGCAGGCATCGGTAGTGAAGAACGGCTCGTCGGAGACCCACTTGTGGAAGCTCTTCCCGATGGCGTTGGTCTTGAACCTCGGGAAGATGCCGCGCCGCATCTCCGATGCACTCTTCCGTTCGGTAATGTCCTGAATGACAGCGGGAAGGTGCGCCTTGGCGTTCTCGATTTTACGGGCCGCCTTCTCGGGCTTGTCGATGCTCATGCCCGCCATGTTGACGTACGTGTTCGGCATCTGGAAGCAGAAGTCGGCGTGCAGTGGCAGACCGATTTCCTCCAATTCCTGCCGGAACACGCGGTCGGCATAGCCGCCGTTGTCGCCGCAGGTCGCCGCTATCCACACGTAGGAGGGCTGCCGGCTGAAGTGCAGCTTTTTCACGAAATCCAGCACCAATTGTGGAGGGCACCAAGAGTAGATGGGGAAGACGAATCCCAAGCGCTCCCCGTCGCCCAACTCATAGTCAAACTTGCCGTTTCGTTCCTCCTCTGGAATAAACAACAGCCTTTCATCCAATGCCTTAGCAATGCTCTCGGCAACAAACCGGCTGTTCCCGCAGCCCGAAAAGTATAAGATCATAGTGTTTCGTTTTTGGTGGCAAAATTACAAAAAATCAAATGTGGAATATTATTCCGTTTTGATTATTTTGCCTCCGGATTCAGCATTATCACAGTAGAAACATACTAATTAGGAATACCAAAAAACAGACGGCAGCTATAATCCTCCCTATTGTGATGCTATTATTAACGAGTTTTTTGAATGGAGCAATATTTTCCCTTTTTAGAAAACCATTAACTTCATACGACGCTATCTTTGTTCCTAATTCCGAGTAGTCGAAGTTTGGATTGTTGAACGATTTTGTTCGAGAAACGATATAATCCATCATTGCTTTTATGTTGTGAAGGTTGTCCTGCTTTAATGCGTTCCAATTGTCGTCAAAACTCATCAAGCATTCATTTCCAGGAAAATTTTCGGGCGTTTTTATGTCAAACTGATTCAATTTTGACGAGAAATCTATCCATACAGCATTCAATATTTTATTAATGTCTTTTCGGGTAAAATAAGAAATTAAAGAACTAAATCGTGATATATTCCGCATAATCGAGAAAAGACCTTTTTCATTATCATTCTCAAAGCACCAAGCCAATTCACGGTAGATTTTTGAGGGAATCAGGACATATAACTGTTCAGGTTTAATATACTCTTTCAGTTTGCTGATCTCCCAATGCAGTCCGTCAGACAACCCTTCGACAAGAACAACTGCCCGACAATTCTTCAAGACTTCTTTGACAACTTCTTTCCATTCAGAATCTTTTGTTTGAATTTTGAGGCTGCCTCCGGAAGGAAGGATCTCATCGGGATTGGCTAGCGAAATGATTGGATTCTGTTCCAAGTCCAGATTTTCACAAATTGTTTCGTCAAACACTTTCCCGTTCATGGTGGGGTTGGAATCAATTTTAAACGAACGGAGCATAACGATGGGCGAGTTGTTGTGAGCCAATGCATTTAATGACCGAATCGAAGGATATTTCAACCTGTCAAGCCGTATTAACGCCTTAGCGACAAGTATCACATATAATATGGCAAAAATCAAGAAGATAGAACAACAGTACAAAACCTCTGGCGTGTTTTCGAAAGAAAAAAGGAGGAATAGTATTGCCATGTTGAATGCCAAGGACACAAACCACCAAATTATCACCTTGAACGCACATAGTGTGTAATTTGTTTCTTGCGGAAATTTTCTGTTTCTCCGTATGGATATTTTTGGTATCGTTAGCGAAAGACGGAAAAAAAACAAAAAATAAAATGCCAAAATGACAAACATGCTGAGTAATACATACGTATCAAATTCGCTGATAAAACATAATAGGCAAAGTTTGAAGGCTATGTCAATCAAGATGGTTGTCTTATAGAGAGAAAGGGATAACGTAGGGTCGTTTAATCCTTTCGACTCTAGCGCAGTTTGATACCCTCCGATGCACAAAGCAGGTACAAACAAAAATAATAAACCGATTATATGCATTACAATTTAGTCGTTTTCTGTGTTGTTGTCTACGTTTTCCTGTTTTTCGGCAATTCGATCACTCCATTTGTCTTTTCTGAATTTGAACAGAAGCCAAAGCAGAAACATTACAACTGCACAAAGGATTGCTTCGCCTGGATTAATCACGGTAAAAGCGGTAATAACGATTAGGACACCGAAGATAAAAAAAATTCTTTGGAGTGCACCACAAAATTTGTTTACCTTAGTTGCCAAGCTGCTGTTGGGATACACTTTGTACTCGTAAACGAAAGGATTTAGGTTCATTTTCTTAAATTTTGGTTTGATTATATGGATGTTATTACAAACATGCAAAAATAATAAAATTTCATTATGTTTATGGATATTTAAAATTTGTGTACATTTGCTATCCGAATTTTAAAGTTTAATTGAAATTTCCAAATCGGCCAAAAATTAAAGTAAAATGAAAATTAATATTAAAATCGTCAAGACCACGCTCCTTTTCACGATTTTGCTTTTTGTCATGGGTGCGTGCCAAGTCGCAACAAAGATGCAGGTGCCCGTGGAAGGGCATTACACTTACCAGCACAGTTGGAACTATGACATCAAAGAGGGTCATATCAGCGTGCAGGAAACAGGTACCATGGATTTCTACCAAGACGGCACTGCTGTAGATTCCGCCCGTCAAGTGTATGTGGTGACTTTCAAGGAAGGCGGCAAGGCGACATTGGTGTACAAATACATCAGTCCCAGCCGTTGGCATGTAAATGGTGAGGACTTCTACTTTGGCGGTATAGCTGGACGGCTCCGCATGGAGGTTGTAGATAAGCAACTTGAGGGTTGTGATGAGATCATCGTTAACGAGGTGGCGAACAACATCGTTAAGACTTCGCGCAGCAGTGTTGAACAAGAAACCAAATTTCACTTGGACAACCTGATGATACGTATGATGAAATGGAGTTATACTTACCCGGACGGACACACCGACACGTGGGTGTTCTATCGGGTGCCTACGCGCTAACGTGTTCTTGCAGCCGAAGCAATCAGTATGAATTCAGACGCTCCTTGTATCGGGTATATGGCGGTCGAGAGTACTTGTTTGTCAGCAATGCTGGTTCGCTTGTGGTCTTTGCAGTGATAACCGAATAGTGTATTTTCCTCTGTTATTCGTAGAGACGGGGCATGCCCCGTCTCTATATACAGCAAATTCGTTATGTATATGTATATTTAAAATTTGTGTACATTTGCCGCGAATTTTAATGTTGGTTATATAAATAATTGAATTATATGAGTAATTATTTTCCGTCTATGCTTCCTGCCGAAGAACTTGCGCAGGTAAAGTACATTCCTACAATTCCCGAATTTGTTACCTGGATCGGACAAAAATGGTCTGACCTTCCGTGCCTTTCCGACACGGTTAACACGTACACATACAGCGAAGTGTGTGACATCGTGGCGCGCAAACGTGCTTTGCTCAGTGATTTGGGGCTACAAAAAGGTGACAAAGTGGCCATTTTGGACGACATTACGATGGAGGCTGTCGAGATGTTTCTTGCCGTCACATCGGCGGGCCTTATCGCGATCAACCTTCCCTCCCAATTGCCTCCGCAAGCTGTTGCAGGCTGTTGCATGAAATTTGGGGTGAAGGTGTTGGCCGTGGGCCAAGGGTTTGCGGAATCCGTGAAAGAGGTTCCGTGCAAGGTCGTAGCCATCACGGATTGTGCCGACCATACGGCCCCTGTTGCCACGGTCGACAAGAATGATCCTGCCGCCATTTTCTTCACGGGCGGCACCACGGGCGCGCCCAAAGGTGCCATCCTGCCGCATAGAGCCCTGATGCGGGGTGCCCTTAACGGGCTTTATGCCCCAGGACCACAATTGGGTTGTCATCGCTATGCTTGCGTGCTACCGCTTAGTCACGTTTTTGGATTGATATACAGTACTTTATCAGTATTATATAAAGGTGCGGCTTGGTTTTCTGCCGGTAATACTAAAAACACTATTTCTAAACTTCCTGTGATTAAACCCACTATGCTGGTGGCGGTTCCCGGCATCTGCGAAATCCTTCTGGGCTTAATCAAGATGTATGGAAAACCCTTCCTCGGCGGCGAGTTGAAGGTCATCATCTCAGGTGCGGCCAACGTGCCCCCGAAACTCATCGGCGAGTTTGACGAACTGGGCATCAACCTTTTTGCCGGTTACGGCATGACTGAGGGCGCAAACCTCACCACGGGCAACATTGACGTGAAGACAAGACCCACATCAGTAGGAAAGTTCTATCCGGAGCAAGAAGCCAAAGTGGTGGACGGCGAGTTGTGGTTCCGCGGCGACAATGTTTTCCTTGGCTATTATGGTGAACCCGAAAAAACCGCTGAAACCCTGACCCCCGACGGATGGGTCAAGACCGGCGACCTTGTCCGTTTCGACGACGAAGGCTATATGTATATTGTGGGCCGCATCAAGAACCTCATCATTCTGTCTAATGGCGAAAATATTAGCCCTGAGAGCATTGAGGAGCCTTTTTACAAGGATAACAAACTCCGTGACTGCCTTGTTAAAGAGGATGTGGTGGATGGCCATCCGGTGATTGCCATTGAAATCCTGCCGCGTATGGATGAGTTCGAAAATGTCCCTTGGGAGGAAGTCGAAGCCTACTTCAAGGATCTCGTTGGCAAAGTTAACGCCACGTTGCCCAGCACACACCAAGTTTCCAAGATAACCGTGCGCCAAGAGGATTTCAAGCGTACGGGTGCTATGAAAGTTTCACGTAACCAGTAAGTTTTATGCAAAGAGAAGTTATATTCGAAAAACTGAAGGAAACATTGTCGTTAATCAAGCCTTCTACGGATTTTTCAACGATTAACGAAGATTCGCAACTCGTCCGTGATGTCGGTCTCGATTCGCTGACCATCATGCTCCTCAGCCTTGGCATTGAAAAAGAGTTCGGATTCCAGTTCGATGGTTCGCCAAAATTCAACACGGTGGGCGAAGTGATGGACTATATAGATTCACATACAACATGTTAAGCGTATGACAGTCAATATTGTTAAGGTAGAAAGTCGCAAGCAGTTGAAGCTTTTTGTGACTTTCCCGCTTCATTTATACAAAGATTGTGATAACTGGGTCCCGGCGTTGGAAGGCGATGAGTACGACACGTTCAATCCCGAGAAAAACGGAGCCTACGATTTCTGCGAGGCGGACTGTTTTTTAGCCTATCGCGGCGATGAGGTCGTGGGGCGCGTGGCAGCCATCATCAACCACAAGGCTGATGACGAGAAGCAGCTCGTCCGCTTCGGTTGGCTCGATTTTATCGAAGACGAAGATGTGCTGAAGGCCTTGATCGACACTGTCGCTGAATGGGGTCGGCAGCGTGGGCGTACCGAAATGAGGGGGCCGTGGGGTTTCACCGATATGGACAAAGAAGGCTTGCTCGTGGAGGGCTTTGAAAATCTCAGCCCGTTCACCTGTCTCTACAATTACCCGTATTATGGAACCATGTTGGAGAAACTCGGTTTCACGAAAGATGTGGACTGGACCCAGCGGACACTTGAAGTGGAGCCCAAGTTACCGCCCATGTTTAGGTTTGCCTCGCTGGTTGAGGAAAAGTTTCATGTCCATGTCGTGAAGCCACGCAATATGCGGGAGATGTCCAAACGCTATGGCATGGAGATTTTCCACATGTATAATGATGCTTTTGCTCCTTTGCACGGTTTCTCTCCTTTGACCGACAAGCAGATTGAAGCCTATTTGAAGACGTATGTCCCTATTCTCGACAAGGATTTTGTCGCGGTGGCCGTCAATGACGAGGACAAACCGGTGGGTTTCCTGTTTTGCGTGCCTTCGCTTTCCAAGGCGGTCAAAAAATCCAATGGCCGATTGTTCCCTTTCGGTTTTATTCGCATTTTGAGAGCGTTGAAGCACAACGACACCCTCGAAGCGTTGATTATGGGGGTTATGCCTCAATATCAGCAATGCGGGGTTCCTGTCCTGATGTTCAAATATCTGCATGAAAACTGCATCAAGCGGGGCATTAAAACCATAATAATGAATCCGCAATTGGAAGAAAACTACAAGGTACAGTCCCTTTTCGGGGATTACAAAACCACTCCGTTCATGCGCAGAAGAGCGTATAAACGGCACGTGTAGAGCCGCCCATGATACATGTAGAGACGCGCCGCGGCGCGTCTCTATTTTTTATAATTTGTAATAACTGCCAAGGATTTTCGCGAACCACCGGGCGGGTAGAATGCGTTTCAACAGCACCGAAAGCCGCTGTTCGAAGGATGCCACCACATAACCGTAGCGAGGGCGTTTTTCGCAAACAATTTTGCTGATTTTACGCGCTAATACTTGGGGTTGCAGTCCGCCTGTCTCATCGTGTTCCACCTTTTGCATGGATTCGGCGTAAGTCTGATAAACTTCCATCGCTTCGGCATTGACTGTTTTTTTTCTGCTGGCGGTGAAACCTGTGGAGAAATCCCCAGGGCGTACCACTGTTACGGTGATACCGAATTTTTGGGTTTCCAGCCGGAGGGCTTCGCAATAGCCCTCAATGGCGAATTTACTCGCGGAGTAGAATCCCTGGAAGGGGAGTCCCATCAGTCCGCCGATAGAACTCATCGCGATGATTTTGCCGGAGCCTTGCTTGCGCATGAAAGGCAGCACGGCAGTCACAAAGTGGACCAGTCCCATGAAGTTGGCGTCCATCTGTTCCCGGATTTCTTCTTCAGTGGCGAACTCTACGGGTCCGCCGATACCCATGCCGGCGTTGTTGACCAGTACGTCAATGCGCCCCTCCTGTGCCACCACTTGGCCTACGGCGTCAGTCACGGCCTGGCGATCGCGGACATCCACTTGAAGGTAGTGAACATCGGGTAGGTGGGGTACTTCCCGTCGCACCGTGCCGTAGACAGTGTGGCCTTCTTGTGCTAACAGACGGGCGGTTTCCAAGCCGAAACCCGAAGATATACCTGAAATCAAAATAACCATAATTACAGTATACCTGCCTCTTTGAATGCCTTGGTAATTTTTTCCACCGCTTCGTCCACTTGTTCGAAAGTGTGGGTCGCCATCAGGGCGAAACGGATTAGAACGTCGTTTTCAGGCACGGCGGGGGCGATGACAGGAGTGACAAAAACGCCGTCCTCCAGCAAACGGGAGCAGAGCCAGAAAGCCTTTTCGGAATCTCTGACAAACAATGGGATAATGGGCGTTTCGCTGCGTCCCGTGTCAAACCCTCTGTCTTTGAACTGCTGGCGGGCGTAGTTGCTCACATCCCACAGGTGCTGGATGCGCTCCGGCTCCTCCAACATGATATCAATGGCCTTGCTGACCGCCGCTACATTGGAAGGGGGCATGCTGGCACTGAAAATCAAAGAACGGGTATTGTGTTTCAGGTAGTTGATGGTGTCGGAATCGGAAGCGATGAAGCCGCCGAGTGAACCGAACGATTTGGAGAACGTGCCCATGATGAGATCGACCTTGTCGGTCAGGCCGAAATGGTTGGCCGTGCCTCTGCCCTGATGTCCCAAAACACCCAAGGAGTGGGCATCGTCAATCATGATGTCGGCGTCGTACTTTTCCGCCAAGGCCACCATTTCCGGTAATGGAACAATATCGCCCTCCATTGAAAAGACACCGTCGGCGACAATCAATTTTATGGATTCCGGATTGCATTGTTGCAAGTGCGTTTCCAGATTTTCCATATCGTTGTGGGTGTATTTCAACGTTTTACCAAACGAAAGGCGGCTGCCCTCAATGATGGAGGCGTGGTCGAGCCGGTCAAGGAGCAGATAGTCGTTGCGACCGCACAAGGCGGAGACGACTCCGAGGTTCACCTGAAAGCCTGTGCTGAAACATAGGGCTTCATCCTTGCCCACCAGCTTGGCTATTTTGTCCTCAAGTTCCACGTGGATGTCCAGCGTGCCGTTGAGGAAGCGGGAACCGGAGCAACTTGTACCGTATTTGTCGATGGCCGCTTTGGCTGCCTCTTTCAGTCGGGGATCGTTTGAGAGTCCGAGATAGCTGTTGGAACTGAACATCAGCACATCCCTGCCTTGAATTTTCACCACGGTGCTCTGTTCTGACTCAATGGTCTTGTAGTAAGGGTAGATTCCCTTTGCCCGGGCGATTTGCGGCGCCCTGTATTGCGCGCATCTGTTTCGCAAGATATGGTTTTTCATTCTATGCTTCTTTATTCGTTGTTAGTCATTTTTTTCTATGCGAGGCACCTCTCGTGCACTGTCCGCGGGTCAGTTTAAAAACAGGGGGCAAAAGTAATATTTTTTCGCAAAAGAGCGTGAATAAAACTAACACCCTTTGTTAAAGTCAACGTAATCCACAAAAGCCTTGTTCACAAGCCGTATTCCGCCGGGGGTGGGGTAGTGTCCAGTGAAGTACCAGTCGCCGGGGTGGTTCGGGCAGGCCTCGTGCAAACCTTCCACACTTTGGAACACCAATTCTACAGGAGATTCCATTCCGGCGGGTCGTAGCATCTCCACAATTTTCTGGTTGATTTCCTCCACGGTAAAGGGTTCGTAGATGGCACGCACGTGGTTCTCAGTTAGGGGGCTCTCTTTGCAGAGCCGGTAGGTGTCGTCAATGAGTTTCTGCATGCTCCGCTCGTGAATAAGCGCTATGGCGGCGCGGAAGGCGCACAGCTCCTCCAATCGCGACATGTCGATGCCGTAGTAGTCGGGGTAGCGGATTTGCGGCGAACTGGATACCATGACAATTTTCTTGGGATGCAGACGGTCCAAAATCTTGAAAATGCTCTCCCGCAGTGTGGTTCCGCGCACGATGCTGTCGTCAATGATGACCAAGTTGTCTTGGTAGGGCTCCACGCTGCCGTAGGTGATGTCATAAACGTGGGCGGCGAGGTCGTTGCGCTCGGCGTCTTCGGTGATGAAGGTTCGCAGTTTGATGTCTTTCCAGATTACTTTTTCGATGCGCACCTCGTGGTCGAGATGCCTGAATCCGTCGGTCATGCCATAGAAAGCGGCTTCGGCGGTGTTGGGAACATAAGAGAAGACGGTGTGTGCCACATCGCCGGCGATAGCCTTGAGAATGGGTTGCATCAGTTGTTCGCCTAACCGTTTCCGTTCCTGATAGATGTCGCGGTCAGAGCCACGGCTGAAGTAGATGCGTTCGAAGGAGCAGGCACTGAATTCCTTGGGCGGGAGAATCTGTTCCAGGTGGCTTTCCCCGTTTCTGCGGACAATCAGCGACTGCCCGGGCTGAAGTTCCTGAATATCGTCAGTGGCGAGGTCGAAGGTGGTCTGGATGACGGGTCGCTCGCTCGCGAGCACCACCAATTCGTCGTTCTGATAGTAGAAGGCGGGACGGATGCCCCAAGGGTCGCGCATGGCGAACATCTCGCCGGAACCGGTCATGCCGCACATCACATACCCGCCGTCATAATGGGGCATTGTTGTGCGTAAAACATTGCCTATCTGTATGTTATTGTCAATGTAGCGGGTGATGTCTTGATTTTCCAGGCCTGCCTTTTTTGCTTCTGTGAAAAGACGTTCCACTTCGCGGTCAAGTCGGTGGCCCATCAACTCCAACGTGATGTACGTGTCACCGTAGATACGCGGCGACTGTCCTTGTGTGGTCAGCAGATGGAAGACATCTTCCACGTTTGTCATATTGAAGTTGCCGCAGAGGCAGAGGTTTCTGGCGCGCCAGTTGTTGCGGCGAAGGAAGGGGTGCACAAAGGTGAGCCCGCCTTTTCCAGTGGTGGAGTAGCGCAGATGTCCCATGTAGAGCTGTCCCTGGAAGGCATTGTCGGTCTTTTTGAAGATTTCGGTGATGGCATTGGTGCCCACCGCCCGTTCCCGGAACATATATTCGTTTCCAGGGACGGAATCAAGGTTGACACACGCTATGCCGGCACCCTCCTGGCCGCGGTTGTGCTGTTTTTCCATCAGCAGATAGAGTTTGTTAAGGCCGTAGCGCCAGGTGCCGTATTTCTGTTCGTAATAGTCCAAGGGTTTCAGGAGGCGGATTAGTGCCACGCCGCATTCATGCTTGAGGGATTCCATTGTTATTTGTTTTTAATGCAGGCTGCGATAAAATTCATAAAAAGAGGATGCGGATGCAATACCGTGGAACTGTATTCCGGATGGAACTGAGTGCCGATATACCATTTGAGGGATGGAATTTCAACGATTTCAACGAGATTGGATGCCGGGTTGATGCCGGCGCATTTCATGCCGTTTTTCTCAAAATCTTCAAGATACTTGTTGTTGAACTCGTAGCGGTGGCGGTGGCGTTCTTTGATAGAAGATATACGGCCGTATGCCTCCCAGGTCCGGCTGCCTTCGACCAGTTCGCATTCATAACCGCCGAGTCGCATGGTGCCGCCCATCTGGGTGATGTTTTTCTGCTCCTCCATCATGTCGATGACATTGTGCGGTGTCCTTACGTCCATTTCGCTGCTGTTGGCGTCGGCGTAGCCGAGCACGTTGCGGGCAAACTCAATCACCATCATCTGCATGCCGAGGCAGATACCGAAAGTCGGGATGTCGTGGGTGCGGGTGAATTCGGCGGCGAGAATCTTACCTTCAATGCCGCGCTGTCCGAAACCGGGGCAGATGACGATGCCGGCTAATCCCGACAATTTCTCGGCCACGTTGTCGCGGGTGATGAACTCGCTGTTGATGAAGTGCGTCTTCACCTTGTGGTCGTTATAGGTTCCGGCATGGGCGAGGCTTTCAAGGATGCTCTTGTATGCGTCTTGCAAGTCGTATTTGCCAACGAGCCCGATGTTGATGACCGATTGAGCCTGTTTGCGACGGCTGAGGAAATCAAGCCAGGGTCCCAGTTCCGGTGTTTCGCCTGTATCTATACCCATCTTTTTTAGACAGATGGCGTCAAGACCCTGACGTTGCATGTTGATGGGCACCTCGTAGATGCTGGGCAGATCTTGGCTCTGTATTACCGCATCAACTTCCACATTGCAGAAGTGGGCCACCTTCATCCGAAGGTCGTCACTCAATTCATGTTCTGTACGCAGCACCAGCACTTCCGGCTGAATACCTAATCCCTGAAGCTGTTTTACGCTGGTCTGGGTAGGTTTGGTCTTTAGCTCGCCTGCCGCAGCCAAGTAGGGCACGTATGTAAGATGCACGTTCAGGGCTCTTCGGGCACCCAATTCCCACCGCAGTTGTCGGATGGCCTCCAAGAACGGCTGGCTCTCGATGTCACCGATGGTGCCGCCGATTTCAGTAATCACGAAATCGAAATGCTCTTTTGTGGCGTTCAGCTGGATGCGACGTTTGATCTCATCCGTGATGTGCGGGACCACCTGTATGGTTTTGCCCAGATAGTCGCCGCGGCGCTCACGCTCAATCACGCTCATGTAGATGCGTCCGGTGGTCACGCTGTTGTCGCGGGTGGTTTGGATGCCGGTGAACCGCTCGTAATGGCCGAGGTCGAGGTCGGTTTCCATGCCGTCCATGGTTACATAGCACTCGCCGTGCTCGTAGGGGTTGAGAGTCCCCGGGTCAATGTTGATGTAGGGGTCGAATTTCTGGATGGTGATTTTGTAGCCGCGAGCTTGCAGCAGTTTGCCTAAAGAGGCCGAGATAATTCCTTTTCCCAACGAGGAGGCCACGCCTCCTGTGATGAAAATATATCTGGTGTTCATTGAGTGGTGAATTAAAAAGCGGCGAAGATACAAAAAATACAAAAAATGATAACAAAAAAATTGGATGTCGGATTATGTTTGCCGTTCGAAACTATGACAAATATCCCAATAATGATAAAAAATGTATCTTTGTCTTCAGGATTAATTATTGATTTTTTATTTTAAAATATTGATTATGAATAAGATAGTGATGATTACGGGTGCTACAAGCGGAATCGGGCTCGGTTGTGCGAGGAAATTTGCTGAAAACGGGGACAGGCTGATTCTGACCGGCCGTAACGAACAGAAATTGGAGGAGATTCGCAAAGAATTGGCGGACAAGGGCACGAAGGTGCTGACGCTGCTGTTTGATGTGCGCGACCGTGAGCAAGCCACCCGCTGCATAAACGGACTGCCTGAGGAGTGGCGCGAAATTGACGTGCTGGTGAACAACGCCGGACTTGCGCTCGGACTGGAACCTGAATATGAGGGCAGTTTCGATGATTGGGAGACGATGATTGACACCAACATCAAGGGTTTGTTGACGATGACCCGACTGATTGTGCCGGGGATGGTAGCGCGCGACCGCGGCCATATCATCAACGTGGGCTCTGTGGCCGGCGATGCCGCCTATGCCAACGGAAACGTCTATTGCGCCACCAAATCGGCGGTGAAGACCCTCTCCGACGGGCTGCGCATTGATGTGGCTGGCACCGCCGTCCGGGTGACGAACCTCAAGCCGGGGCTCGTAGAGACGAACTTCAGCAACACCCGCTTCCACGGCGATACGGAGCGTGCCGCCAATGTCTATAAAGGTATCAAGCCGCTGACGGGCGATGACATTGCTGATGTGGCAGTATATGCCGCCAACGCCCCCGCGCATGTGCAGATTGCCGAAGTGCTGATTCTGGCCACCCACCAGGGCAGCGGCAGCGTGATCGTGCGGAAATAAGGACTATTCGGAAAGGTCGTATTTTTCAGTTTTTAACAATCCGGTAATGCGGGTGGTAGGCCTCCCTGAAGGGTTCGCTGTGCGTGACGGTGTGCTGTGCGCGTGCCGATTCTCGGAGTTGCTCCTGCAGTTCGGGATTAGCCCATTCGGGGTTCACTTCCAAGGCGATACGTTCAATTTTCTCCCACTCTTTCACCCAATCTAGTTCTAAGGCGTAACCGGGAGAAGAGGCTTCAATGAATTGTGCAAGAAGTTGATCTTCCGTAAGTTGGCCTTCTAATACGCATGACAAATTGACGCGGATGAAGCGATGGCGGTACCCCGTGGGCTCTTCCTTGGGCATGGCGCTGAGATCGACCCCTTGTAAGGATTCAAGTTCCTGATGCAGGTAATGGCGGGCCGCTGCAGTGTCGCTCAACAGATGTGCGGAGCCGAAGCAGTCTTGGTAACAGGTCTTATATACGTCCTGCAACGTTGCCTTCGGATATTGCTCGTGAAGGTCGGCACACATCTGACGAATGTCGCTGTCGCCGCTATTACAAGAAGCGAAAAACAATCCCAAAATAGTGATTATCAATATATTGTGCTGCTTTATTAAGGATAATATTTTCATAAGGCAAATATATAAAAAGAATAAAACCTTTTCAGCCGTCTGTTGACTATGTCCAATTTTTTTGTATTTTTGCCGCCCGAAAAAGGCAAGGGGTCGTAGCTCAGTTGGTAGAGCGCATGCTCCGCAAGCATGAGGTCGCGGGTCCGACTCCCGTCGGCTCCACTTGAATCCCTAAAAAAGGACAAAAAGGCATTTGACGATATGGTTAAATGCTTTTTTTGTAAGCATAAATAGCAACGAAACAGCTGATTACAAATAGAAAACGGAGAATCAAAGACTCTCCGTTTTGCGAGTACCGAAGACCGGGATCGAACCGGTACGAGTGTTACCTCATTGGTTTTTGAGACCAACGCGTCTACCTATTCCGCCACTTCGGCTTAACCGGCGGCAAAAATACACTTTTTTTGAATTGCTCAGAATGTTTTCGTAAAAAAATCGTTTCTTTGCACTTGTGATATTTTTTTCTGCATAGTGATGACTGATGAGTATTAACTTGTTGAAATATAATGTTGAAATATAATTAAGTATAATAACTTAAAAATAATATAAATGATTAAGGAGAACTTTGTACGCCTTTTCGAGGACTCTTTCCGCAGGAACTGGGACCGCGAGGCCTTCACCGATTATGAGACAAAATACACGCTTACATACGGTCAAGTGGCGGAATTGGTGGAGAAATTGCATCTGTTGTTCGAGCAGTGCGGTATTCAGAAGAATGATAAAATTTCGCTCATTGGCCGAAATTGCACGCACTGGGCGGTTGCCTATATTGCAACCGTCACATACGGCGCGGTCATTGTCCCTATTCTGCAAGACTTCCGTCCGGAGAATGTACACCATATCATCAAACATTCCGATTCCAAGTTGTTGTTTTCCGGCGACTACTATTGGGATCACCTTGATGAGAATGAGTTGGGACAGGTGCGGGCCGTCTTCTCGCTCACTGATTTCCATCCCCTGGCCGTGATTGATCGTGCACTTCCCATCATTGACGAGGAGTCAGGCACCCGGTTCAAACTCCCGAAAGAAATTCTTTCGCCCGAAGCAATTCAAAAACTCTTCGATGCGAAGTTCAAAGGGCAGTTTTTCCCCGATAGTATCCGTTACGATTATAAAGACAATGATGAGCTTGCATCCATAAATTATACTTCTGGAACAACTGGCTTTTCAAAAGGGGTTATGACCTCCGGTCGCGCACTGGCCTCCAATGCCATTTTCGGACAAAAAGCATACGCGGCCAGCAACCCTTCACAACGGCTGCTTTTCCCCGGTGACCGCATGGTGACGTTTCTGCCTTTGGCCCACGCATACGGCTGTGCCTTTGACTTCTTGGGTAATTCCACCATTGGCGGCCATACCTATTTCATTACCAAAACGCCTACACCGAAAGTGCTGCTCTCTGCTTTTTCGGAGATCAAGCCCACGCTGATTTTGAGCGTTCCGCTGATTATCGAAAAAATTTACCGCCGCCAAATCCAGCCGATGATTGCCAAACCGCCCATGAACTGGGTGCTGAAGGTGCCTTATCTCGACGATGTATTGCTTAGCCAAATCCGCAAGATACTTATTGGGGTGTTCGGCGGGTCATTCGAGCAAATTATTATCGGCGGTGCTGCCATGAATGCAGAAGTTGAGAAGTTTTTGCTTAAACTCAAGTTCCCGTTTACTATCGGTTACGGTATGACGGAGACCGCACCGCTCATTTCCTATGCTCACTGGTCGAAATTTGTGCCTACGAGCTGTGGTAAAATCCTTGACAATATGGAGGTGCGTATTGATGACATAAACGACCAAGGCATTGGGGAGATTGTGGTTCGAGGCGACAATGTGATGCTCGGTTATTATAAGAATGAAGAAGCCACCAAGGCTAGTTTTACCGAGGACGGCTGGCTTCGTACTGGCGATCTCGGTTATGTGGACGAAAATGGAAACATCTTTATCAAGGGACGCTGCAAGACCATGCTGCTCGGTCCGTCAGGGCAGAATATCTACCCCGAAGAAATCGAAGATAAACTCAACAACATGCCTTTTGTTATGGAAAGTATTGTTGTTCAACGAGGTACAAAGATTGTGGCGCTTATCCACCCCGATATTGATGCGTGTGACGCTGCCGGGCTCGATTCCGCCGGTGTTGCTGCCGAGCTCGACAATGTGCGTAAGGAAGTGAACAAAACACTTGCTGCCTACGAACAAATTAATGAGGTGGAAGTCCATATCCAAGAATTTGAAAAGACGCCCAAAAACAGTATCAAACGGTATCTGTACGCAAAATAGGGACGCGGCATTTTGCAGAAATGGTCGTGCGTCTCTGCGTGCCATACGCTTCAAAACGTCATAAAAATGTTGACCGACAAGACAATGGAGAAATTGCGGGTGCTCGCGGAATCGGCGAAGTACGATGTGTCGTGTTCGTCGAGCGGCACTGTGCGCAAAGGAAAGCAGGGCATGGTCGGCAACACGGTGGGCGGTGTCGGCATCTGCCATTCTTTCGCCGATGATGGTCGCTGCGTTTCATTGTTGAAGATCATGCTCACCAACCACTGCATGTACGACTGCGCCTACTGTATCAATCGCCGCAGTAACGATATCAAACGGGCGACGTTGAGTGTCAGCGAGTTGGAGGAGATCACGATGGAGTTCTATCGTCGCAATTACATTGAGGGGTTGTTCCTGTCCAGCGGAGTGGTTCGCAACCCTGACTACACGATGGAGCGGCTTACGGCCATCGTGCGCGACTTGCGGCTCATTCACCGCTTTAACGGCTACATCCATCTCAAGAGCATTCCGGGCGCGTCGCCGGAACTGCTTGCCGAAGCCGGCCGCTACGCCGACCGTATGAGCGTAAACATTGAGATTCCAAAGGAGGAGTCGCTGAAGATGCTTGCGCCGGAGAAGAACCACACAAGCGTCTTTCAGCCGATGCAACTCATCCAGCAGGGCGTGCTCGAAAACAAGGAGGATCGCAAGAAATACCGCTATGCGCCGCGCTTCGTGCCCGCCGGACAATCGACCCAGATGATTGTGGGAGCTACCAAGGACTCCGATCGCGACATTCTCACCATGTCGTCGATGCTTTATGGCCAGCCCACGATGCGGCGCGTCTATTACTCGGGCTACGTCAGCGTGAACACCTACGACTCGCGGCTGCCGGTGCTCAAACAGCCGCCGCTCGTGCGCGAGAACCGCCTCTATCAGGCTGATTGGCTGTTGCGGTTCTACCACTTCAAGGTCGATGAATTGGTGGACGACACCCACTCGAACCTCGATTTGGAGATTGATCCAAAACTGGCCTGGGCGCTGCGGCATCCCGAATTTTTCCCCGTTGACATCAATACGGCGGATTTCGAAATGTTGCTACGTGTGCCGGGTCTCGGCAACAAGTCGGCATGGCTTATCGTCAACTCCCGACGTTTCAATCGGTTAACTTCTTACGACCTTAAAAAAATGGGCGTGGTGATGAAGAAAGCGAAGTACTTTATTACCTGTCATGAACTTGGTGCCTCCAACCTACAACCAATCCTCGGCATCAACGAGCTGAGCCCCGAGCGCCTCCGCCCGCTGCTCATCTCCAAAGCGGAACAGAAACTCGCCGCCAAGGAGGCGCAGCTGACGTTGGAGTTCGGGGAATGATGTCGGATATTAAAAAAATCTATATTGTTCTATTTTTATTAAACAGAATTTTATATTTTTGCACTGTTTTATAAAATGCTATTTAATAAAATCAACTTATAGATAATCATGGCCATTGCAAGGAATACACTGATGCAAATACTTCTTGATAATCAGAAGGATGTGGAGCAATACACTGTTTTTTTTCGCCAGTACGATTTGGACAGTTTTCCGTTGCAGGTGTTTGTGGGAGTGCGGCGGTCAGGGAAATCTTTTCTCCTCTTCCAGAAAATGCGTCAAATGCTTAGTGAAGGACATCTCTGGTCCGATATGCTCTATCTAGATTTTGAGGATACCCGCTTAGAAGGCTTTACTTCTGCCGATTTTAATCTGATTTTGGAGTGTCATCAAGAGATTTATGGCAAACGCCCCGTGTTGTTCTTCGATGAGATGCAAAACATAGACGGATGGCAGAAGTTTGCCCGCAACCTTGCCGACAAGAAATACATCGTTTTCATCACGGGCAGCAATGCCAAAATGCTTTCAAAGGAGATTATGGCCACTTTGGGTGGACGTTACCTGCCTAAAGAGGTATATCCGTTCAGTTTCCGGGAATACCTGACTTTTATGAATGTTCCGTTTGATGAGCAGTCGCTTACTGCTACAGAATCGAAAGGTCGTTTTATGAAGGCCTATCGTGAATATTTTACTTGGGGCGGTCTGCCCGAATCCATTCACTTGCCAGTCAAAAGGAACTATCTGTCAAGTGTTTATCAGAAGATTTACCTTGGTGACATCGTTCAGCGGAATGGTATTTCCAATCCTCGGCTTCTGCAACTGATGCTCAAGAAAATGGCGGAAAGCGTGATGCAGCCTATCTCTTACAATCGAATTTCAAGATTGCTCTCCAGTGTATCGGGCAAAATCAGCGTGCCTACGGTTTCGAGTTATGTGGGTTTTTCTGAGGATGCATGGCTGCTGTTGCGCGTTAGGAATATCGCATCGGCCTTTTCCGAAAAAGAGAGTGTCTGCAAGTACTATTTCATAGACAATGGCCTGTTGTCGCTCCAGTTGTTGGATTGTGATAAAATTTTGTTGGAAAACATGGTGGCTCTTTCCCTTTTTCGCAAATACGGACACGATGAGGATAATGAGCGGGTGTTTTTCTACAATGCCAACGTGGAGGTGGATTTCTATGTGCCTGATGATGAACTTGCCGTACAGGTTTCCTATTCAATCAACAACCCTGAGACTTTACACAGAGAGTCCGAGGCACTCGGCAAGCTGCCACAAATCTATCCGTGCCGCCGCCGCATTATCATTACCTACGACGAAGAAGGCTCACTGGAAGACAATTACGGAATCATAGAAATTATCCCCATGTGGAAGTGGCTAATAGACCAACATCTATAATCCATTAACCTTTAACCATTAACCATTAACCTTTAATATGATAGTCTACACCTTCGACAACACCTTGGACGGCCTCCTTACGGCCGTGTTCGACGCTTTCGTCCGGCGGGAGCAGCCGGAGGTGTTGTTGCAGGAGGGAGACCAAATGCCGCTCTTTGGCGATGAGATCCACACCGTGCAGAGTGACGCGGAGAAAGCGGGCCGTGTGTGGAAAGGATTGGAGAAACGATTGCCGAAGGAGGAGGTCAGGATGCTCTTCGTGAGCTGGTTATCGGAACTGCCGGAACTCAATAACGCATTGTTTCAGTACATTTGCAAGGTGTTCCGCCAGCCGGAAAATTGCGGTAAATCCTACAGCCACAATTTCGCCGACCCTGATGTGCTTGCCGTTACCAACATCGCCCGCAAGGTGATGCACGAACAGCTGCGGATGAAGCAGTTCATTCGCTTCCAAAAGGCCAAGGATGGCACCTATCTCGCTGTGGTTGCGCCTGACCACAACGTCCTGCCACTTGTTACCGACCATTTTCGCGACCGCTTCAACGACCAACACTGGCTCATCTACGATGCCAAGCGGCACTACGGCTTCTACTACGAAGGAAACGGTGCCCCTTCGCGCATTACCTTTGAGGACGAGGCCTCGGTGCCCTTCCGCCTCGACAACGGCAAGTTGGACGAGGAAGCGCTGAGCAGCGATGACCAACTGCTGCAGAACCTTTGGCGCACTTACTTCAAGGCTATCTGCATCCGTGAGCGTCTCAATCCCCGCAAACAACTCAACGATATGCCGCGCCGGTATTGGAAATATATGACGGAAAAACAATAAAAAAGTAGAGACGCACGGCCGTGCGTCTCTACAGCATAGGTCTCACTCAGAAACGCGCTATGGCACGTCTCTACAATTGTCCAATCCATCCCTGGATGTCTTCCAGTTTGGCGGCGGGAACTTTCAGTTTCAGCTTTTTGCGCAGACCGCCGAGGTCGTTCAGCAGTTTGTTCGGATTGGAATTCTTCAACTGCTCCAACGTCAGGATGTTGAGCTTTTTGAGAGCAGGTAACCAAGCGGGGTCGATGCCAAGGGCGGTGAATTCCTCGTCTTTGCTCACTTCCTGTTTCTTTTCGGGACGCATCTGCGGGAAGAAGAGTACGTCTTGGATAGATGGCGAGTTGGTCATGATCATCGCCAATCGGTCGATGCCGATGCCCAGACCGGCGGTCGGGGGCATGCCGATTTCCAGTGAGCGGAGGAAGTCTTCGTCCAGAACCATCGATTCAGTATCGCCGCGCTTGCCGAGCTCCAACTGGTCTTCGAAACGCTTGCGCTGGTCAAGAGGGTCGTTGAGTTCGGAGTAGGCATTGCAAATCTCCTTGCCGTTGCACATTCCTTCGAAACGCTCGGTAAGGCCGGGCTTGGAACGATGCTTCTTGGTGAGCGGGGACATTTCAATCGGGTAGTCGTAGATGAAGGTCGGCTGGATGAGCTTCGACTCACAGGTTTCGCCGAAAATCTCGTCGATGAGCTTGCCCTTGCCCATGGTACTATCGACCTCTATGCCCAAAGTTTTGGCAAAGGAGGCGAGTTGCTCTTCGTTCATCTCGGAGATGTCGGTGCCGGTAAAGTGCTCAATAGCCTCGAACATGGTGTAGCGTTTCCACGGGCGCTTGAAATCGATGACGTTTTCACCGACCTGCACCTTGGTGGTGCCGTGCAGTGCGAGGGCGATGCGCTCGACCATCTCCTCCACGGTGTCCATCATCCAGTTGTAGTCCTTGTACGGCACATAGAGTTCCATTTGGGTAAACTCCGGGTTGTGGAAACGGTCCATGCCCTCATTGCGGAAGTCCTTGGAGAACTCGTACACGCCGTTGAAACCGCCCACAATCAGTTTTTTGAGATAGAGTTCGTCGGCGATACGCAAGTAGAGCGTCATATCCAGAGTGTTGTGATGGGTCTTGAAGGGACGCGCCGCCGCGCCGCCGTAGAGCGGTTGCAGAATCGGGGTCTCCACTTCGAGATAGCCTTTCTCGTTCAGAAAGTTTCGCATGGTGTTGACCAACAACGTGCGCTTGATGAAGGTATCCTTGATGTGCGGGTTCACGATGAGGTCAATGTAACGCTGGCGATAGCGCTGCTCCGGGTTCTGGAAAGCGTCATACACTACGCCGTCCTTCTCCTTGACGATAGGCAGCGGGCACACCGACTTGCACAGGATGGTGAACTCTTTCACATGAATGCTGATTTCACCGGTCTGCGTGGTGAACACGAAACCTTTCACGCCGATGATGTCGCCGATGTCCAATTTCTTGAAAACATTGTTGTACATCGTCTTATCCTCGCCCGGACAAATCTCGTCACGTTTGGCGTAGACCTGGATTTTACCCACGGCATCTTGCAGCACATAGAACGAAACCGCACCCATAATGCGCTGGCTCATAATACGTCCCGCGATGCTAACCTCCTGGAAGAGGCTGTTGTCTTTCGGGTATTTCTCCAAAATCTCAGCGGTGGTGGCGTTCACCTCGTAGGTGGCGGCGGGGTAAGGATCGATGCCCAGATCGAGCAAATCCTGTAATTTCTTTCTGCGGATGATTTCCTGTTCTGATAATTCAACGCTCATCTTTCTATATTTCAAAATTTGAGCGGCAAAGATACAATTTTTTAGGTTACAAACAGGGAGGCATCTGCGTCCTTGCAGATGTGCCTGTAGAGACGTCCCATGGCGCGTCTCTACATCGTCATTCATCGCCCGTTCATCGTCTCATCGCCACTTTCTCTTCCGGAATTGGATAATATTCATACGCCCCGAGGTCCGGCAAACCGTTGCGGGGGCGGCCGAGAATATCGGTGGTGATACCCAGACCCTCCATGCCCGCATCAATGGCGGGGGAGTCCTCATGAAGATTGTAATTTTGCCCGTATGTGGCGATGAATTTGGGATTCTGGTTGAAACAGTTGACAAAGTGGTTGTTGCTGATACTGTCCTTTTTTACAATACAGTTGCGCAACGTGTAGTTTAACTCAGCTTCGCTATAAGTGCCTGTAGCAAACTCGTTAATCAAAGGTCCGTAGATGATGCAATTGTTGAACACAGCATCCGTATTGCCTATGTAGGTGTAGGTAACAACTTCATTTCCAATTTGATATGATTTATCATAGTGATTTGTCAGTGCTACGGCCGGTGTGCTGCGGGACGACTGCGTAAAGTAGTTCGCCACCGTGACGTGGTTGAGCGTGAAGTCACCCATCAATAGAGCAAGGCTGTATTTGCCATTATTGCTGACCTGGCAGTTGTTCATCTCCAAGGCGCCACCCTCCACACGTACACCCATGACTTGGGTGTTGTGTATTATCGAGTTGTTGATGATGGTCTTATTGCCTGTATATTCTTCAAGTGACTCTATATGAACACCATACGTGGCATTGGAGATAATGGCGTTTTCGATGAGGTTGTCCTCGTTCCCCTCATTAATCCAGAGTGCATTCCACTGAGCGTAGTCGTTTGCAAAAAAAGGCTCCAATCGGTCTCCGGTGATGGTCACAGGCTCGTCTAATGTGCCGTTGACGTGGATGTTTCCATACCGGTAGACCCAAATTCCGCCGCCGTTGTGTACGAAGACCTGCGTGCCCGGGTCAATGGTGAGTTTGCCGAGCGAATCGACCACCGCCCAACCGTAAATCACCCAAGGCTTGTCGTTGGTCCAATGCACATGCTCGTGCTCATGGGCGACAATGCAATAGTGCGTGGCCGAGGAGGTGTGGTCAGGGATGATGAAGTGCGCGTCCTGTCCGAAAGCCACCAACTGCACAGATTGCGTGCGGTTTTTCTGATAAAACATCACCGAGTCGGTTACCAAATAGGGCAGGTTCTGGTTTGTGGGGTCAATGTTGACTTTCACGAAAACGAAAATACTGTCGTGGGCGGGTATCTCCACGTTGTGGAATTCCGTTCCCGCCACGCCATCCACGTTGATGCTGTAGTACGACTGTTTGCCACCCGCTAATGCGATATCCACCTCTACCGGGGCTCCCGATGTGTTGCGCACTGTAAACGTCCGCGTACTTGACGTGATGGTCGTGAACACCGTGTCGAACAGCACCGTGTCAGCCGAAAACTCGAGCTTTACCCCGTCCACGTTGTTGTTGCGGTGGCAAGAGGGGAGGGTGAGGGCTAGGGCTATCACCAGTAGTAAGTATGTTACAGTTTTTATCGTTTTTTTCATTCTTATAATGTCCTAATTGTCATTTATCGTACCATCCCCACATTGCGGCTTCGCCTTATGTGGGGTTATTAGCACTTCGTGCGTCTTGCCTCTCCGAGGCTGCTTAAGGAATATTCTACATTCATCATTCATCATTCATCATTCGGGGATAACGCACTTCCGTCAGAAATAGTGCATTCGCGGGCACGGAAGTTTTCGCCGCGCATCTATCTTTTTGATTTATAATGTTTTGAAAATCTTGAACAGTAAGTTTTCCGAATCCGACTTCCAATAAGGTTCCCACCAACGCCCGTACCATGTTGCGCAGGAAACGGTTGGCGGAGACGGTGAAGATGAGCTCGTCATCCATGCGGTCCCAGTGCGCCTCTGTGACGTGGCAAATGAAGTTGTTGACCTGCGTGTGGACTTTCGAGAAGCTGGTAAAGTCTTCATTCTGAAGCAGTAATGATGCTGCTTCGTTCATCTTGTCCACATCAATGGCACGGTGACAGTGATAGGAGAACTGGAGTTTGAAGGGATCTTTGCGAATGCAAACGTGGTACTGGTAGGTGCGGCTCTCGGCATCGAAACGGGCATGCAGGTCCGGAGCCACTTCGAACAAGTCGAAGATGACAATCTCTTTTGGTAGGAAATTGTTGAGTTTGTGGACTAACTTTCGGCACTCCTCTGGGGAGAAAACCTTTTCCGTGTCGAAGTGGGCGAAATAGGAACTGGCGTGCACGCCGGTGTCAGTGCGGCCGCAGCCGGTCACCGCCACGCGCTCCTCATGCAGCAGCAGCGACAGGCAGGTTTCTAACGTCTCCTGTACAGAGGGGTGCTCCGGCTGTATCTGCCAGCCGAAGAACGCGGAACCGTTGTATGCCAGATGGAGGAAGTAGCGCATCTTTTAGAAAAATCAGGCCGCAAAAGTACGATTTTTCGAGAATATTTGTACTTTTGCCGCATCATTTTAATGTATGCAATTATCAGAGATTATACAATATATTGAGCCTTGTGAAACCATTTTGGGCACTCCTGAGGCTTTTGTCACCGAACTGGCCATTGACAGCCGCAAGGTGACTGTGCCTGAGCGGACGCTCTTTTTCGCAATCGAAACGGAGAAGAACGACGGTCACCTGTATATCTCGTCGCTGTATCAGTTTGGTGTTCGCAATTTTGTGATTACCAAAGTGATGGAAGATTATTCGCAGTGTGTTAACGCCAATTTCCTTTTTGTGGAAGATTCTATAGCGGCTCTTCAGCAATTGGCGCAGAAACACCGCCAGCGTTTTCATTATCCCGTCATTGGCATTACTGGCAGTAACGGCAAAACGATTGTCAAGGAGTGGCTCACTTCCATTCTCGATGACAAATTCCGGGTGGTGAAGAGCCCCGATAGTTATAATTCCCGCATCGGGGTCCCGCTTTCCGTATGGAAAATGTCTGACCAGCACGATATCGCCGTTTTCGAGGCGGGCATCTCCCGTCCTAACGAAATGCGGGTGTTGGCTGACATCATCGACCCCACCATCGGCATCCTGACGAACATCGGTGCGGCGCACGCCCAGTTCTTCCCGAGCAACAATCGCAAAATCATTGAGAAACTCAAGCTCTTCCAAAATTCGGATGTGCTTATTTATCATAATGATAATGAGGAACTTAATATGGTTTTGCAGTTGCCGGAGTACGCCCGTTTGAACAAGATTTCCTGGGGTGGCCAGAACAGTAGCTATCCTGTGCAGATGCAGACTGCGCCGTCGGGTGGAACCATCATCTCTCTTGACGGTTTCGACTATACTGTGCCGTTTATTGACAGCGCCTCTCTGGAAAATGTCACCCATGTGATAGTTACGCTACGGTATCTCGGTTTCGAACCCGAGGAGATCAACAGCCACTTGGGTCGGCTCACGCATATCAGCATGCGCCTTGAGATTTTGGAAGGCAGAAACCACTCGGTGATTGTGAACGACACCTACAGTCTGGATATCAATTCATTATCGGCAGCCCTCAACTTTCTTGACACGCAAACGCAGATGTCGAAGAAGACGCTCATTATCTCCGATTTCGAGCAGGTAGGTCCTTTGACGGAGTCGGATTTTCGCCATCTGAACACGCAGCTGCGGCGACACAATATTGCCCGATTGGTGGCCGTGGGCCACAGTTTTGAGGGCTATAAAGGGGTGTTTGGTCTGGAAGAACAGTTCTTTTTCCGCGATACTGCCGATTTGTTGGCCCATCTGCCCCAAATGCCAATCTCCTACGAAATTATCTTGGTAAAAGGGGCTCGTAATTTCCATTTCGAGCAGGTGGTCAGCGCATTGCAGCATAAGACGCATCTCACTATCATGCAAGTGAATCTTCCTGCGCTTGTTGATAATCTCAACTTTCACCGAAACCGTCTGCGCCCCGACACGAAGGTGGTGGCGATGGTAAAAGCCTCTTCTTACGGCTTGGGTGATGTGGAGTTAGTGAACACATTGGTGAGCCAGCGTGTTGACTATTTGGCCGTTGCCTATACGGATGAAGGCGTGCGTCTGCGCAAACGCCGCATCGACACGCCGATTATCGTTCTCGGTGCGGAAGCGCACAGTTTCGAGGTGATGGTAAACCACCGACTGGAACCCGAAATCTTTAACTTCTATTACCTCAATCAGTTAGAGAATGTCTTAGCTCGTCATCCGGAGATTCCGCAGTTTAATATCCATGTTAAGGTAGATACGGGGATGCACCGTTTGGGATTCGATATGGAGGATCTTCCGCGCCTTATTGACATCGTGAAACGGAACCCTAAACTACGTATCGCATCGGTGTTCTCTCACCTCGCGGCCGCCGAAGACCCGGCTGAGGATGCCTTCACTCGGCGGCAGATAGCACTTTTTGGTCGGATGACGGATGTAATTTGTGCCGCCTTTGACCACAAGATTCTGCGCCACCTGTTGAACAGTGCGGGAATTGTACGTTTTCCGGAGGCGCAGTTCGATATGGTGCGCCTCGGCATTCAACTCTACGGTTGCTCGGAGATTCCCGAGTTAACGTCAGAACTCCATAATGTGGTGACTCTCAAAACAATAATTACGCAAATCAAGCATATCCCCGCTGGCGAAACAATTGGTTACAACCGTTCTTGGCGGTTACGACGTGATACGCAAGTGGCTATCATCCCGATAGGGTATGCGGACGGTTATCCGCGCGAACTTTCCAACGGTCGGGGTACAGTGCTCGTTCAGGGCCAGAAAGTTCCTGTTATTGGGAAAATCTGCATGGATATGTGTATGCTGGATATTACCGGCTTGCGCGTACATGAAGGTGATGAGGTTATTGTCTATGGCGAGGGCAATACTGTCACGGAGATGGCCGAAGCGGCGGGCCTTATCAGCTACGAACTTATGACGCGCATCTCTCAGCGTGTTCCACGCGTGTATGTGCAAGAATAGCATAGCGCAAATACCTCATCTCCAATGAATTCCACAGATTTTGGAATTTCGACGAATTCAAGGCTGTCGCAGCCGAGGAACGCCCGTGCACCGATGTGCAGCAGCCCGTCGGGCAAATAAATTTTCCGCAAGTGCAGACATGCGGCAAAGGCATAGTCTTCGATTCTTTTCAGCCCGTCAGGAAGCACTATGCTCTCGATGTCTGCGCCAAGGAACGCTCCTTGTCCGATAGTCTCCACAGTATCCGGCAATATGACTGTTTTCAGAGACGAACCCATAAATCCGCACTTCTCGATGGTGGTGATTCCTTTGGGAAAAGTTACAATCTCCTTATCGTCAAAATAGGTTATGTATGGGGATTTTCTTCGATTCATCCTATCATTTGTATATTGTCGGTTGATTATTTCTTCTCAAATTCGTTGGGAGGCCGTGCATGAAAAGAAAGTGGAGCCTTCCATTCATGGTACCTCCAGTGTAGGGCTTGAACCGTCCCTATATGCAAGATACGGATGAATGAGCCCCACCTAATTATTTGACAATTACAAAATAATAGGTAAGCTCTATTCACAGTATCCGTGCATATTTTTATGAATGGTTCAAGTTCACACTGACGGATAAGCGAAATTGCGCTTTCTTTCAATAAAATGCCGCCCGCTACTCGGCGAAACGACGGCGCAAAAGTACATAAATTTTAAATATACACAAACATAATGAAGTTGTTGCATGTAGAGACGGGGCGCGCCCCGTCTCTACGAATTACAGAGGAAAAGTACAAAAATCACTACCAAATAGTCACACAAAAAAGGGCGTGCCGTTCTTGACACACCCTTTGATGAATATCCGTCGGGGCGAATGATTATTCGCCTCTAAAGATTATTTCGCCTGAATATTCTTGCCACAGTCGCGGACAATCATTCGGTACCATGCTTCCGGCCAAAGCGGTTGGTCCGGGAACACCACTTGAGGTTTAACGTTGCCGTTCGTCACAAACTTTCCGTTCTCCTCTTTTTTGACGTTACCGTCGTGATACTTGACTAACAGATAGTTAAACAGATTGTTCCACTCCTTGCACACTTCCATGGCGGCGACGTTGGAGTACTTGTTAAGTTCTTCGCGGGCGGCTTTAGGATTCTGCGTGCATAGATCTTTCATTTTGGCTGACATTTGCTCGATGTCATTGACGAACTTGCCCTCCCATTTCTCCTGTTTCTCGTTCACGTGTTTGATCATGTCGCTATAGCGGGTGTACACGAAGTTGCTGACTTTGGTGAATGTCCAGAAAGCGGCAGTGGGGGAGTATTCGACCATGGAGCCGTTGCCCTCGGCAAACTCTTTCGGAATCTTGGTGATGCCGCAGAACATCGGCACGAAGCAGTTGGATCCGGCATCGTCAACACCGAACCAAAAAACGCCGCCGAACATGTCGGGCAACCAACTGCGACACTGTGCAACGAACACAAAACCAGTTTGTTGCGTGGCAGTGGCGCGCTCGTGAATGTAGTTATTGCCATCTACAGACCAAGTCATGGGACGCCAACGGTAAGGGCAAGCATACGGACCTGCGCCGAGGTCTTTGCTCATATCCATGGTGGTGCCTTCGTAGTGGTCGCGCATCATTTTCATCATGAATTGGGCGTCAATCTGAGACTTGTTGGCGGGTTTGATCCACAATGGGAAACGGTGGCTGAGATTGTCACCACGTGCATAATCCTCATACTTGGCCATCTCTGCGGGATTGCAGTGGTTAAAGAAAGCCCACACGCGAGCATCGCAGAAGCGGGCACCGCTGAAGTTAATGGGGTTATAGGTGTCGCAGAAGCTGAATTCCGCGTCTGGAGCGGCTTTCACGTCTTTCGGATAGAGCCCTTTCAGGCGTGCGAAGGAGATAACATCATAGGAATAAACGGTTTCCACCGTCGGGAGGAAGATTTTATCCAGTTCCTTGTTTGTGATGGAAGTCTTTCCGTCGCGTAACGGGAAAGTGGTGATGCGTGACTGATTGGCGTGACCGGAGATGTAGCCGTCAGGGATGCGGCGAGCTACCCATACAGCGCCGTTGCTCCAGCCTTTCGCGATTTTGCCCTTTGCATCAAGGATTTTTTCACCTTTGCCGATCAGTTCCAGAATCCAGGCCTCATTTGGATCCACGATGGAGAACGACTCTCCTTCGCTTGCATAACCGTAAGCATCAAGGAGTTCCGAGATAACCTTGATGGCTTCGCGAGCGTTCTTGGCGCGTTGGAGCGTGATGTAGATCAGGGAACCGTAGTCGATGAGCCCTTGCCCATGCTCCAGTTCCTCAATGCCTCCGTAAGTGGTTTCTCCGATGGCTAACTGAAACTCGTTCATGTTTCCGATAACAGAGTATGTGTGAGCAACTTGCGGAATCTGACCGAGTAATTTTCCAGTATCCCACTCAATTACATCCAACATGGTTCCTGCGGGATAGTCTTTGGCTGGATGGTAATACAACTCACCATAAAGTTGGTGAGAGTCAGCGGCGTATGTCAGAAAGCAGGAACCGTCTTTGCTGGCCCCTTTCGTAACAATGAAATTGGTGCATGCCATCGCGCTACCGAATACGAATAGGCTGCACATCAAAGTGAAAATAAGTTTTTTTCTCATAGGGTTATATTTACGTTATTGATTCTTTTGCTTAAAATCCGTGGCAAATGTACATAAATTTTAAATATGTTCAGACATAATGAAATTGTTGTATGTAGAGACGGGGCATGCCCCGTCTCTACGAATAACAGAGGAAAGGTACATTTTTTAAAGATACACCAACGATAATAAATGTATTTTTGCCGTAGATATTCTTATAATTCCTGTTGTTAATTAAAACATGCTCATAATGAAGAAATTATATTTCGTTGTTGTCGGAATTGTGCTATTGTCAGCCTTTTATGCCTGCCAAAAAGACCAACTCGGAGTGTATAAACCGAAAATGAAAATCAGTGAAATATACAGCGAATCGGATGGCCATTATCTCCAGGAACGATGGTTTTGGGACGACAATAATCTCTTTAGAATCAATTATTATAAGAAAAATGGAGATCTCAAGAATTCACATAATTATATATACGATAACCATCGGGTGGTGAGAATTGAGTCGGATGACCTGTATTCCGAGTTCTTCTATGACGGAAATAACTTGTCCGAAATAAAGACATACAGCGGGGGTGAACTGCTTGACACTTACGTTTTCTCATACGAAAAGAACAAATTGTCCCATCTTTTCATTAATCAGCAAAGCAAGTCCGCCGCAGTTGGAGACCTTTTGGGCCTTTTTATTCCTGGCTATGAGCAACTCAATAGCGAAATCGTGCCTTTGGAGAAAGCAAAAGGTAATTCGTATAATTATTCCTCGGCAGAGATTGATTTTGCATGGAAAGAGAATGATATCCAACACATGAAAACGGTTCTGTCTTATCAGGGTGCTGTAAAACATTATGTTTTTACGTATGTTTATGATGAAAACGTTAATCCGCGGTATAACTTCCTCTCCATGTCGGTAGGACAGCAATTGGTCGCGGAGAATCCTCTCAATCTGTTTTTTTGCAAACACAATGTGATAGGGGTATATGTGACAGATGAGGATCTGCCGCCTCAATTGAACACGCAGTCGCTGACTTACTCGTATGATTATTATAAGCAGTGTCCGACCAAGATGTACAGAACTTATATAGACAACATAGATTACAGCGTGGATAGTGTGCTAATCTATTCGTTCCGGTATTAGTTTCTTTACCGGCTTTTTTTCAATTGAATCCGCATTGTGGTGCCTTGGTCAATGACTGAGGACTTGACGAACAGTTTCCCTTTATGGTATTCGTTGATGATGCGTCGTGCAAGGGTCAGTCCGAGACCCCAACCGCGGCTTTTGGAAGTGTATCCCGGAGAGAAAATCCGGCGGTGCATGTTTGATGGAATGCCTTTGCCGGTATCGGTTATGTCAATATATACTTTGTTTTTATCTTCTTCAATGGTTACCGTGATGCTGCCCTTGCCGTTCATCGCGTCGGCGGAATTTTTACACAGATTCTCGATGACCCACTCGAATAACTGCTTGTTTAACGGTACCACAATCGGATGGTCGGGCTTGTCGAATCGGATGCTCACCATGGATGAGATACGCGTTTGCAGATAACTGGTGAATTCGTCAATTATGGGTACGATGTCGGTGTCCTCCAGAACAGGAACAGATCCGATTTTAGAGAATCGTTGGGCGATAGTTTCCAAACGGTGTACGTCTTTCCCGATTTCTTGTGGAATAGACTGGTCAATGGGCATTTCTTTCAGCAATTCCGTCCAAGCCATTAGTGATGAAATTGGAGTACCTAACTGGTGTGCAGTCTCTTTTGACATGCCCACCCAGACGCGGTTTTCTTCAGAGCGCCTTGTCACACTGAATAGTAAGTAGGCGATAAGGATGAAGACGAAGATGATGCCATATTGGATGTAGGGGAATAGCCGCAGTTGTTTCAAAACGGTCGATTCTTCATAAAAAACATAGCATTTTCCGCGATCCAGCCAGTCAAGCACGATGGGCTCGTTCTCTTCGCGCATAGTTTCCAGTCGTGCGTTCACTTTGAACGGGGCTTCAATGATGGCCGAATCGATATTGCCTGCCGCAATGACGTTGATTTGTGTGCTGTCGGTGATGATGACCGGTACGGAAGCCGAGTTGATAACCGTCTCTTCAAAGAAAGATTCCAGCAGGTTGTCAATCATCTCTCTGAAATCCCCGTAGATATGCGAGTTTTTGTAGTAAACTATCACATAGTCATGTTTGTAGTAGGACAGTTTCAAACTGTCGTAGTCGCGGCGGGACTCGCCCAGTTCGCGGATGTTTCGCATCTTTAACACGCTGTCTGGCACGTTGATGGCGGCATCAATATCCCCGTTCCTACCAGCAATGATGGTGGGCACTGTCTTGTTGGCAGAAATAATGTCTTGATAGAAAGTGATATCCTCGGAGAGGGAGGCTTCGGCCACTTTTTTCACCGCCATGGCGAAGATGGTGGCCTGGTTGCCCTCTTCAATACGAATGGAATCGAAGAAACGTTCTGTTTCGTTGATGATTTGGGTCTTGTAGGTGATAGCACCGGCCCATATCTCAATCCGCTGACGCTCCTCCTGTGCGATTTTCCGGATCAGTTGGTTCGAATAGATGATGATGACCGTGAAAATAGCAACGGCGGATGCGAAAAGCAGCCATTTCCAAAACGGATTCCGCAATTTGTTCATTATTTAGTTGCTGTCTGCGGCTGCCAGCAGTTTGTCGATAATCTGCTCAATGGAAATACCTTCAGCCTCCGCTTTATAGTTCTTGATGATTCTGTGGCGCAGAATGTTGTAGGCGACGGCGCGAACATCTTCAATGTCGGGTGAGTATTTGCCGCCTAACACCGCGTGCGTGCGTGCACCGATGATTAGGAACTGCGATGCACGTGGACCTGCGCCCCATGAGAGATAATCGTTGGCCCACGGGTGCGCTTTTTCAGTGCCCGGGCGGGTCAGGGTGGAGAGGTTCACTGCATAGCGATAGACGTTTTCGGGAATGGGTACCTTCTGCAACAGTTTTTGGTAGAAAATAATTTCTTCAACCGTGAGCACACGTTGCGGCTCCACCATATCGCCGTGAATCGTCCGCTTCACAATCTCCTCTTCCTCTGCAGTGCTCGGGTAGTCCAGCATGATGTTGAACATGAAACGGTCTTGTTGGGCTTCGGGCAGCGGGTAGGTTCCCTCCTGTTCGATAGGATTTTGTGTGGCCAACACAAAGAAGGGATTCGGCAAATCGTAGGTGGTACCGTTCATACTCACGGAGCGTTCCTGCATGGCTTCAAGCAGTGCCGACTGCGTTTTCGGAGGTGTACGGTTGATCTCATCTGCCAACACGATGTTTGCGAAAATGGGGCCTTTTACGAACTTGAAGTTGCGGTTGTCATCCAGAATTTCCGCACCCATAATGTCTGACGGCATAAGGTCAGGAGTGAACTGGATACGATTGTATGTCATATCCACCGCTTTTGCTATTGTCGTGATCATCAATGTTTTAGCCAGTCCAGGAACGCCTATGAGCAGTGCATGGCTACGGCTGAACATGGCCATCAGCACATTTTTAACCACGTCGTCCTGACCGACAATCACCTTCGCGATTTCTTCGCGCAAGGTTTTGTATTTTTCCACAAAAGACTCTATCGCTTCAATGTCTGTTTTTGTCTCTAAATCCATATCTATTTTATATATTTTCAATTTTTATTCCCAAGTCTCAAGTCCCAAGTCTCAAGTCCCAAGTCTCAAGTCTCAAGTCCTTACGGAATCTGCCACTTTGTAACGAAAGGACAGAATTTATATTGCTCTGAAATCTTGATATTGGTTACTTTTACCTTTTCGAGCACCCATTTTTCCAAAGCATCATATTTTTTCTGTTCCAAGGCGGCATTTTTAATCATGTCATAATCTTCCACAAGATTGGCTTTATGTTCGGCAATCTTCTCCTTGAGATAGATGAGCCGGTAGGCCATCACGCCGTCATCGTTCACGAAAGGCACGCATTCCGAGTATTCTCCGGGAATCAGTTTGTTGATGGTGGTGAAGGTGGCTTCGTCCAACGATTGCCGGTCGAAGGTCAGTGAGTTGTTGTAAGGGTTCACCACCATGCCGCCGTTGAGCCGGGTGGGACCTTCCGAATATTTTTTTGCGGCCTCGTCAAGCGTGAGTTTTTCGTTGATGATGATTGCGCGGACGCTGTCCAGATAAGTAATTGCGCGCACTTGCTCGTCGGTTGAAGGTTTAGGTTGAATGAGAATATGGGCCACGTGGATGGACTCGCCGCGCCTTTCGATCATTTGGATGATGTGGTATCCTGCTTGGGTTTTCACCACTTGCGAGATTTCACCGGTCTTCAAATTGAAGGCGACGGCTTCGAATTCCGGATAGAGGGTGCCACGTTCCACGAAGCCGAGGTCTCCGCCTTTGGAGGCGCTCCCGGGGTCGTCGGAGTACAGGCGTGCCAAAGCCCCGAACTTCTCGCCGCGAAGCACGCGTTCGCGATAACTCGTCAGTTGCTCCTTTACAGAGGCCACCTCTTCATCACTCACCGGGGGAATTTTCACAATTTCCCCGAACTGATAAGAGGTACTCACGGTAGGCATACTGTCGGGACTTATTTTGGAGGCAAACAGGTTGACTTCTGATGGGGTGATTGTGATGCTGCTCGTAATGCTGGATTGCACTTGATCGGTCAGCGCTTGCTCGTACATCATTTCACGCATATCCTTCTTGATTTCTGCCATCGATTTGTTGAAGTAGTTTTCGATGTATTTCACATCGCCTCCGGTCTGTTGCAGGAAATATTGTATGCGCATATTCAGCCTGTAGTCAATCTCTTCGTCGCTGATTTCAATACTGTCGAGTTCCGCTTGGTTGACCATCAGCTTGGTGTACACCAGATTCTCAAGAATGGTACAATAGATCATTTCCGGATCCTCCACGGTTTTGAACTGTGCCGTGTAGTCGTTGAAATGCTTCTCAAGGTCGGAACGCATGATGATGGATTTTCCGATAACCGCCACAATGCCGTCGATAGAGGTGCCCTTGTTCTGTGCGAATCCGCAGAACATGGCCGCCATCAGCAGTGCACACAATATTGTTTTTCTCATTTTTTTTCTTGTTTTGCCGCGTTTTAAAAAGCGTGCGAAAATACAAAAAAAAGAAGACCAACGCCTTCTTTTTCCTACAATAATCCTGTTCTGTCCGGATTATTTTCTGCCCAGACTTTCATCTGACACGGTAAGTTTCTTTCTTCCTTTTGCTCTGCGGGCGGCCAACACACGGCGACCGTTAGCTGTGGACATTCTCTCGCGGAATCCGTGTTTATGTCTGCGTCTCGTGTTCGAAGGTTGGTACGTTCTTTTCATATTTTTACTGTTTTTACCTTTACTTTTTTTGGACGGCAAAAATACACTTTTTTTCTTTTCAACAAGCCATTATGGAAAAATTATTTATCAACCATGTTTGTTGTTAGAAAAATCAAATAAATAATATAATTGTATATATATTATATTGTAAATAAATAATAACATTCTTAATAATCACTTAACGTTTTTGTATAATGTTGATTTTCAATATGATACAATTTTGTAATTTAAATAAAATGCAGATACACAGATAGTTATTGTAAATCAGTCAAAAAATAGGTATTTTCCCGATAGTCGGAAATTCGATTTTTGCGACCATCTGCCAAAAATCTGCGAAATTTTCAGAGTAAAGTGGGGTAAAAAGGTCTAAAAGATGGAAAAAAACTGCTTTTTTTGAGATTTTTAGACGAAAAATATTTATTGTATATAATTGAATATCAATAAGATATCATAAAAAATACAGAAAAGTAAAAAAAAGTGAGTTAGGTGTGATGTATGTAATGGAAAAATTCTATTTTTGCAATCCCAAACGACAACGATATGGGACGGACGCAGAGAGGAGTTGTCAACAGGGAATTGTTCATTGAAAGAATGAAAGAATGTAGCAAATACTCAAGAAAAGGAATTTGAGATTCGCAAGCGATGAAGTCAGGACAGACAACTTAAAATAAGAAAAAGACATTAATTATTATGGAGAGTTCGATCCTGGCTCAGGATGAACGCTGGCGGCAGGCTTAATACATGCAAGTCGAACGGTAAGGCCCGAAGTAGCAATACGGAAGGTACACGAGTGGCGCACGGGTGCGTAACGCGTATGCAACCTGCCCCCAACCGGGACAAAACAGCTGGAAACGGCTGCTAATATCCCATGGTCACTCGGGAGGGCATCCT